>Ga0207648_10000043_pt1 | contig 113682 bp, 111 predicted proteins | sample KBSMisM32_FD_184310 | JGI IMG/M metagenome (GOLD analysis project Ga0207648, IMG submission 184310) | Miscanthus rhizosphere microbial communities from Kellogg Biological Station, Michigan, USA - KBS Miscanthus M3-2 (SPAdes) (version 2) | ecosystem: Host-associated > Plants > Roots >...
CGCGTCGAATTGGTACCATCCCGTCAACAAATGGTGGTACGCCATTCCCAGCTTCGTCCTATGCTGGCCACCATGCAGTTCGTCGCTGAGAGAATCCTCCCTGCTTATCTGGATGCGCTGGACCGTGCCCTGGAAGACGCGGTGGCTCGGCTGCCCGAGGGCGCCTTGAGAGCTACCCTGATGCGGCTTCGTCGTCGGAGTGGGCGGGAGGGAGCGTGGGACCGTTTCGGGGCGTTACACCGGCTCGCCATCCTCGGGGAGGCTCAGGGCTGGCTTCGTCCGGAGGAAGCGATCGTCATCAGGAAGCTGGCTTACCGGGTGGCCTTCCTTACGATGCGGGCCGGCGGTTCTCAGCGATCTCTACGTAGTACGCCCGATGAAGGGTGACGTCACGATCTCGCCCTACCTGTACCCCGCCGCCTGCAGCCCGAACAGCTCCGAGTAGAGGCCCTTGTTTTCCAATAACTCCGCGTGGGTCCCCTGTTCTACCAACTCGCCCTCCTTGAGCACCAGGATCCGATCCGCCATGCGGACCGTGCTGAACCGATGGCTGATCAGCACCGCCATGCGGCCTTGGGTCAGCTCGGAGAAGCGGAGGAAGACCTGGTATTCGGCTCGGGCATCGAGAGCGGCGGTGGGCTCGTCGAGGATCAGGAGCTGGGCATCTCGCAGGTAGGCCCGGGCCAGGGCCAGTTTTTGCCACTCGCCCCCCGAGAGGTCCGCTCCACCTTCAAACCGCTTCCCCAGTAACTGCTCATATCCGTTCTTGAAGCGGCCGATCACACTGTCGGCCAGACTCCGGCTTGCCGCCACCTCGAGAGCCGGTTGGTCTTCCAGCCGGCCTATGTCGCCGACGGCGATGTTCTCCCGGATGGGAAAGTCGTAGCGGACGAAGTCCTGAAAAATCACGCCGACATTACGTCGCAGGCTCTCGATGTCGTATTCCCCCAGATCTCGACCGTCTAGCAGGATGCGTCCTTCGCTGGGGTCGTAGAGGCGAGCGAGGAGTTTGGCGAGGGTGGTCTTGCCCGCACCGTTCTCTCCCACCAAGGCCAGCCGCTCGCCGGGCTGGAGCACGAAGCTGAGACCCCGTACGGCCCAGCGCTCCGAGCCGGGGTAGCGGAACCCGACATTCTCGAACCGGAACCCCTGCCGAATGGGGGATGGCACTACCACTGCGCCCGGCGTACTGCGGATCCGGGGCTCAAGATCGAAGAAAGAGAACAGATCCTCCAAATAGAGCGCCTGCTCAAAGAGCTGCGCCATCGACAACAGAAACCGCTGGATCAGGTCCCGGCTCTGGCGGAAGGAAGCAGCCAGGAAGGTCAAGACTCCAAGGGTAAAGAGCCCGGCGGGTGACTGATGCCGGGTTACGGTGAGATAGATGATCGCGAGATACGCCCCGTAATACCCGACCGAGCCGATCAGGGCCAGGAGTGAAGAGACCACCGCGCGACGAATCGCCAGCTGACGGTTGGCCTCATAGAACTCGTCCGAGAGCTGGGCGTACTGCCCTACCAGATAGTCGGAGAGGCCAAAGAGCTTCACTTCCTTGGCGGAGACATCGCTCGCGCCTATGTAGCGCAGGTAGTCGAGCTGGCGCCGTTCCTGAGTCCAGGAGAAGAGCAATGAGTAGCCAAGCGCGGCGTAACGCGTCTCGCCGAGAAACGAGGGGAGAACTGCCAGGGCGAGGAGCAACAGCAGCCAGGGGACGTAGACCGTGATGGCAATGGCCAGCGAGACGAGCGTGATCAGGTCCTGGAGGCTGGCGAGTATGCCGGTGAAGAGCCCGATCCGCCCGATCGTCTGCCGGCGTGCCCGCTCCAGCTTGTCGTAGACCTCGGCGTCCTCCAGCTGCTGGAGATCGAGTGAGGCCGCGTGCTGCATCAATTGAACGCTGGTGCGGTTGGCAAACAGGTCGCCCAGCAGACTCTCCAGGAGGGACGAGGTACGGGCCAGGATTTCGCCCACGATTGCGATGCCGAACTCGACTGCCACGAGCAGAAGCAGGTGCCGGTAGGCCTGAAGGTCTGACGCCGCTGCTCCCGGCTGACCCAGCACCCGTACTACTTCATCGATGATGAGCTTTCCGATCCAGAGCGTCGCGATCGGTATCCCGGCTCGGAGCGCCCGGAGCCCCACAATGAGTACGCTGTAGAGACGGTTGGTCTCCCAGACCAGCCGGAAGAATTCCGGCAGATGGCGGGTAGCCCGCATCCGCTCCCGCCAACTCGGTGCTTCCTGGATGAGCTTGGGCGGGCGGCGGGGCCGGAGACTGGCAGGACCACCTGGGAACGTCATGATTCAAAGTAAGGAGTAAGGAGTGAGGAGTGAGGAGTGAGGAGCACCTGGGAAGTTCCACGGTTCTTCCTCCTTCCTCCTTCCTCCTTCCTCCTGACTCCTGACTCCTGACTCCTGACTCCTGACTCCTGACTCCTTACTCCTTACTCCTTACTCCTCACTCCTCGCCACTATCTTCCGCCATGCCCACAGCATTAATCACCGGCGCCACTGAAGGAATCGGTCGCGCGATTTGCTTTACCCTGGGAAAGGCCGGCTACAAGATCGCCGCCTGTGCCAGGACTCCTTCGCGGCTTCGCGCTCTCAAGGATGGACTCGAAGAAGCAGGCATCTCCGTCGCCGTCCACCCGGCGGATGTCGGAATCGAAGCCGACGTGAAGACCGCCGTATCGGTGCTGGTTAAGGAACTGGGAACGATCGATGTCCTGGTCAACAATGCCGGCGTCGCAGTGCTCAAGCCGTTCGAAGAGCTGACGGTCGAAGATTGGGATACCACAATGGCGACCAACCTGCGGAGTCTCTATCTGATGACCCGCGAGGTGCTGCCTGCCATGCGTGCGCGTAAACAGGGAGCCATAGTCAACATCGCGAGCCTGGCCGGCCGCAACGGCTTCGTCGGTGGATCCGCCTACACTGCCTCCAAGCATGCCGTCCTCGGGTTTGCGAAATCGCTGATGCTGGAGGTACGAAAGGACAACGTTCGGGTCATCACTATCTGCCCCGGCTCGGTCGACACCTCGCTCATCCGATCCCAGGGGATGCTTTCACCCAACATCGACCGCATTCTCCAGCCCGAAGACATAGCCGACACGGTCCTTGCGGCCCTGGCCCTGCCGCCGCGCGCGCTGGTCTCGGAGCTGGATGTGAGGCCGACGAATCCGTGATCGTCCTGGGTCATGGGTCGTGAGCCCACGATTGTTGCCCGCGTCCTTTCGTGACCCAAGACCCACGACCTGCCTTCTCTACCCACGATCTCTACGTGTCACCCATACTCATCGCCACCTGCATCTGCCGCCAAATGCCCTTCGCCAGGCTTCTCCCGTTGGCGAGGGAGCACGGATGGACCCTTCAGGACGTGATGCGGGAAACCGGATGCGGCGACGGCTGCGGCCTCTGTCGCCCTTACCTGAGGAGAATGCTCAAGACGGGTGAGACTCAGTTTGCCGAGCTGCTGACAGAGTAACGGTAGAACAATCCTGCCCCGACCGGCCATCGACTATCGGCCCCTCGCCCCATAACATTGAGTCCATGACCCTCCCTGGGGGGCCTCCTCCCTCCAAGTCCCTCTGGCAGCGCCTCTACAGCACCCGACCGATCACCGCCGCAGCCGTGATCATTGGATGGGTCGGGGTCTACTTCATCTACCACCAGCAGTGGACCGGTATTCTCCTCTGCCTCGTGGCCAGTGTCCTGGCACTCGTCGCACTGAGACGGGGACGACGAATCGCGCTGGAGCAGCGGCGACGGCTTCAGCTCGCTCTGGACCGCGCCGCCGCACGCAATCGCGAGCTGGAGGGCCTGCGCCATCTCGCCGCAACTCTTCTCGGCTCGAGCGACGATGCCAACTACCTCTTCCGCGAAATCGCCAAGGCGGCGACCCAGTTGCTTGAAGCGGAAGGCAGCGTGATCACCCTGGTGGTCGAGGAGGGGCGTTTCCTCAAGGCAGTCGCGACCGACGGGTTCCTGGAAGGCGCCGCCGGCAGGTTGATCCCGGTAGACCATTCCCTGACGGGCTGGGTCGTGACCCACGACGAAGCGCTCCTGAGCGATGACCTGCAGGCCGATCCGAGGAGTTTCCATGTGGAGGGGTTGACCGCCCGGATGAAGACCGCGGCGATCGTCCCGCTCCGGTCGAGTGGCCTCGCGATCGGAACCGTGAGTGTGCATAACCGCCGCGACGGTCGCCCCTTCGGCGAGAACGACCTGGAGCTGCTCAAGACCCTGGGAGACCAGGTCGTCGTCGGAGTGGATCGAGCCCAGATGCTCGACGAGGCTCGCCGCAACCAGAGCGCCTTGGAGGATAAGAATCGAGAACTGCAGCGATCAACCGACCTGAAGAGCCAGTTCCTCGCCAATATGTCTCACGAGCTCCGCACCCCGCTCAATGCCATCAACGGTTTTTCCGATTTGATGCTGACCGAGGAGATGGGGCCGGTCAACGAGCTGCAGCGCGAATTCCTCGCCTCCATTCTCCGCAACGGCAAGCATCTGCTCGGCCTGATCAACTCGGTACTGGATCTCTCCAAGATCGAAGCCGGCCGGATGGTGCTGAACCTCGCACCGACCGATTTGCACGCGGCAATCCAGGGAGTGGTGACCGACACGGCCCCCCTTCGCACCAGCAAGGAGCAGGAAGTCCGGGTGGAGGCCGGATCGGCGGCGGCGACGATCATTGCCGATGGCACCAGGCTGAAGCAGATCCTCTTCAACCTCCTCTCCAACGCTTCGAAGTTCACCCCGGAGAGGGGCAGCGTCAGCGTTTCGGCTGTCTTTACCCGGGCGCCCCTCCCCATTTCCACCGACAACGACGAGAAACCCCGCCTGGTATCCCGTGAGGCGGTGTGGGTGTCGGTGAGCGATACCGGAATGGGGATCAAGCCGGAAGACATGCCCAAGCTGTTCCACGAATTCAGCCAGGTGGATACGTCGCACAGCCGGGCTCAGCAGGGCACCGGACTGGGATTGGTGCTATCGAAAAAATTCGTGGAGATGCACGGCGGCACGATCGGCGCCGAGTCGGTTTACGGGCGGGGGACTACCCTGTGGTTCATCCTGCCGGTGGAAGGCCCGCTGCATCGGACGGGGACGAGGGTCGCAGGAGATTGACCAGCGCCCTTCGCACGTAGACTGGCACCATATCCTTGCGCCAGCCGATCGTGAAATCGGTGTTGTCGAGCGGCTTGGCTCTTCGCGCGGCGGCAGTGGCGGCGGCAGTGATTGATTCGTCGGTGAGTGGCTGACCGACCAGCACCTTCGCTGCTTCCTCGCTCTCCATCGGCCAGGATCCCACAGCGCCAACCACAATCCGCGCCGCATGGACCAAACCCTGGGAATCGAGATCCACCCACGCGGCGACTCCCAACACCGGAAAATCGAAGGCACCGCGGCGCCTGAGCTTCTGATAGTCCGCGCGAGAGGTCCGCAGCGCGGGCACCTCGATCCGGACCAGCAGCTCGTCCGGGTGTTTGGTGAGAAACTCGATCCCGTCGTTCCGGTAGAGCGAAGCCGCGGGAATGGAGCGACTTCCTTTGGGTCCCATCAGGATCACCCTGGCGCCGAGTGCGACCATCACGGGAGCGAGATCGCTCGATTGTACCGCCCAGCAGCGGGGACTCGAGGGAGCCACCCAGCAAATCTTGCCATCCTTCTTCATGCAGAAGTCGATCGCGCGCCGCCACTCGTAGGTCTGGTCGTAGTAATTGCAGCGCGTGTCGAGTAGCAGGTTCCCGCCCACCGTTCCCATGTTCTGCAGGATGGGTGTCGAAATCGTGGCTGCGGCACGAGACAGGACGGGCCACTCTTGCCGTACCAACGGATGGTGAATCAGCCGAGTCAGCGTCACGGCCGCCCCGATTCTCAGCTGCCCCTCCGCTCCCCGGTTCAGCAGACCCAGCTCCGGCACACGGCGGATGTCGATGACATGACGCGGCGTCTGTTGCAGCCGCTTCATGTTGGGGTACAGATCGGTTCCTCCGGCGACATAGGATGCGTCCAGACCGTGAGCGGTCTTGATGCGTACCGCCTCGTCTACCGTGGCGGGGAAGCTGGGTGCGAAAGCCGGCAGGCGCAGCATGATCAGGCCGTGGGGACCGCGGTGGAACGCGGGACAGCCTTGCCGTCACCACCTTCGGCCGGTGTGCGCACGCAGACCGCCTCCGGCCAGATGAGTTGCGGAGTCGAGCTGGGGCCGAACCGCGGCTCGGCTCCCTTGGCCTTGGCCTGCAGCGCCTTGTACACCTTGGGCGGGCTCATCGGTACTTCGTCGACCCTGACCCCGACCGCATCGTAGATCGCGTTGGCCACGGCGGGCATGATCGGCAGCAACGGGCCCTGCCCCGCTTCCTTTGCCCCAAACGGACCGTTGGCATCAGGTCCCTCGACCAGGTAAGTGATCACCTCGGGCATTTCCCAGGTCGTGGGACTCTTGTATTCCAGCATCGAGGGGAACTTGTGCACCACATTGCGGTTCTCGCGGTACACCATCTCCTCCATGAGCGCCTCACCCAGACCCATGTAAACACTGCCCTCGACCTGGCCCATGACCAGCGCCGGGTTGATGCTGCGGCCGATGTCGTGCGCAATCCAGATAGTAGGAACCCGCACGATACCGGTCTCGGGATCCACTTCGACTTCGGCGACAGCAGCCGAATAGCTGTACGCCGCGGACGGGCCGACACCGGCGCCACGGTATTTCCCGGCCGGCTTGGGTGGTGCGTAACTCCCGACCGAACCGATCGTCCCGAAGCGGGACTCTGCCACGACCACCGCCTCGGCGAAGCTCAGGCCCGGTTCGGGATTCTCAACGTCAAACACCCTGCCTTTGACGAACCCGATGCGCTCAGCACTCGCGCTCAGCTTCGCCGCGACCGCCTCCGCGATTTGCGCACGGGCTCGCTCGGCCGCTTGAATCGCCGCTTGGCCGGTCATCAGCGTGACTCGCGATGAATAGCTGCCGAGGTCGACCGGGGTGAGATCGGTATCGGCGGTGACGACCGCAATGTCGGCCGGTTCGATGCCCAGGATCTCCGCGACGATCAGTGCGAGGACCGTATCCGAGCCCTGACCGATTTCGGTGGACCCGCAGAAAACGGTCACCCCGCCGCCTCGGTCGCATTTGATCTGCACACCGGAGTGGGGCATCTCGTTCCAGTAGATCGCAACACCGGCGCCCGTGATGTAGGAGGAACAGGCGAGCCCGATGCCGCGGCCATAAGGCAGCTTGCCGTAACGCTCCTTCCACCGTGAGCCGGCGACGACTTTCTCGATACACTCACCTAGCCCGATCGTACCGATCCGGAGCCAGTTCGCAGTGATGGTGTTCGGCTGCACCAGGTGTTTGAGCCGCATTTCCGCGGGGTCGAGCTTCAACTTCTCCGCGATCTTGTCGAGCTGAACCTCGAGCGCGAAGCGCGGCTGCGGAGTTCCGTGACCCCGCTTGGGACCGCATGGAGGCTTGTTGGTGAACGCCCGAGCGCCCTTGAACCGGTAGGATGGGATATCGTAGGTGACGGTCTGCAAGGCGCCGGTGTAGTAAGTACTCGCGACACCATAGGAGCCGTAGGCACCCCCATCCAGATACGACTCGAAGTCCATCGCGGTGATGGCACCTTCCCTGGTTACTCCGGTCCGGATCTTCATGAGGACCGGGTGCCGTCCCCGATGACAGTAGAACACCTCTTCCCGAGTGAGGCAGATCTTGACCGGGCGCCCGGTCATCATGGCCAGCCTCGCGACCACGATCTCGTGATTGAAGGGATCGCTCTTCCCGCCGAATCCTCCGCCGTTCGGTGTCGCGATCACGCGAATCCGGCTGGGCGGCAGCTCCAGCACCTTTGCCAGCGCCCGATGCACGTAGTGCGGGCACTGGGTCGAGCTCCAGACGGTCACCTTTCCCGCAGCCGAGAACTCTGCCACGGCGGCGTGCTGTTCCATCGGGAGGTGAGTGTTGCCTTCATAGAAGAAGAGATCTTCCCGGATCAAGTCGGCCGCTGCGAAGCCGCCTTCCAGGTCGCCAAATTCGAGATGGACCTGCTTGTGGAGGTTGCCGCTGTCGGCGTAATCGTGGAGCTGGGGGGCCGGTGTCTTTGCGGCGTCATCCACCGATCCAATGGTGGTCAGCGGCTCGTAGGTGACATCGATCAGCCGGCAGGCTTCCGCGGCAATATCTTCGTCCCGCGCCGCGACCGCGGCGACCGGATCGCCGATGAAGCGGGCGACATCGGGACAAAGGGCGTGCTCGTCCTGACTGACCGGAAGCACTCCGAACGGAATGGGAAAATCGGCGCCGGTAACGACGGCGTGGACGCCGGGCAGGGCCGCGGCGCGGGAGGTATCGATCCGCACGATGCGCGCATGCGGATGGGGACTCCGCAGCAGCTTGCACCAGAGCATCCGGGGAAGGATCAGATCATCGGCGAAGCGGGTCTGGCCCGTCACCTTGGCCACGCCATCGATCCGCGGCAGCGGTGTGCCTACGACCTGGAAGTCGCGGTCCTTGCCGCCCTTCCCATCAGTGGCCATACAGACTCTCGCGCTTCGGCTCCGCGGCTTCGCCGCGCATGCGGGCGGCCGCCAGCTCCACGGCTTCGTAGATCTTCACGTATCCCGTGCAGCGGCAAAGATTGCCGCCCAGAGCAGAAACGATCTCCGGCCGAGCCGGGGCCGGATTCTCCTCGAGGAGTGCCTTCGCGGTCAGCAGAATCCCCGGTGTGCAGTAACCACACTGCGCCGCACCCAACTCGGCGAACGCGTGCTGCAACGGATGAAGCTCCGCGCCTGCCGCAAGACCTTCCACTGTGGTGACCGACCGATTCTCGCAGGCTACTCCCAGCTCGAGGCAGGAGAGGATGGGAACCCCGTCGATCAGGACGGTGCACGTCCCGCATTCGCCGAGCTCACATCCGTGCTTGGTGCCGGTGAGCTGCAAGTCTTCGCGCAGCACTTCAAGGAGGGTTTTCTGGGGGGCGACGAGACATTCAACCCGCTCTCCGTTCACCCCTAGGGAGAGTAGAGATTTTGGTAAAGATGGGGTAAGCGTCACCAAATGATTGCCCATCGAGCCTCGCTGTCTGATCTCCCAGTCCGTCCTGTCCGCCCTGTCCGACCCAACCGCCATGCCGCCCGACCGTCTTCCCGCCCGAATTACAACGGCTTCAATTTCGCCAACACCTCCGCCACCACTCGCGCAGGAACTCTGCACACCAACTCCGCCCGACGAGCTTCCCAATCGGCGCTTCGCAGGTGATCGGCCAGGACCACGCCACCCACCGGGAGATTGTCTGGCAAGGCGACCTCGAAGGGATAGCCCTTCGCCGACGGGGCGATCGCGCACATGAGAGCCAGCCGCGCCCTGCTGTTATAGTGCGCGGGAGAGACTACGAGTGCCGCGCGACGCGCGACCTTCTGCCCGTCATTTTCAGGCTCGATCGTCACCCACACTACATCGCCTCGGTCCGGGGTCACACGACCTCACGCCCGACCGGCTTGCCCCAATCAGTTTCACCGTGGCGGTTCTCCGGAGTGATCTGATCGGCCAACTCCTCGAGCCCATACTCCCGGCCCAAGGGAGTCAGGACGATGCGACCGCCGGAGACACTGATATCAACCTCGGACCCCTCGGCCAAGCCTGTTTCCAAGCTGAACGCCTTGGGGATCCTGATTCCCAAACTATTACCCCACTTGGAGATACGTGCTAGCATCTGATGCAGCCGGGTTGTATATACATTGAAGATACGGACAATAACGGAGTCGGTCAAGCTGCACCGCGCATTTTCTTGAACTGGACGCAATCCCGCCACCATTCTAGCTTCGATCCCCATGCGAGCTTCTGGTCGCCGCTGCTCGGCGCTCACCCTGCTGGTCGTGGTCCTCCTCGGGGGGATCATCATGCCGGGTGTCGACGCCATGCTGTTCCACGGACGCGGCGCAGGCACAACCTTCGGAGCCCGCCTCGAAGCCACCAGCAGCGGTGAGCACGCCGTTCAGTGTCCGCAGGCCGACCAGCTTCGCAGCGGGCGCGCCCTCGCCGCCACTCCGCCTCAGACCAGCACCGCGACTCCGATTGGAATCGCAGTCATCGTTCGCAGCACTCCTCTCCTGCTCTCCAATCCGGTCCATACTCCGGTTCTTCCTCGCGCACCGCCATCGCTCCTCGCCTGATCAGCTCATATCCCGATAACTGATTTACCAGTCCGGTCACGGCTCTTTCGGCCGGATCTTGCTCTGGAGTTCTATGACAGACCGCTCACGTTGTGCGGTCCTGGTGCTTGTCCTCCTCATGGCGAGGAGAGGGACGGCGAATGCGCAGGTACCCGATTCCGCTCTGGGCGCTGTCCACGCGATGAACGCGCGGCTCGACTCCCTGGAAGCGGGTACTTGTCCAACGGGGCCCCCGGTTCAAATCCCGGCCCATCCGGCTGGTGCACCGGGAGCAGACAGTCTTGCCGGAGCGCTCGACCGATTGAATCAGCGCGTCGAGAAGCTGGTAGCCCAGCGTTGTCTGGGAGCCGCACCCGATACCACAACCGACGATCTCGCGGCGTTACGGGCGGCCGCCGACTCCGCGACGGGGCGGCCGGTTTCGGCTCCGAAGGACACCACGGCCGCCGGCGGCACCGAGTTCATCGGACGCCAGCGCAACGGCTCCGCCATGAATCCGGAAATCAGCGCCACGGGTGACATCCGGCTCATCGGGGAGGATGGCACCGAGCATTTCAAGGCAGAGGCGCGGGAATTCGAGGTGGCGCTGCAGTCCACTCTCGATCCCTATTCAACGGCCAAGGTCTTCCTGACCTTCGAAGATGATCACGTCGGAGCGGAGGAAGGCTACCTCTACTGGACCGGCCTGCCCGGACGGATCAGGGCCGACGTGGGACTCTTCCGGCAGCCGGTGGGCGACCTCAATCGCTGGCATCTCCACGCCCTTCCCGAATCGGAATACCCCCTGGTCTATCGCCGGTACTTCGGCGACGACGGCTTGTCGGGGGTAGGACTTTCCCTTTACACCACGCTTCCGGTTTCGCTCATCCACGGCACTCACGAGATCTGGGCCCAAGCCACGTCGGTCGAGAGCGATCCGATGTTCGGGACCGATCGTCACACCACGCTGCTCGGCCGGCTACAGAACTTCTGGCAGCTGAGCCGAAGCACCTACGGCCAGATCGGTTTCACGGCACTCGGGGGAGACAACTCCGACAGCGCGCTTACCAGCCGGGTACTGGGCCTCGATGCCCGGCTGACCTGGCGTCCACCCAACGCGGGGACCCGGAAGGACCTCACCCTTAGAGCCGAAGGCTACCAGTTCCATTCCACGGAGGCGGGTTTCACTCAGACTCGTTACGGCGGCTTCGTTGACGCGGCGTTCCGGGTCAGCCAGCGCTGGATCCTCGGTGCCCGTTACGACTACGTCGAAACACCGCGAGGCCCCAATACGAATGAATGGGGAATAGCACCCGCCATTACCTGGTGGCAGAGTGAGTTTGTGTATCTCCGGCTGGAAGGGCAGCACCTCGACAACAGCGTCAACGGCACCGACAACCGGGTCCTGCTCCAGGCAGTGTTCGCCATGGGCCCCCACAAGCACGAGACCTACTGACATGATTCTCGCCCTTCTTGCCATCGGTTCCGGCATCTTCGCCGAGCCGTCAGGCCATCCTGCCGCCGAGCCGCTGAAAATTGTTACCAGCCTCACGACCTACGGTGCGATCGCGCGGGAGATCGCCGGCGATCGCGGGACCGTCACCTCCATCGCCCAAGGCGACGAGGATCCTCACTTCGTGCAGCCCAAGCCGAGTTTCGTCGCGGTGCTGCGAGACGCGGACGTCTTCGTGACCACCGGACTCGACCTTGAGCTTTGGGTACCTGCGCTCCTCGACCGGGCCAACAACCGAAAGGTGTCCGAGGGTGGAGCGGGGTACGTCACGGCCTACACCGGCACCACGCTGCTCGAGGTCCCGACCAGCTTGGATCGGGCGCAGGGAGACATTCACGCCGACGGCAATCCCCACATTCACACCGATCCGCTGAATGCGATCATCATCGCGCGGAACATCCTCACCGGCTTGACCCGCGTCTCCCCCGGCGATGCCAGTTACTTCACCGATCGGGAGAAGGATTTCGAGAAGCGGATCCTCGAAGCCACCATGGGGCAGGAGCTGGTCGGTATTCTCACTCAGGCCACCGCGTTCGACCTGCTCAAGACCGACAAGTTCTTCGACTTCATCGCTCGCACCAAGTATCAGGGCAAGCCGCTCGCCGACCGTCTCGGCGGATGGCTCAAGCAGGGTGAGGTCTTCCGGGGCCGGGAAATGGCGTGCTACCACAAGGAGTGGGCCTATTTCAGTAACCGCTTCAAAGTCACTTGCGTGACATTCATCGAAGCCAAGCCGGGAATCCCGCCCACCCCCAAGCACGTCGAAGAGGTCATCGCGCTCATGAAGGAGAAGAAGATTCCGGTCTTGTTCGCCTCGAACTACTTCAACCGCTCGCAGATCCAGGAAGTGGCGGACAAGACCGGGGCTAAAGCCGTGATCGTGCCGGAGAACACCCACGGAGAACCGGGAATAGAGACGTACTTTGATCTCATGAACGCCTGGGTCTCCCGCCTGGCTCAAGCCTACAACGGAGGGGTCTGATGCTCGACCAGTTGTCGCACAGCCTCTGGCTGGCGCCGCTTATCGCCTGCATGGTGATCGTGGCGATCCACTCGTATCTCGGCCTTCACGTGATCGCCCGTGAGGTGATCTTCGTGGATCTCTCCCTCGCGCAGATGGCGGCACTCGGTGCTACCATCGCCGTCTTTGCCGGAGCCGATCCCGACTCGACTCGAAGCTTCGCCTACGCCCTCGGCTTCACCACGCTCGGTGCTGCGTTGTTCGCGCTGACCCGTACCGGCCAGCACGGACGGGTGCCACAAGAAGCGATCATCGGCATCGTGTTCGTGGTGGCATCGGCGGCGGGCATCCTGGTAGCCGACCGCTCGCCTCGCGGCGGGGAGGCGATCAAGGACATTCTGGTCGGCAGCCTGCTCTGGGTGGGTTGGCCTGCCATCGGCCGCCTCGCGGTGATCTATCTCCTGGTGGGAGTCTTCCATTGGGTCCTGCGTCACCGGTTCCTCACCATTTCCTTCGAGCCGGAGGTCGCGATCGCCAAGGGTTGGAACCTGAGGCTGTGGGATTTCCTGTTCTATCTCTCCTTCGGCCTGGTGATCACCTTCTCGGTGCCGATCGTCGGCGTCCTGCTGGTGTTCTCCTTCCTGGTAGTTCCCGCGGCGATCGCATTTCAGTTTGCCCACACCCGGGGATCGCTGGCGATTCTCTCCTGGCTTGCGGGGGTGATCTCCTCGGCCGGCGGGCTCTGGCTCTCGTTCCGTTACGATCTCCCTACCGGCCCGGTTGTCGTCTGCGTATTTGGTCTCCTCCTTCTGTTGGCCTACACCGCTCGTAAAGTGATGGGAAGCCGACGGCCGGAAACGCGTCACGAAGGGGCGGGCGGGGCCCTGCATGGGTCCGCCCCGTTCAACTAGATTCATCCCCCTCACATCATCGTACAGGAGTTTGCCCGTGTCGGTTCGTTCTGCTCTTCTGGCTTCACTTGCTGCGGCCTCGCTCGTTTCTGTTGCTGCGGCGATGCACACTCACCTGGTCAAAGCCGAGCCCGCCGTGGATGGCACGATCACGGATGCGCCCAAGCAGATTCGCCTCTGGTTCAACGAGCGGCCCGAAGTGGCGCTTTCATCCGCGGCGCTGCTTTCCAGCGACAGCGCACCGGTTGCCCGGATCACTCTGGGGAAGACGGATGATTCCTTGAGTGTCGCGGGTTCGATCCCGGTGAGCCTCGCTCCCGGCGGATACATCGTGGTCTGGAAGACGGGTTCTGCCGATGGTCACCCGGTACGCGGGTCGTACAAGTTCACCTACTCCGCTCCGACCGGCGCCAGTAATTGACGTGGACCATCAGGTCGCCGCTCTTCCGCTCGACCTCTTCGCCCTGGCCCGCTGGATCGCGTACGCCGCGACCATGGTCACGATCGGTGGTGGCGTCTGTGCCTGGCTGCTCGGGAGAATCCCCGAACCCGATGGTAGGAGGAACCTAGCCCTCGACGCGGCCCGCGAGATAACCTGGCGGCTGGCAGTTGCGGCGCCGATCGTTCTGATCGGCGCCCATTTGCTTCGGCTCTACGGGCAGGCACGGGCCTTCCTCGAACCGGCCGAGCCCATCACGTACGACGGAGTGCACGCGATCGTCGCCGGTACCACGTGGGGGCGAGGCTGGATCGTTCAAATCTCCGCCGCGATTGCGGCCGCCATTCTGCTCGCCGCGGCTCGCTGGCGAACTAATCGAAACGGACCCAAAATCCCGGCCGAAGCCATTTTGGCGGCATTGATGGTTGCGTTCGCCTCGCCGCTCACCGGGCACGCAATGGAAAACCCCTGGGGTCGGGTCGCTGGTGTGACGCTTCACGGCCTGCACCTTCTCGGCGCCGGAGTCTGGCTCGGCACTCTGTTTGTGCTCTTCATGGCGGGGTTTGGCGGCGTTCGTGAGGGGGGAGCCTTTGAAGGCACTGCACTGCTCGCCCGCCTCGTGCGGGCCTTCTCACCTCTCGCCCTGAGTGGTGCCTCGCTCGTAGTGGGAGCCGGCGTACTGCTCGGGGTGGCCTACGTGGGAAGCCTTGAGGCACTCTGGGGTACTACTTATGGAAAGACGCTCCTGATCAAGATCGGGCTCCTCGCCGTCACCTCGGCGTTGGGTGCGTATCACTGGAAATCTCTCACGCCGCGGCTCGATTCCGCGCAAGGCGCTTCCGTCTTTCGCGGGTCCGCGGTCGTCGAGCTGACCCTGGCGGCTCTCCTGCTCGGCGCCACCGCGGTCCTCGTTGCTCTGCCGGCCCCCAAACTATGACTACCGCAACAGCCTTCCGTTCGGCCGCCCTGCTTCTCGCTCTCCTGGCTTGCGACCAGAAGCCTCAGACCTTCAATCCGTCGGGACTCGCGGGACCGTCGCTTGGCCAGGCGATTCCCAAGCCCGACTTCACGCTCACCGCGACCGACGGATCGCAGTTCAATTTCCGCCAGCAGACCGAGGGCAAGATCGCGCTGCTCTTCTTCGGCTATACCCATTGCCCGGACGTCTGTCCGGTCCACCTCGCGAACATCGCCGCGGCACTCCACACCCTCGATCCCGAGGTCCAACGGAAGGTGGAAGTCGTATTCGTCACCACCGATCCCGACCGCGATACGCCCGAGGTCATCCGCGCCTGGCTCGACAAGTTCGACCCGAAATTCGTCGGCCTCCGGGGCACTCTTGATGAGGTAAACGGAATCCAGCGGGGGCTCAAACTGGGTGAAGCATCACGGGAGCCGCAGCTGGCTCCGGGCGACACGGGCTACAGCGTTGGGCACGCCGCGATCGTGCTGGCCTTCACACCCGACGACTCGGCGCACGTGGTTTACCCCTTCGGAGTGCGCCAGTCCGACTGGGCGAAGGACCTGGAGCTCCTGGCCAAGATGACGGGACCCGCGTGATTCGGCGCCCGCTCGCCGGGGTGCTCCTCCTCTGTTGGAGCTGCGGCAAGCCGGCACCGCCGACCCTCAACGCCGAGTTCGGCAGCATCCGCATCACTGGTGGGTTCGCGTATTCCCCGATCACCCAGGAATCTGGCGCGGCCTACTTCACGATCCGCAACACCGGCGACAAACCGGATACACTCGTGTCGGTCGAGTCTCCGATCGCCAAGTCGGCGATGATTCACGGAACGATGCAGTCCGAAGGCGCCGCCGGGATGGCAAGGATCGAACGGCTCCCCATCTCTCCCGGTGAAGCGGTGACCCTCAAGCCTGGCGGGACGCATCTGATGCTCGAACAACTCAGCCGACTTCCCAAGCCTGGTGAGCGGATGCCTGTCGTTCTCATCTTCACTCGAGCGGGCACGGTCACACTGCAACTTCCGGTCAGGGCCTACAACGAATGACATGGTGGTGCTCGGCTACCGGCCAGCCTTGGACCTGGGCCTGGAAGGCCTATCCCGGCGTGTGGCTGTTCGTTGCTCTGCTGGCGATCCTCCACGTTCGAGTTATACGCCGAACCGCCCTCTATTACGTCGCGGGCCTCCTCACCGTCTGGCTCGCGCTCGACTGGCCTATCGGCCCGCTGGGCACCGGCTATCTGATCAGCTTCCATACCGTCAGCTACATTCTCCTGAGCCTCATTGCCCCGCCTCTCCTTCTGGCGGGCATTCCCAGCGAGGGGATGCTGCGTGCCGCTCAGTCGCCTCGTGCCGGCCCGCTGCTGCGGAACCTGGCCCGGCCGCTCATCGCGCTCGCACTGTTCAATGCGATCCTGATCTGCACCCACATTCCGGATGTAGTCGATGGGCTGATGAGGTCTCAGCTCGGGGCGTTCGCCATCGACCTCGCGTGGTTCCTCGGCGGAATCGTCCTCTGGTGGGCGATAATGGCTCCCCCTCCGGTATGCCGACTGACTCGCCCGATGAAGATGGGATACCTCTTCGCAGCGACACTTCCACCGATTCTCCCGGCGGCCTTCCTCACCTTCGCCGATTACCCGCTCTACGCCGTGTACGAGCTCGCCCCACGGGCACTCGATCTCCCCGCCCACTCCGATCAGCAGATCGCGGGTCTCACCATGAAGATCATCGGCGACCTTCCACTCTGGTTCGCCTTCGGCGTGATCTTCTTCCGCTGGGCTCGCGAGTCGGGAGGCTCCAATCCGGTACATCCCAGCGTGGCCCAGCAGAGCGCTACGGGTAGCGTGGTTTGAAGCTGCACCTGGTACGGCACGGCCCCGCCCTGGACGCCGACGGACGAGCGATGGGCCACACCGACGCTCCATTGTCTCCGGAAGGGATCGAGCAGGTCGCTCGACTGGTCGCGGCATGGCCGAGAGCTCCGAGCCGTATCTGGTCGAGTGATCTCCGTCGCGCCCGGGAAACAGCCGAGCGGATCGGTCAGCGTTGGGATGTGGCGCCGGCAATCGATGCACGGCTCCGCGAGATGAATTTCGGAGAGTGGGATGGGCACTTCTGGACCGCGCTGGAGCGCGAGGATCCCGACCGCCTCAAGCACTGGATGGAGAGCTGGATAACCGAACGAGTCCCCGGCGGTGAGTCTTTCACCCTCCTATCAGAGCGGGTTCGCGACTGGTACGCCCAATGCCTCGCCAACCCGGCTGAGGAGATCGTCGTTGTTGCCCACGCCGGGAGCATTCGAGCACTGTTATGCCATGTGCTGGATGTCCCACTCTCGAAGGCGTTCGAGTTCCCAGTCGATCGGCTGCGAATCTCCACCGTTGAAATCGCAGAATCTCGAGTTCGGCTCCTGGCCTTGAACGCTCCGGAGGTTCCCTAGGGAACGGAGCTAGGCCAGCAGATCTGCGGGCTTTGCTCTGACGACTCGCAGCGCCGGCTCAAGGGCGCCGAGAACAGTCGCTGCCGTGAGCAGCGCGGTGAATTGCAGGACCAGCTTCCAGTCCCAGACCGGCAACCCTGGCACCAGACCCGCGAGCATGTTCCAGAGGGACGGACCGAACCACATTCCGGTCCCGGCTCCCACCAGGCTGACCATTGCCGCCCGCACAACCACGTACCCAATCACGCTCCGGCCTCGAGCGCCGACCGCCCGCCGCAATCCCAGCTCAGCGTGCAGCGACCGCACCCAGAGTCGCATCAAGGCATAGGTGCCGGTCAATGCGATGAGAAGCGCGATCCATCCCTCGACCCCGAACCATCGGCCGAACCAGCGGAGCGGTCGGGCTTCGGCGGCGAGCAGCTCCGATTCCTTCTGGCTGGCGATGCTGCCGGATGGGACACCCAATTCGTCCTGAATCGCCGAGGCAATGATTCGAGTTCCGCCGGGATTCGCCGAATCGCGAACCAGCAAGTCGACCTGCGGAACGGGGTGCTGCAGGACACTGAGATAGACGGTGTAGTCGGGTTGCAACGCGGCTCCGAAACCCGCCGGCGGTGGATCGTCCACGATGCCGACCACTGTGTACCACTCCGATCGCTTCAAACCCACCATCAACTGACGGCCAATCGCCTCGCCCCGCTGGAAATGGCGCGCCGCGAGCGCGCGGTTCACCACGGCGACCCGTGGTGCGTCCCAACGGTCTTCAGAACCGATGCTCCGGCCGGCGACCATCTTCACGCCGAGCGCGCGGAAGGTGTCGGCGCTGACCATCTCGTGAGTCGCCAGGACCTGGTGCCACGGCACCATGAGCGTGCCGAATGGGCAAAGACCGCAGTCGGTGGTGATCCCCGCCACCGTACCCAGACCGGCAATAGACCCCGGGCTGCTGAGACTGATCACGGAGTGCTGGGAGTCGGTCGAGAGCCTTTGAAGCAAGGCTTCGAGACGTGACGATTGCTCAGCCAGTGATGCGCTCGGCACGGTGACTTGGTACACCTCACCGTCGCGACGCTCCAAAGTTGCCGAGTTCAGCATTGTGCTCGCGTGTCTTGCCACCAGCGCGCCAGCGGTGAGGACGGTCAGGCTGATGCCGAGTTGGATCGCCGGCACCAACAGAGGCAGGGGATGCACCTCCGCCTGAGTGAGACGGGTGCGCCGGGCGAACACCAGAGGAAGAATTCCGGCAAGCACCAGCACGGCGCTCACCAGCGAAAGGCTGAGCGGAATCGTGGCCGGACCTCCGGGGCCCATCGGGCCGGGCCACCCACGCGCAGCCAGACCGGCCGCCACTCCACCAGCGGCGCCGCCAAGCACGAGCACAACGGCAGCCACCAATCCAGCCTCGAGTAAGGCGGACGCCAGAACACCGCGCCGCGAGGCGCCGACCGAACGCCGTACCGCGAGTTCCGGAGCACGCTCCGAGGCACGCGCGGCGGAGAGCGTGAGCATGGTGAGGGCGGCAGCGGCAAAGGCGGCCGCGGCCGTGCCCAGCAGAAGCCGGAACAACAGTGTAAGGGCCGCCAGTTGTCCCGCCGCCGGTGTCCGGGCATCCGGGTTCCAGGACATTCCGAGATCAGCCCCCCGAACGCTGGAGAAGGAGAGCCGTGTACTGTCGCCGCCGGGAATCCAGAGCGAGGTCACCGGGAGCAGCGCGATCAGGATCACGACTCCGGTCGCGGCGAGTAACAGTGCGGTGCCTCGATACATCCGGAGCGCCGCAAGCGCCGGAGAAACCACCCGGATCAGTCTTCCCTGTTTATTCATCATGGAGCCGATCGCTGCCTCTCGTTGAGCTCCGGTGGTCATCCCGATGAGTTACTGAGCGGACGGCGGCGCTGGCTGCATCAGCAGGCGAGTGAGCTTCCACGGGCCTTCCGGTGTCCGGCGCCAGCGCGCTACGTACCGGCCGCTGAATTTACCCGGTGGCTGATCCTGCACTTTGGCCACTTGAGAGAAAGATCCCCACTGATAGGCCGTGTCCCCGAAGACCTCGACGTCATCACTCACCGTGGAAGCCGAATCCACCACGACCTTGCCGTCGAATTGGGCGAGAAACGCCCGGATCTCTTTTGGTCCGCGGAGCGGCGCCATGCCTGCTTCGAGCAGCTCGCCGTCATCGGCGTACATCGCGGCGATTGAATCCGACGCCACCACTCTGATTAGAGCGGTGTAGTGCTCCATCGCAGCGACGACTGCCTGCCGCGCCTCCGCGTCTCCGGACCTTGCCCGTCCGCTCGAACAGGCCAGGAAAACCCCGACGAGGGTCACTGCGCTTCGGTGACAACGCGTCATAGTCCACTCCGTCGAATTCCAATTCGATCCATCCAGGCCCGTCGAATTTCGGCGATCGGCTGGCCGGAAAGCCTCTCAATCTCTTCCTTCCACCTATCCGGGGGAATCTCCGGAAACAACCCTGTCACCGCTTTCACTCCGATTCGATCGACTAGGTACTTGGTGAACGCCTGGCTGCAGGCATAGAAAGTGGGCGCCACGAGCTGCCGATCCTCGGTTAACAGCGCTTCGAGCCCTCCCTGGCCGCCAACTTTCTCCAGAATCTCGCTGCTCCTGGGATTGGCCGCGAGACGCGCGGCGCAGGTACTGTCCACCTTGTCCAATCCACCAATTGCGAACACATCGCCTTCGGGAAAGCTGGTCGTCTTGGCGACTGTCTGGGCGAGATAGTCGGGGAACCCTTCGTTGAGCCACTGCGGGAATCGCGAAGCCCGCCGCTCCTCCTCCAGGCTGTCCGCGTACTCGTCAGCGTAAAATGGCCCCTTCGGCGTCAACAGCTCGTGCGCGGCCTCGTGGAGGAAGGGCGCCTCGCCACGACGGATCCGGTTGAGGGAGATGAAGACGGTGTCCTGCCCCGTCGAGTGAGAAACGAAGCGACCCGGACTGAAGAAGAACACAATCGGGCGATTGCCGATCCGTTGCCAGGGGTAGGGCCCGCCGATCAGTGCCCTCAAATCGGTGAGGCCCGCATCGAGCGTATCACCGAACCCGGCGAGCCAGTGCGGGTCCAGCGAATCGGTCGGTGCCCACAAAACGAGCCTGGGATACCGCTGCGGCTTGCCGTGCGCGGTCACGAACGCGACCCGGTTGGAGTCGTCTCCCCACCAGTCGAGCGGACTCGCGGTCGTGTCCTGAGAAGCGAGTCCAGCGGGGGCAGCTATGACTGCGAGGACGACGAGAGTCAGAGGGCGCATAGAGGCGAAGACAGCCTGAGGCAACCTACACTCGCCGAGCCGCCTGGGAAGCGACCCGCCGTTTCAATCAGAACGTGGACCGCTTCCATCCCGGGACGAAGAGCGGAGTGCTCGCCACCCGGCGCGCGACCTCGAAGTGCGGCGCTACCAGGTCGGCCAGCTGCTGGGCGACCGCGAGATCGGTCCGGCCGAATGCAGTCCCCGGAGAGGTCATGGCCATGGCGCCGATGATCGTTCCGCCAACCCGGAGTGGTACCACCAGCACCGACAGCGGCGGGGAGTCTTGCGAGCTCACCAGGTAAGGAATCTCTCCCCGCACGACCCGCGCGACGCCCGTACCTTCGATCGGTTCCTGCGGAAGGTCTGCCAGCGGAGTGGCTTGACCCGGTTTCACTACGGCGACACGGCCCTCGTTGGAAAGCCTCACCGCGAACTCGATCGCGTTGACTGGCAGCAGCTCCGAAGCCGATTTCACAAAGCGCCTCGTCGCTTCTCCGAGTAATGGCGTAGTTGCCAGCTCCTCAGCGATCCGACTCAGATGCATCGGGATATGACGGAGCATGTCGAACTGTCCCCGAAGGACCTGGTGTTGCCAATCCATCACGAAGACATCGACCCGGGGTGCAATCAGCGCTCCGATCGTGTCGAGCAACATCAGATCGCTTTCTTCGTAGAGGCCCGGCCCGGCGCTGCCGAGGAGCAGGTAACCGACCGGCCGCTCGACGACCCGCAGCTGCACCCCGATCAGCGACCGCGCCTTCTCCTCACCCCCGGTAACGTGGGCCAGCTCCGGCATTGGACCCCGGGAATCGGACATACCATCGCGCACCAGCACCTGGCTGATACCGCCGAACAGACGTTTCGGATCGAACGAGTCGGGTGAGAGAACCAGGCTGGGATCGGCCCAAAGCGGGCCGTGACCATGGAGGCCCAGTCGGAAGTGCTGGTCCCCCGACGAGTTTCCGATCACCAGCTCGATACCGTCGTGCGGGAGCACATGCTGGATCGCGAAAGAAACTGCGAGCATGAAATCTCGAGGCGTGCCCGCGCCCGTGGTGGCTTCCGCCAGAGCGCTGTAGAGTGCGTTGAGCTCCTGGGCCTCCTGCTCCTCCGCACGTAGTGGAGCGGTCGCCGCCTGAGTCTTGATCGTCTCGACTTCAGAATCGCTTGAGGCATCGGCCGCGACCGGCTCCTCGGCTGCTTCAGGCGAATGACCCGCCCGGGAGTAGCGCGCCAGCATAGGCGCCATCGCCTCCGCCGCCGATTCGACCACCGCTATTTCCCGCATCCCGTAGAGATCGGGTCGGAAGCCCGCGATCAACAGCAGTCCCACGTCAGTGGGGCCGTGACGAATCGGGCGACAAACCACCGAGCCGTAGCGGGCGGACTGCACCCGGTCTTCGATCAGGGCCAGCTCGTGCGGATCGAGGAATGGATTGGGATGCGGAACCCGCAGATCGTCCGCGGCCAGCTCTTCGGGCGCGATCAGCGACGGCTCTCCACTCGGCGAGTACACCCACAGAGCGAAGAGGTCGTGCGGAAGCTCGAACTGCAGCGCGTCGGACACGGCCTCATACCAGGTCCGCAGCGCCTCCAGGTCAGGGACCCGGTTGCGGCTGTGAAGGATCGGAAAGAGGAAGGCAAAGTCCGCGTCTTGGGACATAGCCCTCAAAGGTGCAGGACTTGTGCCCCCCATCGCCACCCCGGAAGACGATCCGCCTGAGGGTGCCAATCCCTGCCCGAGACGACGAAACCACAGGGCCCCGTGATGCTGTGGGCAAGATATCGTAAGTCACATAGTGAATTGAAGTTATGTCATCTGATCCGGGCGTGATCACCCGGCAGCTCCAAGTATCTGCCATCCTGGCGGGCCCCACCCTGATCCGGCAAACAGGCTGCCCTGCGTGACTCTTCTGCGGGCGGAACCCGTATTCTACGCCAGTCCCAACTAGCCCTCGCGAGGTTCCATGTTCCGCCGATTCACCCCGGCAGCAATCGGGCTACTCGCCGTAGCTCCCCTACTAGGGCATGCGCAGGACAGCCCGCTCGTGATTCGCGCCGGTCATCTCGTGGACGTCCAGCGTGGCACCCTGGAAGGACCGACGCTCATCGTGATCAGGGGCAAGCGGATCGTTCAAGTGCGCCCGGAAGGGACAGTCCCAGCTGGAGCCCGGGTAATCGATCTCTCGAAACTGACGGTCATGCCCGGGTTGATCGACGCGCATGTTCATCTCACGATCGGAACCCCCGATAGTACCGCGCTGGCGACGCTCCGAGCGGGTTTCACTACAGTCCAGGACCTCGGCGCCCTTAATCATGCCAATCTCGATCTACGTAACGCCATCGAGAGCGGGAAGACCATAGGGCCGCGCATTCACTCTGCCGGATCCTGGATCGGAGTGAAGGGCGGGATCTGTGACTTCGACGGACGCGGCGTCAGGGGGGAGAACGAATTCGCGGCGCGCACGCGGGAAGACATCGCCAACGGCGCCGACCTGATCAAAGTCTGTGTCACCGGATGGCCGGCCGATGGCTATCGTTTTCCGGACTCGGTTGAGATCACCGAGGCCGAGCTGGCTGCGGTGATAAGAGAGGCGAAAACCGTGAACAAGAAGGTGATCGCCCACGCGATCGGACGCCGTGGAGCCTTCATGGCGGTCTCAGCCGGTGTCCAGGCCCTTGCCCACTCGGCATTCCTGGACAGTACTACGATCGCAATGATGAAAACGCGCGGGGTCTACCTGATTCCCACCCTTCTCTCATTCCAGGGCGACAGCCCGGCGTTGTTGGCGCTTCAGAAGGAGATGCGGATGATTCTGGCGAGCGGCATTCCGATCGCGATGGGAACCGACGCGGGGGTTACACCTCATGGCGGGAACGCCGTGGAGCTGCAGATGATGGTCGAAGCCGGAATGTCTCCTCTCTCCGCCATCCGCTCCGCCACGAGTAACGCTGCTGCTCTCCTCGGAATGTCGGAGTCGATCGGGAGCATTTCTTCGGGGACGATGGCAGATCTGATCGCAGTCGAGGGGAACCCGCTGGAAGACGTGCGCACACTCCAGCACGTCCACTTCGTCATGAAGGCGGGGCGGACCTACCTCACGCCTTAGCTTCCTCGGCACGCTGATCCCGAGACTGCAGCGCGGCCTGGTACTCGCGCGTGAGGCGAGCCATCATTTCGTCTCGCTTCGCGTAGAGGCGTTTGGGGGTCCGGGGCTCGTGCCGGGCGAGCGCGTAGCTGGTGAGGAGCGGTAGCGCGACCGAGTTGTCGAGATAGCACACAACTGTTCCCGGCAGCATCGTTGGATCGATCTTTCCCCAACTGACCGCCTCGGCGGGGGTGGCGCCAGACAACCCACCGGTATCAGGCCGCGCATCGGTCAGCTGCAGGAAGAAGTCGTGCCCTTTCTCATCGATCCCCAGCACTTCCTGGATCTGTGGCTCGGTCTGCAGCAGGAAATTCTTGGGACTCCCACCGCCCACGATGAGCGCTCCACTCTTGCCACCGGTACGTTTGGCGTGGAGTACGATCGCAGCCGTCTCGTTTACGTCGGCGCTAACGTCGAACCTGAGCTGGCTGCCAGCCAGGGCCTGCTCTGCGACGTTCATTCCGATCGAGCTGTCGCCCGGAGAGCTGGTGTAGATCGGCACCTCCAGCGCATGGGCCGTCGAGAGCACCGAGCGTCGCTCCAGCCCCAGCGCCTTCTCCCGCTCGCGAAGGTAGCCGCCCAGCAGGTAGTGGTACTCCGCCGTGCTCATGGAGCGCTGGAACTCCGGCCGAGCCGACACCTCGCGCACGAATGCGTCGGTGGACAGGAGCACCGAGTAGTCGAAAAAGATGTCGTAGATCCGCACGACCCCCTTGTCGCGCAGCTCCACGTCGTCGGCATGGGGGGTCCCCTGATGCATCGCGAGACCCAGCGCGAAGTGCGCGTCGTGATAGAGATTGGCGCCGGTGGAGATGATCCAGTCCACGAAGCCGGCCTCCATCAGCGGGATGAGGCTGCTCATCCCGAGCCCTGCCGGCGTCATGGCACCGGTAAGGCTCATCGCCACCGTCACCTCCGGCTCCAGCATCCGCTGGGTGAACAGGAGACAGCCTTCCCGAAGCCGGCCGGCGTTGTAGGCGAAGAACGCGTTGTCGATCAGGTCGGCCACGGATTCATGGCCGGTGATTCCGGTCGGATCGATCCGGCGGCCGCGCAGGTACTGGGCGCTGGGTCGTGTCATCGCTTATCCCACACGATTGGTCGTACCGTTTGCTTTTGCCGCGGCGATGATGCGCACTACCTCCCGCGGATCATCCGTCACATGAAACAGGGCGAGGTCGGTCTGGTCGATCTTCCCTTCGACCGCCATGGGAGACTTGAGCCATGCCACCAGCCCCTCCCAGTAGGCAGACCCGAACAGCACAACCGGAAAACTGCTGACCTTCCCGGTCTGGATCAGCGTCAGGGCCTCGAACAACTCGTCGAGCGTGCCGAACCCACCCGGGAAGACCAGAAAGGCCATCGAGTATTTCGCGAACATCATCTTCCGCACGAAGAAGAAGCGGAAGTACATGCTGCGCCGAACGTACTGGTTGGTGCCCTGCTCGTGCGGCAGTTCGATGTTGCAACCGATGGAGAGACCGTCTCCTTCGACTGCTCCCCGGTTGGCCGCTTCCATAATCCCGGGCCCGCCGCCGGTGATGATCGGGAAACCTGCTTCGGCCAGCAGCCGGGCCGTTTCTACCGCCGCCGCGTAGTGGGGATCGTTGATCGGGGTGCGGGCCGATCCGAAGATCGCCACCGCGTCCTGGACATCGCCCAGTTTTTCAAATCCTTCGACGAATTCCCCCATGATGCGGAGGACTCGCCAGGGATCGGTCTTCCGCAGCGCATCGGGCCGTTCCTGGAGTTGAGCGCTTTCCAGGATCTCTTCGTCGGCGGTGGGACCCCGAGGGCGATCGCGGTGCAGCAGCCGGGGATCGAGCGGTTTACTCACGGGGCAGACACTCGAGCAGAGCCCGGTGGTCGTCGGGCGTGTTGTAAAAGTAGGGCGAGACTCGCACGTGACCAGGCCGCGAATCCACGATGAATCCCTGAGCCGCGAGCCGGCGCACGTCCTCCTCCGGCACCTTCCGCGGGAACATCACGATGGCACTGCGTTCCTCCGCGCGCGCCGCTACCCGGAGCTTGAAGCCTCGAGCGCGCGCTTCGTTGATCAGGTCTTCCGTCAACGCCTGCGTCACCTCACGTACCGCCGGGAGGCCGATTTCTCTTAGCACTTCCAGCCCACCGAGTTGGGCGTAGACGGCAGCCATGCCGGGGGTCCCCGTGTCGAAGCCCCTGGCACCGGGGCGCCGCTCAAAATGCCGGACATCGAACCGGAACGGATCGCCGTGGGCAAACCACCCGGTCACGCGCGGGGTCAGCCGGCTCGTCAAATCAGGGCGCGCATAGAGAAACGCGATGCCGGACCCACCCAGGAGCCACTTGAGTCCGCCCGAACAATAGAAATCGACGTCGGCGGCGCGGACATCGACCGGCAGCTGTCCCGCTCCCTGATAGCCGTCGATCAGCACCAGCGCTCCCCGCCGGTGGGCGATCTCAGCGACCGCGGCGATGTCTTGAATGGCACCGCTGGTGAAGAACACGTGGCTCGTTGCCACCAGCGCCGTTCGATCATCGACGGCACGCTCGATCAGTTCGAGCGGGACGTGAGTGCCGTCGGGACTGTCTACCACCACTAACTCGACACCCTCCTGCTGCTTGGCGAGCCATTGGTACGCGACAGTGGGGAAGTCGAGACTCGTTACGACCACCCTGGGCCGGTCACCGTACTCCAGTGACTCCCCGACCACGCCGAGCACCGAGGAGAGCGACGGATGAAGTGAGATGTCCTCTGCTCTGGCGCCCACGGCCCAGGCGTACTCGGCCCGCAGCACTTCGACCGCCGGCAACCACTGATCGTACCAGGCCGACGCGCCACGCTGCTCCCAGAGATCGAGATACTGATTGACCCGCAGGCGGGAGCGCTTCGAGAGGGCGCCGAGTGAACAGCTGTTGAGGTACCTCGCGTGGCCGAATACCGGGAATTCCTCGCGGTATCGCAGCAGCGCGTGTGCAGGAGCCGCGGCTACGGACATGGGCGGGGAATATACCGTCGGCCTCGGTGATTCGCCCGGCACGATGTATCTTTGCGGCCATGGCGGCGCCGGATTCCTGGTGGTCCCTCGTTCCGCGGCTGGCCGGTCGCGCAGTGCTCAATCCGCGAATCGCATGGGACCTGCTGACGCTGACGTGGGCCTTCCGGCGCCGGTGCTGGTGGGCCACTCCGCCTTTCCTCCCCCTCCCCGATCGAACCTATCTGGAGTGGCGCATGCACACCGCCTACGGAAACGAACGCCGCGTCCCTCCCGTGGATGACGTGCTCAGGTTCGCTCGCTGGCGCCGAGAGATTCTCAAGCTGTGAGCACACCACCAAATGTGGTGATCGTGGGTGCGGGCTTCGCCGGGATCTATGCGGCTAAGGCTCTGGGCAAGGCACCGGTCAACCTCACCGTGGTGGACAAGCACAATCACCACCTCTTCCAGCCGATGCTATACCAGGTGGCGACGGCGGGTCTGTCCGAGTCCGATATAGCCTCCCCCATTCGTTCTGTCCTTCGGCTCCAGACCAATACCCAGGTCCTGCTCGGTGAAGTCACGGAGGTACGGCCAAACAAGCGAGAGATCAGCTTGGTCGATGGCAGTAGCCTAAACTACGACTATCTGATCATCGCTGCCGGCGCCCGGCATTCCTACTTCGGCCACGACGACTGGGAAATCCTGGCCCCTGGCCTCAAGAGTCTGGAAGACGCCGACGAGATTAGGCGCCGGATTCTCCTGGCGTTTGAGCGAGCCGAGCGGGAGCCGGACGCCACTCGCCGTCATGCCCATCTCACCTTCGTCGTGGTGGGAGGGGGTGCCACCGGCGTGGAAGTTGCCGGAGCTCTCGCCGAGATCCGGACCTACGCTCTGCGGCGAGATTTCCGCCGTATCGATCCACGAGAAGCAACTGTGATGCTGCTGGAGGGCGGGCCGCGGATTCTCCCGGCCTATCCTCCGGAACTGAGTCAGCGCGCCAAGGAGCAACTGCGGCGGCTCGGGGTCGAAGTGCGGGAGTCGATGTTGGTCACCGACGTGCGTCCAGGCTTCGTGTCCGCCGCAGGCTGGACCATTCCGACGGGAACCGTGGTGTGGGCCGCGGGCAATGTCGCGAGCCCCTTGCTGAAATCGCTCGACGTTCCACTCGATCGCCAGGGCCGAGTCCTGGTTGAACCCGACTGCACCGCTCCGGGTCATCCCGAAATCTTTGTACTGGGTGACGCCGCCGCCTACGTTCACCAGGGAGAACAGATTCTGCCCGGTATCGCTCCCGTCGCCATTCAAATGGGCCAGTACGCTGCCCGCGCCATTCAGGGCGACCTCGCCGGTCGTCCCCGGGTGCCCTTCTCCTATTGGGACAAAGGCCAGCTCGCCGTCATCGGCCGGGGACGCGCCGTTGCGGATCTGGGCCGGTTCAGGTTCGGTGGGTTCTTCGCGTGGTTGATCTGGATTTTCGTTCACATCTTCTTCCTGATCGGGTTCCGTAATCGTCTCCTCGTTCTCTTCGAGTGGGCCTGGGCCTACTTCACCTACGAGCGCGGCGCGCGACTGATAACCGGGGCCTGGGTACCTGCCTTCCAGCTTCCTCCCTCACGCCTGAGCGACAAGTGAACCGTGTGACCAGGCTGTTGCTGCCTCTAGGCCTTGCCTTGTCTTGCCTCGGCGGGATCCTCTCGGCCCAAGCCAAGCCGTTTCAGCGGGCGCTGGTCCTGACCGGTGGCGGATTCAAATTCATGTACGAGTTCGGGGTTTACGACGCGTTGGTGGATCGAGGCTGGAAACCCGACGTCATCATCACCACCTGCGGCGCCGCGGTAGTGGGGGCCGTGATTCACGGCGTACCGGACCGGACCGAGCGGCTGGCCCTGTTACAATCCCCCGCGATGCTCGAAGCCTTCCGCGCGTTCAAGCTCAAGCGTGGCGGCTTCCGGGATATCGAACGACTGATTCGGAAGCTCTCGCGTTATCAGACCGGATGGCGGACCAATAGCGACGTGGTGCCCGACCTATTCTCGCTGACCTTTTTCGACGACGATTCGATCCCGCTTCCCTTCTGGCAAAAATCGTTCGCCGATCGGGCGCCTGATGATCCTCACATCGTGGTGGTGGGCGGTACCACGGCCTTCACTCCGGACGACGTGGAGACTCTTCGCCGGGGACGGAAGCTCTACCACGAAACGTACTTCACCGACCCCGAAATCGCGAAATTGATTGAGGGATTCCAGTCTCCCATCGCCCAGGCCTATCCCAACAGTGCGGTCGCGCTTGACACCAAGGTCTTCACCAACTTCTCAGTCGGTGATGCGGCCTCGATCTCCATCCGGGACCCATTTCTCATGAAGCCGCTTCGGCGTGGAGATCAATACTTTACCGGCGGCAACATCGACCTCTACCCGCTCGAGCTGGCCCGGCATCTGGCGTCCGAGGTCGTGATGACGTTCAATTCGGGCATGGTCGATTTCGAGCTGCTCGCGATCGACGTGACGCTGGGCTACAACATGAACGACCGGCTACGGAACATCACGGGACGAAGCGTGGATCATTGGGTGGACGCGACCGGGATCAAGTCGCGCGATTTCACCCTCGATCCCAAATTGAAGCGCGGCTTTCCCAAGCTCTTTGAGCTGAAGGAGAATTACCCGCAGGATGAACCGCTGGTGATGAGAGATAGCGAGGGCCGGCCCGGCAAGCATTCATACGTTGTCACCGCCGAAATGGAGTTCATGCGCCGCGCGCTGGTCGCCTATGATCGTGGATACGACCGCGGGATTGAAGCCATTGGAGAGGTGAGCCCGGGAAGCACCGCGCGTATCCGGTACAAGGACAGCCGCAACTTCGAGGAGCACCCTTCGCACGCAGCCCAGTGACCCCGGAATTCCCTGCGCAGCCCGCCACCCTTACCGCGGCCCAGCTCAAAGCGGAGGCAAATCGACTGGGATTCTCGGCTTGTGCCATCACGTCGCTCGAACCCCTGCCCCATAACGAGGAGCTCGATCGGTGGCTGGCCAGCGGGAAGGCGGGGAACATGCGCTACCTCCATCGACAGGCCAAAAAGAGGAAGAATCCTCAGGTAGCAGACAAGACCGCGAGGCGTGCCATAGTCGTTCTTGATAGCTACTACTACGAATCAATCGAGGAGACCACCCGACCCAAGGTCGCGAGGTACGCCCGGGGAACCGACTACCACACCGTCACCCGTAGGCGACTGGAGCTACTGGCAGATTTTCTCCGCCATAATGGCGCTCAGACGGCCCGTGCCTACGCCGACTCAGGCCCGCTGGCCGAACGGGAACTCGCGCAACGGTCCGGGCTAGGCTGGATCGGCAAGAACACGATGCTCATCCGGCCTAACCAGGGGTCATGGATGTTCATCGGGACCGTTCTCACCGACCTCGAGCTTGAAATCGATTCCCCGTTCGAGACCGACCATTGTGGGTCATGTACCAGGTGTCTCGATGCTTGTCCGACTCAGGCGTTCGAGGGCCCGCGAGTCCTCGACGCAACGCGCTGCATCTCGTATCTCACTATCGAGCATCGGGGACCTATTCCAGCCGACCTGATCGACCGGTTCGAAGGCTGGGCCTTCGGATGCGACATTTGCAACGAGGTCTGTCCCTGGAATGTCCGCTTCGCCACGGAGTCGAGCGTGCCGGAGTTCCGGCCGCGCGCGAGCCTCGACCATGCCGGGCCCGATTTCTTCGAGAAGCTCGATGAGCCAGCCTTTGCGGCAGACTTCGGGGACACGCCCCTTCAGCGACCGGGGCTCGAGCGCATGCGGCGCAACTGGCGGGCAGCCTGGACTTCTCTGAAACCCTGATGCCCATGCCGCCCACCCTCTACAGCGTGGCCATTTTTGTTACCGACATCGACCGCGCGAAGACCTTCTATCGGGATCACCTCGGGCTGACCCTCATCAAGGAGGGAAGCTTCGGTGCCGAGTTCGGCGAAGGAGAAACTCGTCTGGGCATTCATCCGGCGGTTCACCCCGACGCGCGAGCGATGGTGGGCCGCCACACTGGAGTGACTCTCAGAGTCTCCGGGCTCCTGCCCTATTGCGAGCGGTTGCACGAATGTGGAGTGCGCTTCGTGACAGAGCCTACGCGGCAATCGTTCGGCGTCATGGCGATGATTACCGACCCGGACGGCAACGTGTTCGCCCTCTGGGATGAAACGGTGCCCGAGTGATGGAAGGCCTGATCACCACACTCGTCTCGATCTGGACGTGGACGGTCCTCGTCGCCTGCCTCGTGATCTGGCTGCCGATCATGACGCTGATGCGCGTCGTGCTTGCTCCCTTCGACCGAGGCCGCTACTGGACCGGACTTTTCTTCCGGAAGGTCGCCGTCGTCACTGCGACCCTGAATCCCTATTGGCGCTTCCGCACCGCGGGAAACAAGGTTCTCGATCCCCGACGTCCCTACGTCGCGGTCTCCAATCACGAGTCCTTTGCTGATATCCTCCTGATCAGTCACCTGCCCTGGGAAATGAAGTGGCTCTCCAAGGTTGAGCTCATGCGGATCCCGGTGATCGGCTGGGATATGTATCTCGCGGGAGATGTTCCGGTCGAGCGCGGAACTGCGCGGAGTGCGATCAAGGCCATGCAACGCTGCCAGGAGGTGCTGAAGACCAAAGTTTCGGTGGTCATTTTTCCGGAAGGCACCCGGTCGGCCACCGGCGAGATGCTTCCCTTTAAGGACGGAGCCTTTCGCCTCGCGATCGATGCCGGCGTGCCGATTCTGCCGCTGGTGGTCTCGGGGACCGGCACCGCGCTTCGCAAGCACGACTGGCGAGTAGGGAAAGTGAATGCAGTGGTAAAGGTGCTGGACCCGATCGAAACGACCGGCCTCACCCACAAGGATATCAAGCCGCTTCGGGACCGGGTCCGGGCGGTGATCGAAGCCGAGCGCGGTAAGGTTCCTCCGAAGGCTATTCCCGTCCCAGCTCAGCCGGCGACCTGACTCTCCCCACCCCGCCTGCCAGCACGAGCAGAGTCAACAAATAGGGAAGCATCAGGAACAGCTGATAAGGCAGGTTCGACACGATCGATTGGAAGAGAAACTGAAGAGCCATCGCCGCGCCGAAGAAGAGCGCTGCCCCCGCCACTCTGCCCGGTCGCCAACCACCCAGCACGACGATGGCGACCGCCATGAACCCCCGGCCCGCCGTCATCTTTTCCGCAAACGTTCCCACCTGGGCTAGCACCAGGCTGGCACCGGCAACGCCCGCGAACATGCCTCCCAGAACCAGGGCGACGATCCGAATGCGCTTGACCCGTACCCCGGCAGCCGTAGCAGCCTCCACCGATTCTCCGGCCGCTCTGAGCGCTAGACCCCACCGAGTCCGGAACAACAGGAACCAGAGCGCCGGCACGGCAACATATCCGAGGTAGGTGAGGATCGACTGCTCGAACAATGCCGGGCCAAGCAGAGGGATCCGAGCAAGGCCTGGAATGGGAATAACAGGAAAGGTCGGCAAGCTGAGTCCCACACCCGCGGAACCGTAGACCTCCCGATAGATCGCTCCGGTTGCACCAACCGCACCGAGTGTGATGGCGGTGCCGCTGATGATCTGGTTCGCTCCTGCGGCTACCGCGATGAGCCCAAACCCGAGAGAAAGCATGGCTCCCGTCAGCGCAGCGGCGAGCGTCCCCGCCCAGGGACCACCCACGGTGGAGCCGATGGCTCCGGCGAGAGCACCGGCAAGCATCGCTCCTTCGATTCCCAGATTGATCACCCCGCCCCGCTCAGCCAGGGTCTCTCCCAGCGCAGCGAGAAGAAGAGGCGTCGCTACCCGGACTGCGCTGGTCAAGAACGACACAAGAAGGTCTGCGTCCATCTCAGAACCTCCCGTGGCTGCGTCGCCGCGCAATGGTGTCGGACAACAGCACGACGATGATTATCACCGCCTCGATCAGGTAAACCAGGACGGCCGGGACACCGGCCTCCCGCTGGAGGCCTCCGGCACCCGCTTCCAACGCCGCGAAGAGCAGGCCGGTTGCTATGGTGCCCAGGGGATCGAGGCGCGCGAGTAACGCCACGGCGATGCCGGTGAAGCCATAACCAGGCGAGAGACTCTGAAACAGCGCGTAAGACACGCCCGACACCTCGATCCCCCCGGCGAGACCAGCGATCCCGCCGGAAAGCAACAGGGCGGTCGCGAGCATTTTCTTGGTGTCGATCCTGCCTGCGATACCGGCAGCCAGTGGCCCGGCGCCGGTGGCCCGGAGCTGGAAGCCCCACAAGGTGCGGCGATAGATCACCCAGAGCACCACAGCCAGGCCGATCGCAAGCAACAGCCCCAAGTGGAGCCGGGTCCCCGGTACCTGGGGCAGGCGGGCGCTCGCCGCGATCGGATCGCTCTGCGGATAGATCCGCTTGGCCTCCTGAAGTGGCCCCTGCACCATCCAGCTTACCAGCGCATCGGCCACGAAATTCAGCAGCAGGGTGCTGATCACCTCCAGCACGCCGAACCGGACGCGGAGCAGTACGGGCACGGCGACCCATAACACCCCGGCCAGGATCGAAGTGGTCAGCAGAGCCGCGATTGCCAGAGGAGCCGGCCACCCGTTCAAATGGAGACCAGCCCACGTGGCCGCGATCGCCCCCGCGTAGAACTGGCCTTCGGCACCGATGTTGAGCGCACCGGCCCTGAAGGCCAGGCCGATGCCCAGTCCGATGACGATCAGGGGAATCGATCGGGGAAGTACGGCCGAGAGAATGGTGTCCCACGAACCGAATGCGCCCCGCCACATGGCGCCCAGCGCGACGACCGGATCATGCCCGGTGGCCACAAGGGTGAGAGCGAGGACCGCAATGCCGGCCGCAACCGCACTGATCAGCGGCAGGGTTCGCTCAGCTCGCACCCGACACCTCGACCAGCATCCGTGCGCCGATCTCCTGGCGAGTGGCCCCCTCCGGGAGCTCGATCACCCGACCTTCCCTGACTACGAGCACACGGTCCGCCAGCTCGACCACTTCATCGAGGTCGCTGGAATGGAAGAGAACCGCCACTCCCTGCTTCGCTGCTTCTCTGAGTCTTGCGTGAATCTCGGCGGTGGCCTTGATGTCGAGCCCGCGAGTAGGATTTTCCGCGACGAGGACCGCCGGTTGACGCTCCAACGCCGCCGCCAGAACCATCCGTTGCTGGTTACCGCCACTGAGCGCGATGGCCGGAGTCCCCGGCCCTGGAGCCCGCACGGAGAACTCGCCGAGCAACTCCTCTGTGCGCCGCTCGACTGCTCCCCAGTCGAGCCACGGTCCCCGGACCCAGGCACCGCCCTGGCCCTGACTCAGCGCAAGGTTTTCGGCCAGAGTAAACTCACCGATCAAGGCTTCGCTGGTGCGATCCTCCGGCACGAACGACACCGGGGTGGAGACGTCGAGTTCTCCTCGTGACGGTCTCAGCAGTCCGGCGAGAGCGCGGAGCAATTCCCGCTGGCCATTGCCCTCCACCGCGGCGATTCCCACAACCTCACCCGACCGGGCGCTGAAAGTGGCCTCCCGAAGCGGAGCTCCGCCCGGTCCCGACCGCTCCACCGCGAGGCCCTGCGCCCGCACTCGGACCTCGCCGGCCGAAGCCGAATGGCTCGCCCGCTGCGGCGCCCAACCGGGGGCACCGATCATCAGGGCAGCGAGGCGGGCGGGTGGCTCCGCACTCGCCGGACCGGTGTGAACTACCTCTCCACGCCGCAGAACCGTGACCCGGTCAGCGACCCGCGTGGCTTCATCGAGCTTGTGGGTGATGAGGACCGCCGACATGCCTCTGGTCCGGAAGCTTTGTATCCGGGTGAGGAGCGACTCGGCTTCGGCGGGCGACAGGACAGAGGAGGGTTCGTCGAGCAGAAGAATCCGCGCGTCAGTTGCGAGCGCCTTGAGCACCTCGAGCCGCTGTTTGAGTACTGCGGGGAGGTCCTCGGCGCGGACTGCGGGATCGATCGGGAGACCGGTTTGCTCCCCAAGGTCCCGCACTCGTCGATATAGCTTCCCGGGTGAGACCGACCACCCGGCAGTCAATCCGATGTTTTCCGCTGCGGTTAGTGCGGGCACGGATGTGAAGTGCTGGTGCACCATGCCGATGCCCAGTTGGCGGGCATCGAGTGGTCCCCGGATCTGCTGCGGGTTCCCGCGGACCAGGATCTGGCCCGCATCCGGCCGAATCAGGCCAAAGGCGATTCCCATGAGGGTGGATTTCCCCGCGCCATTTTCTCCCAACAGCGCGTGGATCTCCCCCTCTTCCAGAATGAAATCGGCCCCGCGGAGAGCCTGCACGGGGCCGAAGTGTTTGGTTATGCCGCGAAGCTCGAGAACCGGAGCCATGCGCGCTCACATCCCGGTGGGATGGTCATGAAATTCCCAACTCAAGCCGAATCGGGATGCAAGGTGAGCGGCGAGCGCTCTCACGCCAAGGGTTTCGGTCGCATAGTGACCCGCGTAGACGACGTTCAGCCCCCATTCCATCGCATCCAAGTAGGTGTGGGCTGCCCCTTCGCCCGAGACCAGGGTGTCGCACCCGGCATCGCGGGCAGCGGCCATCATGCTCCCACCACTTCCGGTCACGACGCCAACCTGAACGGGTCGCTCAGGGCCGCCGGGTATCAGGCGCGCCGAGCCGCTTGCCCCGCCGACAGCGCTCTCCACCTCCGCGAGCAAGGCGGTCCGTGAGGGTACCGAGGTTTTCCCAGCGACACCCAACGCGATGCCTCGATAGTTGCCGAACCAGGTCGGGTCGCGGAGTCCCAAGGCACTGGCCAAAAGCGCGTTGTTCCCCACCTCAGGATGGACATCGAGCGGGATGTGGGCGGCGTAAAGCGCGAGGTCGCGATCGAGCAGGGCCTTGAGCCGCCGATAGTGGCGGCCGGTAAGGCGGGGATTCCCATCCCAGAACAGGCCGTGATGCACCACCAGCAGGCTGCCAGCTTCTGTGCCGTCGATCGTCTGCTGAGATGCGTCAACCGCCGCAACGATGCGCTGAATCGTTCCGCTGTTTTCTACCTGCAGGCCGTTCTGAGCATTGGGCTCGTCCGGCGTTTCCCGGACACGGAGGTAGGTATCGAGATAGGCGGTGAGATCGACAAGCCGCCCCTCCGTGCTCACGGCGCGACCGAGTCCCGCGCCACGATGGAATCCGCCGCGGCCTTCAGTCGCTTTTTGACGGTAGCTGGAACCGTCCCATCGAGAGCAGGGTTGGACTCGTACCGGATGACCCCGCTCTTGAGCCCGAACGATTCGACTCTGGGTGAAAATGTCCCGCCGTGGACTTCACGGGCAACGGTCAGGAATGCCCTGGGCAGGTCGATGACCGCGGACCCCAGAACTCGCTCCGGAGCAAGCGCGTGCTGATCCTCATTCGCGCCGAAGATAAACGCGTTCGGGGATTGCTTCACGGCCTGGAATACCCCGAGTGCCGCGGCGTCGGCGTTGTGATGGAACATGTCGGCGCCGGCTCGGATCAAAGCGATGGCCGCTTCACGGCCGGCGGCAACGTCGTCGAAGGTGTTGAGGTAGGCGGAGCGGCTCACTACCGATGGCCGAATCGATTTGGCACCAGCCACCCAGGCGTTTTCCGCTTCTTTGATCGGCGGAAGCTCGATCCCGCCGACAAATCCGATGCTTCCGGTCTTGGTCATGCCGCCTGCCACAATCCCGGCGAGATAACTTGCCTCGTACAGCCGGAAAATGAGCGGTGAAACGTTGCCGCTCACCCGCTCGCCCGAGGTCACGATGAAAACGGTCTTCGGGTATTGAGCCGAGACCCGTTCAGCGAGGCCCTGGAACTCGAAGCCATGCGCGAAGACCAGATTGAACCCTTGGGCAGCGTAGGTCCGAAGCGCCTCCTCCTGTTCGGAAGGGGTCTTCGCTTCTACCTGGCTGATTCGAACGTGGAGGGAGTCCCTGATCTGCTGAAGGCCTCGGTAGGCTCCGGAGTTCCAGGCAGCATCGTCAATGGATCCCGGAGTGACCAGCCCAACTCGAAATTCACCTTCGGATTTGGGCCCGGCACATCCGTTTGCCCAGATGGTTGTGCCGAGCCACAATAACGACACTATCGCAACAGTGAATCTATATAGTACGGTCCGATGAGTAACTCTAACGTAAGAAATAGGAATGATTTCCACAGAAAGCGATGACTTATCAACGATTGTGGGAATCGCCGGACAGAGCCCTGTCAGCTTCACTACCGCCAGTGTGACCGATATCCGTCATGAGGCCATCTGTAGCCGCCATAGAGAGCTGGCCGTTTACCTTGCCACCCTCGGAGATAAGGATGCGCTGGGTCATGATGTCACCGTTCACCACTGCACCACTCTGAATCTCGACTCGCTCTTCCGCGCGAACCGCGCCCTCGATTTCACCCCCGATTACAGCCTCGCGTGTCACGACATCCCCGTGGATGACCCCGCCCTTGGCAATAAGGATCTGGCCGGCGGCCCGAACCGAGCCCCGAATTTCGCCCTCGACCTTGACCACTCCTTCACTTGCCACATCACCCACTACCAGGGTGCCGACGGCAATGATCGTCAGGCCGGCATTTTCGGAGCGGCGGCCTGCGGAGTCGGATGACCTCGAGGACCCGGAGAAGATCGCCATCAGCTTCCCTCCTTAACCAAAGTCGTTGGATCGAGCGACTGCCCGTTAAGGCGTATCTCGAAGTGAAGGTGAGGTGCGCTGGAGCGGCCGCTGTTACCGGAGAGTCCGATGACCTCGCCTGCGCTTACCGGCCGCCCAGCCTGAACCGTCGTCCGGTCCAGGTGTCCGTACATGGACTGGTACCCCTCGGGATGTTGCAGGAGCACGAAAGTCCCGTACTCCGCGTCGGTCCCAGTGCGCAGCACGGTACCCCCGCCTGACGCACGCACCATGGTCCCGATCGGTACTGCAATGTCAAGGCCGGGATGCTGCTCGTCCATGGTGCCGGTGCCCACCTGACCCCGAGTCACATACCCCGGATCGTCGAGCGGCCAATGCCGCGGGACGCTGCTTCCCGTCTCGAAGCGAACCGGTCCATCGGGGATTCTGGCTCGGACCGGCGGCGCCACCGGCAGCGGGGTAGACAGAGAGACTGGATCGGGTACGATGTCGGCGCCCAGCATCTGGCGAATCTTGGAATACCGCTGCTCGGCTGAATCCAGCGCGGCAACCAACTCCCGGATTCTCCCGTTCTCCGTCTCGAGACGGGCGATTTCATTCTCCAGACCGGGAACCCGGGCCGCGGCGCGGAAAATGGGAAGATAGAACGCTGCGGCGAGGAGGAATCCGGTACCGACCACTGCACAGACGAGCGCAAGCGAACGAAGAGCCCAGAGAGGAATCCGGATCGTGCGTGAGGTAAGCGCTCCATCCGGTTGGAGGATGATCGTCAGCGAACGGCGCGGAGCCACTTAGCCCTCGAAGGGTCTTCCCAGCAGCAGCTCGAGCAGACGGGCGAGATCGTCGTTCGAGTAATAGCTGAGCGCGATGAGACCTCTCCCTTTGCGGCGCGCGGTCACCCGAATATCGGTTCCGAGGTGTTTCCGCAGCGCGTCTTCCACCCGGCGATGCTCGGCCGAGGCCTCCTGTGGACCGGTGGGCCGGCGAGGAGTCCGGGGAGCCCGTCCATCCCGCACCCGGCTTTCGGTGTCGCGCACGGTCCAGCCGTTCGCCGCCGCATCCTTCGCCAGGCGACTCATTTGTACGGTGTCATTCACACCGAGCAATGCTCTCGCATGGCCTTCCGACAGCCTTCCGTCTTCGAGCATTTCGCGCACATCGCCTGGTAGCCGTAGCAGGCGCAGCGCGTTCGCGACGGTGGAGCGATCCTTCCCTACCAGCTCTCCGACGTCGGCAGGAGAAGCCTGAAACTCGTCGATGAGGCGCTGGTAACTCCGCGCCGTCTCGACAGGAGAGAGGTTGTCCCGCTGGAGATTTTCGACCAGTGCCAGCGTGAGGAGTGTGCGATCGTCGGCTTCCTTGATGACCGCGGGGATTCGGGGCCAGCCGAGTCGTTGGACCGCGCGCCAGCGGCGCTCTCCCGCGATAAGCTGATATCCACCCGCATGGGCCCGCACGACCACCGGCTGCAAGAGACCGGAGGTCTGGATCGACGTGACTAGTTCCTGCAGCGCTGCCTCGTCCAGCTTCACGCGCGGCTGATACGGATTGGGGCGTATCGCGTCGACGGGCAGTTCCTGCAGTGCGGCCTCTGGCTCGGCCTGATGCCGAGCAACCGGTCCCAACAGGGCTTCCAGCCCCCGGCCGAGTCGCTTCGTCTCGCTCATTCGCTCACCTCGCGCAGTGCAGGGCTCTCCGTCGGTGAAAGTGCTTCGGTGCGGCGGACCAGTTCCTGTGCTGTCGCGAGGTAGCTCTTCGCGCCGACCGATTGGATGTCGTACATGAGAATCGGCTTGCCGAAACTCGGCGCCTCGGCGAGCCGCACGTTACGAGGGATTACCGTCGGAAACATCTTGGCGCCGAAGTACTCCTTCGCATCGGCCGCCACCTGGCGACAGAGATTGATCCGCGAATCGTACATCGTGAGGAGCACACCATCGATCGCGAGAGCGGGATTAAAATTCTGCTGCACAAGATTGATGGTGTTGAGCAGCTGCGAGATTCCCTCCAGCGCGTAGTACTCGCACTGAATCGGGATGATGACTCCGTCGGCCGCTGTAAGCACGTTGAGGGTGATGAGTCCCAACGAAGGCGGGCAATCGATCAGAATGAACTCGTAGGAGCCTTTGATCGGAGCGAGCGCGCGGCGGAGCACCGTTTCGCGCTCACGGCGATCGACCAGTTCGACCTCGGCGCCTACCAAATCCTGCGTCGCCGGCAAAACGTCGAGGAAGGGCAGCGCGGGGTCATTGATGATGATGTCTCCAGCCGGACGACCCTCGACGATGGCGTCGTACAAGGCGTAACGGATGGTTTCCCGACGAATCCCCATTCCACTTGTGGCATTGCCCTGGGGATCGGCATCGACCAGCAGGGTCTTCCGCTCCGCGATGGCGAGGGAGGCAGCGAGATTCACCGCGGTGGTCGTCTTCCCCACCCCGCCTTTCTGGTTGGCGATTGCGATGAGTCTTGCCATTTATCTCGTAAGTTAGTTGATTGCAGACAGTTACAAGTATCGCACTGAATAGATAGCTGCGGCGGCAGTTAGAATATAGATCCAAAAGCCCTAACAGCAATGGAATGGGCCCCGTTTCACGTGAAACGGGGCGAGTTGACCAGGTTTTGGTGGTTGCGGCTGTAAAGGATGTATGGCGGATCAGCGCGGGAGTTTCACGTGAAACAGGGGTCAGAGCGGCGGCGCCACTTCGCGAGCTCGATTAGCAGATTCTGGAGATCGCTTGGTGAGACTCCAGGGATCCTTCCTGCCTGCGCCAGCGTTGCTGGCCGTATGGCGGTAAGCTTTTCCCGCGATTCGAATGAAAGGGACCGGAAGCTCCGATAGGGCGCGTCGGCAGGAAGCTCGACCGATTCCATTCGATTAAGTCGTCCAGCCCCAGCCCTCTCCCTCTCCAAGTACCCGGAATACTTCAGCTCAATCTCAGCCCACTCCAATGCCGAGTCGGAAAAACCTGCCACGGGCTGTCTAGCCAGTAGATCCTTATAGCGAATCCCCGGGCGACGAATCAGGGCTGCCAGCCGCACCGGCTCCTCAATCAGTGCAGACTGATTGAGTGCCAGCACGTCGTTTACCGCGTCGGGCGGCACTGGGGTCTCGACCGCTATCGCGAGAGCTCTGTCCTGCTCCTCAACCTGGGTGGCAGCCTTCTTCAACTCAGCATCGGTCAGCAGACCCAAGCCCTCTCCGAGCTGATACAGCCGTCGCAACGCGTTATCCTGGCGTAGGAGTAGTCGAAACTCCGCTCGAGAGGTGAACATTCGGTAGGGTTCGTCGACCCCACGGCTCACCAAGTCGTCGATCAGCACCCCGATCATTGCCTGGTCCCGACGCAGGACGATCGACTCCCGCTCCAGCACTGCCCCGGCTGCATTGATTCCGGCGACAATCCCCTGGGCTGCAGCCTCCTCGTAGCCCGTTGTTCCGTTGATCTGACCAGCGAAGAAGAGTCCGCCGATCCCTCGCACTTCCAGGGTCGGCTCCAGCTGCGTCGGCGGGAAATAGTCGTACTCGATCGCATACCCCGGACGGGTCATGCGCACCCGCTCGAGCCCGGGGACTGAGCGCAGGAACTCTTCTTGAACCAGTGGTGGCAACGAGGTAGAGAGACCATTCACGTACAGCTCGGAAGTCTCCAGTCCCTCTGGCTCGAGGAAGACCTGGTGCCGCTCTGCGTCGGGGAACTTGACGATCTTGTCTTCGATCGACGGGCAGTAGCGCGGGCCTCTCCCACTGATGGCACCGCCATACAGGGCCGACTGGAGCAGGTGTTCCTGGATGATGCGCTTGAGTTCAGGTCCGGCCCACGCGAGATAGCACGGGAGTTGGGGAAGTCGGTCAGGTCGGTCGAAGAACGAGAACCAGTATGGCTCCGTCTCCCCGTCCTGCTGCTGAAAGCGACCCAGGTCGAGGCTCCGCCCGTCGATCCTTGGAGGGGTTCCTGTCTTAAAGCGTTCTATTGTAAGTCCTTCTCTACCAAGTGCTTCCGCTATCTCTACGGCCGGAGCGTCACCCGCTCTGCCTGCGGGAATCTGAGTGTCGAGGCCAAGGTGAATCCTGCCCCTCAAGAAAGTCCCCGCGGTCAGGATCACCGATCGCGCCCCAAGACGCCGGCCCTCGCGGGTCACGACGGCGCGAACCCTTCCACCTTGTACCGCCAGGTCGGCGACCGTGCCCTGGAGAAATTCGAGGTTCGGCTGAGCCTCCAGCAGCGATCGCACGGCACGACGGTAGAGGCCACGATCGCACTGCGCCCGCGGAGACCAAACCGCAGGTCCCTTGGAGCGGTTGAGCATCCGATACTGAATCGCCGCGAGATCAGTCGCCCGCCCCATGACCCCGCCCAGCGCATCCACCTCCCGGACCAGGGTGCCCTTCGCAATCCCGCCGATCGCAGGATTGCAGGACATCTGACCGATGGACTCGAGACTCTGGGTCAGGAGAAGGGTGCGCGCGCCCCGACGTGCCGCAGCGTTAGCCGCCTCGGCACCGGCGTGCCCGCCGCCGATCACGATTACGTCGTGTTGCTCCATGGACCCCAAAATAGCACGGGGCGACCGCAACGATCGCCCCTCTCGTCCCTGTCCCCTGTTCCCCGTTCCCCCAATTACGCCGTTCGCACCCACCTCCAAAGTTCCGCCAGTCCAGGCCGCTTCCCGTACGCAAGGATGCCAATCCGGTAAATCCGGGACGCGATCCAGCACATGATCAGGACACCCGCGATTGTCGACAGGATGGAGAGCAGCAGTTCCACCAGTGGCAGGGGCGCCACGGAGTAGCGAATTGGTGTCGCAAATGGAGCGGTGAACGGAATCAGACTGAGAGTGCGAGCAAGGGTACTGTTGGGGTCATTCATCAGCGGGAACATCGTCATCAGGCCGAGCACAATCCCAATGGTGACGGGATGCTGGGTCTGGTTGGCATCCTGCTGGCTGCTGCACATGGCTCCGACGGCGGCATACAGCGAGGCGAAGAGGAAAAAGCCCAGCACGAAGAAGAGAAGAAAGACGGCCAATAGCGGGAGCGTGACCGTCGGGAGCTGCACGCCCCTTGCCGCATCGCTCGACATGTGCAGGATCGAGAGAATCGGCGCGACATTGGCGGTGAGATACAACCCCGCCATGGCCCAGATGCCGAGCTGGAACAATCCAACGGAGGCCACCCCGACGACTTTGCCGAGCATCAGTTGAAAGGGGGTAACGCTCGAGGCGAGGACCTCGACAATGCGGGAGGTTTTCTCCTCAAGAACCGAGCTCATCACCTGAATCCCGTAGAACAGCAGAGCGAAGTACATCATCAACGTCATGACATACACGAGGAAGAAGGAGGATTCTCCCGATTCCCCGGTGAGCTTCCCGTCGGTGATCTTCGAGGTGACAAGTTCGACCCGCCCCGACGCCTCCTGGACGGCCACCGCCCCCACGCCCTCTCGCACCAATCTCTCGGTGAGCACGACAGGCCGGAGTGCGGCCTGCAGGTTATCCATTTCGCTAAGGCTCCCAACATTGCCACCGTAGTAGGGAATCGCCCCCGAGGTGAGAGCATCCTCGGTAACCAGGAGGAACCCGTCGAGCTTACCCGGGACCTCCTCCCGTTTCCCGGTCAGCGGAACAAGGGAGTCCTTCACCGCATCGATTCGTCCGGGCGCGGCGGTGATTCGCTCAACCCGATACTTCTGAGCTGCGGAGGCGCCAGTTCCAACTTTGGCATCCCGAAGCGCCGCCTCGATCCGCGCGCCGAACGACCCTTGAGCCGCGTCCACCACGGCGATGCGCCAGGTCCCGGCCCCCCTGGTCGAGAGCACGATCTGCCCTGCGATCATCAGGGTAAAGAAGAGAGGGATCAGTACCGTGCTGATCACGAAGGCGCGGGTGCGCACCCGCTCCCGGAATTCCCGGGTTACGACGGCGATGAACTTACGCATGGGCTTCCTCCCGGGCCGGCGCCACCGCCGCTTCCGCCCCAACCTTGGCAATGAAGATGGATTGCAGGGACGGCTCGACAATCTCGAACCGGCTCAGCCCAACATCCGCATCGACCAGGGCACGGAGGAGCCGATCGGGATTTCCCTCGCTCGCGAGTTCGACCTCGGCCGACCCGCCATAGTCATCGGCCCGGGCAACCAACGCCGGATCCCGGAGGATCCTCGCGGCGCTGGCCTGGTTCCTCGTGAAGACCAGCGCTACATGACGGGTGCCGAAGTCACGCTTTACCTCGCTGAGCGCTCCGTCGAGAACCTTCTCCCCTCTGGCGATGATGGCGACCCTGTCGCACATCCGTTCTGCCTGCTCCATGATGTGCGTGGAGAAGAGCACGGTGCGGCCCTCCCGGGCGATTTCGACCACCACGTCCTTCATCAGCTGGCTGTTGACCGGATCCAGCCCGCTGAATGGCTCATCGAGGACGACCAGCTCCGGGTCATGCAACAACGAACCGATGAACTGGACTTTCTGCTGCATGCCCTTGGAGAGATCCTCGACCTTCTTTCTGGTCCAATCCCCCAAGCCGAGCCGCTCGAGCCACGTCCGGGCGCGACGCACGCTGTCGAGGCGCCGCAGACCGCGGATCTCCCCCAGAAATGCCAACTGGTCGAGGACCCGCATCTTCCGGTAAAGGCCCCTTTCCTCCGGCAAGTATCCGACCCGAGCAGAGAGATCGCGCCCAGCTACGTGGTTGCCGAACAGGCGGACGGACCCGGTGTCGGGGACAAGGATGTTCAGGATCATTCGAATCGTAGTGCTCTTGCCTGCCCCATTGGGACCAAGCAGGCCGAAGATCCCGCCAGCGGGAATGCTCAGCGACAGGTCGCGAACCGCGGTGTGCCCCGCAAACCGCTTGGTGATCCGATCGACTGTTACGACGGCTTCGGCCATGATTCGCCCGTCCGGGGGTTGAAGAGGCGCCGCTCCTACGCCGGCCCGTCCTTCGCGGTTTCGAGGGGCTCTGGCCGATCCTTGGCTTGTTTCCTATAATTGCGGCCAAGTACGGCGAACGACCTTTCTGGTCCAGTCAATGCCCTACGAAATCATCATTAATCGCGAGCTGTGCGAGAGTAACGGCGAGTGCGTTGCCATGGCGCCGAGGGTATTCGTGCTCGATGATGAGGACTTCTGCGTGGTGGTTGATCCGGAAGGCGCCAGAGACAAACGCATCCTGGATGCCGCGCGTGCCTGCCCGGTGGACGCCATCACCCTGATCGACCACTACGGCGAACAAGCCTGGCCCTGAGACGAGAAAGCCCTCCGGCTGACTGGCCCGGAAGGCTTGATGCATCAGATTGAGCCGGCGTTCCTACCATTCGGCCAGTTTCGAAATCCGTCCGACTACTTCCCGAGGCACAACCAGCTGCCGGTGTTGAGGCCGCACCCCGAACTTGAGGGTACGCGCTATGAACTCCTCCTGAGGCACACCGCCGCTTTCGTTGCGATGCTCCGCCACATCGTGCAGCAAGACCCCGCGGTCGGTCTCCTCGTGATAGCGGCCAACGTAGACGACATCTCCCGTGGTCTCCAGCACGACAGTGATGCCGTGCAGCTCCGAATGACCGGGGTGAAAGACGTGGCCGCTCACGTCAAACCGAACTGGTAGCGCAGAATTTGTCGAACGCCGCGACCAGGTCCTTGGCGATGTCCTGCGGGCCCCGTCCCTCGATCTGATGCCGATGGACAAAATGGACCACCTCACCATCGCTGAAGAGCGCGAGTGAAGGGGAGCTGGGAGCGTAGTCGCTGAAGTACTGGCGGGCCCTGGCGACCGCGTCCAAATCGACCCCGGCAAATACCGTGACCACGCGCTGGGGACGGTTCCCGTGTTGCATGGCCAGCGAAAGGCCGGGCCGGGCACTTCCAGCCGCGCACCCGCACACCGAATTGACGAATACAAGCGTGGTTCCGCGCTGGTCCCCGAGCGCGGAATCCACCTCGGCGACGGTCTTCAGTTCCTGGGCGCCCATGCGCACCATCTCTTCGCGCATCGGCTGTACTACTCGGGGATCATACGGCATTCAGCTCTCCTTGACTGGGTAGCACCGCTCGCGAGCAATGCTATTCCGTGGATACTCGCTCTATTTCCCTGCCCTCCAGCGCCGCCTTCATCGCGTGCCAGGGCAGGCTCGCACATTTCACCCGGGCCGGATATTCCCGAACTCCGGCAAACACGGCCAGCCGTGCCGGGAGGTCATCCGTAGCTCCGGTCTGACCGGTAACCATCCGCTGGAAGTTGGCGAAGATTTCGCCGGCCTCCTCTTTCGTCTTGCCCTTGACCACCGTCGTCATCAGCGAGGCCGAGGCCTTCGAGATGGCGCATCCAGAACCCTGGAAGCTGGCGTCGGCGATCTTGTCTCCCTCGAGCTTGAGCCACACGGAGAGGGAGTCACCGCAGAGCGGGTTGTACCCATCCGCGTGGCGGTTGGCTCCTTCCATCACCCGGAAGTTGCGCGGTGCGCGGTTGTGGTCCAGGATCAGGTTCTGGTAGAGCTCGCTGAGATCACCGTTCATCCGAACACCTTCCGCACTTCTCCTAGTGCCTCGACCAGTGCATCCACTTCCTCACGGAGGTTGTAGAGTCCGAAGGAGGCCCGGACGGTGCCCTGGACTCCGAACCGCTTCATCAGCGGCTGGGCGCAGTGGTGGCCGGCTCGCACGGCTACGCCTCGCGTGTCGAGCACGGTCCCGACATCATGCGGATGCACTCCTTCAACCGAGAAGGAGAGAACGCTCACTCTGTCCTTGGCCGTTCCAATGAGCCGGATGCCTGGGAGTTGTCCCACTTGAGCAGTCGCATAGGAAAGCAGCTCCTGCTCGTGGCGCGCGAGGCTCTCGCCCGCGAGAGTCCGGAGGTAGTCGATTGCCTCACCCAATCCGATCGCCTGAGCGATTGGCGGAGTTCCCGCCTCGAATCGCGCGGGCGGCGGAGCGAAGGTCGTTCCTTCGAAGGCAACCCGCTCGATCATGCCCCCACCGCCCTGCCAGGGCGGCATCTTCTCGAGCAGTTCGAGCCGTCCGTAGAGGAAGCCGACGCCAGTGGGCCCGTACATCTTGTGAGCCGAGGCGGCGTAGAAGTCGCATCCCAGCCGCTGAACATCCACCGCCAGGTGAGGTACCGCCTGAGCGCCGTCCACTACCACCACCGCACCGCGGGCGTGCGCCTGCTCGGCGATCTCCCGAACCGGATTAACCGTCCCCAGAACGTTACTCACATGGGCCAAGGCGACGATGCGGGTCCGCGGACCGATCAGCCGGCCGAGTGCCTCTCGCTCGAGCTCGCCATGATCGTTCACCGGAAGGGCCCGGACCACCGCACCGGTCTGCTCCGCGATCAACTGCCAGGGCACCAGGTTCGAATGGTGCTCCATCTCGGTGAGAAGGATTTCGTCGCCGGGCTTCAGGAAGCGCCGGCCAAAGCTCCCCGCGACCAGGTTGAGCGAAGCGGTTGTGCCCGAGGTGAAGATGATCTCCGAAGCGTGACCGGCATTAATGAACTCCCGCACCTTTTCGCGGGCTTCGTCGTACGCCACCGTGGCTTCCTGACTCAGGGTATGAACACCCCGGTGCACGTTGGCTGCGTGGGTCAGCTCGAAGGTGCTGATTGCTTCAATGACCTGACGGGGACGCTGGCTGGTGGCCGCGTTGTCGAGATAGATCAGAGGATACCCGCGGATCCGGAGGGCAAGCCCAGGAAAGTCTTTTCTCGCACGCTCCGCATCGAAGGGAGCGGCACCTGCAACGCCGGGAACGCGGGCCGTGGCGGTCACGCCTCGATGCTTTCATCGAGCCGCGCGCTCACCAGGGATTCCATCCCCGACCGGACGGCGGGATAGGGGAGTTCCTCGAGGATTTCCGCGGCAAAAGCGTAGGTCAGGATCTTCCGCCCCAGAACCGGACCGATGCCGCGGCTCTTGAGATAAAAAGCAGCGAGCGGATCGAGATTCCCGACCGTCGCACCGTGAGTGCACTTCACATCGTCGGCGAAGATTTCGAGCTGCGGCTTGGTGTCCACCTTCGCGCGATCGGATAACAGGAGGTTCCGGTTCGTCTGCTTGGCATCGGTCTTCTGCGCTTCCGGAGTGACGTAAACCTTGCCGTTAAAGATCGCATGAGCGGTCCCGTCCAAGATGCCCTTGTAGACCTCGCGGGTCGAGCAGTTGGGCGAGGCGTGAAGAATCGAGGTGTGATTATCCACCTCCTGACGCCCGCGGCCCATGTACAAACCGAGCAACTGACCTTCGATGCCGGGGCCGTTCAGCACCACGTCGAGATTGTTGCGGCAGATGGCGGCTCCCAGGCTGATCGAGAAGCTGATCGAGTGGCTGTCCCGTTCCTGGTGGATGTGGGTCGTCCCCACGTGATAGGCCTGCTCACTCTCCCGCTGGATCTTGCTGTGTTCGAGCCGGGCCCCTTCCCCGACCACCGCCTCGGTGACCGTGTTCACCAGATAGCTGCCACCCTGAAGCGCTACGTAACTCTCGATGACCGCGCCCGTGGCGCCGGCTTCGAGCAGAATGAAGTTCCGGGGGTAGGCGGCGGATCCGGCAGTTGATCCGTCGGAGACGAACACGGCGTGGACGGGCCCGGACATCGCGGCACCGGCCTTCACATGAACAAAGACTCCATCGTGACCCAAAGCCGTGTTGAGTGCTGTGAACCCGCTCTTCTCGATCTTGGCGTATCGTCCGAGGTGGTCCCCCAGCAGCTTGCCATGGGTCCCCAGCGCCGCCGCGAGATTGGTGACCGTGACCCCTTCAACCTTGGGGGCCGGCGACGAGAGTTCCGGAGAGAACCGGCCGTTGAGGAAGACCAACGCGCACCCACCCGGAAGCGAGTAGAGAAACCGAGCCACATCCTGTGTGGTCGGCGCGAGTGCGACCGGGGCCAATGAAAAGCTCCGCGAGGTGATGGGACTGAGGTTGTTGAACCGCCAATCCTCTTCCCGGGCGCCGGGGAACCCCTCGGCCGCAAAACGCTCGATCGCCGAACGGCGCAACCCGGTCAGCCACGGGGCCTTGCTCCCGCCGTTTTGGGAGGCGGATTCGAAGTCAGTCAGGTACGCAGTCGTCACGCTGCCCTCGGCCCGCCAGTCAACCAGTCGTAGCCCTTGGCCTCCAACTCGAGGGCCAGTTCCTTCCCCCCCGATTTCACAATCCGGCCGCCGGCGAGGACGTGAACGACGTCTGGAACGATGTAGTTGAGCAGCCGCTGGTAGTGAGTCACCACGATGGTGGCCTTGTCGGGTCGCCGAAGCTGGTTGACTCCGGCCGCGACCACCCGCAAAGCATCGATGTCGAGCCCGGAGTCGGTTTCATCCAAGATCGCGAGCCGGGGCTCCAGCACCGCCATCTGGAGGATCTCGTTGCGCTTCTTCTCGCCGCCCGAGAAGCCTGCATTGACCATGCGACCCAGAATCTCAGGGCCCCAATCCACCAGCTTCAGCCGGTCCTCGGCCAGATCCATGAAATCGATGGGATCGAGCTCCTCCTCGCCTCTGGCCTTCCGGATTTCGTTCAGGGCGGCCCTGAGGAAGTAGGCGTTGGTGATGCCGGGGATCTCCACCGGATACTGGAAGGCCAGGAAGACCCCTGCCCTGGCGCGGTCTTCAGGCTCCATGTCCAAGAGATCCTGCCCGTCGTAGGTCGCCGTGCCTTCGGTGACCTCGTATGCCGGGTGACCGGCCAGTACCTGAGCGAGCGTGCTCTTGCCGGAGCCGTTCGGTCCCATAACCGCATGCACCTCGCCCGGGTTCACGCTGAGCGTGATGCCGTTGAGGATCTTCTTCTCTCCCGCTTGAGCGTGGAGGTTGTTGACCTGTAGCACCGTGAAAATCTCCCTTGAGTTGCGAAACCTTCGTCTCTCTTACCCGACGCTGCCTTCCAGACTCACGCCGAGCAGCTTCTGGGCTTCCACTGCGAACTCCATCGGCAGCTCCTTGAATACTTCTTTACAGAAGCCGTTCACGATCATCGAGATGGCGTTCTCGGTATTGAGCCCGCGCTGCTTGCAGTAGAAGATCTGGTCCTCACCAATCTTCGTGGTGCTTGCCTCATGCTCCACCGAAGAGGTGGAGTTCTGCACATCGATGTAGGGGAACGTGTGCGCCCCGCAGCGGTTGCCCAGCAACATCGAGTCGCACTGGGTGTAATTGCGGGCACCCTCCGCCTTGGGAAGGACCTTTACCGCCCCGCGGTAACTGTTGTTCCCCTGCCCCGCGGAAATTCCCTTTGAGACGATCGTGCTTCTGGTGTTCTTCCCGATGTGAATCATCTTGGTGCCGGTATCGGCCTGCTGCCGGCCGTTCACCACGGCGACGGAATAGAACTCACCGATGGCATTGTCGCCCTGGAGAATCACGCTCGGGTACTTCCAGGTAATCGCCGAGCCGGTCTCCACCTGGGTCCAGGAAATTTTCGCATTCCGGGCGGCCTTGCCGCGCTTGGTGACGAAGTTGTAGATCCCGCCCTTCCCCTCCGCGTCTCCGGCGTACCAGTTCTGGACCGTCGAGTACTTGATCGTGGCGCCCTCGAGCGCGATGAGCTCGACCACAGCCGCGTGCAGCTGGTTGGTGTCCCGCTTCGGCGCGGTGCACCCCTCGAGATAGCTCACCGAGGCGCCTTCGTCGGCCACGATCAGGGTCCGCTCGAACTGTCCGGCGTCGGCAGTATTGATCCGGAAGTAGGTCGAGAGCTCCATCGGACACCGCACACCCTTCGGGACATACACGAAGGAGCCGTCGCTGAACACCGCCGAGTTGAGCGCCGCGAAGAAGTTGTCGTTATACGGCACCACCGAACCCAGATACTTCTGCACCAGGTCAGGATGCTCACGCGCAGCCTCGGAGAACGAGCAGAAGATGATGCCCTGCTTGGCGAGCGTCTCTTTGAAGGAGGTCCCAACCGACACGCTGTCGAAGATCGCATCCACCGCCACGCCCTCCAGCCGTTTCTGCTCGGAGAGCGAGATGCCCAGCTTCTCGTAGGTCTTGAGCAGCTCAGGATCCACGTCCTCCAGACTGCCGATCGGCTTCCTGGTCTTGGGCGCCGAGTAGTAGATGATGTCCTGGTAATCGAGGCGGGGATATGAGATGTTGGCCCAGTGGTGCGGCTCGCTCATCTCCAGCCAGCGACGATAGGCCTTGAGCCGCCACTCCAGCATGAAGGCGGGCTCCTGCTTCTTGGCGGAGATCAGCCTGATGACGTCTTCGTTGAGACCGGGGGGCAGGGAATCCGCCTCGATGTCGGTGACGAAGCCGTACTTGTACTCCCGGTTGACCAGGTTTTCGACGGGTGAACTCATGCAGACTCCTCGTTCGACTCACGGTTCCAGGTAAGGTCGGTCAACTCTCCGGTTTCGGGAAAGCGAACCTTGTATTCACAGGCCGTGCAGCCCTGAAGAATGTGGGCCTCACGTTCCACCGCCGCCGCGAGTACCTCGTGCAGGAACTTTGTTTCCGCCTCGCAGATCTCCGGAAATCGCTCGGCTACCGCGCGAATGGCACAGTGATGTTCTGTGAGCTTGAATTCGCCGAGTCCTTCAGTCCACTCCGCCATGAAGCCGCCGTCCGTCAGTGCTTGCCGCACCACTTCTCGACGCCGGGAAGGCGAGGCACCAGCCAGCTCGGCCTGCAGTTTGTGGGCAAGATCGGCGAAACGGGTTTCCATGGCGGATACGATGGCGCCTCGACCCGATTGAGCCGCGAGGCGATCCAGCACGTCGGTGAGGAGTTCGGTCTGTCGCTGAGGAAACAGGCCTTCGCCCTCAGTCGTGAGATAATAGGCGAAGGTGGGTGCCCCGACCCCACGCTGCTCCCGCCGGTAGTGCACAACCCCTTCAGCCTCGAGCTCCTTCAAATGGTGGCGGACGGCATTGAGGGACAGGCTCAATTTGGTGGCCAGGTCCCGAGCAGTAAGCAGTCCAGCGCGTTTCAACTCCAGCAGAAGGTCCCCCCGGGGTCCATGGTAGGCCGCCGGCAAGGGGCTATGTGAGGGCAGGTGAAGAGGTAAGGAGGCCATGGCAGCGGGAATCCTAGCGTCTTAGTCGGCATTTGTCAAAGTAAACGCCAACATCTTGGTACGAATCGTCATAAGCTAGTACTGGCATAGACTTAAGCATAGTTTGCTTCGGCGTTTCAATGGAGTTGCCTTAGCTACTACTATTCAACGCAAGTACGCCTTTCTCGTTATTGTGGGTTTGGGCGTGAAATAGCAGATTAGAGCCAGCTTTTCGGCCTTCACACGACAACCCGCGCCGATCATGACCATTCACCGCATTCGCATGCTGGGCGACCCGATCCTCCGCACCCGGTGCGAGCCGATCGCCAAGCCGGGTTCCGCCGCGGTTCGGGTGATCATCGACGACCTTCGGGACACCCTGCGCGACTTCCAGTCTCGGTTCGGGTACGGTCGTGCACTGGCCGCGCCTCAGATCGGAGCCCCTGTTCGCATCGTCTTTGTGGAGATGGAGAAACCCTGGGCGCTCATCAACCCGGAAATCGTGGACGTCGACAACGAGGACTTCACCGTCTGGGATGACTGCTTCTCGTTCCCCAACCTTCTGGTTCGGGTTTCACGAGCATTCAGAATCAAGGTGCGGTATCAGGACGTAAAGGGAGAGTGGCACACAGTTGACCTGGAAGGAGATCGCGCCGAACTCTTGCAGCATGAGATCGATCATCTCGACGGCGTCCTGGCGGTGGACCGGCCGCACGGACTCGATCCCTTCTGTCTCCGCGAGGAATGGAACCGGCAACACGCGCACGAGGGCCGCTACGGCGAGCCGGAAACCCGCAGTGAAAGCTACGCCGCGCCCTTATCTGGTTTGCTCTGATACGGTAACTCCGGGAAAACCTACGACCCTCTCCGTCCTGATTCGGAGAGGGTCGCTTCGTTTTCAGGAGCCGAGTGGCTGGAAAGCAGTCGCTCGGTGAAATCCAGCCGGTTCTCCAACTCGGCCACCCGCGCCTGCAGATCGTCCACTCGGGGGTCTTCCCGTTCAACCACTCGTGGCTCATCCCGCGGGCGGTAGTGCCACCTGCGACGGAATCCGGAAAACAGAATGGCCACGAGCACGATCCAGACCCATGGGGGCGTTCCGCTCCAGTCAGCCATTGGATTTCTCTCCCTCCTCCGATCCAGGCCGTTCCGCGCCTGAGCTCCATGCGCGCTCGATATCCGCGGTGGCCTGACGCAGCACCTCGACCACGCGCGTGACCGCCGGATCATCGGCACTGCGGCGCCAGGCCCGGCTGAAGGTCACCGAGGCGAGCCGGCCAAAGGCAGCGCCTACTTCACCCAATCCGCCCCCAGCCACGTCGCGAATGGTCTCACGAACCCGCGCGAAGATTTCGTCTACTTCGTCACGGCGTGAATCAAGCAGCGCCTCGCCTTCCGGAGTGATGCGATAGACTTTCCGGCCGTCGTCTTCGCTGCCCCGGATGTATCCCTGGTCCTCGAGCAGTTGAAGGGTAGGGTAGACTGTGCCTGCGGACGGCGTGTAGCAGCCTCCGAATTTTTCCTCGAGCGCCTTGATGATCTCATAGCCATGCCGCGGCTTTTCGCGGAGCAGGCGGAGGATGACAAACTTCATTTCCCCGGACTCGAACATCTGCTGGCGGCCCCCGCGTCGAGCGTGGTGCCAACCACCCCGCCACCAGCCTCCCCAATTGGCGGGATCCAGCTCTCGGAAGTCGAAGTCCCAGTCTTTTCTATGCTTAGACATGCTCACCTCACTAAATTCAGGCTCGATTTCTGACACGCTATATCTTGCGCTATGTCGTACGATATAGCGCGACTTCCTGTTTCGCCAGACGATCTATGATCGGGGATTTCGGCTGAGTACTTCCGAAGGGGCCCGATGACGGGGCAGGGAAGGAGGCCGCCACTCGAATTTGCGTCCAGTATCCTGCTTCCCCAGACTTCTGAGATGGCCATGATGCCCCGAGCGCTCGTCCTGTTATTGGTCACCCTGCTGTTTCCTATCGCGTTGGCGGGACAGGACTCTACCTGGCAGGCGATAACGCCAGAGGGCGTAGTCCGGGCGTCAGCTCTGGTCGACTCAGTCTTCGTGGACAAGCAGCTCAACCGAGCTGCTGTAGGCGGTGGCGACTTCACGGCCTACCTCATGGCGCGGCTCGGCGTGAACCGCATCCCACCCGATTTCCAATACCGAGTGAGGGTAGATACAGCGCTTATTCACCTGGGCGGCCGGCTGGCTGACCTTCCTGAAGAAGCCCGATCGTCTCTCGGCCCGCTCGTGATGTTCTTGAAGCCCGAGACGCGGTTATTGGCTGAGATCGATCTCCAGACGGCCGGACCTCGGGCAGTCCATTTTCGGCTTCGGAGCGTCCTGATTGAGGGGGTGCCAGTACCAGAATCTCTACTGCAACCGGTGATGGCCGGCGTGGGGGATCAGTACCCTGCTCTTACCTCGTCGGGTCGGGATCTCTTCGTGGAAATTCCCGCGGGCGGGCGAATGGCACTGCGGCCGGACAGTGTCGCGCTGGCGCTGCCATGAGCCGCCGTGTGGGGGATTGCACTTCGGTGTCTTGGAGCGGAGCTTCGCAGGTAGTGGGCATCTGCCAACTCCTGTCACTGCCGGAGGCGGAATCATGTTAACGCTACTGACGCTTCTGCTCGCAGCACCGCTCCCGACTGCGACTCTTGCCGATTCCATCCAGACCCTGAGCGGTGTCACCATGCCGGACACGGTCACGGTGAACGGGACACCGCTGGTGCTGAACGGCATGGCGCTTCGCAAGAAGATGGTATTCAAGGTCTATGTGGCAGGCCTCTATCTTCCGGCCCGGAACTCCGATGCGGAGGTCATTCTTGGCGCTGATGCCCCACGCCAGATCGTCCTGCATTTCCTCCGCGGGGTGGACAAGGGCAAGATGTGCGGCGCCTGGGAGGAGAGCCTCAAGAACAACAGTCCCGACGCTTCGGCAGATGTGAAGGAGAAATTCACGACGTTGTGCAGCTACATGGACGATGTTGATAAGGACCAGCAGATGATCTTCACCTATCTGCCGGAGCAGGGCACTTCAATCGAAGTCAACGGAGCAGCCAAGGGAACGCTGGAGGGGAAGGAATTCGCCGACGCCTTGTTCCGTTCATGGATTGGCCCCAAGCCAGGGCCGGGAGAAGACTTCAAAAAGAAGTTATTGGGGAAGAAGGACTGAGGCGGAGTCGCATCTCAGTACCGCTGACCGATCCTTACGAAGAACTGGTCCCGATCTTCGGTGTTCCGGCCGTATTCAACCCGAACGTCGCCGATCGGAGTGTCGAGACCCAAGCCGATCCTTCCACCGACGAGCCAATTCCCCTGAGGTAGACCGCCGTCAGGGTCGGACACCTGCCCCGTCGCTCCCTGAAGCCGGAGACTGAAGGGACCAATCAGCCTTTCATACGCGGTCAGGCGAAACAGCAGGACGCATTCGCCGCGACGCTCTCCGATATGGAACCCGGGAAATCCTTCGTAGCCACCGAGCATAATTGTCAGATGAGGTGGCAAGGCATCCCCGACACCGTATTGCATCTCCGGAATCAGGTTCAGAGCCCCGATCTTGAATCGCTGCTTCGCCTCGAGTGAAAACCGGGTATATCCGGAGGTCCAGGTGAACTCGCTGAAAGCCCCCGTCGCCCGGTATCGGGGCCCCGAAGCGAAGTATATCTCCAGACCTGTGCCCGAGGGCTCGGGAACGTCGGCATCTCCCACGTACCCGGTGCCTCCGAGTCCGAGTACCCCGCGACCCCCGAACTCGTGCTCCAGTCCCAGAAAGCCTCTGACCTCCCGATCACGGACTGAAGCCTGTCTTACCCCGCTGGAATCGTAGAGGCGGACCGACTCTCCCTCGATCTTGACCGAGAGTACCGGACGCACCAGGCGGTTACCAACCACGGCTGGACGCAGCGCTGCATTAACGCCTTGCCGCAGCTCGTCGAGATTGATGATCGCGGATCCCTCGATGCCGGCAAGCGTGGCACCGCGATCCAGCAACCCGACCCAGGCCCTCCCGCCGATATCACTGTCATAGTCGATTCCGAGAGCCGCCAGACGGGGCGGGGCTGGTCGGATCACCAGGTTGAGCGACAGCGAATCCTGGTGACCGGAAGGGTTGAGCCACACCTCCTCGAAGTTGTCGAGATTGGCGAGATCCTGAAGCCCTTTCCGCAGATCGGAGAAGCTGACACGGTCTCCTTGCGCGAGGCCGAGTCTCTTCTCCAAGGCAGCCTTCTCGACCGGCGTCGCGTTCTCGCTTGTGACCTTATCGAGCTTGAATTGCCGAAGCGGCGGGACCGATGACGGGGGCCCGGATGTGTCGCAACCCATTCCGCCAAAGACTTGAGCCGCCGCCCGGTATCCGTGCGCGATAAGCGAATCCATCTTGTTTTCGGAAAAGTCCAGTGCCGCGAAGTCCTGGACTTCGGGAACGATGAGCCGGTCCTCCGCGTGCAGTGAATCGGTGGCCTGACTGAAGAGAAATCCGACCAGTTGATCGATGAGGACGAGCGGAGAAGCCAGATTCACCGAATCTCCCTCGTGCCAGCCGACATCCGAGATGACGAGCCGACTCGCTCCCTCGGCGCGAGCCGCTCCTACCGGAATGTTCGCCACCAAGCCGCCGTCTCCGAGGACCACGCTATCGATCGTCTGGGGGTGAAAGACAAGCGGGATGGACATGCTGGCCCGGACGGCGTGGGCCAAGTCCCCGCTCCGGAGAATCACAGCTTTGCGATTGGTCAGATCGGTTGCGACCGCGCGGAACGGAATGGGGAGCGAGTCGAAGTTGCCCCTCGCCATAAGATTGCCGCGCAGGAGTGCGGCATTCAGCTTCGAATTGAGGGCCACTTCCTGCACCGCCGGCTGGCGGAACTCGAAGCGTCCCTTCCCCTGCTCCCACATCAGAAGAGGCTGCTCGGTGCCGATAGAGCGTGGTGCCCGCGGCAGGTCACGGCGGAAAACGTCTTGAATCAGCAGGGCGCGGGCGAGGGAGTCGATCGCGTGACCGTGATAGCCGCTGGCGTAGAGGGCCCCGACAATCGAACCCATGCTGGTGCCGACCACCAGAGTGGGGCGCAGGCCAAGGCTGTCGAGCACCTCGATGACGCCGATGTGCGCCAAGCCTTTTGCCCCGCCCCCGGAGAGGACCAGGGCAAAGGGCGGGGGGCTGCAGTCTTGGGCGTGCAGTGGAGGAATCGAGCTGCCGAACAGGCCAATTGTGCTGGCCACGGTCAGGCCTAACCTCATGGGCCAGAACATAATGTTCGCCCCCCTTGCGTCCGCTCAGAGCACTCGTGATACTTGGCTTCCCGCGACGGCCACACCAGCTTTTCGGCCGGTTTCACCAGCTGGAATCCGGGAGGTCAGTGAATGACATATGTGATCGCCGAGGCCTGCATCGGCGTGAAGGACCGCGCCTGTGTAGACGTGTGCCCCGTCGACTGCATCTATGAAGGGGAGGATCAGCTTTACATCCACCCCGACGAGTGCATCGACTGCGGGGCATGCGAACCGGAATGCCCGGTGAACGCAATTTTCCCGGAAGAGGATGTCCCGGCCAATATGGTGGCCTATATCGAGAAAAATCGCGAGGTCTTCAGCAGCGAAACCCCGCCCGGCCGGCCGAAGCGATAGGCTCAAGCTTTCAGCCGGTAGGTCGGCTTTATCGCCAGCTCCAATTGAAGCGCCCCTCCCCAGATAACCGTGGAGGGGCGTTTGATATCGGAACGCCGGTTTGTGATCCTGGCTACAAAGAGAGGCGGCCCCGGGATCGTATTGCTTTGGCCGCGACCCCGGAGCCGTTCATGGAAGGACATCAACCGGCGGGGTTGCAGCGATTGCCGCGTCCGTCCGCCGCATATATAGACGTCTGAAACCGCCAAATGGTTTCATGGCCGTGGGTGTGATGCTTCCGGCGACAGGCTGCGCAGAAACCCCACCACCAAGGCCGTGGCCTCAGCAGCCCGTTCGAGCGGAGTCAGATGACCGGCGCCTGACACGATGGCCAATCTGGCTCCTGGAATTCCATCCGCGATGATTTTCGCGGAATCCGGAGTCGTCACCTGATCATCTGCGCCGACCACCACGAGGGTAGGAATCCCGGAAAGCTCCTGGAGCAATGGCGTGCTGTCCGGCCGGTCGCGCATGGCTACGAGCGCCCCAAGTATGCCAGCCACTTCCATGGACGCCATCATTTTTCGCACTTGCTCAGCCAACGGGGGGTTATCCCGAAGGGTGCCAGGGGAAAGCATCTTCGGCAGCATGGTGTCGGCTATCGCCTCGGCTCCGCCCTCACGCGCCTGAGCCATCGCCACATCTCGGGCACGTTTGCCTTCGGGCGAATCCGCTTCGGCGCGAGTATCCATCAGGATCAACCCTCGAATGCGACTGCGGGCGCGGCGGAGCAATTCAAAGGCGATGTATCCCCCCATGGATAGTGCGCAGAGCACAACCTCCTTGCAGCCGAGCGTGTCGAGCAACGCGAGCAGGTCTTCGGCATAAGTCGCCATGCTGTAACCCAGGTCCGGCGCATCGGACTGCCCCATACCGCGCAGGTCCGGCGCAATCCGCGTCCAGTCTTCCAGGGCCGCGACCTGCGCCTGCCAGATCGAATGATCGAGCGGGTAGCCATGAATGAAGAGGATGGCCGGGCCGGTTCCCTTGATTTCAACGCCGAGGTTGACGCCGTTCACCGTGAGCCGCCGCAGGGTTCCCCGGGGTGAGCGTTGATTCATGAACTGCTCCCAGCCTCCCGGAACCGCGACCGGACGTCCGTCCCGATCTACACAAACGAAGATGAACTCCGCGGTCGCGATGAGGACATCGCCCTGGACCCGGCGCGCCGACTGGCGCAGCGTGAAGCTGGTGTGTCCCACATGAAGCAGTGTGGTCTGGAACCGGAGAACGTCACCGGGAAAGGCCGGAGCGTGGTATTCGATTTCTGCCTTCCGCACCGCGGGCCAAGCCGCCGCGCGGCTGAAGAAATCCATCCCGGGGCCACGAGCAAGCATCTCCCATCGAGCACGTTCGAAGAGACTGAGGAACGAGGCCTGATTGAGGTGGCCGAAGGAATCGCACTCGTCGGGATAGACCGTCAGGTCAACGTCGGGTGGGGCCACAGGAACTCCGCGGTGACGCGAGCTCGGCGCAGCAGAGGGGTGTCTTCCGGAGCAATCGCGATCTGGGGGTCAAAGGTATTCCAGAAACAGGGGGCGTGGTAGGAACCTCGCAGGGCCTCGAGGGCGGCGAAGGCCTTTGCCCCGTAGGTTTGCTCCAAAGCCAGGTTGTACCCCGAAACCCGCTGCGCCGCGGCCCGCGCTGCGGGAGTCGGAGACCCGTATCCGCCGCCCAGGAAACCGGTGAGCACTCTGATTCGAGCAGAACCGGGGCGCACCTCGAGGCCCGCGTTCCTCAGCAGCCTTCTTGTGCCGGCCATCAACCGGTCGACCTGCCAGCGATTCGCCACGATGGGGTCCGCGACCCGAACCCCGCAAAGTGTCACGTCTTGACCGGCGATCCAGGAGCCGAGGATCAGTCCCGCGATAGTTCCACCGCTGCCCAGCGGGGCGACGATCACGTCGGGTTTCGCGACCTCGCCCGCTTTCACCTGCTCCCAGAATTCCAGAGCCGCGTTTACTCCGCCGAGCACCCCCAGAGGATTGGCACCGCCCGCCGGTACCCAGGTCGGCCGTCCGAAGCGGGACGCGTGTCGCCAGGCCCGGATTACCGCGAACGGCAATTTCCACTTTGCATCGGCAAGAAATACCCGCGCCCGACTTTCGGTCGCGGCGAAGGTACCCGGAACACTTCCGACCCAGGGCTGAGGAAAGAGGCCAACCGCCACGTGCTGCTTCCGGCGCTGGGCGTAGAAGGAGAGCGCGGCGACATAGGTCGATCCGTAGCCGCCCATCGATACGATCCAGGACCCGGCACCGGGAAGGATCCATTCGAGGGCCCGAAGTTTGTTCCCCCCTGGGCCGTCCCGGGCACTCTTGTCTTCACGCTTTATCGAGAGCGAGGCGAATCCCAGTTCGCGAGCGAGCTCGGGATGAGTCTCGACCGGGGTAGGGAACCGCCCCAGCGCAACGCGGGGGATCGCAACCCCGAGGCGCTTCTCTAGAGGAAGCATGAGAGTGACGTATTGACTGAGAGCGACACGGGCGACCGCGTCTCCAATTGCAGAATGATGGTGATGCGCCCAATCTTCACCCGGCGATTTGCTATCGGCAATCTCTCACCGGGTTCACTCCATGAGGCCCATCCCCTGATGCTCGACCTGCAGCGAGTGCGAGACGTCCCACCCGCGGTGTGGGCCCACACGTGAGCGACACCGGCAACAAGGCTCCGGCCATTAACCACATTCTTACGGGGCAGGCCTTCGACGCGCTGACTAGACGATTCCAGGAAGCGCCTCTGCTTGCGGTTGATACCGAGGCCGCGAGCTTCCACCGCCACAAGGACCGGATCTACCTTATCCAGCTCTCCTCCCGAGAGGAGACGGCAGTGGTCGACCCTCTCGCGGTTCACGAATTGAGCGGCTTGGGAACGTTACTGAGCAACCCCGCGATCGAGATCATTTTCCACGACGCCGACTACGACCTGCGCATTCTGGATCGGGACTACGGGTTCCATGCGGTCAATCTGTTCGACACGAGAATCGCGGCACAACTGCTGAACGAGCCAGGGATCGGACTCGCCGCACTGCTCGAGAAACATGTCGGCGTGAAGCTGGACAAGCGTTTCCAGCGCGCCGACTGGTCGGTCCGTCCGCTCAAGCCCGGCATGCTCCAGTACGCCGCGGACGATACCCGATTCCTCCCGGTCCTGCGTGATTTGCTGAAGGAGCGACTGGTCGCCGCCGAGCGCTGGAGCTGGGCAAAGGAGGAGTTCGAGCTGCTGGAAGGAGTACGCTGGAACGCGGGAGGACCTCCGGAGGAGGCCTATCTGCGGATGAAAGGCGCCCGTACACTGAAGGGACGGCAACTTGCCGTTCTTCGCGCCTTGTTCGAATGGCGCGAGCGTATCGCCGCGCAGCTGGATCGCGCACCATTCCGGATCGTTCACAACGACACGCTGCTGGCACTAGCAAAGGCCCAACCGCGCACGCCCGCTGCCCTTCAGGAAGCGGCACGCCTGTCCCCTGATCTGGTGCGCCGCTGGGGAGAAGGGATGCTCGGCGCGGTGGAAAACGGGCTCGCGGCACCGCAGAGTTCGATTCCTGTGTTCGAGCGAAGCCGGAGACCACCGCCCGACCCGGAACGGGACGCCCGGCTCGAAAGGCTCAAGGCCGCGCGCAACGCGATCGCGCTGCGACTGGATCTGGCGCCGGGTGTGTTAGGCGCGAATGGCCTGCTCGAGGCGATAGCGAATCAGAATCCCCACCGGCCGGAGGAGCTGGAGGCGATTCCTGACATGCGACGCTGGCAAAGGGAGGTGCTGGGAAAGGAGTTGATCGAAGCGTCCAAGGCTACTTCATGAGGTTTGCCTGTTCACCCTCCAAGTAAGGTCCGCAGCCGGGGATCCATCTTCTCGGGCGTCCAGTAGGGTTCCCAGACGATTTCGACCTCCGCCGAGCGAACTCCCTCGAGATCTTCCACCGTCCGCTTCACGTCACCCACAATTTCGGGGCCCGAGGGACAGCCAGGTGAGGTGAGGGTCATGTTCACGTGCACGTCGCCCTCATCGCTGACCGTAATGTCGTAGACCAGCCCGATGTCGATGATGTTGAGGTTCAGCTCCGGATCCTTGACGCCGCGAAGCGCCTTCCGGACAATCTCTGCATTGATCATCAGCAATCCTCCTGACGAGGAAGCTACCGGTCCCGACGGGAGAGCGTCAACCGGGCTCAGCAAGAGGGCTGAATTCGATCGGAGCAGGCGCCAGGGACGGCTCGCACCGTGGCGTCGGCGAGACGGGCGCGAACCGCTCGGAGCTCGGAGATCGAGCGACCCACGTGTGGATCGTAGGCCCGATTGGTGAGAAAGATCAGAAACACGTCCCGGACGGGATCGAGCCACAATTCGGTCCCGGTCCAGCCGGTGTGGCCGTATGTGGAATCGGTGAAGAGTGTGCCTGCCGCGACCGGGTCTTTTCCTGGAGGATCCCGCCGCTCCCATCCGAGGAGCCGGTTTCCGCTCGAGGCGGTCGGCTGGAGAAACCGTCGCATCGTGGCCGCTTCGAAGACACGGCGGTCACCCACCGTTCCTTCGGAGAGCCAGAGCCGGGCGTAGCGGGCCAGGTCCGTCCCAGTCGAGAAGGCCCCTGCGTGGCCGGCGACCTCGCCAAACCGTACCGCGTTCTGGTCGTTCACGACCCCCCGCGAGGGATGGCCATGCCAGACCCCGGTGGGTACCACCGATTCGTAGAGCGAGCGGGGAGGCGTGAACATCGTCCGCGACATCCCCGCTGGAGCAAAGACTTCTCGAGCTGCGAACCGATCAAGCGGCTCTCCCCCAACCCGATCCACTAACAGACCCAGGAGGAGAAAGTTGAGGTCGCTGTACTCTGCACTCTTCCCGGGCGGACGCTGCAGCGGTTCGGCGTAGAGCAGCGCGATGGCACTGTCCCGAGTTGGCGCCAGACGAAAGAACTGGAGATAACTCCGCAGGCCGCTGGTGTGGTCCAGCAGCATGCGGACCGTCACCTCGCCCTTCCTGCCCCCAGTGAAGCGAGGCAGGTACGTGTCGACCGGCCGGTCCAGATCAACCTTCCCCTGCTCCACCAGCCGCATCACCGATGGAGTGGTGGCCGTGACCTTGGTGAGCGAAGCGAGGTCCCAGATCGTGGAGTCGGGTGAGGGAACCGGGGATTTCGCGTCCCACGTGAAGTGTCCGTATCCTCGGCTGTAGAGTACCGATCCCCGACGGCCCACGATGACAACTGCGCCAGGATAGATGCCCCGCGTGATGCCGGCTTCAACGATCTCATCCAGCGGAGCGAATTGCGCGGCCGGTGGCGGAAGGTGAGGCGAGGGTCGAGGGAAGTAGGCGAGGAGGCTGAGCGAGAGAAGTCCTAGTGGGATGGTGCCGTGCCAGAGCCGCTTCATGGAGACGGGGTGAGCGAGTCTTTCTGCGCGACGTGCTCCGAATCCCGTACCGACCCCGGAGGAAGTTCATAGAGCAGCTCAAGGGTCCGGTTGTCGCGGTCAGAGGCACGGGGAGCCATCGCTCCGGGATGCATGATGTCGGTGGTTTCCGCCGAGTGAGGCAGGCCGAGAGCGTGTCCCACTTCGTGCAGGGCGACAGCACGCATGGCGACCGGAGGCAGTTCGTTTCCCGCGGTATCGTGGACGGCGAGAACGATGACGGCGCGGTGAATTCGCCCGCTGCGGTCCCAGGTGAGGTCGGTCTGTCCGGCCCGATCAATCTGGAAGCGATCGATCCAGCGCACCGAGATCGCCGCGCCTGCGGTGTCCTGCACTTCGGTCCACCGGAGGCCGAGCCGGCGCAGGTCCCAGGCCTCCAAAGCTTCCCGGACATATCCGGCCATTGCGGGCTGGTAGCCGGGGGGACCACCGGAAACGATGGCGACGCCGAGCGTCGCGCCCCCGCTGCCATTTCCCCAGCGGCGAACGACCGAGTCGGTCGTGGCCAACAACGAATCGAGGTAGACTCGATCCGCCTCGCCACGGATTCTCTGGCGTACCGCGAGTCGCGCCAAGCGGTCCAGGGGAGAAATAACTGGAGCATCGGCTGACGTGGTGTCGGTTGGCCGGGCCATGGCGAGGGGGGCGGCGGCAAGCCGGGTGCCCGCCTGGGCACTCGTGGACGGAGCGGGAGCGGAACGCAGAAAATCCCCCGCCTTGTCGACCACCACAAGAGCGACCAGCGTAAGGACCAGCATGACCAGCACGATGCGTGGCATTAGTGCAGGAAATATTGTGGGAACGGGTTCCCGCCCGCTACGGCTAGCGTGGCTCTCCAGCGGCGCCTAAGATTTCGCCGTGGAGATCCCACCTTCGTGACCAAGTTCTTCGCAAGAAACCTCATCCGCTGGCGCTGGGCGGTCATCGTCGCGTGGGCGGTGATCGGATACCTGGCGGCGGCCCGCGCTCCACACGTAGTGGAGGTCCTCAATACCCGGGGAGGGAGCCGCGCGCCGACCGAGGCATCCCGGGTGGACGAGATTCTGCGGACCCGGTTCAACAAACCGCTCAACGATTTCTTCGCGGTAACGCTCGAAGCTCCCGAGCGATTCGACAGCGGTCTGCCTCGCGAGTTGCTCGATTCCCTTATCGCCCGATTTGAGCGGCGCCGCTTCGTGACCGGCGTGGTCTCATTCCGCTCCACCGGTGATTCGACGTTCGTGAGCAAGGACGGCAAGGCGACGGTCCTCCTGCTGGGACTGGTGTCGGCCAAGGGCGATAGCGTCGCACGAATGGTGCCGCCGGTTCGCAAGACGGTTTCAGAAACCCTGGCCGATCTCAGGCTCGATCCAAACACCTATCGGGTGCGGGTTACCGGCCGGTCCCCGCTGGATCTCGATATCCGTAACATCGCCGCCAGCGACAGCCGAAGGGGCGAAATCCGGCTGCTTCCGCTGACCGCAGGGATTCTGCTGCTGGCATTCGGTGCGCTGGTGGCTGCGGTCCTGCCGCTGATCGTGGGATTCCTCGCGATCTGGATCACACTCGCGATCATTTCGGTTCTTGCGACCTTTACCCCGATGTCGGTCTTCGTGCTCAACATGACCACGATGCTGGGATTGGGCGTGGGGATCGACTACTCGCTACTCATCGTCACCCGCTTTCGCGAGGAGCTGAACCGAGGCTTGCGTCGGCGCGAGGCGGCGCTGCGGGCGCTCAGCACGGCTGGTGTAGCGGTGCTCACTTCAGGGCTTACGGTGGTTGTCGGCTTCGCCGCGTTACTCCTGACACCGCTGGTGGAGACCCAAAGCGTGGGCCTCGGCGGCCTGGTCGTCGTGGCGGTGGCGGTAGCCCTTTCGACCACTCTCCTGCCGGCGCTCCTCGCGGTGCTGGGCCGCCAGATCGACCGCCCCCGTTGGCTCGCCCGACGACTCACCTGGTATCACGCACCGACGGCGTGGGAGCGCTGGGCGCGCAGCCTGAGTCGGCATCCGCGGCGCGCGCTGGCAATCGGCGGAGCATCCATCGCGCTCCTCACGGCGCCGGTCTTCTGGATCCGCATCGGCTTGCCGGCGCGCAACTGGTGGCCCGATCAGACTGAAGCCGGACAGGGGGTCAAAGCCCTCGAAGCCATGGGCGTTTCCAACATGATTCTGCCGGTGCGAATTGTGGTTGAAGCGCCGGCCGGGCAGACGGCGGTGAACGCCACGAGTCTGCGTGGACTACGCGCCCTGTCCGATTCGCTGCGGGCCGATCCACGGATCCGTCAGGTCCGAAGCATCGTGGACCTGGAACCCGGGACCTCCATCCTGCAGTACTCCCTCCTCTACAGCGACCTCCCCGCCGCCCGCGAGAAGTATCCGGGCCTGCTGGATGCCTATTTGAGCACGGATGGCAAGGTCGCTCTCATCGACGCGATCCTGAGCGACACCACCTCGCTCCCTTCCGGCATGGATGCTTCGCGACGAGCTCGCGCCCTGGCCCACTCCCCACCCAAGCAACTCAAGGGGGCGAAGATCCTGGTGGGCGGATACACCGCGTCGAACCTGGATCTGCAGGATCTGATGCTGGCTCAGTTCCCGATGCTGGTGTTCCTGATTCTCGCCTGCACCGGAGTCATGCTCGCCATTGCCTTCAAGTCCGTGCTGGTACCGATCAAGGCCGTGATCATGAACACTCTCTCGGTGAGTGCGACGTTCGGGCTAATCACGCTCGTGTTCCAGTACGGGGTTGGCGGAAAGCTGTTAGGGCTGGACGGCCCCACCTCGGCCATCTTCGTGGTGATACCGGTGCTGGTATTCGCGGTGGTGTTCGGACTCAGCATGGACTACGAAGTCTTCCTGCTGGCCAGGGTGAAAGAGGCCTTCGACCGCAGCGGGAAGAACGATCAGGCAACCGAGGAGGGACTCTCCGCGACGGCGTCCACCATCACTTCGGCGGCATTGATTATGATCCTGGTCTTCGGGGTCTTCGCCTTTGCCCGAGTGCTGGCGATGCAGTTCCTCGGCTTTGGGCTGGCGGTTGCGGTGCTGCTCGACGCGACGATCATCCGGATGGTGCTGGTTCCAGCGATCATGCACCTGGCGGGCGAATGGAACTGGTGGCCCGGAGGGCAGAAAAAACGGGAGCGAGGAGAAGGGAGACGGGAGTCGGGAAGGCGGTCCAGGATTTAGAGCGGGATTACTTCTTCGCGTCCAGCCAGTTCTCCCCAATCCCCACATCAACGACCAGCGGTACTTTCAACTCGGCGGCGCCCTCCATGTGCCGCCGCATGAGATCCTTCACTGCTTCCGCCTCGGCAATCGGCGCCTCGGCAACCAGTTCGTCGTGCACCTGAAGCAGGAGCTTCGCCCCGGGATGCTCACCCTGCAGCGCCCGGTGAATCCGCACCATCGCGATCTTGATGAGATCAGCCGCGGACCCCTGCAAGGGGGTGTTCTGCGCGGTGCGTTCGGCGAAGGCTCGAAGGTTGAAGTTCTTGTCGTGAATTTCGGTGATGTAGCGCCGCCGGCCGAACTTGGTTTCGACGTAGCCGGTATCCCGGGCGATCCGCACCTGCCGATCGAGATAGGCTCTCACTCCGGCAAAGCGCTCGAAGTACTGGGCGATGAATGCCTTCGCTTCCTCGAGGGCGATCCCCAGCATTCGACTCAGGGCGAAGGCGCCCTGTCCATAGATCGTGCCGAAGTTGATCGTCTTGGCCCGAGCCCGCATTTCGGAGGTGACCTGGTCTGCCGTGACTCCGAAGAGCAGCGACGCAGTCTGCCGGTGGATATCACCGCCGTCCTGGAAGGCCTGAATGAGGACGGGGTCTTCGGAAAGATCCGCCAGCAACCGAAGCTCGATCTGGGAATAATCCGCCACAACCAGCCTGCGACCCGGTCCGGGCACAAAACCGCGACGGATCACCTCGCCCCGCGCCGTGCGGACTGGAATGTTCTGCAGATTCGGATCGGACGAGCTGAGCCGGCCGGTGGCCGCTCCGGTCTGGTTGAAACTGGTGTGGATCCGTCCGGTGACACGGTTCACCCGCTCGGGCAGCACGTCCACATAGGTGGACTTGAGCTTCTGGAGTTCCCGGTACTCGAGGATCAGGCGAGGAACCTCATGACCCAACGCGGCTAGCTGCTCCAGCACGTCGGCGTCGGTGGACGGTCCGGTCTTGGTTTTCTTGAGGATCGGCAGCTGAAGCTTGTCGAACAGCAGCACCGCCAGCTGCTTCGGCGAATTGAGATTCAGGTCCGACGCGGACTGCTGCGCGATATCCCGCTCGAGCGCCGCGAGTTCCTGCGTCAACTCGGAGCTCAGCCGGCGGAACAACTCCCGGTCGATCGCGATGCCGGTCCATTCCATATCGGCCAGCACCGGGACCAGCGGCAGTTCGATCTCGGTGAGGAGCCCGGTGAGCTTGAGCTGATCGAGCTGGGGTGTGAACCACCCGTGGAGCCCGAGCACCGCAAGGCATTGTGCACAGGAGACATTGGCGACGGCCATCTGGGAGAACTCGGCCACGGGCCTGGGCGGCCTGCCCCTCGCCGGCGCCTCGAGCTGGGGCAACTGACGGCTCAGGTGCTCGAAGGAGAGGTTGTCGATCGCGTGGGTGCGCCGGCCAGGGTCCAGGACAAAGCTCGCCAGCATCGAATCGAAGGTTACTCCGGCGAGCTCGACCCCCGCTCGACGAAGGACCTGCCAGTCGTACTTGATGTTATGACCTGCCTTGGGCACCGAGGGATCGGCGAGTACCGCTGCGACTGAAGCCAGGGCCGGACTGTCCAGTGGCGGTAGATTGGGAACGGCCGCCGGTGCCGCGAGCTCACCATCTTCCGGCCGATGTCCGAAGGAGAGGTACCAATGTTCGGAAGGGCCGGCGGCGAGTGACAGCCCGATCAGCGTGGAATCGCGTGGATCACCACCGGAGGTCCTGGCGCTCAGGGCTACCAGGGGTGCGGCGCGAAGGCGGGCAACTACTTGGGGCAACTCCGAAGGATCGGAGACGACACGAGCCGGAGTCCCCTGGGCCGCTGGAACCTCCATGGCTGTCCCGGCGGCCTGTTCCACAGGGCGTGCCGTGACCTCGTATTTCCGCACCAAGGAGTAGAATTCGAGCTCGCTGAAAATCTTGAGCAGAGCCGGAACATCGGGTTCGCACTCTTCGAAGCCGGCGGGATCCAGCGCCACCGGCACATCGCGCTTGATGGTGACCAGTTCCCTGGAAAGGCGAGCGTCGTCTGCGTGGGCGATCAGGGCCTCGCGAGCCCGCTTGTTCTTCACCTCTTCCGCGCGGCCGAGCAAGGATTCGAGGTCGCCGAACTGCTGCAGCAGCTCGACGGCGCCCTTCCCGCCGATCCCCTTCACTCCCGGCACGTTGTCAGACGAATCTCCCACCAGCGCGAGATAGTCCGTTACCTGCCCCGGTCCCACGCCGAGTCGTTCTGCGGCGTTCGACTCGTCCACCCAGTGCTCCTCGACTCCGGCGCTGCCACCACGACCGGGATTGAGCAATGCGACGCCGGGACCGATGAGCTGATAGAAATCCTTGTCTCCCGAGACGATGACCACCTGCCAGCCCCGCTCCACACCTTTCACCGCGAGCGATCCGATCACGTCGTCCGCTTCATACCCGTCGAGCGCTACCAAGGGAATGCGGAAGGCGGCGAGCAGCTGCTTGATCCGCTCTACCGAGCGGTCAAAGTCGACCTGAAGCTCGGTATCGAGCTTCTCGCGGGTGGACTTGTATTCGGAGTACAGCGCGGTGCGGAAGGAATCGCCGGCGTCGTGGATCCACGCCAGGTAATCCGGCTGGTACTTCTCCCGCAGTTTCAGCAGGAAATTGACGACGCCCAAAGCTGCAGAGGTATTCTCGCCCTTCGTGGTGCGCAGCGGACGCGCGATCAGGGCGTAGAACGCTCGGTAGATGAGGGCGTAGCCGTCGATCAGGTAAAAATGGGGAGGATCGTGCCGCATGGAGGCGGAAACTTAATCGCCTCAGCCCGCCTCGCGGCTTAATCTGGCAGCTATGCGTTCGAAGTCGGCACGGGAGGCCTGGGTCAGCTTGAAGCGGCCGAACCCGGTGTCGTCGCTGAAGAAGAGCGTAAGCTGGTACTGGGTATAGCCCCAGCGGATGATCCGGCCCTCACTCAGGGGACTCGCGTCGAAAACCTCATCCGGCTCCCCGATGCGGATCAGCACTTCTCCTCGGTCGGTGCGCCACCCGGCGACCCCTTCGTCGGTGAACCGTTGGTTGGCCAGCGCGACACGGGCGAAGTACTGGTCCAGCATTTCATTGGTCGGCGTCGCCGGGTTGGGATCGGTGCCGTGGTAGAAGGCACGCCAGCGCTCCGACCGGTTCTCCGGCGTAGCGTCCCGCAAGGAGTCGAGGTAGTCGGAGGCTGGGAAATAGCGCAGCAGGCCGACCATGTCCTCGTAGTTGCTGGTGACCCAGGCCCCCGAGAAGGCAACCAGAGCACTGCTCCGCTTCTCATCGGCCCCCTTCCCCACGATGAGCTTCAGCTCGCCCAGCGGAGCCTCCTCCGGCGAGAAGCGATAGACGAACGATTCGACCGGACGACCTCCGACGACGGGAAATCTTTCCTGAGCGATGACGCTGTCGTCTACGTCCACCAGGATGAATGGGATGGTGTCAGGACCGGGGCGACTGTAGGCCTCGACGTAGGCCAGCGCCGTGTCCCCGCCGTAGCTGAGCGCGCCTCGCGGATTGACCAGGATGCCGATGGGGTCGCTGCGCGAAACCCTTCCCTTGGCGCGGTAGGTCAGGATCGGCGCCGAGACGCTTCCCGGAGGAAACGCGGGCACGTCGAAGTCGCCCTCCGCGTGAGTCGAATTCTGGGAATCCCTATCGCGAATCGCGACCGCGAAATGATGGGGACCCGCAGGGAGCAGGAGGGCATCCTGGAACAGGATGCTCTCATCGACTCGCTGGGTTTCATCGAAACTCGGGACCCGAACCGTCTGATCCTTTCCGAGTGTCACGGGAGGCCGGCCCTGGGCCTGAGCGGTCAGATCGACCCGGTAGTGCGCCACGAAGTCGTTGCCATCCCTCTGAAATCCGAACGAGCGATTGGAGAGCGAGATGCCGATAATGGCGACCGTCGTGTCTCCCACGCCGCCCAGAAACGAGACCGACGCCACGAATGGCAGCGGGCTCCCGGCGGTAAGGCGGCCGATTCGCTTGAAGGCCGCCTGGACATCCAGAATCTGGGTGAGGGTTTCGCCGCGGTCCGGAGGGGTTGAGCTGCCTTCCCGTTGCCAGCTTCCGCACCCGAGCGAGAGGAGGGCGACGGCAAGTGGCGGGCCGAGAGAGACTTTCATTGACCTAGCTTACCTGTTCGTCGTCGACAGCGTCAAGCAGTGTGCTTGCTCGGGTTCCGACGCCGGGGTAATTTTGCTCGCGATCTCATGAGCCAAGAGAACCTCGTCGGCCGAACCGTAGCGGGGTACCGCCTCCTCCAACACGTCGGCGAGGGCGGTACCGCCGCCGTTTACCGTGCCGAGCATCCTGAGCGCGGGCTGGCGGCCCTCAAGGTCCTGCGCAACCGTCTGGGGCAGGACCCCGTCGCCGTCAAACGATTCCTCCGCGAAGCCGAGTTCGGGACCCGGGTGCAACACCCGAACGTTGTGAAGACCTACGAATTCGGCGAGACGGACGGGATGTACTATCTCGCGCTCGAATGGATGGACGGCGAGCCGCTGGAGAAATTCGCCCTTCGCTCGGGCCGCCTGGTACCGACCCTGGTCGCCACCATCGTCGAGCAGATAGGCGCGGCACTCACCGCCGCGCACGCCCTCGGCATCATTCATCGCGATCTCAAGCCCGCCAACATCATGTACAACCCGTCGACCCAGCGAGCGATGCTGCTCGACTTCGGGATTGCGCGGGATCAGGACCTGAAACCCGAAGAACGACTGACCCGGACCGGATTCTTCGTCGGTACGCTGCAATACGTCGCTCCGGAAGCGCTCTCTGGCGAGCTGGTGAATCAGCAGGCGGACGTCTACAGTCTCGCCACCATCGCTTATTATCTCCTGACCGGCACCCTGCCCTACACCGGACGCTCTCCGCGAGAGCTGTTTCAGCAGCTGCTGACCCAGCCTCCGCAACCTCTCAATCAGGCCGTGAAGGGGCTCAAGTTTTCTCCCGCCGTCGAACAGGTCGTGATGTCCGGGCTCGAGCGTGACCTCAACAAGCGAAGTAAAAGCGTTGACGAGTTCTCGCAGCGCTTTTGCACGGCGGTACGGGAGGAGACCGGGAAGAAGGGAGGCTTCCTGAGCAACATCTTCGGCCGATGACCAGAGATCCTGAACTCGCCGCGCTTGACCAGCTGCTGCTCGAACGCTCGGTCAGGCGCGGCGATTTTGTGCTCGCCTCCGGGCGGCGGTCCTCGTTTTACGTGGACGCGCGGCTCACTACCATGTCGGCTCAAGGGCTCGTGCTCATCGGCCGGGTCGGGCTCCAGGCAATACGAGCCAAGGGCTGGACGCCGGATGCGATCGGCGGACTCACCATGGGGGCCGATCCTGTCGCCTACGCTATCGCGGCAGCCAGCGTCCAGTCACCACCTTCAGTGCAAGCCTTCAGTGTCCGGAAGGAGGCGAAGGCACACGGTACCGGGCGACGCATCGAAGGCAACTTTGCCGCCGGAAACCGGGTGGTCGTCGTCGAAGATGTCCTCACCACTGGGGGCTCGGCCCAGCAGGCTGTGACCCGGGTTCGGGTAGAGGGTGGCGAGGTGCTCGGCGTACTGACCGTGGTCGACCGGGAAGAAGGCGGCCTGAAGGCACTCGAGGCACAGGGCATCGAGGTAGTATCCCTCACGACTTCTACAATCCTGGGCCTCCGCTAGTGCTATTTCGAGCGGGACCCTCCCGCTCCCAACGGATGGAAGCTGCTCAGTACCCGCCGATAAGGCTCAATCATCACATCGACGAATCGATCAAGCGCGGCGCTGAACGGAAAGCGGCGGCGGAGTTCCGAAGTGTTCATCCCGAGGAGCGACCGCACATGCCGGGCGAAACTCTGCGGTGAGCTGAACTCCAGACGGTAGGCCACATCGGCGACGGTGAGTCCCCGGCGCTCGAACAAGAGGCTCGCGTGGAGGAGCCGCACCGCAGCCAGATAGCTTTTGGGAGAGGGGAGACCGGCTCGATTGAACCGCGACATTAGGGTGGTACAGCGCACATGAAGGCGGTCGGCCAGATCGCGCGCGGTGACTACTTCCGGAGAGAATTGGACGAGCGCCTCGAAGAAAAGGCGCGTGTCGGGAGGGACCTCTCCCAACGCCGCGAGAATCGGCGCCTGAAGCCGGGCAGAATCCCTACTCGCCGGCTGTCCCAGCACCTGCCGAAGCCGTTGCCATCCGGCGGGCGTGCTCACATCCACCACTTGCCGCACACCCGAGGCGCCGAGTTGAAGCAGGACCTCGGAGCCGGACGCATCGGCCTGACTTACCAGGGCCACGGTGGGGACTTCCGGAAAGTCGCGCGTCAGGTGGTTCAGCTGGTCGAGCGGCGCCCCACGGCATTGCCGGACCGAGAGGAGGACCGCGTCTACCGCACGCTCCCGGACCACCCTGACGATGTCGGGTAGAGACTCTCGATGGAGGAGAGAAAACCAACCTCCGCTTGCCGCATCTAACCGGGGTCTCTCCTCTGGGGAGACCACGGCGGCAATCACCGGGGCAGTTCCGGCGGTCTGAAGGGCACTGCTCACAGGGGGCTCCGGCGGTAGACGGCCCCACGATAGCTCCGCCGGTTCAACCGCCATTCAAGTCATCCCCATACCGTTAAGAATGTGTAGCGGTGTGCAACCTTTGGGGTAGGCAAAACGTCTAGTGTCTGGATGGATTGGCCGCCTATCGACCCATCCATATCTTGACCGTGAATTACAAGATGCGGTCCCGGCAGCCGACGCCACGACAGGGCATGGCAGCTGGGACCGAGCCGACTCATCGGGAGAATCCCGTGACCGGTCCTGACGAGCTTTCCTCCCGCCTCCAGGCGGCCCTCGGGTCCCAGTATCGACTCGAGGCCGAGTTGGGGCATGGCGGGATGGGTGTCGTCTTCCTCGCGCGTGATACCACGCTTGATCGCCCGGTGGCGGTGAAGGTGGTGCACCCCGATCTCGCGGTGCACGCCGCGATCACGCAGCGCTTCCTTGCGGAGGCGCGGATGATCGCGCGTCTTCGTCACCCCAGCATCGTCTCAGTTCACTCCGCCGGCGAGACCACCGGACTTTTCTACTACGTGATGGACTACGTGCCGGGCGAGAGCCTCCGGCAGCGGCTCAACCGTGAGCTCCGGTTGCCGCCCGCGGAGGTGGCACGGCTGCTGAGCGATCTCGCCGACGCGCTGCATGCCGCCGGCCAGGCAGGCCTGGTGCACCGGGACGTCAAGCCGGAGAACGTGCTGCTCGACAGCGCGACGGGCCGCCCGATGCTGGCGGACTTCGGCATTGCGCGCGCGATGGTGCCGGATGGAAGTGGAAACGTGACCGCGGCTGGAGTCGCGGTGGGCACGCCGACCTATATGAGCCCGGAGCAGGCAGCCGGAGAGGCAGTGGACCACCGCAGCGATCTCTACGGTCTCGGTGTGCTGGGATACGAGATGTTGACGGGACGGCCACCGTTCCGAGGGGCTAATGCCGCGGCGATTGCCTCGATGCATTTGTCGGAGCGTCCTACGCCGGTCGGCAATCTCCGTCCCGACGCACCGGCTCCGCTTGCCGCGGCGATCATGCGGGCCCTCGAGAAGAATCCGGCTGACCGCTGGCAGACCGGCTCCGAGTTCCGTCACGCGATTCAAGGCGAGGCGGTCACTCCGCTTCCCAGCCGGCTGCGCCGCCGTGGCCTGGTATCGGCGGGAGTCGCGGTACTCCTCATGGCAATCGTGGTCGCGGCCTTCGCCCTGAGACCCAACGGCCCGCCGGCCGGAGTCAACCCGCGCCATTCGATACTGATTCTTCCCTTCGAGAACCTGCGGGGAGATGCCACGGTGGACTGGCTGCGAGAAGGAAGCGTGAACATGCTCACGCTGAACCTTTCGCAGTGGAATGACCTGACGGCGGTCGATCACGAGCGGCTGCACGATCTCCTGGCCCGCCGCAAGCTGGCCGAAGGCACCGCCGTGGGCCTCGAAATGGCCCGGCAGCTCGCCCGCGATGCCGGCGCCTGGACCGTGGTACTTGGAGACTTCACCCGGGCCGGCGATTCGTTGCATCTCGTGGCACGGGTCTACGACGTGGCGACCGGAAACCGGGTGGACGTGGCCCAGGTCGACGGGGCGCCGGGAGAGGATGTGCGCCCGCTGTTCGACCAGCTCGCTGCGAAGCTGCTCAATCTTTCCGGCGCGCCGACCGGGACCCGCGCCGAGCTGTGGCGCGCCACGACCTCATCGGTCGAAGCGTTCCGCGCCTATCTCCAGGGCATCGAGCATCTCAACCAGTGGAGCCTGGGGGATGCAGAAGCCGACTTGAGCCGGGCCACGAAGATCGATTCTACGTTCGCGCTCGCCTACTACAAGCTCGCGCTGACCCGAGGCTGGGCCACCGGACAAGGTGATTCGCTGGGAATCGAGGCGATCCACCGGGCCACGCAATATTCCGACCGGCTTCCGGAGCGGGATCGCACCATGATCCGCGCCTATCGGGCTTTCATCGACGGCGACTACGCAACCAGCCGTGGCAACTACCAGCAGCTGCTCTCGCGGGACTCTACCGACGCTGATGCGTGGTACGGTCTGGGCGATGTGTGGTTCCACGATACGAGCAAGAACGTCCAGGTCGGCCACCGACATCACACCATGTCCTACCGGGCCTTCAAGAAGGCCATCGGGCTCGACCCCGGCTACTACCTGGCCTACGAGCACGTCCAGCAGTTGCTGAACACGGCATCGCAGAAGGATCCGCCGATGGTCCTGATGCCCAACGATTCGTTCGCGGTGCCAGAAGATGACCGGGGCCACAGGCTGCTGGACAGTGCGACGGTCGCGGCAGGCATCGACCGCGCTCGGCTGGCGGGGATTACCAGCGCGCGGAGCTGGATCGCGAGTCAGCCGGAGAATCCTCACGCCCAGAATGCCCTGATCGAGGCTCTCGCCGCTGCCCAGAACTATCCGGCTGCGCTGGCCGAGGTGAACCGGATCCGAAGCACACCGACAGGCGCCGCGCGTCCCGATCTGCCCTTCATCCGGGCGCGACTGCTGACCGAGTCGGGCGACTTCGGGGGAGCCGAACGTGAGGTCAGCGGCGCCATCGACTCCACGACGCCCGAGGATTTTGCCCGCTATTCGGAAGGCACCCTGCCTCCGGAAACGGTCAGCCTTTTGAGCGCCGGGGCCAACCTGCTGGCGTATCACGGGAAAGTTCGCGAGGCCCAGCAGGTGGTCGAACTTGCCGGTAGGGTTCAGGCCGAGTGGTTCGAGAACAGTATGTGGAGCCGGAAGCTTGGCGGGGAGCCGGCTTGGACCCAACTTTTCCTGGGTCATCTGTATACCTCAGTGGGCGCGCCGGTCTCGGCGCTGCACGCCACCTGGGACGCGGTGTCGGATGGAGTAAAAGCGGCTCCCCGCTCCGACCGCAAAGAGCTCATGCAATTCGGCTGGCCCTCGGCGCTGGGACTTTTCCTGAGCGACGAAGCCGACAGCGCCGCTCTGCGTGAGTTTGCGGGGACTCGAGGAGAAAAGCTTCCCCCGGAGATTCGGGTCCTTCAGGCCATCGCGGAGAAGGACACGACGTCGGCCAGGAAGCTGCTGACCGAAGCGGAGAAGAATCCCGAGTCGATCGATTCTTCGTACAAATCCCGGCCCATGTGGTGGAGCTACCGCACCCCGCTTCTGGCCCAGGCCCACTTTCTCCTCGGGGATTACGAGACGACGATCAAGCTGTTGCGTGATTTCGAGCCCACCCACTTTGCCTCGCGCTACTTCGATTCGCGCTGGGGCCTCGCCGGGAGAGTGCGGCTGCTCAGGGGAGTCGCGTACGAGAAACTGGGCCAGCCGCAGCTGGCACGGACGGAATACAAGGCTGTCCTCGAGCAATGGGCGGACGCCGATTCAGCCCTGCAGCCCTTCGTCCGCCAGGCTCAAGCGGGATTGCTCAGAGTAGGCGGAGGCGTGGGCTAACGAGTAGATTCAGGGCGCACAGGCAGGACGGATGGTCGCGGGTCCAAGGCCGCAGCTTGCTGCGGTCCAGGGCTCGAGGAAAGTCCGAGCTCCAACGGGTAGACTGCCAGGTAACGCCTGGGCGCCGAAAGGCGACGGACAGGGCCACAGAGAACAGACCGCCTGGAACCCGGGCGCGAGCCCGGGGGAATGGCAAGGGTGAAACGGTGGGGTAAGAGCCCACCGCGCCGCTGGTAACAGTGGTGGCACGGTAACCCCCAGTCGGAGCAAGGCCAAATAAGCGGCGAGGTGTGACCCACACCGCCCCGTCGGGTCGCGAGATCCGGCTAGCCGCGGGTAGGCTGCTCGAGGCGGTTGGTGACAACCGTCCCAGACAGATGACCATCACCCGGGCTTCGGCTCGGGGAACAGAACTCGGCTTACGGGCCTGCCTGGGTAGACGGGCGAACGGGGTGAAAGCACGCCCCGCCGCCCGTCTGCTTTTTTTTTGCCCCTCCCGCTATTTCCAAAGGTGACATAGCTTTGTGGCATCCTCTGCCCGTAGTCCTGGTATGGCGACAAAGCCCAGTCCTATGCAGGATAGAAACCGACCATATCCGGAGTCGTGGGACCGGGTGGCAGACGTCAGGGTCTTCCGGACGAGCGCGAATGATTGGGAAAAGCTCATCACCTGGCGTGCCGACATGCGCAAGCGTGGCTGGAAGCTGCTCAAGGTGACGAGCGACGACTCCGAACTCGTCGCGGTTTTCGGGCGTACCAAGACGGACCTCCACCCGGGTGGCGGCTGACCCCCGGCCGGTCCCCGTCGTCCATCCCCCTTCACTTTGAGGCAAGTCATGAGGTCACGCCCCTGCATCGCCGCGGCCGTGGCGATCACCGGTATCCTCGCCTGGAAGGCGCCGCCGACCACCGCGGCGCGGCGCTACCGGCTGGATCTCAAGACGACCCAAGTCATCGACCTGAAGGCCGTGGGGCAGACCGAACAGCGCCAAGAGTTCGGCAGCACCGGGTTCCTGAGCGTCTCCATCGCCGATACCACCGGCGGCAAAACAATCAGCGTCGTGCTCGATTCTCTGAAGCCGGACAGTGCGTCGCCGGTTCCATCGGAAGCAGCCAAGGCGGCCGCCGGTACGACCTGGCACGGGGTGGTGGGCTCGAACGGGAGAATCACCGGGCTCCAGGCCTCGAGCGATAACCCCGTCGCCGTGACCTTGACCGCGTTGTTGCGGGAATTTCTGCCGCCGGTTCCCACGGGCGTGGCGCCTGGAAAGGCCTGGACTGACACGACCGAGAACAACGACAACGTGCCCAACGGATCGATGGCGGTCCGGACTATCACCAACTTCCAGTCGTCCTCGGAAACCTATGAAGGGGTCAAGGCGCTCAAAATCGCGAGTGCGTCCAGCAGTTCCTTCTCGGGGAATCAGGAAACCGGAGGTGGATCCGCAGCCATCGAGGGCACCGGAACGGGAACCGGAACCTGGTACATAGGGCCCGACGGTACCTACCTCGGCGGAAAGCGGAGTAGCATGCAGAATCTGACGGTCTCGGGCGCCTTCGCACCCGAACCGCTGCCTGTGGTTGTCACTCTCGATGCGACGACGTCGCTGCTGAAATGATCTTATGAGGTCACATCGGCTGCTGGTACTTCTCGTTCTCGCAGGTTGTAGCAGCTCCAGCCAGCCGCCTGCCAATCCCAGCCCGAGCCCGGCCGCCCCGCCGTATGGACAACCGAGCGAGCCGGCCCCATCTGGCAAGGGCCTCCAGCTCCGCACCGAAGGAACCTTCCGCTACTCCCTCTGGCGACGGGACAGCGTCGTGGCCCAGATGCCGAGCGGCGAGGCGCAGGTCCAGGTCACGGGGCAGACTGCGTTTGTCACCGTGAATCTCCAGCCGGTCTCAGACGGAGCCCAGCTGAGCGCCACGCTGGATTCGGTGCGACCGGATGCGGATGTCACCTTCTCCACGACCACTCTCGACAGCCTCTCAAGTTCCAAGTGGAGCGGAAAACTGACCCGATCGGGTTGGGTCGAGTCGGTCACCGCGACAACTCACTCGCTCCTCGCCGATCAGATCCGGGACGCGATCGAGCTGCTGTTTCCAGTCGTTGGGGACAACGCCGGAGCCGGTTCTACCTGGCAAAGCACGGCGCCCGCGGTGGCGGCCCGGCTCAGCGTAGTGGACCTCGACGAGAGCGTCCAGGTAGTCGGAACGGCAGGAGCCGCGGCGAACGAGAACGGCCAGAAATTCATTCCAATCACGGTGATTCGCACGACGACGGGGCAGGGAAGCGGAAGCCAGGCCGGACAGCCAATCGATCTCGCCGCGACGGGACGAGACTCGTTGGTCTATCACTTGGGCAATGACGGACAGGTCCTCGCTGCGGAAGGAGAACGGGTGAGGGACATGACCCTGACGGCGACCGCAGTAGGGCAGACGGTTCCAGTCACTCAGGAGAGCCGGCTCAAGTTTACTCTGCTCCGATAGGAGGCTTGACCGGGTCGATGAAGACGGCGTGGAAGGCGCTCGTGGTGGCCGCCGCGGGTTTCCTCCTCTGGCTCCTCGCCATCTGGCCTCCCCCACTCTGGTACCGGACCCACTGGCCCGCGGAAACCGCGTTCATGTGGATGAGACGCGAAGAGGGCGGCCGGAATACCGACTCGCTCCGCCAATACCGCCCGGTTCCCCTCGATTCGATTTCTCGAAGCCTTCAGGATGCCGTAGTGATCGGGGAGGACAACAACTTCTTCACTCACGGCGGGATCGACTACCTGGCCATGGCTCACGCCATCGGTTATCCCCGTCGGTCGTTTGTCTGGTCTTCCGCGCGAGATCGGGACGAGCTGTTCAGCGTACTTCCCCGGGCCTGGAGCCGGCGCGACAAGCTTCGGGGCGCCAGCACGATTTCTCAGCAACTGGCCAAGAACCTCTACCTCTCCTCGTCACGCAACCCGCTGCGCAAAGTGAAGGAAGCGGTGACCACCTACCGGCTCGAAGCGTCATTGGGGAAGCAGCGGATCATGGAGCTGTATCTCAATGTGGCGGAGTTGGGTGACGGGATCTGGGGGGCCGAGGCCGCGAGCCGGAAGTATTTCAAACACAGCGCGGGGCGACTCACCCAGGAGCAGGCTGCTGCTCTCGCCGGAGCGCTCCCCTTCCCGCTCAGCTCCAACCCCGGCTTCAAGCCAGGCCGAATGCGATGGAGGCGGGATCTTATCCTGCGCCGGATGCACGGAGAGTGGGTAGACGTACCGAAAGTGGAGACCGAGGACGTGCCGGCCCCTCCTGCGCCGGATTCGGTTTACATCGCCGTGGATTCTGCCGTCACCGCGGTGGATTCCATCCCGCTGGTCCAGCCGGAATCGCTCCCTGCTCCACCGGAAAGTCTGGAGACGGCACAGGACAGCGTTCCCTGATTCGCGGGGGCCCGGCTTAGAGAATCTTCTTGCCGAAAGCGGATTGAATCAGCTCGACCGCGAACTGGGCCGAAGCATTGCGGTCGTCCAGGATAGGATTGACTTCGACGACTTCGAGGGACCCCATCACGCCTGCCGCAGCGACAAGCTCCATGATGAGGTGAGCTTCGCGGTAATCCAGCCCGCCTTTTACCGGTGTGCCCACGCCTGGCGCCAGGCTGGGATCCACCGAATCCAGATCGAAGCTCACGTGCACCATGTCGGTCCCCGCCGTGACGTTGGCCAGCGCCTTCCCCATGACGCTGTGAATCCCCTGCTGGTCGATGTCCGCCATCGTGTAGACGTTGACCCCCAGGCGCTTCAGATGTCGCCGTTCCCCTTCGTCAACGCTGCGAATTCCCACCAGAGCAATGTTCGCGGGATCCACTTTCTTGAAACGGCCACCGATGCCGCCGAGCTCGCGGGGACCGAGTCCCAACAGAGCGGCCAGCGGCATGCCGTGAATGTTCCCAGTCGGAGAAGTGCCGGGGGTGTTGATGTCGCTGTGCGCGTCCACCCAGAGCACCCCGACCTTGCGACCACTCGCGCGCGCCCAGCGGGAGATGCCCGAGATGGTTCCGACCGCGATCGAGTGATCGCCGCCCAGCACCAGAGGGAAATGCCCCTGCTTCATCACCTGCCCCACCTTGGCGGCCAACAGTCGATTCGCCCGCGTGATCTCAGCCAGGTAACGGGCCCGAAGCCTTCCGACCCTCAGCTCCTCGATGTTGTGAATCAGGAGATCTCCGTCGTCAACGACGCGATGCCCCAGCTCGCGGAGGTGCTGATTGAGCCCGGCGATCCGGATCGCGGAGGGACCCATGTCCACTCCTCGGCGGCCGGAGCCGAGGTCCATGGGAACGCCGAGGATGTGGATGGTTTTGCGCCGCGGGTTCGTTCTGGAGGTTGGCATCGGATTATCAGTTCCGAGTTCAGGGTTCCGAGTTGGCATTCATCGAGCGGGAACTCAGAACCCGGAACTCGGAACTCAATCCACCAAGCGCAGCGGCATCACGAGCGTGAGGTACGACGCGGGATCGTTCCAGCCCACCGGCTCACAGGTGGCAGCGCGTTCGGGGCCCTTGAAGGTCATGCGCACCTCGTCGGTGGGCATGAACTTCAGGATCTCGAGGAGATAGGTGGCGTTGAAGCCGATCTCCAGTGAATCGCCGTCGTAGGTGATGGCCATTTCCTCCTGGGCCTCGCCCAGGTCCGGAGTCTGAACCGAGAGCTTGCACGCCCCATTGGTCAGCGCCAGCCGAATTCGATGGGTTTGGTCGCTGGCGACGATGCTCATGCGCCGGATGGCTGAGGTGAGGGCAGACTTGTCCGCGGTCGCGCTCTTGTCATTCTCCTTGGGGATTACCTGCTCGTAGTTGGGATAAGGGCCCTCGATGAGCCGGGTGAATACCTGAGTCGAGGCGGAGCGGAATCCCAGATGGTTTTCGCTCTTGGCGATCTCCAGCTCGTCCTTGTCTCCGAAGAGCCGGCGGATCTGGTCCAGCGCTTTCGGCGGAATGATCAGGTCGGCCTGACCCTTCGACATGCCGCCGGTAGCCGGCACATCCATCCGGGCCAGCCGGTGACCGTTCGTCGCGACCATGCGCATCCGCTCGGGGCGGAGCTCCCAGAGTACGCCGTTCAGAATCGGCCGGCTTTCCTCGGTGCTGGCGGCAAAAGCCACGTGCCCGATCAGCTTTTGTACGTCGCCCGCGGCGCAGGACCAGCCACCGGTGAAATTGACCGCGGGGAAGGCCGGGAATTCCTCACGAGGCAAGCCGAGCAGGCGGAACTTGGCGCGGCCACACTCGATGGTGACCCGTTGTTCTCCCGAGCTGGTAACCCGAATCGCGGCGCTGGGCAGTTCTCGCACGATCTCGACCAGCTTCTTGGCTGGCAGGGTGAGCGCGCCTTCCTGATCCACCGACGCTGGCACGGTGGTGGACACCGCGATATCCAGGTCAGTGCCGGAAAGCCGGAGGCCATTACCGGTGGCCTCGAGCAGGATGTTCGAAAGAACCGGCAGTGTCGTCTTGGTCGGTACCGAAGCTGCGACCGCTACCAATCCTTCCTGAAGCTGTTCTCGTGTGATTGTGAACTTCATCCCGCTCCTCATCGTGCAGGAAAACTTCTGTTTCTTTCTATAAGAATAACTTGACAGCAGTAGCAGTAGAGCGTCTGGAAATGTGGATCAACTGCCCAATCGCATTCCCTGCTCTACGATAGCCCTCTTCGTCGGTGTCGACTCGTTGTGGAACTTGTGGACCCGGCGGGGACAGTTTGCGCGAGCGTCCGCGACTTCCCACAGTTCCCACGCGATGTTCACGACCTATTGTGCAACCAGTTCCGCGCGAGCGCTTTCGATCCTGTCGCGGAAGCCGCGGTCGCGGCTCATCTGACGCTGCACCTTGTCGACGCTGTGGATCACCGTCGAATGATCCCGCCCGCCGAAGGCATGGCCGATCTCGATTAACTGCATCTGCAGGAGATCGCGAGCCAGGTACATCGCGATCTGCCGCGGGATGACCAGAGTCTTGATCCGGGCCTTGGAACGCAGCTGTTCCGCCGTGACTCCCCAGCGCCGGGCGACCACGTCCTGGATCCGATCGATGGTCGGAAGGGTCTTGGGCGCCGCCAGCGAATCGTCTCCCGGGCGGATCTTGTCGGCCAGCGCTTCCCGGGCGAGCTCGATCGAGACTTCGCGGTGCTTGAGCGAGGCGTAAAGCAGCAGCTTGATGATGCAGCCTTCGAGTTCCCGGACGTTGGAGCGGACATGCTCGGCGATGAAGCGGAGCACGTCGTCCGGAATGGTCATTTCCAGGTGGTCCTGCTCCTGCTTTTTACGCAGGATCGCGATGCGGTGCTCGAGGTCAGGCTGGCCGATGTCGGCCACCATGCCCCACTCGAACCGGCTGACCAACCGGGCTTCCAGGCCGGGGATCTCCTTGGGTGGCCGGTCCGAGGTCAGGGCGATCTGCTTTCCACCTTCATAAAGGGCGTTGAAGGTGTGGAAGAACTCCTCCTGGGTCGCCTCTTTGCTCTCCAGGAAATGGACGTCATCCACCAGGAACAGATCGATGTCGCTCCGGTAACGCTTCCGAAACTCCGGCATGGTCCGCCGGGTGATTCCCTCGATGACTTCGTTGATGAACTGCTCGGCGCTCACGTAAAGCACCCGGGTATCGGGCCGGGTACGGACCATCGAATGGGCGATGGCCTGCATCAGGTGGGTCTTGCCCAACCCGGTGGCGCCGTAGATGAACAGAGGGTTGTAGGTCTTGCCTGGTGCTTCGACTACCGCATGGGCGGCTGCGGCAGCAAGCTGATTCGACTTGCCGATGACGAAGCTGTCGAAGGTGTAGCGATCGTTGAGCGGCTGCGCGCTGGGATTCGTGGCGACCGCGGCCTGAGCCGGTGCCGTCACGAAGAAATCCATCTGGGGGCGCTTCTGCCGGTCTTCCTGAACCCGGAAGACAATGGCGGTAGGCCGTCCCACCAATGGCTCCGCCAGCCGAGCGAGGAGACCGGCATGATTGGTCTCGTTCCACTTGGCTGCGAACTCATCAGGGGCCGCCACGACTAAGCGCCCGTCTTCGAGGGCTACCGCTTCAGTAGGCTCGAGCCAGGCACGGACCACCTTGTCCGGAAGCTGATGGTAGGCCTCATCGAGGACCCGCTTCCAGACCTCTTTGGCTGACAGCTGCATGCTGCTCGGCGGTGGGATGTTTGCAAGGGCGCACGATAGTACGGGCCCCATGTGGAAAAGTCAACCTTGACCCAAAAGGTCTTGCCTGAGTAGGTTGTGCGGCTCAATTGAGGGGACTAGATCCATGAATCCGTCGTATCGCCCGCGCAACCGACGCCGGGTCAACAAGCATGGTTTTCGGGCCCGGATGTCCACCCGCTGGGGTCGGGCGACGCTTTCACGCCGTCGCAAAAAGGGGCGCAAGCGGCTGACCGTGAAAGTCGGATCCAAGCACGGGGCGAGCTAACGAGCAGCGAGCGCTTGCCGCGGTCTCACCGGCTGGCGCGCGCGGCTGATCTGAGGCGCTGCCTCGAGCAGGGCCGGCGCCGGCGGACGCGGCACCTCGAGTTCATCTGGTGTGATAACACAACGGGCCACCCGCGGATGGGACTCATCGTCCCCAGGTATCATTCCTCCGCCGTGGCCCGCAATCGTTTACGTCGCCGGCTCCGCGAACTTTGGCGGCGAGAGGTGCAGTCGGCGCAGGGTGCGGTGGACCTGGTGGTGAGGACGCGCAGGGAGGCCTACGGCGCAAGCTTTGTTGAGCTTCGCGATCAGTTTCTCGGCTGGGCCGGCCAGACCTTCGGAGCGGCGTGATGGTACGCGAGGGGGAGCAATACGCGCTTCACAGTATCACTCGGCTACCGCAGCAGCTGCTGATTCTGCTGGTGCGCGGGTATCAGCTTACAATCTCACCGGTGCTGCCTCCCAGTTGCCGATTCAGTCCTTCCTGCTCGCACTACACCCTCGAGGCGCTGCGCCGCTATGGCGCTCTAAAGGGTTCCTGGCTCGGCGCCAGGCGTCTGCTCCGCTGCCACCCGTTCAATCCGGGTGGCTTCGACCCGGTTCCCTGACCTAGAAATTCATCCGCATGGACCGTCGAGTCCTCTGGGCGATCCTTCTCATGATGGCGATCGCCATCGCGCCGACCTTCTTCCTGAAGAAGCCCGCGCCGCGCCCGCCCGCATCAGAGCCAGCTCCTCCCGCCGCGATGGGGCCGGCCCCGGACCAGACCCCGCTGCCACGGGTCGCTTCCGACAGCTCGAGTGTGGGCGATACGGTCGAAGTCATCTCGCAGCTCTATCGATACGAGTTCTCGACCCGCGGCGCCCACCTGGTGCAGGCCACCATCCTGGGCTATCCGTCGCTGACGCCGGCCGAGCACCGGGCCCCGGCCCGCCTGGTCCCGGCCACGGATACGTGGTACACCTACTCGCTGGTCGTGGGCAACGACACGCTCTCGCTCGACGATTGGTCCTTTGCCCCTTCGACCGAGACGCTGCGGGTCGATGAGCCCGGGAGGCTCACCTTCACCGCGACGCGGGGCAACGTGCAGGTCGAGATTACATACGGCTTCCGTCCCGATGATTACCGGGTGCACGTGAGCGGTCACGTGTCGGGCATCGGGCCGAATGGCGCCACGCTGGTGGTGGGACTGGGCAACGGACTGGCCCATACCGAGGCGGATTCAGCCGCGAATCAGTACGAGTTCGGCATTGTCACCAAGACGGACGAATCGCAGCTCAAGCGCTTCGCCGCGCTCAAGCCGGGAGAGACGACAGTTCTGAGCGGTCCGTTCGAGTGGGTGGCGGTGAAGTCCAAGTATTTCGTGGCGGCGGTCTTGGCGATCGATTCAGCTTCCTCGGCGGTCAGCGGAGTTACCGCTGTACCGCAGTCCGGTCCGGCCAAGCCGACCCGGGCGTCGGTGCGACTGGGGCTGCCGATCCAGGCCGCGGGAGATTTCGCGTTCAGCGCCTATGTCGGGCCCATGGAGTACGCCCGGCTCCGGGCCATCGGCCACGACTTCTACGACACCAATCCCTACGGGTGGCCGGGATTCCGGACCATCATCCGTCCGGTCGCGGTCGTCGCCCGCTGGCTCCTGGTCTGGATGCACCAGCACCTGCACCTGGCGTACGGCATGGTGCTGGTGCTCTTCGGCATCATGATCCGGATCGTGTTGTGGCCGCTCAACCAGAAGGGCATGCGCGCCAGCATCAAGATGCAGGCGCTCCAACCCGAGATGAAGGTGCTGCAGGACCAGTACAAGGACGATCCGCAGGCGATGCAGGCGGAGGTCTTCAAGCTCTACAAAAAACACAACGTGAATCCGTTCAGCGGATGCTGGCCCATGCTGCTGCCCTGGCCGATCCTGCTGGCGCTCTTCTTCGTGTTCCAGAACACGATCGAGCTGCGGGGCCAGCCGTTTCTGTGGCTGCCGGATCTCTCGCTCAAGGATCCGTTGTTTATCCTGCCGGTACTGATGGGGTTGTCGCTGTTCGCCGTCAGCAAGGTGGGCATGATCGGGGTGCCGCCCAATCCCCAGATGAAGACCATGCTCTACGTCATGCCGGTCATGATGACGGTGCTGTTTTTCAATTTCGCGTCGGGGCTGAATCTCTACTACTTCATTCAGAACCTCGTCAGCGTTCCCCAGCAATGGATGCTGGCGAAAGAGCGGTTGAAGAATCAGCCGCCTCCCGCTCCTCCGCCGGAAGTGAAGACGAAAAAGAAGTAGGAAGTAGGGAGTAGGGTGTGGGGAGTGGGACTGCTTGCCCTACTCCCTATAACCCACTAGCTACTCCCTGAGTATGCTCTCCGACCCCATCGCCGCTCTCGCTACCGCGCCCGGCCGCTCGGCCATTGCCGTCGTGCGGCTGTCGGGCGAAGGCGCCTTGGATATCGCGGCCAGGGTCGTGCAGGGATTCCGTCCGTCTCCTCCCCGAGAAGCGCGCCTCGCCACCTTCCGGGATCCAACCGGAGAAGCGATCGATCGCGGGCTGTACATTGTATTCTCCGCGCCTCGCAGCTATACCGGTGACGATCTGGTCGAGTTCTCCTGTCACGGCGGGAGCGCGGTGGTCACGAGACTGCTTGCGGCGCTCTATGCCGCGGGCGCGCGGAACGCATTGCCTGGAGAGTTCACCCGCCGCGCCGTGCTCAACGGGAAGCTGGACCTGCTGCAGGCGGAAGCGGTCGGAGATCTGGTAGACGCCACGGTTCCAGCTCAGGCGCAGGCGGCGCTTCGCCAACTCGATGGCGGCCTGTCGCGCAGGATCACGGGTCTGCGCGATGCGCTGATCGATCTCCAGGCACAGCTGGCCTACGACGTGGACTTCCCGGAGGAGGATGACGGGCCCATCTCGCGAGACCAGCTTGCTCAGCGGCTGGCGGACGTCACCGCGCTTACCTCACAACTACTCGCCAGCGCGCCCGCCGGCACCCGGGTTCGGGAAGGGGCCCTTGTGGTCCTCGCGGGGCCGCCCAATGCCGGCAAGTCTTCCTTGTTTAACGCTCTACTCGGCGTGGATCGGGCGCTGGTCACCGAAATTCCCGGCACCACCCGCGACGCGATCGAGGCGCCGGCCGATTTTCACGGCTGGCCGGTCCGGCTGATTGACACCGCGGGACTCGCGGAGAGCGAGGACCGGCTGGAGACGCTGGGAATGGCGATGAGCCGGCGTTATCTCGGCGAAGCCGACCTCATTCTGTCCTGTGAGGATGGGCGGCCGGGCAATTCCGACCCGGTCACCGGCGACAACGTCCTCATTGTTTCCACCAAGAGCGATCTTCGGGACTCCTCCGGACCCGGCGTTGCCGTCTCCGCCGTGACCGGCGCTGGCCTCGGCACGCTCCGACTTCGCGTCGCGCAGCGAATCTTTGGCGATCAGGTCTCGCTCATGGACCTGGAACCCGCACTCACCCGCGCCCGACATCGCGAAGCCCTCGCGAAAGCGCGTGACGCGTTGCTCGCAGCCGCGCCCCATCTGTCTCTAACCGGCGATCCAGTCCTGGGCGCGCACCATGTGCGCGAAGCGACTCAAGCCCTCGACGAATTGATCGGGACGGTTGATCTGGAGCAGGTGCTGGAGCGGCTCTTTGCGGGGTTCTGCGTCGGGAAGTGAGAGGGAAGGAGTAAGGAGTGAGGAGTAAGGAGGGAGGAGTGAGCTGCAAGGAAGTAACAGCGGTTCACTCCTTGCTCCCTACCTCCTTACTCCTCACTCCTTACATTTGGTCGGCATGCACCTCTCCGCCATCCACGTCTACCCCATCAAGTCGTGCCGAGGGCTGAGTCCGGATGCCTGGCCGGTTGACCGGTTCGGCTTCCAGTTCGATCGTCGCTGGATGTTGATCGATGAGCGGGGCGTGTTTCTGAGTCAGCGGACCCATCGACGCCTTGCCTTGGTCAGGATCACGATGGGTGACGAACATTTCACCATCGAGACCGAAGGGAAGCCCGCGATTCAGGTCAGCCTCTACCCACCGGAGCTGCATCCGGTTCGTGTAGTGGTGTGGCGAGATGTGATGGACGCCTGTTGCCCCGAGCCCGAGGCGGATCGCTGGTTCAGTGAGTTTCTGGGTGAGGAAGTGAGGCTGGCGCATATGCCGGACCGGGTAAAGCGCCCGTTGAATCCGTTCTATGCACGCAACGGCGGCCAGGCGAGCTTCGCCGACGCGTTTCCGTTCCTGCTCATCGGCCAGTCGTCTCTGGATGACCTGAATCGCCGGATGGTGACACCGTTACCGATGAATCGGTTCCGTCCCAACCTCGTGGTGAGCGGAGCAGAGCCTTTTGCCGAAGACGGGTGGCAACACATCCAGGTCGGATCGCTCGAGCTGGAAGTTGTAAAGCCTTGCGAACGCTGTGTCGTTACGACGACCGATCAGGAGACGGCGATGATCGGCAAGGAGCCGCTCCGGACCCTGGCTACGTTCCGTCGAGTAGGAAACCAGGTCATCTTCGGAATGAACGCAGTCCACTCCGGTGTCGGCCGGCTCGCGATTGGCGATCCGGTGTTCCTCGCCTGAGATGTCCATCGCTCTTCTCGGTGTGCCGTACGATGGCGCTTCGTCCTACCAGCGCGGCGCAGCCAAGGCTCCCCCCGCGATCCGTGCCGCGCTGCGCCACGAATCCAGCAACAGTTGGAGCGAATCGCTGGTGGACACCGCCGCGCCCGGTTTCATCACCATACAGGACGATCTGGTTCTGGATCGCTCGCCGGACCCGTTCGGTGCGATCCAGGCCGCGGTGAGTCACCTCCTTGGCCTGGGCCATGCCCCGATTGTTCTCGGAGGCGACCATTCCATCACTCTCCCGGTTCTTCGGGCCTTCCGCCCCCACCACCGCCCGCTCACGATCCTCCACGTGGACGCCCATCCGGATCTTTACGACGAGTTCGAGGGCGACAAGTACTCCCACGCCTGCCCCTTTGCACGCGTCATGGAAGAGGGTCTCGCCGACCGCCTGGTACAGGTGGGGATCCGGACAATGAACCACCATCAGCGGGAGCAGGCCGACCGGTTCGGAACCGAAATAATTGAGATGAAGGACTGGAAGGACGGCTGGCAGCTCAAGTCCGAAGGAGCGGTCTACATCTCCTTCGATATGGACGGGTTGGATCCCGCCTCGGCACCTGGTGTTTCGCATCCGGAACCGGGCGGTTTCACCACCCGACAGGCCCTGAGCCTGATCCAGTCGGTTGAGGGGCTGATCGGTGCGGACATCGTGGAATACAACCCGGACAACGACCTGCGGGATCTTACGGCTCGGGTGGCGGCGAAGCTGGTGAAGGAACTCGCTTGTGCGATCCATCGCAGAAAGGGCGATTCCCCGAGTGGCCGCAGCCACACAACTTGACGACCGAGGGATCTTTTCTGGGAGGCAAAGGGAGTTCATTCCCGTCCGCATCCTGGATGATTACCGGTCCTGGAATGACGATACTACCGAGCGGTTTGCAGGTGATACGAAGCGGACCTGATCCTTCCACTACTTGCCTCCCAGACGCAGTCGGCCGATCCGCTCGTTGAGCTGCTGGAGGACGATCTGAAGCTCCGAGTGTTCGGGGTGGAGCGTCTTCATCTGGCCATTGTCGATCTCTCCGATGAGCCCCTTGGTGATTTCGATGGCTCGGCGCAGCCGGAACCGTTCGACGTTCACGTGGTAATTGCTGGTCCGCGAAGCGGAGAGGATAGCCCAGACGTTGTTGCGCAGGCTGTCCACCGCCGCCTTGAGGTCCTCTAGTCCTTCCGGGGCGTCGCCGACCTTGTTGAGCTGGCCGTCTATCGTGCTGAGGCGATTTCGAAGGTCGACGATCTGCTGATTGAGTGGCTGGTCCGCCATTGTCTACTCGGGCTCCAGAGAAAGTGACCGCTTCCGGCCTCAAAGCTAAGCCCATTTGGGTGGGTGGGGGAGGAGACCGGCTCCGCTGGAGGTGAGCAGTTGGGATGGCTTGAAGGGTCCGGAGAACTGCTTTGCGGGTATTGCGTTGGTGTCAGGCGGTCTGGATGCCGCGCGAGGCCTCCTCCGCGGCCTGAAAATCCTGGGCCGGCGCGCGCAGCGCGGCAGCAATGCCGCGCCCTGCCACCAGAGCTTCCGTCATCCGGTAGCCGAGGTAGTAGCCTGACCGTTCGGGGAGCACGCGGCCACCGACGAGGCGGGCGGATGGGCTCATGCCGCCGGAGAGATAGCGCAGCCGAAGGCCGATCCCGGTCCCATCGAGTTCCAGATCTACCACTCGCCGCAGGAAGGCCTCGAGCTCACGAAGCCTGCGGTATTGGCGGCGGGGGTATCCGAAATAGTTGGCCGGATCGAACCCGGGGGCCACGGCTTCGGAGGCGTGTACGGCGAGACCCTCGTTTACCAGGAGTTCCCTCAGAGTGGCCCGGCTTCCCGTCGCCCAGTAGTCGTAATACCCGCCCTGCTCGGCGATCAGCCGCTTGAGCTCGCTCCCGCTGGTCGGCGAGGTGTAGCGAACGGTGTGCGCCATCTCGTGCGCCACCCAAAGTGGCAGCAACTCCGGCGGCAGTCCCATCCCGTAGGTCTCGGGATTGGCCCGCCCCGTGAAATGCTCCAGGCAGATGAAGACCGCCCCCCGACCACCGACCACCAGTTCCCCCGCGTTTGCGGCACCCATGCCCACCATCAGGTACACATCGGTGGGACGGTCTACCTGAAGCAGGTCCTCCGACTGGGCGATGGCGTCTTCCACAATGCCTTCGACGTCGGTTGACGCCAGAAGCTCGTGCAGATCGCTCCGGTCGGCGTGGAGCGAGTGGGTGACGATTGCCGAGGCTTGGGGACTGTCGAGATCCAGGACGTAGTTATGCCAGTAAGCGCTCAGGACGGAGCGATGAGCGTTGAGGTAGTCCTGGAAGGCCGCTTCGCGGTCGGCGGTTTGGAGTACTGCGAGGAATTCTGGAATGAGATTGATCAGCACGGAGCAGGAATATCGGAAGTTCGTGCGGAGATGCAAGGGGAAAAATTTCTAGCGCGACGCCTCGAGAGCCTGGATCCGCTCTTCCACGTGACGGCGCCGTTCCGCAAAAATCGGATCGGCATGTTGCCAGGCCTCCGCGACCCGATGAAAACAGGCGAGTGCGCTGTCTCGCTTACCGGCCGCATCGTAGGCGCGGCCGGCCAGTTCGAAGAGGTCGGCCCGTGTCACGTAGGTATTGGGGCCATCGAACGGCCCTCGCAATGCAGATTCTGCCAGAGCGGCAGCGTCGAGTGGCCGTTTGAGCTGCAGCAACACCTGGGCGAGCTCGGTGTTGGTGCGCGAGTAGCCATTCACCGGGGAAAAAATGGCGGCACGAAACTCGGCTTCGGCTTCAGTGAACCTGCCGCGTGCGGCCAGCAGCAGGCCGCGGACATGATGGTGGAGGCGTCGATCCCTTCCGTAGCCGCTCTGCTGGCCCCAGACCTGGACACTGTCAGCGATCCGGTCCAGCAGCACGGTATCGCCCGCGGTTGCGAGCGCCTCGGCTCGCAACGTCTGAGTCCAGGCCCGGTGGCGCGCCTTCCTCGAAGGAGTTTCTCCCCCGCCGGACTTGCTGATCGAGTCGAAGAGGGCCGCGGCTTGCCGATAGCGTCCCAGCTCGAAGTTGACCTGTGCCTCCCAGAGCGCGCTGTAGGGTGCGGACCCGGCAGGAAGATGCTCCGGCTCGCCGGCCTCATTCAGGCCGTGGGCCCGTCGCAGGAGAGCGGCCGTCTCCAGGGCTTCGACGAGGCGGCCCTGGATCCGAAGGCTGTTGGTGAGCCACTCGAGGTTCGCCGCGCGGGTCGCCGGATCCCCTTCCTGGACCTGCTCCCGAAAGTATTGATCGGCAGTGGCGTAATCTCCCGAGCGGAGCCGAAGCCACATCCGGAACGGCACCTGGTTCACATGAGGGGCGAGCGCGACCACGGTCTGATTGGCCGCAAGCGCTTCCTGAAAACGTCCGGCGAAGTAGTAGACATTGGCAAGGTTCCCCCAGGCGGCCCCCGATCCGGGCTGGGTGCTGGTCCATTGTCGAGCGACCCTTTCCGCCGCCGGGAAAGAATCGGCAAATATGTAAGCCGCGATCATCTCGCCCAGAGCACTGCACGCCATGCAACGAGCGGGGGCGTCGTTGGATCGCGGATCGAACCGAAGGCTGCTCGAATCCATTGATACTACGTGGCGGAGGGGACCGAGCGCTCCGAGAAAGTCGCCGTCCCAGATCTGGGCATGACCCAGGAAGAGATAGCCCTCGGGTTCAGTGGGATAGCGGACCGTCAGGGTTTCGGCGATGGCCAGCCGAGAGGGATCGTCGGTCGCGTCGGCCCAGCCGCCCTCGATAAGGAGCCGCTCATGATCCGACGCGTGCTGGGCGAGTCGCACCGCACGTTCCATCGCCGGGATCATCCGGTCGCGATCGGCGCCGTAGGAGATCGCCAGGTAGTAGGCCGCCATCGCGAAGCTCGAATCTTCCTCCAGGGCCGACTCGAACAGATCGCTCGCACCCGGCCTGCCGCCGAATAGAGCCCGCAGCCCGCGTTCGTAAAGTCGGTAGGCCGACAGAGAGGATGTTGTAGCCTCGGCGAGCGAGGAACCTGGCCGCTGACCTCCCAGGTTCGCTACCAGCTCACGAGTCCCGCTCTCGACCAGCGCAAACAGGTCCTTGCCCTCGACGCTGTAAGCCTGGCGGAGATTTCCACTCTCAATATCTGTCCTTCTCAGATCGAGACGTAGACGTCCGCCACCCATGTTGAACAGAGTGCCATCCAGCAGCTCGGTGGCGCCCGCTTCCTGCGCCGCGCGAAATACTGCGCCTGTGCTGTCCGTGGTTGGCCCGATCTTTCCTAACAGGTCATACATCCGGGCTGTGCTGATGACCTGGAGGCCTGGGGAGCGCGCCAGGTCGGTTGCCAGCATATCCGCGAGCGGACGCCCCATCTCCTGATCGCTCTTGGTGTAGTCGGTGATCAACCCCACGGCCACAACCGGTGGTTTCCGTCGTCCTGGAAAGCGGCCCGTCATCATGGCGAGCAGAATCCCCAGCGTGAGCAGCAGCGCAACCGTGCCCGTCGCCAAGGCGACTGGGCGAGTGATTCGCCGCTTCGTTGCCGGAGCGACCGAGGGGGCAACTACCCAATCCGGGCCGGACCGGTGCGCCGGTTCCGGTTCAGGAATCGCTCGATCAGGGGCCGGACGAGGTCGAGCGTACTCGTCGGTGTGGGGTGAAATCGGTTGTCTGAGGGGCGGTGCCGGTGGCGGAGGGGTTGGAGGCTTTGCTGCGGGCACCGGTGCCGTGGACGCCGGCGTAAGGCCCGGTGTTGTGGTCACCTGGCGCTTGAGCGATGCCGCGTAGACCACGACCTCAGGCTCAACGTCGAGATCGAGTTCCTGGCGGCACAGTGCCTCGAAGACTCGATAGTGCTGCAGGGCCGCACTTCGGTCGCCGCTCGCGACCAGGGCTTTCATCAGACCCAGCGCCACCTGCCCATTGTGGGGATCCACGGTGGCGAGCTTCCGCCACCAAACAATGGCGGCCCGGGATTCCCCCCGTGCCGTGGCGGCCGCGGCCAGTTCCTCGAGCGCGCCGGCGTACTGATTCTGAAACGTTGCTCTTTCGATTTCTACCCAACGCTCGAATTCCGGTGCTTCGGGCACATAGAAGCCGTCCAGGAACGGACCTGAATAACACGACACGGCCCGCTCGAGCTGGTCCGCCTCAATCGCCTTTTGAAAGTCGAACCTGTCGCTAGTCATCAGGTCGGGATTCAGGCGGACCTCATTACTGCCCAGAAAAAGCTCTTCTTCTCTCAAGTCCCGGCGCAACGCGTATAGCGCCTGGGTCAGTATGCGACGCGCCTTCTCCGGCTCGCTTTCCGGCCACAGGAAACCGAGGATCTTGTCGCGGGTGAGCCCCCGGTCTCCCGCCCCGTCCAGCAAAGCGAGCAGGGCAAGCCGCCTCCGCTGAGCCCCCGCACCCTCTGCGGGACCTTGGTCCCGCTCGATGGATAGCCCGCCGAAGACCTTTAGTCGCAGCACGTTACGCGAGTTGATCCGGAGTTGGCATCGACGAGGACTGGCAGGTGATGGCGCGCCCTAGTGTATCCGTCGTCGCACGGGTGATCAAGCGCCAAAACTGAGACCGGGAGGGTCCGTTGCCGAAGGTTCCGCTGACCGAGGTGCTTCGGTGAGGGTAACAGTAGGTCTCGTCACCCTGGCCTTGGGGGCGAACGGCTGTAACCGCGAGGCTCCGGCTCCGGCCACCACTGTCCGGGTGGTTCTGGAGGATGGAGCGGGTTCGGGCAGCTACGACGCTGTCTCGCAGGATCCGGCCTGCCTGCCCGGTCTGGTTGGCCCCGGTAGTTGGAGCGTCCAGTTCAGCGATTGGAAAGGTCCGCGGGAAGGACTCCGGAGCCTGCAGCTCGTGATCCCCCAGTCGGCGGACACAGGACAGTTCTACCTCGGCCTCGTGTTCGGCACGCTGAGCGACGGAGTGGTCTACGAAATCGACACGAGGCGGGAGTCGGCGAGCCATGCCGGCTCTGGATCGGTTCAGATCGGAGAAGAAGCAGGTGGAAGCACTCTGACCGTTTTCGGTCAGACCGACAAGGGCACCAAAGTCACTGCTGTTGTTCGCTGCAGGTAACCATCCCGGGCCTCGGAGCCCCTCAAGGAGAGGATCATGATTCGTAATACCGCCAAGCCTGTGGTCGCGCTTCTGCTCGCCGGATTGATCGGGTGCGCCAAGTCCGCTGCCGACACGCCGCTGCCGACAGTGACCATCACCGCACATGAGTTCGGCTACCAGATCCCGGCCGTCATTCCAGCTGGGGTATCTCGAATTCAGATCGTCAACCAGGGTCAGGAACTGCACCACGTGCAGCTGGTGCGTCTGGCCGAGGGTCACACCGCAGCCGATTTGGGCAAGGCAATCGAGGGCGGCACCAGGCCGGATTGGGCCATTCCAGTCGGCGGACCTAACGCGGCTCAGCCGGGGGATACCAGCGCCACGATCCAGTCGCTGGAACCCGGTCACTACGTGGCGCTCTGCTTCATCCCTGGTGCGGACAAGGTCCCGCACTTCATGAAGGGCATGGTCCAGGAGTTCGATGTGGTGGGCGGCAATGCGGCATCGCGGGCGACTGAGCCCAAGGCCGATGTCACCCTCCAGCTGGCCGACTACAGCTTCCGCTTGAGCGGCCCGGTGCGGGCAGGGCATCAGGTGATCGCTGTCGAAAACACCGGGCCACAGGAGCACGAGGTCGTGATCGCCAGGATCGAGGACGGCAAGACTCTCGAGGATCTGCTCGGTTGGGTCGAGACCATGAGCGGCCCGCCTCCGGGAAGTTTCCTCGGTGGAGTGGTTGGCCTCACCTCCGGCGGCAAGTCGTACATCGATGCGCACCTGATCGCCGGCAACTACGCGCTGATCTGCTTCGTGCCTGATGCGAAGGACGGCAAGCCGCACCTGATGCACGGCATGGTCACTCAGTTCAAGGTGGATCCTGCGTGAACCCGGTGCGGGCGTTTCTCGGATCGTGGCTGCTGCTCGCCCTGGTGGTTGGAGCGAGCGGGCGGTTCGAACGGGCCACCGCGGCTGAGGTCGCGGCCACGGTCTGGGGACTGGTCCTGCTCCTGGCGGTACTGCGTACGACGTGGAGTCCGTTCCGTGCCTGGGTAGAGGGTCTGGAGCTCGACGCGCTGGTGGCGTTGCACCTGACCCGGTTTGTCGGCGTCGCGTTCCTCACCCTTCACGCGGCAGGACGCCTCCCCGCGACGTTCGCGTTGCCAGGAGGGATCGGCGACATCACCGTGGCCCTGACCGCTGGTGTTGCGCTGATCGCCTGGATGCCGACCCGAAATGCTCGCCAACGCTGGTTCCTGCTCGCGTGGAACCTGGTTGGGCTGCTGGACATCGTCGCGGTGGTAGTCACCGCGCTACACGTCGGGCTCAAGGACTGGCACGGGATGGCACCCCTGCGCGCATTCCCTCTGAGCCTGCTTCCCACGTTCCTGGTGCCGCTCATCATCGGCTCGCACGCCGAGATTTTCCGCCGGCTGGCGCGGGTTCCGGTTCGCGAACAGCAGACCTGGAAAGGCAGGGCAGGATGAAGACGATCAGGAAGATCGCCCTCCCGATATGGGCGGCGTCGGCGCTCGCCTGCGGGGGGAGTGACGGCAGCGACGGCAGCGGACCAAACGATCAACCCACTCCGCAGACGGACGTGCCGGCAGCATTGCAGGGTGCCTGGTATCACGGGGAAGTGTCGCCCTCCAACTTCTACGACCCGACCACGGGCCACTGGGACGGGTCATACGGCGACGGGCTGTTCTACAGCCTCACTGCGGACGGCCACTACTCCTTCGGCTACCGCCTCTACACCTCGGCCTACGGTTGCACCAACGTGGTGTTTTTCTGGAAAACCGGGACGGTATCGGTAGACCCCGTGACCCGGTCGTTCACGGTCTACCCGCACGAAGCGCGCATGAAGAGCGAGGACAATTGCCGGTCAGAGTGGAACTACGAGAAGAACATCGGTAAGGACCCGGAGACGATTTACTGGGAATTCGGGAAGGACGATTGGGGCGGTGACGCCCTGCTGTTGAAGTACGCTAACACCGACGCTTCGGCATTTTATCCCTGGAACACGGACTGAAAGGACGCAACCAATGGCGAGGATACGACAGGCACTACTGGCGGGCGTCCTTCTGGCCGCCGCGTGTGGCGGTGGCGACAATGGCGGAACCAACCCGCCGCCGGGTGGCGGTAACCGTGAGTGGACCGTCATGGTGTACATGGCGGCCGACAACAGTCTCGCGGCCCAGGGCGTCTTTGACATGGACGAGATGGAAGCGGCCGGCGTCACGACGAGCGTTACCACTGTCGTGCAAGCCGAGTTCAGTCCGGACGTCATCGCACAGTACAACGGCTGCGACGCCGCGTGCTTCAACCGCCCCAACTTCAATACCTTCCGCTATGAGATCACGGGGCAGGGCAACGATGTAAACGGGCCCAATGGCCCGGCGACGGATATTGGGAACGTCGACATGACGAATCCCACCACGCTGAAGAACTTCATCGATTACGCGAAGGCGACCTATCCAGCGAACCACTATCTCCTGGTCTTGTGGAATCACGGTGGCGGGTACACCGGCCTGATCCAGGACCAGACGTCATCGGGCAGTGGACTCATGTCGGTGGACGAGCTCAAGACCGCCCTCACCGGCAGCGGGATCGATGTACTCGACTTCGACATGTGTCTCATGGCGGGGTACGAGACTCTGGTGAAGGTGGGTGACCTGGTCAGCCAGGTGGTATTCTCGGAAGAGGTCGTCCCGGGAGCCGGAAATCCGTATAGCTCGATCATCGATGGACTCCAGGCGGATCCTACGATGACTCCGCGCGAGGTGGCACAACTCATCGTGGACCGGTTCGATGCTTCCTATCAAGGAGACAAGGCCTCTACTACGATCTCGGCCTACGATATGGCCCAGCTCCAGACTTTTCTCTCGGCCGTGAACGACGTGGGAACGGAACTCTCGGCCGGGCTCCCGGCGGTCGGGACCGAGGTGAGTCAGGCCGCTGCGGCGAGCCAGAAATACACCATTCCCGAGCTTACCGACATAGGAAGTTTTGTCGATCATCTGACCCCGCTGGTGGCAGGCCAGACCCAGTTGCTCAATAAGCTTGCGGCACTCAAGGCCGCGGCGACCGCTCCCGCTTTCAGGATCGCCAGCAAGGCTCGCAACGGCGTCGGTGGCCAGGGTGAGCCGGACGTCAGCGGATCCACCGGCATCAATATCGTGCTGCCCAGCGGCCTTGACCCGGACGTTTTCAACGCAACCGGTTCGAGAAGTCTCGCGGCCTACCATGCGGCGTATAACGGATTGGCGTGGGAATCCTTCCTCTCCTCTTACGTAAATGGCGGAGGTCAGGGCACGACCGCGACGTTCGACCAGGGCGATGGAACCCAGTTCGAGGCCTATGTGGTTTGGGATAACAACGCGATCGCGGCGGGAGCGGACCTCGACTTCTGGGTGCTGGAGCCGGACGGAAACCTCTACATTCCGTACCTGGGGAGTGTGTCGCCCAACGGGACCTTCTCGAGCGACTCGCGTGACGCGGGAGTGAATTTCGAGGGATATCTCACTAACCGGTACGTGCAGGTTGGCGACTACAAGGTCTACGCCCACCTGTGGACGGATCCGCAGGACTTCGAGCCGCAGTATGATCTGGCCTATCGGTATGATCAGACGGGCGATTTCAGCCTCCTGTATAGTCCGAACTTCCACCAGCTGTCGATGATCACCCCGGTAGAGGATGATCCGAGTCCGAGCCTCGGTGAGGCGGAAGCGGGAGACTACACCAATCTGCAGTACGTCGGAGTGCAGCAGTTTCCGTCGCCGCCGGCACCTATGGGAGTTGCACGAAACTTCTCACGCCGGCCCAGCACCAACCATCACGACCTCACCGCCGCCCAGGTGGCGACGATCAGGAAGTTGCGGGCTACAAGGGCTGAAGAGCCGACGCAGGGCACCCAGCGTCCGTCGACCCAGCTCGGTCCCTGGCAGCTTACTTTCCCGACCAGGCGAGGTGCGCCATGAAGCCGGTGCTACTGGGCCTTACACTGATCATCGTGGGTGCTTGCCGTTCGGGGAACGGAGGCGGCGCCCAAACGCCCGCTCCCGGGCCGCCGACCACCGCCACCGTTCACGAATTGCTGGCGAGCAATGCGCTGGTGGGACGAATGGTTGAAGTCACCGGTCGCTGCCTGGGATATTCGTCGCCGACGGTGGCGCAGGGGTCGCCGCCGGTCACAAAGAGCGATTGGCAACTGGAAGATGGAGGCGAGGCGATCTGGGTCACCGGCCCGATGCCTGATGGCTGCACCGCGACGGAACCGGCGACAGCGCCGGGCACGATTCAGGCGACGGTCGCTCAGGACGAGCTGCCCGATCTCGGCGGGTACGGCAAGACACAGCGGCGGTACCTCGTTCGGAAGTAGCAGGGAGCCTAAAAAACGAAACCCTCCGGAGATTTTCGCCGGAGGGTTTTCGTTTCAGCAGGTTAAGGCGAGCGCTAGTTCACTTCCCGCTGTTTCCGCTTTGATACCTCGTCCAGGAAGCGGCGCTCCTCCGGGGTCAAGCTTCCGATGCCCTTGGCGCTGATCTTGTCCAGCACCCGATCCATTTCGGCCGCAACCGGATCGGATCCCGGACGAGGGACTTGGCGAATCGGCGCGGCTCCTCTGGACTCCGAGTCTCGGGAAGCAGTCTGTACCATGACGACTCGCTCGACCTGCCGGGGCTGGGGACCGGGCCGACGCTGGCGGAGCGCGGCCAGGCGGAAGTAGAGCCATCCGAACAGCAGGCCGCCCAGGTGGGCTTCGTGAGCGATCCCGTCCGCCGTGACCCTCGCGAGCACCAGGTCAATCAGTGCCAGCACGATGATCAGGGTCCGAGCCTTGATCGGAATCGGAATCGGAAAGACCATCACATCTGCATCGGGCCAGTAGGCCGCGAACGCCAGCGCCACACCCATCACCGCACCCGAGGCGCCGATGAACGGGACCAGCGGGGTCAACTGATTGAGGCCAAGGGCGAACACCGCTGCGCCCACGCCGCAATAGAGATAGAAGAGGAAGAACTGCCGAGACCCCATCCGGGCCTCGACCGCAGTGCCGAAGAGGTAGAGAACCAACATGTTCGCGGCCAGGTGCAGCAGGCCCGCGTGGACGAACATGTAGGTGAAGAGGGTCCACGGAGCCCGGAGTCCGCGAGCCGGATCCAGCCTGAGTGTCGCGACTACGGCGTCGGAAGTGAAAAGCGTGGCTAGCAGCAGTTGCACGACTACACACGCCGCGATGAGTCGAGCCACCACGGGGGTTGGTCTGGGCAGGGAAGGGTTGCTGAGGGCCATTGCTCTTAACTACTTAAACCCGATGAGGTTACCTTTTGTTCCGGCGGGAAGCCCGCTCGTGCCGCTCGACAGATCCTCTCACAGAGGTCCGCAAACTCAATGCCCGCTGCCTTTGCCGCTTTGGGGAAGAGGCTGGCCGAGGTGAGGCCCGGGAGGGTGTTGACCTCTAAACAGAACAATCCCCCATTCGGTGTCAAGCGAAAATCGACTCGGGAGTAGCCTCCCAGTTTGAGGGCGCGGTGTGAGATGACGCTCAGCCGGCCGGACTCCGCTGCGACCGATTCGGAGACGTCCGCCGGGAAGATTTCCTCGGACATTCCCTGGGTGTACTTGCACTCGTAGTCGAAGATCTCGTGCTTGGGAATGATTTCCCCTACCGGCAGGGCCTGGCCCTCGAGAATGCCGACAGTCAGCTCCCGCCCGGGAATGAATTGTTCGATCATCACCTCATCATCGAACTCACTCGCGTACCAGACCGCGGCTTCCAAATCTTCCGGTCGTTTCACCACCGTCAATCCTACGGTAGACCCTTGTTTCGAAGGTTTTACAACCACCGGCCACCCGAGCTCCTTGGTCACGTCTCCCGCGGAAACCGGAGCCATCAGCCAGGGAGCGGTCGGCACACCCGCATCTCGGAATAGCCGTTTGGAGACGTCCTTATCCATTGCCAGCGCACTGCCGAGCGAGCGGCTACCGGTGTATGGCACCCCAATGGTGTCGAGCAGGGCCTGAATCGTTCCGTCTTCCCCTCGCCCTCCGTGCAGTGCCAGGAACAGCACGTCGGCCTCCTGGACTTCCCGCAGAGCACCGAGTCCCGATAGAAGGAACGCTCGTTCCCGGGCAACCAGTTCCCGAGTGGATGGAGGGGCGATGCCGACGCTCCCCTTGAGTACGCCGCGCTCCTCCTCGGCGGAGAGCACTCCGGTCACTGTGTCGACCACCGCGACCTGATGTCCCCGCTCGCGCAGCCCGCCCACGATCTGCACTGCGCTGGCGAAGGCGACGTCCCGCTCCTCGGAGGAGCCGCCGGTGAGGACGGTAATTTTCACGAATGAGCCGCGGATGAACGCGGAGTAGGCGGGATCTGCTTTCTTGAATTCGTGAAGGCCATTCTCTTGAACTCCGCTCTTGGTCCGAAGTTGAGCAGGAGGCCGACTTCAATGTCGGTCGCCCTAAGTGCATTCAGTAGCTGCGCAATGTGGGAGGCCTCAAGTGCTCGGGCAGCCTTTAGCTCTACAATAACCCGATCCTCCACTACAAGGTCAGCTCTAAACTTTCCGACTCGGTGACGCTGAAACCAGACCTGCAACTCCGCTTGCCGACGCACTTGGAGTCCCGACCTCTGGAGCACAATCGTCAACGCAGACTCGTAGACCGACTCAAGGAATCCATGACCCAGCTCGTTGTAGACCAGATAGAAGGCCGAAAGGATTTCACCGGTCAGTTCTTCGTGGGCCAAGCCGATTCTGGTGCGGTGCGTCATCCGATCGACCTTGGGGTTTGCCCATATACGGTGCCGCAACAATTCCCCGAGGTCAAAACCACTCCACTGCGCCGGGAGCCAAAAATCCGCGTTCATCCGCGGCTCCTTCTGGGCTGTTTCTTACCGCGTCCCGATCAACTGCTGCAAGACATCGTAACGGCTCACGATCCCGATCAGTTTCCCGTCTTTCTGCACCAGGGCAGCAGGGCTTTCCCGAGTCAGTAGCGGAGCCAGGCGGTCAGTTGAGAGCTGGGCATCCACCACCGGGAAAGGCGGCTCCATGGCCTCACGCACCGGTCGATCCAGCAGAGACGGCTGGGCCAGCGCCTGCGTCATGAGCGAGCTCTCCACCAGGCCACCGATGCATTTGCCGTCCTCAACGACGGGGATCTGGCTCACTTCCCACGTGCTCATGAGGTTGAGTGCCTGGCGAACTGCGGCCGCGGGTGCAAGGCTCACGAGGGCGGGCGCATTGCCGTGCCGCCGAGCGAGCAGCTCCTCGACTGTGATTCGGGGGACCTCCAGCAGCTGGTTCTCCTGCATCCACTCGTCGTTGAACACTTTGGAGAGATAGCGTTCTCCCGTGTCGCAGAGCAGGGTGACTACGACGGCTTCCGGATCATCGAGTTCGCGAGCAATCTCGAGAGCGACAGCAACATTCAAACCGGAGGATCCGCCAGTCAGCAGCCCCTCTTCCCGGGCGAGACGGCGCGCCATGGCCATCGAGGTCCGGTCCGATACCTGACGAAACTCGTCTACGACGTCGAACCAGAGGGTCGTGGGAATCTTGTCTCCCCCGATCCCCTCGACTTTGTATGGGTGTCCCTCGCCCATGGCGCGGGTTTTCGAATAGCCGGTGTACAGAGAACCCTGAGGATCGCCGGCGATCACCCGAATCTTCGGATTCTTCTCCTTTAGAAACTTCCCGGCCCCGCTCACCGTGCCGCCCGTCCCCGGCGCTGCAACGAAGTGGGTGATCCGTCCCTCGGTCTGGGCCCAGATTTCCGGGCCGGTGGTCCGGTAGTGGGCCTCGGGATTCACCTGGTTGTAGAACTGGTTGGCCAGGATCGCCCCGGGAGTCTCGGCGACGATCTGCTTGGCCTTCATTACGTAGTTGTCCGGGTGGTCGGGCGGGACGGCTGTCGGGGTGATGACCACCTCGGCGCCGTAGGCCTTCAGCAGCCGTACCTTTTCCTGCGACATCTTGTCCGGCATTGTGAAGATGCAGCGGTAGCCCTTGAGTGCTGCCGCGATCGCCAGCCCGACGCCGGTATTGCCTGACGTTCCCTCCACGATAGTCCCGCCGGGTCTCAGCTCTCCCTTCCGCTCCGCGTCCTCGATGATCGCGAGACCAATCCGATCCTTGACCGAGCCTCCAGGGTTGGCGTATTCCGCCTTCCCGTAGATCGGGGTGCGAATTCCAACCCCGATCCGCGCCAGCCGGATGAGGGGGGTCCATCCAATGGTTTCGAGCACCGAGTCGTAGGCTCGAAGATGTGGTGGGGTCACGGCGTCAGCCCTCCGGATTCCGGATGGCGGAAATGTACCGGTTGCAGAAAGAGCGTGGCCACGGGTTCCCCATTCCTGAGAGCTGGTGCGAAGCGAAAATTCGGCGAGGCACGAATGGCGGCCGAATCCAGCAAGGGATAACCGCTGGATTCGGCAATCCTGGTGGACTCGGGGACCACAGTGCCGGCGGTATCCACGAACATGCGAAGGATCACCTTCCCCTCGATCTTTTGTGCGAACAGCGCCGGAGGGTATTCCACCGGCGACTCGGGGCTTACCATCACCGGCGGCTCGTCCCCGCTCACGACCGGAGTCTGATCGGGAAGTTTCACCGTTCCGTTATCGGGTTTGGAACAAGCCAGTGCGAGGCAGGCGGCGGCCACCCATTGAACAGTTCGTCTCGTCATGGCCGGAATCCAAAGGCGAGTAAGGCCGCGACGCCGGCGGCGGTGATGAGAAGCCACAGGGCCATGCTCTTGGCCACTTTGAGCAGGAAGAACATCATGGCCGCCGCGCCGAAAGCCAACGCGGCGTGCAGCGCCGCCGTCTTGGGAGTGTTGCCCTGGCTGAAGGAGGCGCCTCCGGCGATCGCCCCGAAGATCGCCGCCATCATGAGGATTCTTCCGATCTTGATCACGATCGCTACCAGCACGATGAGGGCGACGGCACTCAGGACCGTGGGCCCGGGCAACCGAGCGAGCAATTCACCGGGGCCTGCCATGCCTATCCCTCTCCGCTGCGGCGCTTGAGATCGGCCAGCCGGTTGAGAGCCTCGAGCGGGGTGAGCCGGTCGAGATCGATACCACGCAGCTCTTCCATTACCGGATGCTCTCGCGCGAGTTCGGCGAAAAGCGGCAGCTGACCGGGATCCGCAGGCGGAACTGGCGCTCCCGGCACCACGCGATGCTCGCCTTCGAGAGTGCGGAGCAACTCCTTGGCCCGGTGGACGACTCCTCCCGGCAAGCCCGCGAGCTGGGCGACGTGAATTCCGTAGGAGCGGTCGGTCCCGCCCGGCTCCAGATGATAGAGAAAAATCACCCGGTCCCCCGATTCCTTCACCGCCACGTTGAGGTTCCTCGCGTGGGCCAGCTCCTCGGGGAGTTGCATCAGCTCGTGGTAGTGAGTCGCGAACATCGTGCGGCAGCCGACTGTGTCGTGGAGGTATTCGGTCACCGCCCACGCTATGGCCACACCATCGTACGTCGAGGTTCCGCGACCGATCTCATCCAACAGCACCAGGCTCCGTTCAGTCGCGCTGTGAAGGATGGCGCTGGTCTCGCTCATTTCGACCATGAAGGTGGATTGCCCGCGGGCCAGGTTGTCGCTCGCGCCGACTCTGGTAAAGAGCCGGTCCGCGACCCCAATCTCCGCAGACGACGCGGGCACGAACGAGCCGAGCTGGGCCATTACCACCGAGAGACCGATTTGCCGCAGGATGGTGGACTTACCAGCCATGTTGGGTCCCGTGACCAGTAGCACCCGTTCCGCCGGCTCGAACCGCACATCGTTGGGAATGAAGGATTCCCGCGGCATCAGCCGCTCGATCACCGGATGACGGCAGGCTCGGAGTGACAGATTCGGGCCGCCGTGCACCTCGGGACGAACGTAGCGGTTGCTGACGGCGACCTCCGCCAAGGCGGTCCACGCGTCGAGATGGGCCAGCACCTTCGCCGTCCGATGGACCCGCTGGGCGGCGGAGCCGATCCGGTCGCGTAAGGCGGCGAACAGCTCCGCTTCTCGCTCGGCGATTTTTTCCTCGGCGCCCAGGACTTTGGCTTCGTAGTCCTTGAGCTCCGGTGTCACATACCGCTCGGCACCCGAGAGGGTCTGCCGGCGCTCGTAGTCGTTGGGGACCCGAGCCGCATGCGCATTGGTGATCTCGAGGAAATACCCGAAGACTTTGTTGTACCCGACCTTGAGCGAGGGAATTCCGGTGCGCTCCCGCTCCCGTTGTTGCAGCGTTGCGATGTATTGCTTTCCCCCGTCTCGCAACTGGCGCAGCTCATCGAGATTCGCGTCGAATCCCGGGCGGATCACGTTGCCATCGGCGAGTGAGACCGGGGGCCGTTCGGAGAGTCCAGCCTGAAGTTCCTTCGCCAAGTCGCCCAGGAGATCAAACGAATCGATCAGCGTGCCCAGCTCTGCGCTGCGGTCCCTCTCGGCTAGGCCGGTGAGAGCCTCCAGCGCGTCGGGCAGCCGCAGGAATGAATCGCGCAGGGCGCCCATCTCCCGCGGCGCGGCGCGGCCGGCCGCGGCTCGGGCCGAAAGGCGTTCCACGTCGCGCACGCCGTCCAGTGCTTCACGGACTCGCGCCCTCCCGCGGTGGTCTTTCACTGCGACTTCCACCGCATCCAGCCTCGCGTTGATGGCGACCGGATCCGCCAGCGGCGAGAGGACCCATTGGCGGAGGAGCCGGGCTCCCATCGGCGTCATGGTCAGGTCGAGCGCCTCGAGCAGCGTGACACCGCGCGTACCGGCCTGGAGCGGTTCAACCAGTTCGAGATTCCGACGGGTCATCTCGTCGATCCAGAGGTAGCGCGCGGAGCGGCGGACCGAGGGACGATCGAGGTGCAGAAGTCCAGCGGGCCGGAGCTCTCCGATGTAGCGCAACAGCGCGCCGGCCGCGCCAAGTGCTGGTGCGTCATCGGGACCGACGCCCAGTCCGTCCAGTCCCTTCAGCTCGAAGCGTCGCGCCAGCTCTTCTCGTGCAAGCTCAGGATCGAATTCCCAGCGCTCCCTTGGTGTGCGCAGGATTCCGTCTCCCAGAGTCAGCTCCCAGTCACCGGGCAGCACCACTTCGCTAGGCGTAATCCGGTCGAGGGTGTCTCGCAGCGAATCGGAGGGGACAGTTTCCAGCAGGAATTCGCCGGTGCTGAGATCGATCGCCGCGACCCCGACCGGCCGGCCGTCGGAACCGGCCTGGCCGCTTACCGAGGCGAGAAAATTGTTGCGGCTTCCCGGCAGGGTGCCTTCATCGAGAATGGCTCCGGGCGTTATCGTCTCAACCACTTCCCGCCGGACGATTCCCTTCGCCAGTTTCGGGTCTTCGACCTGTTCGCAGATCGCGACCCGATGTCCCGCCGCGATCAACTGCCGGAGATAGTCCGCCGCAGCCTTCACCGGTACGCCGGCGAGGGGGACTCCGTCACCCCGCGAGGTGAGGGTGATACTCAGTATACGGGAGGCCAGATGGGCGTCTTCGAAAAACATCTCGTAGAAGTCGCCCATGCGGAAAAACAGTATCGCGTTCCGGTGACGGGACTTGATCTCGCGATACTGCTGCATCAGTGGAGTGCCGGCGGCATCCGCCACGCGTTCTGTCACTGCTCCTTCACCACGAATGGGGAGCCCCCAACCGCCCCGCGCACTTTCGGTATGGCCGCCAGCGCCTTATCGCGATCGGGGTACGGGCCGGCTCTCACCTTGAGAAGAGTTCCGTCCTTCACCGAGTAACCTTGAAGGCCGGCGGACTTGAGTGAGGCGAGTAACTTGTCGGCAGCGGCCTGAGAGGTAACGGCGCCGACCTGAATGCCGTAGGCTTCCCGCGACGCAGATGCAGGCGGAGGCGGTTTCGCGGTATCGGCCGCCTGGGTGCTCTCGGGCGGGACTCCGCCGGCGCAGCGCCCGTTGTAAAACTCGAGCTGGTTCTTGAGTTCGACGTCGCTGCCCGCCGCGGCAAGGCCGGTCGCTACCCAGCGACACCCGTCGGCCGGTTTCCGGGTATCGAACGCCGCCCGCGCCGCCCACACGGCCGCGGTAGGAATCAGCGGGCTCTGGGGATAATCGGTCGCCACCTTCTCCATCTGTCGAAGCGTCCCCTGTGGGTTCCCTCCGGCGTAATCCAGCATGCCGAGGCGAACGAGTGCATCGTCGGCCCAGTCGGAGTAGGTGTATTCGACCGCGACACGAGTGTATTGCCGCCGCATCTCATCTACGCTGCGGGACACGAGGCCCAAGGTATACAGAGCCTGGGGATAGAGACTGTCACCCGCGGTGAGCTGGTTGAGCACGCGATTGACCGAGGCGCGAGCGGAATCTCCCATACCCTCCTGGGCCAGTCTCACCGCCTCGACCAGGCGAGGATCGGTCTGAGCCTGGAGCGGGAGGGCGATGCTCAGCATCCCGATGACTGTTAAGAGCGCGGCAAGGCGGGAGGGTGGCAGGGCGGCTCGGCTCCGAGGCTCCACGTTCAGGCTCCTACCGGCGCGCCCTGACTCTCCCGCGCTCGGGTCCCACCGAGCCGTCGAGCCGTCGAGCCGCCGAGTTGAAGGACCAATCCGGTCAACACTCCACCTTCATCCGATACTCGACTGTCCTTGAGGGCCCGGTCGGCAGCGAGGGCTGCTGCGATCGCCGCGTTCAGCCGATCCGCCGGCCACGCTTCGGCCCAGCGGCTCCAATTACGCGCCTCTTCCGTCCACTTGCCCAGTCCGAAGAGTCTCAGCTGCTTGATCGCACCGAACACGACCCGCTCGAGTGCGCTTCCCCGCTGTTTCCGGTCGTAATGGCTCCGCGCGATCGAGAGGCCCAGCAGCGACGCGCCGAGTAGCGTGACCAGCTTGACTCCCGACATGCCCGACTGATTCAGCACCGGTTGTAGTACGCGAATCGCGCGCGGAACATCGTCACTCAGCACCGCGTCGCGCCAATCGAGGGCGGTCTCACCGTGGCGCACACCGACCAGCTCCCCGACTCGTTCCGCCGTCAGGGGCTCCGCGGTCTCCGGCAGGGAGGCGAGCTTTTCCAGTTCGCTGCGCAACGCACCGAGGTCGTTGTTGCACGCGGCCGCGAGATGTTCCGCCGCCCCTGGTTCGAGGCGAACCTTGAGACGCTCGGCCCGATATGTCACCCACCGGACCACGCGTTCGGGTGGCAGCGGCTCGAAGTGTACCGCGTACGTCCGTGCGACCAGCTCGCCATCCGGCTCCCACTCGCGAACCTTCTCTTCGCTCGGAGCGTTTTCCACCAGGAGGACTACGGTCTCGGATGCGGGGTTCTCAAGATACTTGAGCAGAACCGGACGCGCGGTGGTCTTCCGTTTCCACGCCTCGGTGTCGCGCAACACGAGCACCCGCCGGGCCCCGAACATAGGCAATGCGTTGAGCGCGCCATGCAGGTCGTCGGGGTCCAGACCCGCCGCCGACCTCTGCTCCAAACCCAAGGATCGGTCCGCCGCGGGTAGTGCCAGATCGAGAATGGTCTGGAGTGCCTCTTCCCGGAGCACTACCTCCGTTCCATAGAGATAGTAGACCGGCGACAACTCGCTCCGGGAAAGGGCCCGGAGCAGATCATCGGTAGAATGGCGTGGCATGCCCGAATTTTAGGGGTGAAGACGGGGGACAAGCTAGGCGGAAACTGCCGCTTCTTTTCTAATTCCTAAGGTGCCCTCCGAAAGGCGACGAAGGGAATTCCAGGAATCATCTGGGGACGGGCGAGTACCGCCGGTTTTTCGGCGGCAGACACGGGGGGCACGTCAGTGGACTGCCGAATGGTGAAGACCACCAGGGTCGCTAATACAATCGCGGCCGCGGTGGCGGCCCAGGGAGAAACTCGCGGCGGGATGGGTTCGGGCACGGCTTCGCCCGATGCTATGCGGGCGTTAAGTCGGTCCCGGAATTCAGGCGAGGGGTTGAGCCGCGCGCCCCGCAGCATGTCCACCCCGTGGCTCACCGCTTTGTCGTAGGCGGTGCAGTCGGGGCAGGCCACAAGGTGATCCTCCATTTCCGCCACCAGGGCAGGATCCGTCCCATCTCGGTAGGTCGAATACAGACGGCGGAAGTCTCGGCAGCGCATGGAGATCCGGGAGCTTAGGGGAGTCCTCAGAACACCAGCTTGAATACGTCGGCCCGACGCATCCTTTTCAGTATACAGGCAAACCGGGGGAAAGTTCCTAAGTGACTGAAATTAATCGAGGTACGGCCCTATCAATTCGGCAAATGCCTGCCGGGCCCGGTTGAGGCGGCTCTTCACTGTTCCCAGGTTGCAGTGGGTAATCTCGGCGATCTCTTCGTAGCTCTTCCCTTCCAATTCCCGCAGCACGAACACCTCGCGATGCCGGGACGCCAGCTTGACGACGGTCCGGTCCACCAAGTCACGTAACTGGCGGCGGGCGTACAAATCGTCGGGCCGGGTGGCAGAATCTTCGTACTCGTAGGGGCGGGATTCGTCCTCGTTCTGGCGTTGACGGAAATATTGAAAGAGGACCAGCGGGGAACGGCTCCGGTTGCGCAGCTCGTTCTTGGCGAGATTGGAGGCGATGGTATACAGCCAGGTGGAAAACTTCCGGGCCGGATCGAAGCGATCGAGGTGACGGTACACCCGGAGGAAGGCTTCCTGCACCAGGTCCTCGGCCCGCTCCCGGTCCCCAATCATCCGGTAGACGAAGTTGAGCAGCCGGACCTGATAGCGGTCAACCAGGATCTCGAACGCCCGCGAATCTCCGTTCAGGTGCGCGGTGATCAGCTCGTTCACCTCGGCGGCCGCTGCCGCCTCCGGCTCAGGAACCGGAGGAACCTTCGGCCCTTGAACCACACCCTTGATCAGCCGCGTGAGAGTTGCCACCCTGCGCTCCTACCGGCCTGGTCGGCCAACCTGCGTGACGCAGCGCAGATAGAGCAGCGCCGCGAGTGTTTTTCCGTCGTTGATTTCACCCTTCGAGATGAGAGTCATGACGTCCGACCATCGCGTCGGGTGCACGTCCATGAACTCATCGGCTTCTCTACGGTGTTGCCCTTCTATCAATCCGTCTGCCACGAACAGATGGATTCGTTCATCGGTGAATCCCGGGGTGGTCCAGATCGAGATCAGGTGCCGAAGCCGTCCCGCCTCCATCCCGGTTTCTTCCTTCAGCTCCCGGTGCGCGCACTCCTCCGGTGACTCGCCGGGGTCTAACCGGCCCGCCGGGACCTCCCAGACGTAGCCGTCAGCGGCATGGCGGAACTGGCGGAGCAGCAGGACCCGAGGATCGGCCGAATCCGGAGGATCGAGCAGCGGCACGATGGCGCTGGCTCCGGGGTGGCGAACCATCTCGAGCTGTCCTTGGGACCCATCGGGGAACTCGACCGTATCGACATCGAGGCTTATCACCCGCCCGTGGTACTTCCGCTCCGAAGAGATCAGACTCATTCTGAGCCAACATGGGGCGGGTTCCCGGCCCGCACAAGGGCCTAGAGCACAGATCTGAGCCAGACTACCGGGATCTTGGCGGACTCGGCGAGGAGATAGGGGAGTTCGCTGCTGAACTGGCGGGAAATGGGACTCGTGGTGGTAGGGGAAGTGTAAGCGTCGATTGAGACTCGGTGAGCTTCGAGCCGAAGCCGGAGCGAGTGAAACGGGTCGCTCACCAAGAGGGCGCGACGGAGAGATCGCTCCCCCAACCATTGGGCTACGGAGGCCATGGAGGCACCGGTCGAGCGGCCTTCGGGGCGAACGACGATGTCGGTCTCCCGCACCCGATTGAGGACCAGGTAGCTCTGCCCGACCGCGGCCTCGCTGACGCGGTCTCCAGCGCCGATGCCCCCGGTGACCACAATCTTCGGGGCCAGGCCGGCACGGTAGAGAAGGATTGCGTGATCCAGCCGGGCGCGCAGTACGGGGGAGGGCTTCCCGTTGTACTGCGCGGCGCCGAGCACCACGATGACGTCGGCGGGCTGGCGCTGATCCTGACGGCTGGCCAGGAGCACTGCAATGAAGCAAACGACGTAGATGCTCACGAGAGCAGCGATCGCGTAGATCACCGCTCGACGAGGGCTGGTCCTCAAAGATCGAACCCCTCGCCCTGGCGGGGGATGTCCACCTGCCGGATTCCTTCTTCGCGGAGGATCTTCGCCATGGCCTGGGCCGCCGCCGGCTCGCCATGAACTACGAATGCCCGGCGGATCGGCCCGCCGAGTCTCCGCACCCACGCCCGCAGTTCGTCCCGGTCGGCGTGAGCCGAGTAACCCGCCAGCGTCTCTACCTCGGCCTGGACCGCGACTTCCTCCCCTAAAACCTTGATCATGCGGGCGCCTTCCTGGATCCGACGCCCAAGAGTGTGGTCCGCCTGAAATCCCACGAAGAGCACCATGGTTCGATGGTCGCCGACGTGATTGACGATGTGATGCAGGATTCGTCCTGCCTCCACCATTCCCGATGCGGCGATGATGATTGCCGGTCCCGGCATCTGGTTGAGGCGTTTGGAATCCTCCACCGACCGGATGTAGCGGACCAGGGGAAAATCAAACAACCGGGCGGAACGGAGCAGCAGATCTTCGCCGCGATCGAAAAGATCGGGGTGGAGCCGGAAGACATCCGTGGCATCCACCGCGAGTGGGCTGTCGATGTAAACCGGGATCTCCGGGATCTGTCCGTCGCGATGCAGCCGGTGGAGGCTGTAGACCAGCTCCTGGATCCTTCCGATGGCGAAGGCCGGGATCAGGATCTTGCCGCCCCGCGCGGCCACCCGCCTCACCAGCTCGCCGAGCCGGGTCTCCGACTGGCTGACCGACTCATGAACCCGGTCGGCATAGGTGGATTCGATGATCAGGGTGTCCACCGGTCCCGCGGGCGGATCGGGATCGCGAATGATCGGGAGGTCGCGGCGTCCGATGTCTCCGGAGAAAACCAGGCGGTGGGTTCCCGCTTCGGTCACCCGGAGATCGATGCTGGCCGAGCCCAGGATGTGGCCCGCGTCGGTGAACTCGAACGTGAGGAACTTCCGAAGGTGATGGGCCCGCCGGTACGGCAGGCCGACCGTGAGATCCTGCACGGCGAACGCATCGGCCATCTCGTAGAGCGGCTCGGATTCGGGTCCCCCTTTGCTGTGCCGCTGGAGATACTCCGCGTCCTTCTGCTGAATGTGGGCAGCATCGGGAAGCATCACTGCCATGAGATCGCGGGTGGCCGGCGTGGCGAATATGGGCCCATGAAAGCCACGGTTCACCAGCAGAGGCAGCCGCCCAGAGTGGTCAATGTGGGCGTGACTGAGGATGACGGCATCGATGCGACGAGGGTCAACCGGAAGGTTTGCGTTGAGGCTGCGGGTCTCGCTCCGCCGTCCCTGAAAGAGTCCGGCATCGAGCAGAATGCGGGCACCGGCGGCCTCGAGCAGGTGCATCGAGCCGGTGACCTGACCTGCGGCGCCGTAGAAGGTGATGCGGGTCAGCCGTTCCTCCATTCCGCCATTGTTATCTGGTTCCGAACAGCCGGTCCCCGGCATCGCCCAGGCCGGGAAGGATGTACCCGTGCTCGTTGAGCCCGCGATCCAACGCCGCGGCGAAGATGGGCACATCGGGGTGACCGTCCAGCATGCGCTTCACGCCTTCCGGCGCCGCAACGAGGCAGAGCAGCCGAATGCGGCGGGCGCCGGCCGTCTTGAGTGTCGTGACTGCCGCGGTCGCCGAGCCCCCGGTGGCGAGCATGGGATCGAGTACAAAGTAGTCCCGCTCGCCCTCATCGGCGGGGAGCTTTGCGTAGTAGCGGACCGGCTGGAGAGAATCCTCCTCGCGATATAACCCGATGTGCCCGACTCTGGCACTCGGCAGCAGCTGGGATATTCCGTCGGCCATGCCGAGGCCCGCGCGGAGAATCGGCACCAGAGTCAACTTCTTGCCGGAGACCATGCGCCCCGTCATGCGTTCCAGCGGGGTCTCGATTTCCACCGGTTCAGTAACGAGGTCCTTCGTCACCTCGTAGGCCATCAGCATCGCGATCTCACTGACCAGCTGCTTGAAGTCCCGGGTGCTGGTCGTCCGGTCGCGAAGCAGCGTAAGCTTGTGCTGAATCAGAGGGTGATCGAGGACGGTCAGGTTGGAGAACCGGGGGCGGCCCATGGCGGGGGAATATGTGGGAGGGGCGGGAAGGCGGGAAGGCGTTCCCACTCCCCCACCCCCCGGGCTATATTCCCGCCCCCCAAAGGGCTAGGTAGCTCAGTTGGTAGAGCAGCGGACTGAAAATCCGCGTGTCGGGGGTTCGATTCCCTCCCTAGCCACTGCAGCTTTTCGTCGAACCTGCGGTTAATGCGGCCCCAGATGTAGACCTCCATGCCGGACCTCTCAGCCCAACTCCTCCTCAGCACCAATGCGGTCACCATCCGTGACGTCATTTGCCGGGGTGAACATCGGTACAAGAGCAGCGAAGAATGGTCGCGCACCACCCACGTGGTGTTCCCCTATCGCGGCGTCTACGTGTATCACGTCGGCCCGCACGACGCCGTGGCCGAAGCCAATCAGGTTGTGTTGTTCAACGCGATGGAGAGCTATCGCGTCAGCCACCCTGTCGAGGGCGGCGACGCCTGCCTGTCAATCACCATCGGTCCGGAGCTGCTCCGCGAGCTGGCGCCCAGGCATCAGCTGCGCGAGGGCGACCCGCCGGCGTTTCGCCGTCTACACCTTCGCATCGACCCGCGTGCCCAGGTCCTGGTGGCGCTGCTGCGGTATGGTTTGACCCGTCATGCCGCCGAACCGCTGGAAGCGGAAACCCTGGTCTTCACCCTCATTCGGCGCGCTTTGGGTGAGCGGACCTCGCACGTCACGCGCGGGACCTTTGGCCGTCAGAAACTGGTGGATCGCACCAAGCTGGTCCTGACCTCGGACATGGCTCGGCGGTGGACCCTGGCGGAGATCGCCGCAGAAGTCGGCGTCTCACCGGTATACCTCACCCAGGTGTTCGCGCAGGTCGAAGCCGTGCCGCTCTACCGGTATCACCTGCGGTTACGCCTGGCCCGGGCGCTGGATCTGCTGGGCCAGTACGACAATCTCACCGCACTGAGTATCGACCTCGGCTTCTCCAGTCACAGCCATTTCACCGCGGCGTTCCGGCAGGCCTACGGGCGCACTCCCGCCGAATTCCAGCAATCGGCGCGCCTGCGCTGAACCTCCCGCCAAAGCGCCAAGATCGCTAAAGATTTTGATAGCCGGGTCCGTGGCAGAATGCTTGTTTGATCTTCGGGCCGAATGGTCGGCCCTCACAATGGAGATCAGAGCCATGACCGCGAAAACCTGTGCCGCTTGCGACTGCGAGCTGGACGCCCACGCCATTAAAGTGAAAATCGGCGGAAATACCGTCGAGGTGTGCTGCGAGGAGTGCGCGCAGTCACTGAGGGAGGCCCACGCTGCCGCGGGCCGGAAGTAAGCCAGCGAGGCTGGGGTTGAGTGTGAGGCGTGAGGGAATTGGCCGCAGGAGAACGCAGAGAAGCGCAGAAGTTGGTCACGTCAGGTATTCAGGGCACATGGAACCAACAAGCCCTGCTTTCATCTGCGTTCACCTGCGGCCGAATCCCTTTAACTGGAGGGAGGACCAATCGTGTCGGTGTACTACATCGGAATGTACGATATCGACGACGCGGAACAGTTCCAGGGATATCCGCCGCGAGTCCTGGCGTTGCTTCCCAAGTACGGGGGCCAGGTCCTCGCCTCGGATACTTCGCCTTATGTCATAGAAGGAAAGGCGCGGAGGATGAACGCGATCATCCGGTTTCCCTCACGGGAGGCGGCTCTCGGACTCTACAACGATCCCGACTACCAGGACGCCAAGCGGTTGCGCCACGAGTCCACGAGCAACATCACCATGGTGCTCGTGGAGGAGTTTGCGCCGGGGGAGCGCCAGTGAAGCCGATTGATGATCTCTTTCAACTAGGTCTGACTACTCCGCCATGTGGCCGGCGGCATGATGGTCCATGCGCTGGAAGGCAAGGAATTGGTGAATCGCCGCTATCGCGTCGGAATCTTTGCTGACGATTCTCAACTCGGCTCCCC
>Ga0207648_10000044_pt1 | contig 112704 bp, 87 predicted proteins | sample KBSMisM32_FD_184310 | JGI IMG/M metagenome (GOLD analysis project Ga0207648, IMG submission 184310) | Miscanthus rhizosphere microbial communities from Kellogg Biological Station, Michigan, USA - KBS Miscanthus M3-2 (SPAdes) (version 2) | ecosystem: Host-associated > Plants > Roots >...
CGGCCCATCTCGCCCATCGCATGGATTCCGCTGGCCATCCTGTGGTTTGGCGTGGGCAACGCCTCGCCCATCTTCCTGATCTTCATTTCGTCGGTGTTCCCGCTCATGGTGCAGACCATCTCGGGCGTGCACACCATCGACCGGCGCTACCTGCGCGCCGCCGCCAACTTCGGCGTGTCGCGCAGCGTGCTGTTCCGGCAGGTGGTGATCCCGGCCGTGCTGCCGGAGATCATCGTCGGCATGCGCATCGCCATCGGCGTGGCCTGGCTGGTGGTGGTGGCGGCCGAGATGATCGCGCTGCGGTCCGGGCTGGGCTACCTGATCATGGACTCGCGCAACGCCGGCAACCGGTACGACCTGGTCATCGCCGGCATGATCATCATCGGCCTGATCGGCCTGCTGCTCGACGGGCTCACCCGCCTGCTGGAACGCATGAAGACGGTGAAGTGGCGTTATGTCCGATAGCAACAACGGCAAGCAACCGAAGATCGTCGTCGACGACGTTCGCAAGAGCTTCGTCGCCGCCAAGGGTGCCGAGCTGCCGGTGATTGGCGGCGTGAGCTTCGACGTGCAGGACGGCGAATTCGTCGCCATCGTCGGGCCGTCGGGCTGCGGCAAGTCCACGCTGATGAACATCCTCGTTGGCTTCGAGAAGCCCGACAGTGGCGGTGTGCGCATCGACGGCAGACCGCATACCGCGCCCGACCCGAGAGGCATCGTCATCTCGCAGCATGGCTCGGTGTTTCCGTGGCTGACGGTGCAGCAGAACCTGATGTTCGGCCTGAGCGACGTGCACGGTGCCGCCGGCGCGGAGCGCGAAGCGCTGGCTGATCACTACGCCGCGATGGTGGGCCTGAAGGGCTTCGAGGGCGCGTACCCGCACGAGCTCTCCGGCGGCATGCTCAAGCGCGTGGAGCTTGCGCGTGCGCTGATCGTCAAGCCCGAGATCCTCTACCTGGACGAGCCCTTCAGTGCGCTGGATGCGCTGATGAACCTGCGCATGCGCAACGAACTGCTGCGCATCCTGCAGGAGGAGCGCCACACCGTGCTGTTGATCACCCACGACGTGGAAGAGGCCGTCTACATGGCCGACCGTGTGCTGGTGCTGTCGCCGCGGCCGACGACGATCCAGGCGAGCTTCAAGGTGGACCTGCCGCATCCCAGGCGGCTGGGGAGCCCGCAGGCGCAGGAGCTGCGGGAGGCGATCTTGAAGGAGCTGGGGTTGTAGCGGGCGTCGGAGTCCGCCGGTAGCCGTTCGCAGCTGGTCCGCTTCTCATGCGTAGCGGCGCGATGCGTCGGGCGGCCGCATACGTCGCTACGGTCGGCCACCCTGAGTCGGGGTGGCCTTGTCAGCGAGAATGCGCGATCGAATTTTGGGAGGTGCGATGTTTCGGTCTGACGGCTGCGCTGCGGCGCTGGCACGAGTGAGGCTGTACAGCCTGTCTTTGTCGGTCCTGATGGTTTGCGCTTGCGGAGGAGGGGGCGGTTCGGCGTCATCGTCGCCAGTTGCCGATGCGCCGACTCCATCGCCGTCCGCAGGGGTCCCAGCGCCAGCCCCCGCTCCGACGCCGCCACCACCCGCGCCAGCCCCGGCTCCGGCGCCACCACCGCCCGCGCCAGCCCCGGCTCCGCCGCCACCACCGCCCGCGCCAGCCCCGGCTCCGCCGCCGCCGCCACCGGCCCCTGCGCCGCGCTTTGAGCCCGCGCCTTCGACCAGCGCAGCGTCCTACGCCTGGATCCGCAACTTCGGCGGCAATCCGGCGGCACCAACCACGGCCACCAGCGTCTCGATGCTGGATCGCTCGTTCGCGCTCTACGTCCTCACCGGCCGCAACACCAGCTATTTCAACGGATCCGCAGCAGACGGGAGCGGTGCCCTCATCGGGATCGGACCGGCCTCGCCGACGGGACTGTTCGTCTCCGCGCAGGGGAGTGCTCCGCGCCTGAGCGTCGGCACCACACCACAGGCGTTCTTCCCGTTCGATTCATCGAATGCAGGCACGCTGGACGAGACGTACTGTCGGCCGAGCAACGGCGCATTCGTCGTCCACGAGGTCGACTATGGGACAGACGGCACCCTGCTCAAGCTGGCGGCAGATTTCTCGGCGGCCTGCACGATGGGCTACATGACCAACATGACCGGCGCCGTCCGCTTCAATTCGTCGGTGCCTGCGGCATTGACGCAGACTTTCGCGATCCCGGGTGTCGACCACGCCGTGACGGAAGGTGCGGTGGTCGTGCTGGACGGTTCCTTGTCGTGGAACCCCAGCAGTCGCGTCACCGGGCTCGTCTGGAAGCAGATCTCGGGTCCGTCGTTCGACCTGTCCGCCTGCCAAACGGGCACGTGCCGCACCTATGCCCCCCTCGTTGCGCCCGGGGGCAGCGCGGCCATCTTCGAACTCACCGCGACTTCAGAATCCGGCGTGAGCGCCACGGCCAGCTTGAAGCTCGACATCCGCAGCTGGCGTGACACGCAGTCGCGCGTCGACATCCTCGGAAACGGCTATGCGGCGAGCGGTTCGAATCTCGGCTACACCGAGCGCGACGGTCCTTTCGAAGTCCCGGTCAAGAGTGGCACGGAGTCCATCTATTTGGACCAGACCATCGAGCGAGTGCGGTTCTTGTTTCACGGGAATGCCACCTACGGATTTCAACCGATGGTTCCCCCCTCTCTTGTCCTGTCGAACGCGGTGGGCAATGCGCTGGTGCCGGGCATCTATTCGGGGACGGCGCGAGCGGGTTTCGAGCCCATGGCGGTTCCGGCGCTGGACTTTTCCTTCGGCGGCCGGGAGTGCAATTCGCCCGTGTGGACGGCCGCGGTCGCGGCGCTTGACAGGAACCCAGCGGATCTCACGCAAGTCAGCCGAGCCGCGATCTGGTTCCAGGAGCAGTGCGCCGAGGGAGGCCTCGAATCGGAGGCAAGCTACGGCCGCTTCTGGATCAACTACACGCCGGTGCAGCCGCCGATCGTGGCCGCTTCGGGGCCAGCGAGCGTCAAGGGAGGCGACGCTTTCACCGTCCGTGATGCCGGCTCCGCAACGCCGGCCGGGACTGCGCTCGTGCAAGTCTGGCGGCAGGTGTTCGGTACCCCCGTCGACAGCCTGACCGTCCAGCCCGATGGGTCACTGCAGGCCGTCGCGAGTGCGTCGACACCGGCGGGAAGTTCGCTGGTCTTCTCCTACGAGCTAATCGACTCGCTCGGACAGTCCGGCGTCACCCTCGTGCAGGTACCCGTGCAAGCAGCGACCGCGACGACTCAAAACGTGAGAGACGCAGGCGGCAAGCGAAGGTATGGGGCCGTCTGGCGCCCAGTGAGGCCGCGCGGGTACTTGTAGGTCGGCTCGTCCAGCGCCTGGCGTGCGTGCGCGGCGTGTCCACAAGAGCGACGGCTTTGGAGAACTGAATCTTTCGAGCGGTTGTCGCCCTACGGCTGCTGCACTTTGAAAGCGGCCATTGGCTCGGCAGACTTTCTGCCCGATCGGAGGACAGGAAGTGGCCGGGACTGCCTGTTCAGCGGAACTCGCCAAAGGCTGCCATCGAGCAAATTTGTGATCACGCCGACTGACCGCTGCGGGGCTTGGCCGCAAACTCGCAATCCCGGCCACAAGCTGGCGGTCGCGAGCATGACGATACCTAGATGCGATTGATCAGGAAGCTCTTCGGCAAGAAGAGCGTGCCCGCGGCTAGGCGACAAAGTCGCGGAGGTCTCGGTGGCGGTCGCGATCGATTTCATGCTGGTCGTCCTGATCGCGGTCGCTTGGCTGCTGTGCCGAGGTTGGCTCGGTTGGTCGTCCAAGCCATGATCGCCGCGGCGGCAGAACGCTGGTGGCAATTGCACTGACCCTCACGCCCACGATCCGTGTGTTGGCCGCGGAAGCCGCTGATAGCCATTAGCCATCTCTACGACTTCTACGGAAATGCGTGGGGCCGGTAACAAGTCGGTGAGGACATCGAGCCCGCCTTTTCTATCGCCTCCGGCGACGTCCACCACCTCTCGAAGACCTGCGATGAATACCGGTGCCATGCCCTCGTCGGGGGGCGCCCTCGCATGAGGAGTCCGCTGATGCGCTGTTTCCTGGCGCTCTGGTGTGTGCTGTTCTGCAATGCGTCGATGGCCGCCGATGCACCGGCCCGCCTGCGCGAAAGCTTCAACGTCGGCTGGCGCTTCCACCTGGGTGACGCGGCCGGCGCCGAACAGCCCGGCTTCGACGATGGCGGCTGGGAGCCGGTGGGGCTGCCGCACAGCTTTAGCATCCCGTACTTCCTGTCGCCGGCCTTCCACGTGGGCGAAGGTTGGTACCGCAAGGCGCTGGTGATCGACGAGCACGGCATGCGCGGCCAGACCTTCCTCGAGTTCGAAGGCGCCTTCCAGGATGCCGAGGTCTTCGTCAACGGCGTGAAGCTCGCGCGCCACCGCGGCGGCTACACCGGGTTCCCGGTCAACATCACACCGGGGTTGCGACCGGGGCGCAATATCGTCGCGGTGCGGGTCGGCAACCGGTGGGAACCCACGCTCGCGCCGCGTGCCGGCGAGCATGTGTTCAGCGGCGGCCTGTACCGCGACGTGTGGCTGGTGCACACCGACGACGTCCACGTGCCGTGGACCGGCACCTTCGTCACCACGCCCGAGCTGTCGGCCGGGAAGGGCCGCGTCGCGATGCAGACGGAGCTGCGCAACGATGGCCGCCGCGACGAAACGGTCACCGTGCTGACCGAGGTGCTCGATGCGCAGGGCCGCAAGGTCACCAGCCTGTCGCGTGTGACGCTGCGCGTGCCGGCCGGGCAGACCGTCACTGTGCAGCAGCGCTCAAGCTTCATTCAGCAACCCCGGCTGTGGTCGCCCGAGACGCCGGTGCTCTATCGCGCGAGCACCCGTCTCGTGGTCGGCAGCCGCACGAGGGACTGGTACGACACCGCCTTCGGCTTCCGCTGGTTCTCGTGGACCGCCGACAAAGGCTTCTTCCTCAACGGACGCCACCGCTACTTCCGCGGCGCCAACGTCCACCAGGACCAGGCAGGCTGGGGGGATGCGGTGACCAATGCCGCGATCGAGCGCGACGTGGCGCTGATGAAGGAGGCCGGTTTCGACTTCATCCGCGGGTCGCACTACCCGCACGATCCGCACTTCGCCGAAGCCACCGACCGCATCGGCCTGCTGTTTCTCTCCGAGGCGCCGTTCTGGGGCACGGCTTACTTCAACAACGATTGGAGCTCCTCGGCCCACCCCACTGAGCCGGCGCATCGCGCAGCCTTCGATGCCAGCGTGAAGCAGCAGCTGGCGGAGATGATCCGCATCCACCGCAACCACTCGTCGATCGTGGCGTGGAGCATGGGCAACGAGGTGTTCTTCACGGCGCGCCGCCTGCTGAAGGAAATGGTCGCGCTCACGCACGAACTCGACCCCACGCGCCCTGCAGCGGCCAGCGGCGTGCAGCGCGGCGATCTCGATCACCTGGGCGACATCGCCGGCTAGAACGGCGATGGTGCAGTGCTGTTCCCCGAGCACGCTCTGTGCCTGACGATCTATCAGCTGGATCCGTCCGGCTTCGCGGTGGGTCGAGGAGGCGCCATCTCGCGGGCCTCGTAGATCTTCATCTCGGGTGCGTCCGCGGCGAGCGCGGCTACGGAGCGGGCGAACGCGATCGACGCCGGCACCTGGAAGTGTCGCTGCAGGTCGTCGGCAGTTGCCCACTGCTCGACGAAGACCAGGCGCCGTGCGTTGTCCGGGTCGGGCAGTACCTCGTGTCGCAGGCAGCCCGGCTCTTGCAGTGAGCGGGACACATGTTCCTGGCTCAGGCGCAGGACTTCCGCGAAACTGTCTTCGCGTGCGATGACGCTCCCTAGGATGATGAGCATGAGTAGGTCTCCTGGTTGAGTGGGGCGAGCTCGTCGCATTGTCATTGTGGTTTGGCATCTCGATCAGCGCGCGCTGGCGCCCCCGTCCACAGGGATCACGGCACCGGTGATGTAGCTCGATGCGCGCGAGGCCAGCAACAGCGCCAGCCCCTGGATCTCGGAGGGCTCGGCGATGCGCCCCAGCGGGATGTAGCTCTTCATCCGCTCCCCGACTTCGGGCTGGCGCAGCCGGCCGCCGCTGATCCCGGTCGCAAACGGCCCAGGTGCGATCGCATTGACCAGCACGTTGAACGGCGCGAGATCCATCGCAGCCTGCCGGACCAGGTTGTTGACCGCCGCCTTTGAAGCGACGTAGGCGTAGCCCGACATCGCCTCCGCCCGAAGCCCGGCAATCGACGAGGTGACGACGATGCGGCCGCGGCGCCTGGCCCTCATCGGGCGTGCGGCCGCGCGAAGCGTCGCCAGCACACCGTTCAGGTTGATGCGCAGCACGTGGTCCCAGGCGCGGATATCCACGTTCTCCAGCCGCCCTTCGTCGATGACGTAGCTTCGTCCTGCACTGACGCCGGCGTTTGCAAATGCGACGTCGACCGCGCCGTGCCGCTGCAAGGCGCTGTCCATGAGCGCGTCGACCTGGGGCGGGTCGCTCACGTCGGTCACCATGCCGTCCAGCGTCCCCCGGGCCAGTGGTCGAAGGCGCTCGGTCTCGATGGTGAGCTCGGCGCCATTGACGTCGCTCATCACGAGGTTGGCGCCGGCTTCGAGCATTGCCTCTGCGATGGCCAGGCCGAGGCCGCTGGCGGCGCCGGTGACCACGACCGTCTGGCCACTGAGGTCGAAGAGGGAGGCGGCACTCATTGCGGCGCCTCGGCCGTCGTGCGCAGTGGAAGGTGGTGGTTCCAGCCTTCGCCGGGCTGGACCATGTAGTGGACCGTCAAGACGACACGCTTGAAGGACCACGTGTCTTCCACGCGGACGTACTCGTCGTCGAAGCGGCCGACCACGTAGTAGCTCTTGCCGTCCATCACCGGGCGGCCATCCAGGTAGCAGTAGCCACGCCCGGTCTTGCCGTCGGTCTGTACGACGTGGTTGTGCACGAACTGACGTGCCCACTTCACCGGAAATGAAGCGAAGAAGTCCCGGATGGCCTCGCGCCCGAAGACCTCGGCCCGTCCAGCGTAGGCGACGCTGGCGTCGGGGGCGAACAACTCGTACAACTGCAGGCCGGCGTCTTCATTCACCAGCTCGTGATACCGGCAACGCAAGTTGCGGATGGCTTCGATGCTTTCCAGCACCAGCAAGCGATGCTCCAGAGTGTTCTCTGCCATTCACGCTTCTCCTGGATGTGCCCGACGGAAGTCGGAAAGGATGGATGCCATGCGCCGGTGGACGGAAGCGCCGGTCTGTGCGTGCGGCAACACATAGAAGCGGCCATCGTCGATGGCGCGCAGGGTGTCCTCGGCTGCATCGCGGGCGGTGATCGCGGAGCGGGCCATGCCCAGGCGCACGCGCTCCTTGGCGCCGGGCGGCTCGGCGGAGGCGGCAGCCAGCGCAGGTGGCCGGTTCCGGCCAGACTCGTGGATGCGGCTTGGCAGCAAAGAAGGGCACAACACGGTGACGCCAATGGGCGCGTCGATGGCTGCCAGGTCATGCGCGAGGCACTCCGACAGCGCCACGACACCGTGCTTGGAGGCGCAATACAAGCCGGAACCCGCCAGCGTCGCGAGCCCCGCTGCCGACGAAGTGTTGACGACGTGTGCTCGCGTGCCACGCCTGATCATTCGCGGCACGAACGCGCGCACGCCGTTCGCCACGCCGAGCAGGTTGACACCCAGCACCCAGGCCCAGTCGGCCTCGGTTGCTTCCCATATGGGTCCCAAGGCGGCCACGCCGGCGTTGTTGAACAACCAGTCGGCACCGCCGAACTCGTCGTCGCAGGACTGGGCGAGACGATCCACATCGCCTGCCTGCGCTACATCGCAGCGGTGCATGCGACAGGGCGCGCCCAGCGCCTGCAGCATCACCTCGGTCTGCGCCAGCGCGGACATCTCGACGTCGGCGCCGATGACCGTGATGCCGCGGCGCGCGCAGGCCAGCGCCAGTTCGCGCCCGATCCCGCTGCCCGCACCGGTGACCACGGCGACGCGTGGTCCTGAACCTGATCGTTGCTCTGCGTGCATCGAAGGTGCCGTGTGCTGGTGTGTGGTGCGGCATCGTAGGAGTCATGGACTGGATTGACTGTCCAAAATCGGGCAATCGCTGCGAGTCGTGTGCTCCAAAACCCGGTGAAACGCGCGGGACAATGCAAGCTGCCGAGACTGATGCCGCGGGAGAACAACGGATGCTCACTGCCGAAGAACTGCGTCATCGCATGCAGACCAACGACTGGTTCCGCGAGCGCAGCGCCGCGCTGCAGGATGCGCTGCTCGCGCACGGCCGTGAGCGCCGTCTGGGCGTGGGCGAACATCTGTTCGACCGGGGCTCGCCCGCTGGCGGCTTCTATTGCGTGCTGAGCGGGTCGATCAGCGTGCAGACAGTGGCGCAGGAAGACGAGATGCCGATGCTGCTGGTGCTCGAGCCTTGCCACTGGTTCGGCGAACTGACATTGATCGACGGCCTGCCACGTTCGCACGACGCCGTGGCTGACACAGCTTCTCTCGTCTGGTGTGTACCGCAGGGGCCGCTGGAGGCGTGGCTCGAAGACCATCCGCGGCACTGGCGCGAAATTGCACAGCTGGCCAGCGGCAAGCTGCGCATCGCATTCCAGATCTTCGACACCGAGATCCGCAGCCCGATGACCGAACGGGTGGCTCGGCGCCTGCGCCTGGCCGCGCTGGGTTGGGGCTGGCGCAACAACGAGCCACGCGACACGCTGCGCCTGTCCCAGGAGCAACTGGCCCGCATGCTGGGCACCAGCCGGTCCAGCGTGAACAAGTCCCTGCGTGAATTGGAACGGCTGGGTGCCGTCGCGCTGCACTATGGCGCGATCGAGGTGAAGGACATGGTGCTGCTGCTGCAGGCCTGCGGTCACGCGGCCGTGGGACCTTCGCGCCGGCCGTGACGCGCTCTTTGCGACACGCCGACCGACCGCGCTACTGCACGGTGACGAAGAAGCTCGTGCTGTCCTGGCCGCCGACCACCGTCGCCCCGGTGCTGCTGATCGAGCTGAATGCGCCGGAGATGCCTCGGGCAGCGTTGATCAGCACGAACTTCTGCCCGGGTGCGTAGCTGCCGCTGAAGTTCAGCGACAAGCTGCCGCCCAGCACCGCGGCGCCGGCAATACTGAGACGGTCGTGGTTGACGCCGGGCGTGGTGCCGGCGATGGCGAGCGTGAGCTGGCCGGTGGCGCCTTGCTGAAAGCCGCCGCCCAGCGTCAGCTGGTGCTGGCCGCTGACCATTGCCAACGCTGCGTTGTTGACGACGCTGCCGGTGCCCATCGCATTGGCGCTGCCGGCCCACGTGCTGCCGGCGTTGAGCGTGGTCGTGCCGCTGTAGCTGTTGTTCTGCAAGGTGAGCGCGGCGACGCCGTTGTGGGCGAGGCTGCCGCTGCCGCTGATGTTCGACAGGGTGATCGCGTTCGTCGTGTTCTGGACGATGAGCTGGCCGTCGTTGACGATCGCGTTGGTCGCCGCGCCGGTCGGCGATTCGGCGGTCAGCAAGCTGGAGTCTCCGCTGTAGGTGGCCTGCAGGAATGTCGATTTGCCGGAGGTCGCGTTGACGGTGATGTAGCGCAGGGGCACGGGCGTTCCCGAGCCCAGGCGCAGGATGGCGTTGGCGCCGATGGTGGTGGTGCCGTTGTAGTTCTGCGGCTGTGCGAAGGTCACGTCGTTGCCTGGCGTCGGCATGATCTTGACGTTGCCCGTGCCGACCGTGCCGTCGCGGTGCGGTCCGCCGCCGCCGCCGGTGATGCCGACATGCAGCGTCACCGGGCCGTTGTAGTTGAAGGCGAGCGTGCCGCCGCGCAGGTTGATGTAGGCGTTCTTCTTGCCAAGCGGCGGGTCCACCTCGGCCGGCGACGGTGCCGACGGCAGGAAGAAGTTCGCGTGCGTGCCGTCACCCCACTGGACCGTGCCGGCGCCGCGTTCGATGTTGATGCCGCGATAGCTCGCGTCGTTGCCGTTGACGGCATTCGCGCCCCCGCGATAGATCGTCTTGGCGAAGTTCAGGCTGGGGTCGCTCAGCCCCGCGTTGACGAGGTTCGGCTGGTTGTGTGGGCTGTTGTCGGTGTGGCTGTAGACCCCGGACATCACGATGGTCGACGGACCGATCGCATGGAAGTTGATGTCATTGCCGTAGGCCGCTTCGTAGATGTTCTGCGGCACTGTGACGGTGCTGCCCGGCGGGCTCCAGACCAGCCATGAGCCTTCGTTGAGGACCGCCCGGGCGTTGGAGAGCGACGCGGCCACGTGGTTGCTGCCGAAGTCCTGGCCTGCGGCGAGGGACAGCACGCCCGAGTAGCTGCTCACGCCACCCGACGAATTGCCGCCCCAGACATTGGGCGCCTGCACGATGCTGCCGCTGCCGCTGACCCGGCCAAGGAGCACGAACTGCGCACTGCTGATGACGAGCGTGCCGTTGTTCAGGATGTTGTTGAGGTTGATCTCGCCATTGACGAGGCTCGCGACGTTCTTGCTGTCGGACGTGGCGATGACGTTGGGCGAACTGTCCGCAGCGGTGTTGGTGCCGATCTGGAACGTGACGCCCGCGTCGATGGTCAACACCGGCGGGTTGGTGCCAGCGACGGTCAGCGCATAGCCCGCGCCCGGAAAGGTCGTCTTCGTGACGACCTGGACCTGCTGCGCGACGGGCAGCGTGAAGGTGCTGGTCCGCGTGATGATCATCGTGCACGCGGTGGCGGTGCCGCTGGCGGAGGTCAGTCGAAGCGTGCCAAGGCCGCTGATGACACCCGTGTAGGTCGTCGTGCCAGCCGGTAGCTTGATGACCGAGTCGCCGGCCAGGGTGACGTCGCGATTGGCGAGGATGTCCGCGGTGATGTCCACGGCGGCACCGGCGAGGCCGGGGTCGTCCGCCGTCGACGACGCGGAACCGGAGCCACCGCCGCAGGCGGATGTGAGGGCGGCAAAGCCGGCCACCAGGAAATCGCGCCGGTTGGCGACATGGCGGAATGAGCTCAAGAAATCTCCTGCTTCAATGCCGGATCCGGCAACTCTCGGAGGCCAGCACGCGCCACGGATGGTTTCGACGCGTTCAACTTGTTCTCCATTTGAGGAGTGGCAACGTAGCCGGGCGTGTTGGCACTGTCATGACCAACTTATGACGAGCGGATCGCGGCGTGACGTATTCGAGCGATTCAACGCGCCGGCCCCAGCGATCTAAGGTTGATCGCGCAACTTCTCTCTTCGCTCGTGCGCGGCCACAACGCCTTCTTGAATCCTTCGTTCGCGAGTCTCCGGCTTGGCTGCGTCGTCGATTCTTCGAACAATGAAGTTCTGCTTGCCCGGCGGTAGTGACTTGAAGGCTTCCTCGACACCTTCGGCCCGAAGCGCACTCACCAGGTCGTCGGGGAGGACGACATCCGCGCGATCGAGGACGGTGATGCGGATTCGTATGCGGTCGCCAGTCTTTGTGTTCGTCTCCCGACGAACCTTTGCCTTGATGCGAATGCAGTGCTGGCCACCCCCGACCGGAAAGAGGCTCACCTGGAAAGGCTCGGAGTCATTCACGCGGGCCAAGACCAGGACCGGGCCTTTGGTGCCGAGCGCATCAGTGATCTCTGGCGGCACTCGAACGGCACAGTAGTCCATGCCCTCCGCCCAGTCCTCGAGATCTGCGTGGAACGAGAGCTTTTGCCCGGCGGCCGGAGCGCCGCGAAGCGGCGTCGGATCGGACGAATGGTCAGCGCTTGTGCGGTGCATTGAGTGCTTGCTGAAACTGCAAGTTGAGCGACTGGAAGTCTCGCACCATTTGATCTCAGGCTGTGCCGGCGGCAATGCCCCGGTACGTCCGCAGTTCGAACCACGGATGCCGCAATAGCGGGATTTTTTCACGCTTGTGAGCAGTCCTCGATCGAGCCCGGTTCCGGGGGGACCCAGACGTAGAACACTTCCGCGGACCCAACAAACTCCAGGACCCATGGATCAGGCAGATTTCGGCCCGACCACACAGCAACTCGATTCCGCACGGGCTCGTGAAGGGCTTCCCCCCGGCACGAACCTGGGGGGCTTCCGGGTGGTGGAGGTGCTGGGGCGCGGAAGCTCCAGCATCGTCTACCTCGCACTCGATTCGTCCTTGCAGCGGCAGGTGGCGATCAAGGAGTACCTGCCTGCCGATCTGGCCGAGCGGGGCGAGGGCCTGCGGGTGTCGCTCAAGCGAGGCGCCGACGCGGCCCGTTTTGCGGAGGGTGTGAGCACCTTCCTGCAGCGTGCCAAGCTTCTGGCGCGGCTGGACCATCCGGCGCTTCCTCGCGTACACGGCTTCTGGCAAGAGAACCAGACCGCCTACATGACGATGGGGTACGTCGAAGGACAAAGCCTCGCAGTCGTGCTGAGCGAGATGCTGGATCCGCCCGACGAAGCCTGGCTGCGCGCCCTGCTGGCGCCGCTGCTGGGTGCGCTGGAGCTGCTGCACGCCTCGCAGTGCGCCCACTGCGGCATCACGGCCGACAACATCGTCGTGCAGGCCGATGGCTCGCCCGTGTTGCTGGGCCTGGGTGCCGCCAGGCGCCTGGCAAACGACCCGTCGCGGCCCGCGGGCCCCTGGACCGATCTGCATGCGCTGGCCCGCGTGCTGCACCAGGCCATCGGAGGCGGGGACGTGGGCGCCGCGAGGGGTGCCGTTGATCATCGCCCCCCTTCATTCGTCGACACCGCGCTCGACCTGCATGCACGGTACCCCAGCTTGAATTACAGCGCCGCGTTCCTTGCATGCGTCGACGCGGCGCTGTCGGACAATCCGCGGCGTCGCGTGACCAGCGTGGCCGAGTTTCGGCGGCGCCTGGACCGTGTGGCAAAGGTGCCGCAAAAAAAAGACACCGCCCCGACCGCGACGACAGCACGGCCTTCGCAGACCGCACCCATCGCCGCGATGCCTTCGATGGCTGCGCAGCCGGCGCGTGGCCGGCTGCTCTGGGTGGTGGCCCTGGGCCTGGCAGTGCTTGGCGCGGCCGGCGGCTGGTGGCGGGTGCAGACGCATGCCGCGCCGCCGCCCGTCGCGAGGATGAGCGAGTCGCCGCCTGCGCCGCCCGCCATCGAACCGGCGCCCACCGCTGTGCCCACGTCCCAGGCAGCGCAGGTGCTGCCGGTCGCGTTGCCCGTTCCGGCACAGACCGTCACCAGCGTCGCCACGTCGAGCAGCGAAGCCGAGCCCGTGCCGGACAGGAAGCGCACCCAGCCCGCGGAGCCCAACAACCCGCGCGCCGTCTGCGGGACGCGCACGAACTTCTCCCTTTACTACTGCATGCAGACCCAATGCAAGCGGCCGCAGTTCCTGCAGCACCCGCAATGCCTGGACCTGCGCCAGAACGACACGGTCAACTGAGAGGGATCAGGGCAGCGTGGTTGGTGCGGCTGCAGTACCTCTGCACCTCGTAGAGCCGCGCGCAATGGCCCGACTGGTTCGCCGCGTTCACCGACATGCGCGCCCCCGATCGGTTCGCAGTGCGATTCGACCGGGCGCAGATGTCGTTGGATGCCGCCACGCAAGGGCTTGGCGTTGCGCTCGAAAGTACAACCATTGCGGCACGGCACATTGCGGAGGGCAAGCTTCGTCCCGTGTTCGGCCTCGACAAGGCCATCAAGGTGAAGGCGCATTTCGCCGTCTATCCGGCGCGACATGCCAAGCGACCGCCCGTTGAAGCGTTTCTCGCATGGCTGCACGCAGAGGCATCGAAAGGCCAGGGCGGCGCTTCAGGAGTGCGCCGTATGTAGCCGGCTGCTCCTCATGCGAGTGAACTTCGCCGTTGGGTCGAGGCTGTGTGAAAACCGGGTGGCGTTGCGATAGGAAGGACGTCCCGACCGCCAGCCGAACGGTACAATAGTTCTCTCTACGAACGAATATCACATTCGCCCGAGGCCGACGCGCCGCAATCCGGAGACAGCGCCCCATGCCAATGCCCTTGATCCCCGTCCAAGAAGCCGCACACCTCCGCAGCCTCGCGTCATTGCAGGCCAGTGTGCGATGGCTCCGGCGAGCGACTTGCACTGCGGCGTTCTTCAGCGTTGTCGCGGGCTGCGGCAGTGGTGGGGGTGGTGCGACATCCACGCCCAGCACGCCACCCGTGCCGCCGCCGCCCGCCGCGCCGGCACCCCCCGCTCCGGCGCCCAATGCGCAAGCCAGCGCGGGCTGCGGAAGTGCGGCCAAGTTCACCACCGGCACGCAGTCCCTCACGTCGGATGGGGTGCAGCGCACCTACTGGGTGGAGATGCCAGCCAATTACGACCCGAACAAGACCTACCCAGTCATCATCGGCCTGCATTGGCGCGACGGCAGCGCCGATGATGTCCGCGGCTGGAGCGGCTTCTATGGGTTGAAGAACGAATACGGCAGCAATGCCATCTTCCTCGCGCCGCAGGGCCTGGATGCCGGCTGGGCCAACACCGGTGACCGCGACATCCGCTTTATGCGTTCGATGATCAGTCAAGTGCAGCAGGGCGCTTGCACCGATACCCAGCGCGTTTTCGCCACCGGCTTCAGCTTCGGCGGCATGATGTCCAACGCCATCGGCTGCCAGATGGGCGACGTGGTGCGGGCCATCGTCCCCATGGCGGGCTCGCTCTGGAGCGGGTGCGCGCCATCCGAACACCGCGTCGCGGCCTTGTTCATCCACGCTCAAGACGACAACACCGTCCCTTATACGGCCGGTGAGGAGGCGCGCAACACCTTCACCACACGCAATGCCTGCAGTGCCACCACGGTACCGATCGGCAGCAATGGATGCGTCGAGTACCAGGGCTGCAGCGCCGGCAAACCCGTCGTCTGGTGCGGCACCCCGACCGGGGGGCACTGGTATCCCAGTTTCTCGGCGAAGGAAACCAAGACCTTCTTTGATCGGTTCTGAGGTGCAAGCCTCGCGACGGGAAGGCATTGCTCGAACCAGGCGACCCGCACCACAGCCTCGCAGCCTGATGGAACGCGTTATGCGTGCGGAACCGTACGTCCCAACGTCACGGAGGCGCGCATGCCTGACACCCCCACGCGCTTTTCCCACTGCAAGCCACCCGACAGCGAATGGCGCAGCGACGGCCTGCGAGATTTTTTCCTCTACAAGGACCTGGGCGTCGCGGCCGCCACCGGCGGCCGCGTGCTCGCGCAGCTGGTCAAGGCCAACCATGCACCCGAACTGGGCACTGGCTGGCACCGCCATGAGGCGGACTTCCACATCGTGATCATGACCCGGGGCTGGGCCAAGTTCATGTACGGCGAGCAGGAGACGCTGGTCGCGGCAGGCGACTGCGTGCACCAGCGTCCGGGCATCGTCCACTACCTGTTCGACTACTCGCCGGACATGGAGTACCTGGAAATCGTCGGCCCCGCTGACTTCAAGACGATCGACATGCCCGCGCCTTGCGCTGCGCCCGATCCGGGCCGGTGGCAGGACGCGGCGGGTGCAGTAGCGGGCATTGGCTAGTAGCGACTCCGCCAGCACGAGGTGTCGCCGGCGCGCTGACCTGAAGCCTGGTCAAAACTCCATGTCGAGTTCCTCAATTTCTTCCGGTTCGGCCTGGGCGGCGGCGATCCACTCCTTCATCTCGGGCATCGCCATGATGGTCTTGCAATAGGCGACGCATGGCTTGGGCAGCTTGACGGCGTAGGTGATGAAGCGCGTGACGACCGGCGCGAACATCGCGTCAGCCATGGTGCGCTTGGCGCCGAACAGGTAGGGTCCGCCGTACTTCACCAGGCACTCTGTCCAGATGTCAACGATGCGGTCGATGTCGGGCTGCGCGCCGGCCCAGATCTTGTAGTCTGGATGGTGTGCCTTCAGGTTCATCGGCAGCGCCGAGCGCAGGTTGGCGAAACCGGAGTTCATCTCGCCGCAGACCGAGCGGCAGTGCGCACGCGCGACGCGATCGGCTGGTAGCAGCCCGGCCCGGGGTCGGATCTCATCGAGATAGTAGGCGATGGCCATCACGTTCCAGTTGCGCGCCCCGTCGTGCGTCAGGCACGGCACGAGGATCGACGGCGCCAGCAACAGCAGTTCCTTGCGAGCGTCGGCGTCGTCGGGCGGCACCATCACCTCGTCGAAGTCCAGTCCGGCAAAACGCGCCAGCAGCCAGCCGCGCAGCGACCACGACGAATAGTTCTTGCTTGACAACGTCAGCGTCGCCCGAACGGGCTGGCGGCGGGTCTTGTTGGCGGTGGGCATGCCGGAGAGTGTGCAAGCGCTGTGCCACCCGCATGGCCCGCAAGTTGCATTGTCCTCGCATGCTGTATCAGAGCTATCAAGCCCAGAGCGACCTGCTGTGGCCCGCCCGCACCTGGGCGCGCGCCGTAGTGCCGCTGCTTGAAGGCGGGACCTTTTTCGGCCTGGGCGGGTATCCGCCGCAGCGCCACCTGGCTGCAGCTTGCGAAGTGGCGCGGCTCGCCGAGGTGACCCACCAGCGCCCCGACTGGGCTCTGCCCAGCGTGCTGGTGCAGGGCGAGGCGGTGGCCGTGGTCGAGGAGGTGGTACGGCGCGAGCCGTTCTGCACCCTGCGCCGCTTTGCCAAGCCGGCGCTGGCGGCGGGCCAGCCCAAGGTGTTGATCGTGGCGCCGATGTCGGGCCACTTTGCGACGCTGCTGCGCGACACCGTGCGCACGATGCTGCCCGACCACGACGTGCACGTCACCGACTGGCACAACGCGCGCGATGTGCCGCTCGCGGCCGGGCCATTCGGGCTGGCCGAGTACACCGCGACGGTGATTCGCTTTCTCGAGGCGATGGGGCCGGGTTCGCATCTGATGGCAGTCTGCCAGCCGTGCGTGGCCACGCTCGCCGCCACCGCGTTGATGAGCGAAGACGGCCACCCGGCCACGCCCGCCAGCCTGACGGTGATGGCCGGGCCAATCGACTGCCGCATCGCGCCGACCACAGTCAACGAGCTGGCCACCAGCAAGCCGTTCGAGTGGTTCGAGAAGAACTTGATCAGCCGCGTGCCGCTGCGCCATAGAGGCGCGGGCCGGCGCGTCTACCCCGGCTTCGTCCAGCTGTCCGCCTTCGTGAGCATGAACCGCGAGCGCCACGCCAATGCGTTTCGCGACTACTACCGGAACCTGGTGGCGAGCGAACACGATAAGGCGCGCAGTACGCGCGCCTTCTACGAGGAATACATGGCGGTGGCCGATCTGCCGGCGGAGTTCTACCTGGAGACCGTGAAGCTGGTCTTCCAGGAGTACGCGCTGCCGCGCGGCGAGCTGGTTCTCAACGGCCGCCGCGTCGATTGTTCGGCCATCAAGCGCACCGCGCTTATCACCATCGAAGGCGAACGTGACGACATATGCGCCCCGGGCCAGACGCTGGCGGCGCAGGACCTGTGCACCAAGGTGAAGCCGTTCCTGCGCACGCACTACGTGCAACCGGGTGTGGGCCACTACGGCGTGTTCAGCGGGCGGCGCTGGCAGCGCCACATCTACCCGGTGGTGCGCAACGTGATCCAGACGTCACGCTGGAACTGAAACGGCACTACGGGCTGCTGGCCAACGGCAACCGCAAGCTCAGCCTCGCTGCGGTGCGGCAGTTGCTCGGGGTGCGCACTGACGCCACGCACGCCATCGCAGGCGACGCCGCAGCGAACGATGAGCCCGATCCAACAACACCATCTCAGATCAGCTCGGCAGTTGTCGTGCGTCGAAGTCCCATCCACGGGCTGGGCCTGTTCGCCGTTCGGGCCATCGCCGCCGGCGAGGAAATCGGCGTCTACGCCGGCCAGCGCTACGGTGCCGACGGCCAGGCGGAGTGGGATGACACCCTCACCTACCTCTTCGGCCTCTCCGACGGCACGCTGATCGACGGGCGCGAAGGCGGCAATGCAACTCGGCACATCAACCACTCGTGCGAGCCGAACTGCTCGGCCTATGAGGTGGAGGACCCGCGCGGCGTGCCCGTCATCGTGATCGAAGCCGAACGGGACATTGCAAGCGGCGAAGAGCTCTACCTCGACTACGCCTTGGACGTCGGCGAAGAGGACATCTCGAGTTATGCCTGCGCCTGCGGCACCTCGCGCTGCCGCGGCACCATGGTGGCGATGTAGGGAAGATGCCTTCGGGCAAGGATTCCTCGGCGGCACGTTCAGGAACACCATGGACCGGCGCAGGTGGCGGTTGGCTCCGAAGCCGCCCAACGCGCCGGGCGGCATCGGCGAGCAGCGACAACCTCACTCATCGCGACAGCGCCGTCGGCCAGAAGCAAACGGGCCGCGCTCACCGCGCCCTCCGGGGAGCGCTGCTTCTCATGTCATCAAGAATTCAGGATCAGATTTGCACCGCTGGTGACGTCGAAGAAGTGCACCTTGTCCATGTCGATGGAGAAGCTGCGCTCTTCGCCATCACGTGAGTCGTCATCCGCGCCAGCGCGTGCCACCGCATGGTGCGGCCCGGTACGGATGTCGAGGAGCGTGCCATGGCCCAGGTGCTGGGTCACGTCGACCGTCCAACGCGTCTCGCTGGCCGCCGGGCTGTGCTCACCGCGCGCAACGGCATGGATGTGTTCGGGCCGCACGCCCATCACGACCCGCGAGGGCGCCCGCCGGTCGAGCGCCGCGCGCGCGGGTTCGGGCACGGCCAGGCGAATCTTGCAGCCGATGTCGATCACATGGCCGTCGGCGTAGTCGAGCTCGATGAAGTTCATGGCCGGCGAGCCGATGAAGCCCGCGACGAAGCGATTCACTGGCGCGTTGTAGACGGTCAGCGGCGCGGCGGCCTGCTGGATCACGCCCTCGTTCATCACCACGACCTTGCTGCCCATGGTCATCGCCTCGGCCTGGTCGTGGGTGACGTAGATCGTCGTCGTGCGCAGTTCATGGTGCATCTTCACGAGAAAGCTGCGCGCCTCCACGCGCAGCTTGGCGTCGAGATTCGACAGCGGCTCGTCCATCAGGAAAACACCCGGCCGCCGAACCACCGCACGCGCCAATGCGACACGCTGGCGCTGTCCGCCGGACAGCGCCTTGGGTAGGCGGTCGAGGAACTTGTCGATTTGCAGCCGCTGCGCGACCTCGCCCACCTGCCGCGCGATGTCGTCCTTGGGCACCTTGCGCAGCTTCAGGCCGTAAGCGATGTTGTCGCGAACCGTCATGTGCGGGAAGAGCGCGTAGGACTGGAACACCATCGAAATGTCGCGGTCCTTCGGCGGCAGGTCGGTCACGTCGCGTCCACCGATCAGCAACTGACCGCCCGAGATCGATTCGAGCCCGGCCACCATCTGCAAGGTGGTGCTCTTTCCGCACCCGGACGGGCCGACCAGCACGGCGAACTCGCCGTCGGCAATGTCCAGGTTGAGCTTGGCAATCACCTGGTGGCCGCCAAAGCGTTTGTCCACGTTGACGAGTTCGACCGCAGCCATGAAGAAACCTTCGTTGAGTTGAATGAGCCGCGGCTCTCAGCCTTTGACGGCGCCGACAAAATTGCCGCCTGACAGCTTGCGATACATCAGCAGAAACAGGATCGCGATCGGGATCTGCGAAATCACGAGCCCGGCGGCCGGCAGGTTGAACACGGAGATGTAGCGGTCGCTGTTCAGCTTCAGCATGCCCACGGTCAGCGGAAAGTTCGCTTCGCTGTTGAGGAATACCAGCCCGAAGACGAACTCCTTCCAGATGGCGATAAAGTTGAGCGTGTAGCCCACCAGGATTCCAGGAAGCGACAGCGGCAGGATCATCTGCCAGAAGACTTGCCAGTCGCTCGCGCCTTCCAGATGCGCGGCCTTCTCGATCTCGCGCGGAATCGTCGTCATGAAGGCGCGCAGCGCGAGGACCTGCATCGGCATGCCGTAGACGCCGTGCACGATGATCAGGCCGATCCGCGTGTCGAGCAGGTGCATCGCGCGCAAGGTGTCGTACAGCGGAATCAGCACCGTCTGCTGCGGCAGCATCAGTCCGGTCAGCAGCACGCCGAAGATGAGCTTCTTGCCCGGTACCGGGAAGCGGGCCAACGCGAACGCCGGCACCAGCCCCAGGAGCACCGCGAGGGCGGAGCCCAGACTCGCATAGACCAGGCTGTTCCACAGCAAGTGGTCGAAGCCGAGGCCGGACCAGACGTCCACATAGGGCTTGAAGGTCGGCGAGGTGGGCAGCGAGAACGGGCCGGCAAGGAAGTCCGCGTTCGACTTGATCGACGTCATCACCATCAGCAGGATCGGTCCGAGCCACACCACTGCGATCAGCAGCGCGAACACCGTTCCCGATATCTTGGGCAACAAGTGCCAAATGCGGACTGACCGGCTTGCCGGCCGGCGCATCGACAGCTCAGTCATCGAAAGCTCCCTTGAGCACCTTGCCCAACACGAGCGCGGCAAGCGCCAGCGATATCGCGAGGATCGCCACGCTGAGCGCGGCGCCATAGCCGAAGCGCGAATTCCAGAAGCTTTCGATGTAGACCACGTAGCCGAGCACGTTGGTCTTTCCAAAGGGCGCGCCCTTGGTCATCGTCGCCACCAGATCGAAGGCGCGCATCGACTCGAACAAGGTCAGCATCACGACCACCGCCGTCACCGGCCGCAGCTGCGGCAGCGCCACACTGCGCATGAGCGAAAAATGCCCGGCGCCTTCGATGCGCGCAGCGTCGAAGGTCTCCTTCGGAACGTCGCCGAGGCCGGCGAAGTAGTAGATCATCGGGATGCCGGTGAACGCCCAGCCCGAAACCACCGCCAGCGTGTAGAGGGCCACCTTGTAGTCGCCGAACCATTCGCGAACCAGAAAGCCCAGACCCACGCCACGCAGGATCGTGTCGAAAGCGCCGAAGAGCGGATTCAGGATCAGCAGGAACATCAATCCCACGGCGACCAGCGACATCGTGATCGGGAAGAACACCACCGTGCGCAGCACTGTTGCAGCATGGACGAGCCGCGAGCGCAAGGCATAGGCGATCAGGAATCCCAGGCTCACTGGGAAGATCAGCATCACGACGAGCCACTTGAAGTTGTTCGCAAGCGCCGTGTAGAAGTAGTCGTCGCCGATCAGGTAGGCGTAGTTGGCCAGTCCGACGAAGGTCTTCTGCGGTGCCATGCCGTTCCACTCGTGCAAGCTCAGCCAGACCGTGTAGAGGATCGGGTAGCCGATGAAGGCAGCGAACAGCAGAAGCGGCATGCCGATACCGAAGATCGCAACGAAGGTGTGCTGGCGCGCGAAGGCGAGCATCGCGCGATGAGGGGGTCCGTCTGATTCGAATTGATAGTGCGCCATCCGTGGTTCCGCCGAACACGTCAATGCGGGCCGCCCGATGCGGGGCACGATGCAATCGCGCCCCGCCTCATGGGCGGCAAGTCAGACCTTGCCGCGCACGCGCACGGCCGCCTGCTCGGTCAACTGCATGGCTTGCTGCGGCGACATCGCGCCCGCCAGCACGCCCTGCAAGCCATCGAGGAACTTGTCCGAGATCGCCGGCGACACCGCATGGTCGACGTGCATGAACGTGAACGATCCCGCTTCGGCCATGGCCTTGCCCAGGCGTGCCTCCATCGGCGTCAGGCGCGACATGTCGGCGGTGACGTTCGACGAAAATGGCTTGTCGAGCTCGAGCTTCTTGGTCATCGCTTCCTTCGAGACCATCCAGTTCAGGAACTCCGCAGCGGCATCCGGGTTCTTGCTCTTCGAGTGGATCATGATGGTGTCTTCGGCAAAGACCGACATGGTCGGCTTCTTGCCGCTGATCGGCGGCAGCGCGAACCAGTCCATCGGCACCACGCAGCATTGCGCTTTCTCGCCCCGGAAGCGTCCGAGGTTGAACGAGCCCTGGTACCAGTGCAGCACCTTGCCCTGGCTCCACGGGACCATCGCCGGCCCGACGTCGATCGAGTTGAACGAAGACTCGAACAGGCCGTCCTTGGCGAGCTTCTCCATGATCGCGGTCGCGTCGACGAGGCGCGCGTCGGTCCACGGGATCTTGTTGCCGATCACGGCATCGTAGGTCTCGAGCCCATGCTTGTTGACGAGGATGGCCGACCACATGAACTGCGACGGCCACTTCTTCTGGTTGGCAAGCATGAAGCCCGCCATGCCGGCGCTCTTCGCCTTCTGTGCATTCGCGAGCAGTTCATCCCAGGTCTTGGGCACCGCGAGGCCCAGCTTCTGGTAGATGTCGGGCCGGTACCAGACCACCGATGCGCACATCTCGGTCGGCACGAAGTGCTTGTGTCCGTTGATGTTCGCGAGCTGCACGCCGGCGGGCACCAAGGTCTTGTCCCAACCATACTTGGCGTAGTAGGGATCGAGATTGGCTGAGAAACCGTTGGCGACGAGTTCAGCGCCGCGGCCGCCTTCCCAGGAGTAGTACAGGTCCGGCGGGTTGCTCGAGCTCAGCTCGATGGTGAGCTTGGTCTTGTAGGTCTCGCCGTCGACGCTGGCGCCGGTGACATGGATGCGAGCGCCATTCTTCTTGTTCCACTCGTCGATCAGCCAGTTGGCGTAGATCTCCGACGAAGGCCAGGGCGCGCGATAGAAGTAACGCAGTTCGATCGGCGCCGCGAGGGCGTTGCCGATGACGCCGAATGCCCCCGCGGCGACGGAGCCCAGCGCGGCGGATTGCTTGACGAACCGACGGCGGGAGGCGTCGTGGTGGTGCGGATCGTGATCGTTCATGGAGTCTCCTTGGCGTGGTCGCGGACGGGCGGAAGAGGACGGGCGTCCCAGTTGAATGTGTGTTGTGTGGCGGGGTCGTGCCGTTCCGACGGGGGGGCGGCTCTTTGGTGGTGACCACTCGCGGCAGCGCATCCGGTTGGCGGGGGCCGTACTTCGTGGCTTCGGATCGGGCGCTTGTCTCCTGCTTGGCAACTGCCTCGAACGATTATGGGTTGAACGCAAGCGCTTGCGCAAGCGCTTGCTATTTCGGGTTTTCCCATCCTTCGCGTGCATTGCATTGCCGCCGGAAGCGGCGTGCGGAACTCTCGCGCCGGGCGCGCGGCTGGAGGCCGCGGGCATGCAAGCACGTGTGCGATAGGATTCGGCGGAGATCGCCCAGTGCGCGACGAAGGAGCGGCTTCGACTGCGCGTTGGGCGCCGATAGATCCTCATCGATGGGCGCGCTGGCTGGCGTGGAGAAATCAATGGTCACCATGGAATCCGTCGCGGCGGCCGCTGGCGTATCGACGTCGACTGTTTCCCATGTCATCAACGGCACGCGCAAGGTACACCCCGACACGCAGAAGGCGGTCCTGGACGCGATCGAGAGGGTCGGGTACTCGCCGAATCACCTTGCGCGAGCCTTGGCCGGAGCGCCGACGAGAACTGTCGGCTTGGCAATCTCGGCGCTGTCAAACCACTACTTCGGCGAACTGGTCCACGCGATCGAAGCAGAGTGCGCGAAGTGCGGCTTGATGATGTTGCTTGCTGACACGCATGAAGACCCCGAGTACGAAGTCAAGGTGGTGCAGGCGCTGCACGAGCGGCGCGTCGACGGAATCCTGATTGCGCCTGCGGCCAGCTCCGAGCAGCGCGCTCTCGGATATTTGCGCGAAAGAAACGTGCCCACCGTGCTGGTCGACCGATTCGTCGGGACATCCTTCGACCAGATCGGCGTGGAAAGTCGAGATGCCGCGAAAGCCTTGGTCTCGCACCTCATCGCGTTGGGGCACCGGCGCATCGCGTTCGTGTCCGGGACTGAGGGCTTGTCGACGACGACCGAGCGCCTCGAAGGTTATCAACTGGCCCTGCAAGCGGCAGGCATCAAATTCAATCCGGCCTGGGTCAGGAGCGGAGAGTCCAAGATCGAACCTGCGTTCGAGGCGGTGCGTCTTCTTCTCTCTCAGGAAAGGCGCCCGTCGGCCATCATGACGAGCAACAACCTGATGACAATCGGGGCCATGCGCGCCTTGCGCGCCGCCGGGCTGAGCGTTCCACTTGACGTGTCATTGGTCGGCTTCGACGACTTCGACTGGGCCGACGTCTTTGCCCCCCGATTGACCGTCATCGCGCAACCCGTCGAAGAACTCGGCACCAAGGCGGTTCGTCTCCTTGCGAGACGCATTGCCAATCCGGGCGCCCGTCGGCAGACGATTCGACTCGCCCCTGCGCTGCGTCTTCGCGATTCCGCGGTTGCCGTGCGCCCGCGCGCCCGCTGATCACGGCACCGCCGCGACACAGCCTTCGTACCGCCTTGCACCACCTTCTTGTGCTGACCGTGGGACAGGCCCGCGAACGACCGCCGCAGCCGCCCCCGCATTGCAATGCGTCCCGCAACCGGTGCGGGTGAATCCGCGGTCAGCGCACGCTGGCTTCAGAAGGCATTCGAGGTCATCGATGCAAGTACATCCCTGGGCCTCGAACAGAAGGCCGGCCTCGAGTTCGCGTACGTGGACGCGCTGGCCAGTCTCTTTGGGCGCGAGAAGAAGAGTCACCTGAGCAACCTTGAAAAGTACGTTGAAAGGCAACCGGACTTCTACGTCCAAGCCCTGGCCTGGGCGTACAGGCGCAAGGATGGCAAGGAAGATCCGCCTGAGTTCAAGGCCCCGCCGGAACGGAAGACAGCGGTTGCTGAACGTGCTTACAAGATGCTTGAAGGGTTGTCGCGTCTGCCTGGCTACGGCGAGGGGGCAGAGTTGCGCCATGAACTGATTCTGGACTGGGTGCAGAAGGTTCGCGCTCTTGCGGCCGAGATCGACCGCCTCGATGTTGCGGACATCTGCATCGGCAAGCTGCTCTCCAGGGCTCCGGAGGGTGCCGATGGAGTGTGGCCTTGCGAGCCTGTGCGACAAGTAATGGAAGACATTCAGTCGAGAAAGATGCTCATGGCGCTTCCATCGGCCGGTTTAACTCGCGCGGGGTGGTCACGCGCGCGCGCGGTGGCGGCCAGGAATGGGATCTGGCCTCTCACTATCGCCAGGCTGCAGAGGCCTTGGAGTTCTCGCACCCATTCGTGGCGACCGCGCTCCTTGGGGACCTGGCGCAGCAGTACGAGCGAATGGCCAAGCACGAGGACACGGGCGAACGCGTAATGGAGAGACTCCAGTAAGGCTTGCGCGAGGGGCCAAGAATCCGACGTGGTCAGCTTGCGAGGCAGATCGCCGGACTGCGGACGCTCGTGGCGGACGGCTCATGGCCGAGGGACTAAACCGCTCTCGCGGTACCCGCTCCGGCTCGGTCGTGCAGGCTCGTTGGGCTGCTGGTTCTGCGATGTTGACGAGCGAGGCAATCCGCCTCGTTCATCAACGGAGCTGCAACCATGAACACGACCGCTCACACGTGCTCGCCGCTGCGTCAACGCATGATCGAAGACATGCGCATGCGCAAGCTGGTGCCCCGGACCCAGGAAGGCTACATCCGCGCCGTTCGCAAGTTGACCGTCTTCCTCAAGCGCTCGCCCGACACGGCCATCGGCGACATCCGATGTCCTGAACTCGTCCCCCGAATGCCGCCCCTGACAGGGCGCGTCCCGAAAGCCGCCGTGGTCGATGGCCGGAATTGGCTGGCTCCCGGAGGCCGCGAGCGGCTGCAGAGCCGAGGCGCGAGCTTGAACCTCGCTTTGGCTCGACCCGGCCATCTCCCGATCTTCAATGTCTGCGGTCTAAGCGCAGGGGAGGACTGAAACCTGCCGTCGCACTCAGTATGTACGCGACGGCCCCTTATCGAGCCCTTCGCGTTGGCAGACATGACTTCGCGGCCGAACATCGGGTGCGTGTCCACCACATGAGACTCCGGACATGGATCCGACACGCAACACAGGCACGCTCAGACCGCGGGAGATCAGCCCTCACCCGCATGCGCGGACCCCCATAACGCCGAAATGAGATGTGTGCGGCCTCGCACGGCGCGGGCGTTCGAAGCAACGGTGCCGCTGTCGCCGCGGCGCGCCATATCCGGCGACAAGAGCAGTTCAGCCTTCGCGATTCCCCGCTCACTGATCGCCTGGCGGCTGAGCTGGGCAAGGGGACTTCATGGCGGGCGATTCTCGATATCGACGATCATCGAATCGCCTTGAGCATCCAGTGTTCGAGGTCATCCAATGACGTATCGATGCTCCTCGTCGACAGCATCGCGCTTGACCAGCCTGACATCGAACAGGTGCGTGGGAGGTGGCGGACCGCGCTGGAAGAGTTGCGGGCGACCCTCCAGGAAAGGCTAGATCCCTCCGCCCCTCCTGTCCGTCTGGACATGATTTTCACGGGCTCCGACGCGCAGAAGCCGCGCGAGGGATGCTGCATCTTTGCGCTGTCGGCCGTGAAGAAGATGGCATCCGATCCGGCGATCGAGGTGCTGCATCGCTCCACGCTGCAAGACCTGGCAAACGGGACCTTATGGCCCACTATTGCTCGCGTGTCTGCGGAAATCTTGCTGCCGCCTTCGTTTTTCAAGCACGCAACGTCGCGGAGCGTGCTCGCGCGCTACATGGAGGCTCGCCGCGAGTCTGTTTGGAAGCAGCGGTCGTTCGCGACGCGACCCAGCCTGAGCCTCGTCGCCGAAAAGCTGCCCTTCGCCGGCACGCCGAGGCAAGACCTTCGACCGCGTCGGGAAGGACGGCTTGTGGCCGAGTCGGTGAGTTCGCTGGCGCAGACACCTGACATTCGAGTGGCCTACGACCCGCACAAGTCGGTCGTCCCTCCCAGACCAGTCACGCGCGTGGCCGGCGCCTGCAAGCGCGCCAGTGCTCCACTCACGCCCTGCCGCGCACCATGTCGAGCAGGCGGCCCACGATGCGCTCGCCATCGGCTCGCAGCCCGTTGTGCGCGTACTCGTTGGTGATCCAGGCACGCAGCCCGCGCACGCGTTGCGCGGTGTCCTCGGCAAATGACCGATCCACGTACACGTCGTCGACGTACACGGTCGCGGCCACCGGCACCTCGTTGCGCGCGAGCCGGTCGGCGTCGTACAGGCGTGGCCAGGGGTGCTGAGCCAGCAGCTGCGCCACCTCGCGGTGCGCGCGCAACCCCGCGTAGTCGTCCCACATCCAGGGAAAGACGTGCTCTGCGCCAAGCAGCTCGCCGGTGACCACATCTTCGGGGGCCAGGCGGTGCGCCGACCAGCGCGTCGCGCCGCCGTCGGCATACGAGGACTCATGAAGCGTCGCGTAGATCGGGTTGCGCTCCCAGCCCGACGCCTCCTGCGCGTCCCAGAGGAACGCCGCCGAACCGAAGGGCAGCTCAAGCAGGTGATGCAGCCGTTCGAACCCGGCGCTGTCGCCCAGCCACATCCCGATCTGGCGGAACCGGCGAGCCGTGAGCCTGTCACCATTTGGCAAGCGAACGTCCTCGTCGTCGAGCCGGCGCAGGATGCTGCGCAGACGATCGAGGTCACCGGGGTATCGCGCGTGGTAGTGGCGGTTGGCTTCGCGCACGCGCGCCCAGGTGGCCGCGTAGACCTCGTCGACCGGTCGGTTGGTCACCGGCGCCAGGCCGCCGGTGATCAGCACTTCCCGCAGGCCCTCGGGGGCCAGCGACAAGTAGGTGAGGGAGGTGAAGCCGCCGAAGCTTTGGCCGAGCAGGCTCCAGCGCGCGATGCCCATGTCGGCCCGAATCAGTTCGAGGTCGCGCACGATCGAGTCCGCGCGAAAGTGGGTGAGGTACTCGGCCTGCTCTGCAGGCGTTGCACCGGGAAGGACGGACCCAACCGGCGAGGAGCGCCCGGTGCCTCGCTGGTCAAGCAGCAGCACGCGAAAGTCGGCCAACGCCCGCGCCAGCCAGCCGGAGGGTGGGCTCGTGGGGCGCGTGGCCTCGAAGCCCGGGCCACCCTGCAAGAAGACCAGGTACGGGCGGTCGAGGCCGTCGGGCGCTGCCACCTCGCGGGTGAACACGCTGATCATGCCGCGCTGCGGATCGCCATGAACCAACGGAACGCTGTGCTCGCGCTCGGTCAACACGGCGCCGGGAATGAAGTAGGTTGTGCTCATGTCGACAACGATACCTCGGGTGACGGCGGTCAGCGGCAACGCACCGGCATGCTCAATATCCGGCGTGCCGAAACGGGAGCGCAACGTGCGCCGCCATTGCCTGCATCGTCGCCATCAGCTGCCTGCCGTTGGCCTGCGCGTAGTCTTGTGCTTGTTGTTCATGACCACCTGCAGCCGCAATCCGGGTCGGTCGATGCGTGCGATCTGATAGATCTCTTTCCATCCGTGAAAAGATGCTCGAATCGGAGAGATGCGAGTGAGCACCATCCTAGGGTGAACCCCGAGAATGGCGGACTGCGGCGCATCGCCGCTTCGAGGGGGGCATATGAAATCATCATCATCATCAACATCGCATCCGCGCCAACAGGCAACACCGTGTATGCAAAAGGGCGCTTCGGTGGCGTGCCTTCCTGGGGTCAGCCCGACCGTATTTGCGGCATGAACCAGGTGCGCCCGGACTGACCTCTCGCCACATCACTGGCTGACGTCCGCGCGGACGCGCGGCGCCTCGACGGCGCCTCCTCCTCCATTGTTCCTCCATTCGTGAATCGTGCGGTTCATGCGTCCGCATGGGCGCTCGCTTGAGCCAAGAAAAACAAATGTTGATCTCCGTTCCTTATTCCAGGGTTCCCCGATTTCGCCCGGCCGCTGTGCCGCTTGCCGCCTGCGCATGGATGCTGGCCGCCGCCGCGCACGCGCAGTCGACGTCGCCACAGGTATCCGACGAGGGACTGCGGCGCCAGGAGGAACGCACCCGTGAGCAGCAGCGCAACCTGCAGCCGCATGCCGACGTGCTGCGCCCCGCGCCAGCCGCGGTGCCCGCGGGCAGCCTTCCGCACGAATCTCCCTGCTTCGTCATCAACGACATTTCGCTTGCGGGGCCCGAGTCGCTGCGTCTGAGATGGCTTCTTGCCAGCACCCAGCCGTTTCTCGGCCAATGTGTCGGCGTGAAAGGGCTGCGACGAATCGCCGACGTGCTGGATGCGACGCTCATCGAGCAGGGCTTCGTGACCAGCCGGGTAAGCCTGGGCCAGCAGAACCTGAGCGGCGGCCGCCTCATGTTCCAGCTCGACGCCGGGCGCGTCGCCGAGGTGCGCATGGTCGAGGCTGGTTCGGCGCCGAAGCGCATCGACGATCGCTGGGGCACCTGGGTCAATGCCTTTCCGACCTCGGCGGGCCGCTTGCTCGACACGCGCGACATCGAGCAAGGCGTGGAGCAGATGAAGCGGCTGCCCTCGCAGAACGTCACCACCACGCTCGAGCCCGGCCCCATGCCGAACACGAGCATCGTGACGATCGAGCGCCAGACGGCTGGATTCAAGGACCGCATCCGAGGCGGCGTGACGCTGGACAACTCCGGCAGCGCCACTCTCGGGCGGACCCAGTTGTCGGCCAGCGTCGCGCTCGACAACGTGCTTGGCGTGAACGACATCGCCAGCCTCAGCATCAACAGCAATGCCGAGCATCCGCAGGCCGAGCATCGCAGCCAGAGCGCCGCGTTCAACTACAGCGTGCCCCTGGGTTACAGCAGCTTCAGCGCGAGCACGAGCCACAGCCGCTTCGCGCAGGTCGTGCAGCTCACCACGACGCGCACGCTGTCCAGCGGCAGCTCCGACTCGGCCGGCCTGAGGTGGGATCACATCGCCTGGCGCACCGCCTCGGCCAAGACGGGCGTGTACGCCGACCTGTCCACCCGCAAGGCACGCAGCTTCATCGACGACGTGGAGTTGCTGGTGCAGCGCCGCCGCACCACCTTCATTGAAACGGGCGCGAGCTTCCGGCAAATCTACGCGGACGGCTCGAACCTGGATGTGAGCGTGGGGTACCGGCGTGGCATGCCGTGGCTGGACGCGCAGGACGACTTTCCGGTCGAGGCGGGCGGCATCACCTTGCGCCCGCACATCTGGACGCTGAACGCGAGCCTGAACGTTCCGTTCAAGTCGCCGGCCTTGGGGGCCATGGACGAGCGCATGTGGCAGTTCAACACCAGCGTCCATGCCCAATCCACCTCCGACCGCAGCTTGTCCATCGACCAGATGGCCATCGGCAACCGCGGCACGGTGCGCGGCTTCGATGGCGACGTGGTGCTGATCGCGGAGAGCGGCTACACGGTGCGCAATGAACTGAGCACGGCCATCCAGTGGGCGGGTGCGGACGCCTCGGTCTATGCGGGCGTGGATTTCGGGCGCGTGTGGGGGCCGAGCGACGTGAATCTGGTCGGCCGCTTCCTCGCGGGGGCGGCGGTGGGCATGCGCGGCAAGTGGCGGCGCACTCAGTTCGACCTGGCGCTGGCCGGGCCGCTGCACAAGCCCGAAGGATTCAGGACCGCCGAGCTCAACCCGTACGCCTCGGTGACCGTCGCTTTCTGAACCAAGAGAACACCAAACACAACACCACAGGGACCAAGACATGAACCGCCAGCTTTACCGCGTCGTCTTCAATCGTTCACGCGGCCAGCTCATGGCCGTGCAGGAAACCGCCAGCAGCGTCGGCGGCGGGGCATCGGGTGCACGTGATGGCGCAGGCAGGCCGGCGGGCGCGGGCGAGGCTGCCGGTGGCGGCAACGGCGGGGCGATGCGATTCGGCGTGCTGGCGTGGCACCTGGTGTGCGCCTTCGGTCTGGCGGTAATCCAGCCGCTTGCCTGGTCGCAAGCCCAACCCAAGCTGTCGGCGGTGGCGAGTTCCACGGCCCCCTCGGGCCAGCGGCCGATCATGGATGCGGCGGGCAACGGCGTGCCCATCGTGCACATCGCGCCGCCGAGCGCGGCTGGGGTGAGCCGCAACCAGTACCAGCAGTTCAACGTCGATGCGAACGGGCTCATCCTCAACAACAGCCCGGGCAACGTGCAGACGCAGCTGGGCGGATGGATCGGCGGCAACCCGCAGCTGGGCTATGTGCCCGCGCGCCTCATCGTCAACGAGGTGGTGGGCAGCGGCAACAGCGTGCTGCGCGGCACGATCGAAGTGGCGGGCCGGCGCGCCGACGTCGTCATCGCCAACCCCAACGGTTTGCTGTGCGACGGCTGCAACTTCCTCAATGCCGGGCGGGCCACGCTCAGCACGGGCGCCCCGCAATACGACGCACAGGGCGGGTTGACGGGCTTCGACGTGCGCCGCGGCCAGCTGACTGTCGGAGCCGGCGGCTTGAATGCCAGCAACCTCGAGCAGCTCGACCTGATTGCCCGCGGCCTCGTGCTCGAAGGCGAGGTGTGGGCGAAGAACCTGCAAGTGCTGGCGGGTTCCAACCAGGTGCTCTATGCGACGCTGCAGGTGACGCCGCAAGACGGTACGGGCAGTGCACCGACCTTCGCGGTGGACATCAAGGACCTGGGCGGCATGTACGCCAAGCAGATCTACCTCGTGGCCACCGAGCGCGGGCTGGGCGTGAACAGCACCGGCCGCATCGCGGCCTTGCAGGGCAACCTGCAGCTGTCCGCCAACGGCGACCTGACGCTCAAGGACAGCTACGCCGCGCAAGGCATGGCGCTGGACAGCAGCGGCACCACCACGCTCACGGGGCAGACGCAGGCGTTGCTGCCTGCACAGACGCCCGATGACGGCAACCAGCCCGCGGACATCCGCATCAACGCGGCCAACGGCCTGGTGCAGCGAGGCACGATCGATGCGGCGGGGCGCGTGACGATCACCGCACTCACGCTGGACCACAGTGGCACGACGATCCAGCGCGGCGACGCGCAGGCCATGACCCTTGACATCGGTGGCGAAGCGCGCAACACCGGCACGCTGTACAGCGCGGGCGATCTTGAATTCTCCGCAGGGCAGATCACGGACACCGGTGGTCGGTTGCTGGCGCAAGGCCGCATGGGCCTGACTGCACAAGGGGTGCTGGGCATCTCGGCGACCGGCACCTCCATCGCGACTGGCGGTAGCCTGCAGATCAAGGCCCCGGCCGGCACCTTGCAGGCCTCGCAGACCTCGTTCAACGTGGGCGGCAGCCTCGTGGCCGCGGCCCAGGGCGACGTCGCCAACGTGCAGGGCCTGTGGCAAAGCGCGCAGGATGTGACGCTCAGCGCTGCGCGCATCGCCAACCTCGACAGCACGGTCCTGGCATCAGGCGCATTGGCCGTCTCGAGCGCTGGGCAGGTCGACAACACCGGCGGCAAGCTGCTGGGCGGCGAATCGGTGACGATCAACACTGGACGCTTCATCAACGACAACAGCGTGGCGAACCAGTCGCTCGTGGCCAGCGACCACGCCACCACCATCACCGCGACCCAGGGCGTGAGCAACCGGGGCGGCATCCTCTCGGCCAAGACGGTGCTGGCCGTCGATGCGCAGGGCCGCATCATGGACAACAACGGCGGCTTGCTGGTGTCGGATGCGACGCTGGACCTTCGCGCCGGGGAGGTGACCAACCGCGGCGGGCAGATCGTCTCGCGCGGGCAGAGGGATACCGCGCTGGGCATCCAGGCCGCGTCCCTCGACAACAGCGGCGGGCTGATCGATGCTGGCGCCCGGGCGCAAGTCGGTATCTCCGGCGCCGTCGACAACAGCGCCGGGCGACTGCAATCCGGCACCGCGGCGAATGCCTCGGCCGGCGCTGGAACGATGCAGGTGGATGCTGTGCGGGTCGTCAACGACGGCGGGAGCATCGTCAGCCGCGACGCGCTGGGCCTGCGAACGGGCGAGCTGGCCAACGACCGCGGCCTGGTCGCGTCCACCGCCGCCGAGGTGGCGCTGCAATCGACCGCGACGAGCAACGTCGCGGGGTTGATCAGCGCCGCCACTGATGCGGGCATCAAGACCCGGGCGTTGGACAACACCAGCGGCCAGGTCTCCGCCGGCCGCATGGTCGCCATCGACACGCAGGGCGGTGCGCTGAATAACGCGTCCGGCAGCGTGCAGGCGGGTGACAGCGCAAGCATCGCCGCCGGTGAGGTGGGCAACACCGCGGGTGCCCAGATCGTGGCGGGCCGCAGCGTGCAGGTCAGCGCGACGCGTCTGGACAATGCCGGTGGCACTGTGTCGGCGGCGATCACTGCCATCGATGTGGGTGCGGGAAGCCTCGTCAATCAGGACGGCTTCATCATCGGCAGCGACCGGCTCACGTTGCGTGCCGGCCTCACGAGCAACCGTGGCGGTGTTGTGTCGACCAACGCCGCGCTGAGCATCGACACGCAGGGCGCGGATTTCGACAACACCCGGGGCACGGTGCAGGCGGGCGGTGAACTCAGCGTCGCGGCGGCGAACGTGACCAACGTCCAAGGACGCCTGAGCAGCGCGGCGGCAACGCGCATCAGCGGCACCGGTGTGCTGGACAACACAGGTGGCGAGATCGGGGCCGCGCGCACGAGCCTGGCGGGGTCCAGCGGCGACGTGAGCATCGACACCCGCGGCCAGCGGCTCGCCAACGACGGCGGCCGGGTGGTGGCCGAAGGCAGTCTCGTGCTGAACGCCGGTGCAGCGAGCAACACCGCCGGCGGCAGCCTGGCCGGCAATGGCGACGCGTCGCTCACGGTCGATCGGCTCGACACCTCGGGCGGCACGGTGCTGGCCGGCAATGAACTGAATATTGAATCGCGCTCCGATGTGCGCAACGACGGCGGCAGCATCGCCGCCAACGGGCGCTTGGCATTGGCAGTGCAAGGCAATGCGAGCAACCGGGCCGGCACGGTGCAGGCCGGGGGCGCGCTGGCCCTGTCCGCGGCGGGTCTCGACAACACGGGCGGCCAGTTGCTCGCCGGTGCGGCGTTGAACATGTCGACCGGCACGCTGGTCAATGACCGGGGCGACATCGCGGCCCAGGCCGTGACGGCCAGCGCGGGCGCCGTGAGCAACAAGGCGGGCAGCATCGGCAGCCGCGGCCAGCTCACGCTGGACGCCGGCGCCAACGCCCTGGCGAACGAGGGCGGGCGCATCGTCGCGCAGGGCGCGCTCAAGCTCACGGCGGGCGAGCTGACCAACGGTTCGACGGGCCAGGGTTCCGCCGGGCTCATCTCGACGAACCAGGATGCCGTCGTCAAGGTGGCCGGGCTCGTCAACGGCGACGGCATGCTGCAGAGCGTGGGTTCGTTGCAATTCGATGCGCCAGGAGCTGTGAGCAACGCGGGCGGCAGCATCCTGGCGGGTGGTGATCTACGCCTGAACGCGGCGAGTGTGACGAACGCCAACGCGGCGAATGCAACAAGCTCGGCGGGGCAGGGCGTGATCGCATCGGGCGGCACGCTGGACCTCACGGCCGGCAGCGCAGTGAACAACAGCGCGCTGATCCAAGGCTCGGGCGATGTGCATGTCGCCGCGCCAACGATTTCCAACGACGGCGGACGCATCGCATCCGGCCAATCGATCACGCTCGCTGCTGGACAACTGGGCAACCGCAGCGGCGAGATCGCGGCCGATGGCGCCATCTCGGCGACGGCCGCCAGCGTCAGGAACGACCTGGGCCGCATCGCGGCGGGGGCGGCACTGACCATCCAGTCGGCAGGCGCGCTCGACAACGTTGCCGGCACGCTGGCCGGTAGCGCAGCGCTCATGCTGAATTCGGGCAGCCTGGGCAACGATGCCGGGCGTATCGTGAGCGGTGGAGCACTGACGCTCTCAAGCGGCGATGCCACGAACACGGGCGGTGGCGTCATTGCTGCGGCGACCGACGCCACGCTCGGCGTACGCAGCCTCGACACCTCCGGCGGTACGGTGCAGGCGGGGCAGGACCTGAAGCTCGACGTTCAAGCGAGCGTGACCAGCGCCGGCGGCCGCATCGTCGCGTCGCGCGACCTGGGCGTGACGGCATCCGGCTTCTCGCAATCCGCCTTGGCCGTCACCTCTGCCGGACGAGACGCCAGCATCAGCGTCGCCGGCACGCTGGCCAACCATGGCATGTCGAACATCGTCGCCGGGGGCCAACTGGTGCTTGGCGCCGCCACCATCGACAACGACGTCGGCGCCATCGGCGCGAATGGCCATCTCGACATCACCGCCTCGGGCGTCGCGAGCAACCGCGGCGGCATGGTGCAGGGGGCGGGTGCGTTGAACTTGTCCGCCACGTCGGTGGACAACGGCAGCGGGCTGATCGCCAGCGGCGATGCCTTGGCCATCCGTTCCACCAGCCTGAGCAACCGCGATGGCAGCATCAGCGCCGGCGCTGCGTTGGGCGTGGGCACGGGTAGCCTGGACAACCGCGGCGGCAGCATCACCGGCGACGGGTCGATCAACGTCGATGCGAAGAGCCTGGACAACACGCGTGGCCTCATCAATGCGGCGCTTCAGGCGAGCTTGAACGTCGACGCCAGCGGCGCCTTCATCAACGATCAGGGCCAGGTCATGGCCCAAACCCTCGCGATCAAGGCGGGGGCGGGCAGCAACCGCGCGGGGGTCATCGGCAGCCGCGGATCGCTGACGCTGGACACGCAAGGCCAGGCGCTGGACAACACCGGCGGCGCGGTGCAAGCCGTGCAGGCCGCGACGATCACGGCCGGCGCCTTGATCAACGATGCCGGAACCATCGCTGCAGGCCAGGACGCCACTGTCAAGGTGGCCAGCCTCGCGAACGGCAGCGGCACGCTGCAAGCATCGGGCGACGTCGTGCTCGAAGCAGCAGCCGCGATCGGAAATGCAGGCGGCAGCGTCCAGGCCGGGCGCGACTTGACGATCAAGGCAGGCAGCTTGTCGAACGCCAATGGTGCGAGCCAGGGCGAGGTCACGGCCGGGCGGCAACTCGACATCGACACGAGCGGTGCCGTCACCAACGGCGGGCTGATGCAATCGGTCGGCGCCACGCACGTGGCCGCGCAAACCCTCTCGAACGACGGCGGGCAATTGCTCTCGGGCGATGTCCTCACTCTGGATTCGCGAGGTGCGGCGAGCAACATCGGCGGCACCATCGCGTCGAACGGCGCATTGACCGTCAATGCCCAAGGGCTGGACAACAGCCGCGGCTCGGTGAGCTCGAACGCACACGTCGGGCTTCAGCTTGCAAGCGCTGCGCTCGGCAATGCGGGCGGCGTCGTGAGTGCGGCGCAAGGCCTGACCGTAGCCAGCGGGGCGGTGGACAACCGGGGCGGCCGCATCGTCGGCGGCTCGATCGACGCGACGACGCAGGGTGTGGTCAACGACGCGGGTGTCATCGCCGCGCAGGCGTCGGTCCGCCTGGACACGCAAGGCCAGGCCTTGAGCAATGACGCGGGACTCGTGGTCGCCGAGGGGGTGTTGACGCTGAAATCTGGAGCGGTAAGCAACCTCGCCGGCGCCTTGGCAGGCAACGGCGGCGCGGCATTGAGCGTCGATCGGCTCGACACCTCCGGCGGCGCCGTGCAGTCGGGGCAGGACTTGACGATCGAAGCGCGCAGCGACGTGGCGAGCGCAGGAGGCAGCATCGTGGCCGCGCGGGACGTGCAAATCGCGGCGGCGCGGATGACGCAGTCTGCGGCGGCGACCACGGCCGCCGGCGGCAACGCGACGCTGAGCATCGCGGGGACGCTGGCCAACAACGGCGGATCGGCCGTCACGGCGCAAGGCCGACTGGTGGCGGAGGCAACAGCCGTCGACAACGACGGCGGCAGCCTGGCGGCGAACGGCCAGCTGGATCTCACCACCGCCGATGGCGCGAGCAACCGCGGCGGCCAGATCGTCAGCGCGCTCGGATCGACGCTGACGACGGGGCCCCTGGACAACACGGCGGGCACGATCGCGAGCGGCGGCGCGCAACGCATCGACACGCAGGGCCAGGCGCTCAAGAACACCGCCGGCACAGTGCAGGCGGCGGCGGGCATGACGCTCACAACCGGCGCTTTGGGCAACCAGGGCGGGGTCGTGGCCGCGGGCGCGGCGCTGACCCTGAACGCAGCCGGCGCCATTGACAACTCGGCCGGCGGGCAGGTAGCCACTGGCGACACACTGACCGTCCATGCGGGGGGCCAATCGCTGACCAATGAGGGCGGGCGCATCGTCGCGCAGAAGCAGCTCGAGCTCACGGCGGGCGCCGTGAGCAACGCCGGCCTCATCGCCGGCAACGAGGGCGTGTCGCTGATGCTTGCAAGTTTCGCCAACGGCAACGGCACCCTTCAAGCCGGCACTGACCTGCAACTCACCGTCGCCGGCGCCGTCAGCAACACCGGCGGCATCCTCCAGGCCACGCGCGACCTGAGCTTGAACGCCGCGTCGCTGTCGAACGTGAACGGGGCGGGCGGTGCCACCCAGGGCGTCATCTCGGCGGGCCACCTGCTGGCGGTCAGCACGAGCGCCTCCGTGCGCAACAGCGCACTCGTGCAAGGCGCCGGCGACACGAGCGTCACCGCGCAGACCATCACCAATGACGGCGGGCAGCTCCTGTCCGGCGGAGCCCTGACGCTCAGCGCGGGCGGCGCGGCCAGCAACGTCGGTGGCACCCTGGGCGCGAACGGCCCACTCGATTTGGCATCGCAGGGCCTGGACAACACCCGTGGCCAAGTGAACGCCAACGCGGCCGTCAAGCTCCAGCTCGCGGGCGCTGCACTCACCAATGACCACGGCAGCATCGAGTCGATCACGGCCCTGACCCTGGACAGCGGCTCGGTCGACAACCGCAGCGGCAAGATCGTCGGCGATACCGTCAGCGCCACCACGCTCGATGTCGCCAACGAAGCCGGCGTCATCGGCGCGCAAGCCAAGCTCACACTGAACACCCAGGGCCGGACCTTGGGCAACGCAGGTGGGGCCGTGTTCGCAGGCGGCGCACTCGACCTCGCGAGCGGCAAGCTCGACAACACCCAGGGCGGCGTCGTGGCCGCCAACGGCAACGCGAGCCTCACTACCGGCGTGCTCGACAACACCGCAGGCAGCATCAGTGGTGCCACCCTCGGCATCAACGCGAGCGGGGTATTGACCAACGCCGGTGGGCGCATCACATCGTCGGGCGCCACCAGCCTGAACGCCGCGGGCGTGGCTTCGAACGAGCTGGGGCGCATCACCGCCGGCACCACGCTGGTGGTGGATGCCGGCACGGGGAGCTTGAACAACGCGGGCGGCACCTTGGCCGCCAACGGCGCGGTCGGCGTCAAGAGCGGGGCGCTGGACAACAGCGCAGGCGTGATCGCCTCAGTGGGAAGCACACTGGCGATCGACACGCAAGGCCAAGCGCTCGGCAACGACGCCGGCCGCGTGCAGGCCGCGGGCAACCTCATGCTGCGCGCAGGCGACACCAGCAACCGTGGCGGCCTGGTCAGCGGCAAGAACGTCGATCTCGCGGCCGGCACGCTCGACAACAGCCTGGCCGGCGCGATCGTCGCCGAAGCGTCGCTGACGGCCAGCACGCACGCCGTGAAAAACGACACCGGCCTCATCCAGGCCGGCGGCGACCTGACGCTGGACACCAACGGCCAGGCGCTTGTCAACACCAACAGCGGCAGCACAGGTGGATTGATCAGCGGCGGTGCCATCGAGATCAAGGCCGGCAGCGTGGACAACCGCGCGGGGGCCATCGCCAGCACGGGCAGCCAGACCCTGGCCGTCACCGGCGACCTCGACAACAGGTCGGGCGGCCAGATCGCGTCGCGCGCCTCCGTGAATGTGACCGCGGCCCGCGTGCTCAACAGCGGCGGGCAGATCAGCGCCGGGCTGGACCTGAACGTCACGGCCAACACGCTGGACAACGCCAGCGGCCTGCTCGAAGCGGGCCGCGATGCGACCGTTCGTGCGAGCAGCTTCGCCAACGCCGGTGGACGGGTCGTGGGCGACCGATCGGTGACCGTGTCCACCGACAGCAGCAGCTTCGGCGGCAGCGTCACGAGCGTGGGCGACGTGGCGCTGAACATCTCGGGCGACTACACCAACACCGGCACCTTGTCGGCACAGAACAGCCTGACGCTGAACGCGGCCAACATCGGCAACAGCGGCGTGCTCAGTGCAGGCAGCGCGCTGGCCGCCACGGCCACGGGCAACATCACCAACAGCGGCGAGATCAGCGCGACCACCACGCAACTTGCCGCGGGCGGCACGATCAGCAACAGCGGGCTGATCGACGGCGGGGACACCCGCATCGACGCGGGCACGTTGAACAACACCGGGCGCATCTACGGCGATCGCATCGGCGTGAAAGCGAGCGCGGCATCGAACAGCGGCTCGGGCGTCATCGCGGCACGAGAAAGCCTGGACATCGGCGTGACCACGCTGGCGAACACCGCTGGCGGGCTGATCTACAGCCTCGGGGGCATCGCGATCGGAGGCAGCCTGGCGGCGGACGGCTCGGCGCTGGGCAGCGCGAGCAGCGTGCTCAACGCGTCGAGCACGATCGAATCTCGCGGCGGCCTCTCCATCGCGTCGGCCAGCATCCTGAACCGCAACGATGGGTTGGTCACCGCGACCATCTCGGGCGCACCCACACGCGAACAGCTCGTGCAGCCCAGGGGCTCGACCACCAAGTACCCGATCAGCCTGTGCAGCGGCATCGGCGGCGGGCAGGACGACAACAGCTGCATCGTTCACCCGGACGTATACGGCCTGCGCAGCACGGTGACGCCCGTGTACACGGTGACACCGGGGCTGTGCAACGTCGACAGCGGCTGCGCCCCCGACACCACGCAGATCAACTACAGCTACGACTCGCCCATGTTCGCGCGCTTCGGCGTGACGCCGGTAGGCCGTGCACAACCGGCCGAGCCGGGTGGCGGCGGGGCCTGCACGACAGTCGAGAGCAACGTCGAGTCGGGTACCAGCACCTCCACGCCGGTCAATTCACCGGCGTGCAATGCGTGGCGCACCGACATGGAAACGTGGACGGCGCAGTACCGGGCGAGCCTGGACCAGCTGTCGGCGAAGATCGATGCCTACAACGCGGAAGTGAACGAAGACAACCGGCGGGAGCACTTCGAGGACTACACGCTGTACGACGTCACGACGACGACGAGCCAGACGAACGTGGTGAGCACCGCGCCAGGCAAGATCCTGTCGGGCGGCGACATGGTGCTGCAAGGGGCGGTGACGAACCGCGACAGCACGATCGTGGCCGGCGGCAGCCTGACGGTGGTGGGCCCGGACATCCACAACGAAGCGACGCAAGGCACGAAGACCACCAGCTTCAGCGGGACGACGCAGTTCTCACACGTGGAGTCGTGCGGCTTCCTCGGCGGTGACCACTGCCGTGACACCGATGGGGCCGTGGCCTACAACCCGCCATCGGTCGTGGGCAGCTTCGATCTGTCGACCGTGACCGTGCTGGCGAACGCCAGCGACCCCAGCAGCGTGCACGGCACCAGCGGCGCGACAACGCCCACCGATGCGACGAGGGCCGGAGCGGTGCCAGCCCCCGGCGGCAGCACACGCGGCGCGGGCGGCTCGGCGAGCATCGATGCCGCGGGCCATTCCGGTACGCCCGGCGCTTCGGGCGTGGGCACGGTCGCTGCAGGCGCGGCGCCCACGCAGGCGGGCCCGAGCATCACGGCGGACGATACGCCGGCGGGCAACACCGCCCTGACCCCGCAGCATGCGGGTGCGAGCCGGGACGTGAGGCTCACGGACCCGGCCGCATCGCATGCGGTGAGCGTGGGCGGGGCGGCGCAGGCGCACGACATCAGCGTGAACGCACAGGGCGCTGACGGCGCGGCGACGGGCGTGCAGGCGGTGAGCCTGGCCGATGGCCGGGTGGCGGGCACCGACGCACCGGCTGCCTCTGCGATCGACGCGCTCAAGCAAGGCACGCCCAAGGCGACGACGGGCACGACCGTTGGTGTCGCGCCGCCGACAGTGCAGCGCGTGGCCGCGGTGGGAAGCGGCGAGCGCGCGCGCGACGTGGTGCTGACGGTGGTGCCGCGCCTGCAGCCGCCCACGAGCAGCCTGTTCACGCTGCACCCCGAACCCGGTTCGCGGATGCTGGTGGAGACCGACCCGCGGTTCACGCAGTACCGCAGCTTCCTGGGCAGCGACTACGTGATGCAGCAGTTGGCGCTCGACCCCGAGCGGCAGTTGAAGCGCTATGGAGATGGCTTCTACGAACAAAGCCTGGTCAACGACCAGGTGCTGGCGCTGACGGGGCGGCGCTACCTGACGGGCTACAGCAGCACCGAGGACGAGTTCAAGTCCTTGATGGACGCGGGGGTGGCGTTTGCGAAGGCATACCAGCTGACGCCCGGGGTGGCGCTGACGGCCGAGCAGATGGCGCAGCTGAGCACGGACATCGTGTGGCTGACGACGCAAAGCGTGACGCTGGCCGACGGAACGACGCAGCAGGTGCTGGTGCCGCAGGTGTACATCCGCCGGGCGAGTGACGCGGACCTGAGCGTGAGCGGGGCGCTGATGGCGGGCACGGACGTGCTGATCAAGAGCAGCGCGGACCTGAGCAACAGCGGGAGCATTCTTGGCGACCGGGTGACGCTGGCGGCAGACAACGACATCGTGAACCGGGGGCACGTGCGCGGGGCGGACGTGCTGGCGAGTGCGGGGCGAGACTTGTCGAACCTGGGCGGGAGCGTGCAGGCGGACGGCCAGATCACGCTGCTGGCCGGACGTGACGTGGTGATGCAGACGACCACGCAGACGAGCACGAACAGCCAGGGCAGCAGGACAAGCATCGACCGGATCGCGATGGTGCAGGGCGGGGATGTTCGCATCGATGCTGGGCGGGACCTCGTGGCCGCGGGGGCGCTAGTCAACGCCGGCACGGATCTCATCGCCACGGCCGGCCGGGACCTTGTGGCGACAGCCGTCGAGGGCCGATACGAACTGCACGTGGCCACCGGGGGCAGTCTGCAGGGGCGCACCGGCTACATCACCGAAGGCAGCACGACGAACCAGGTGTCCAAGTTCGGCGCAGGCAGCAACGTGGCGCTGGCGGCGCTGGGCAACCTGAGCGCGAAGGGCACGGATGTCCAGGCCGGTGGGGACGTGTTCGTCAAGGGCGTGAACGTCGAGATCGCGGCGGTCAAGGACAAGAGCCTGATCGACGTTCAGACGGTGACGAAGAAGGAATACGACCGCGCGGCGAAGATCGACGAGACGCTGGCGGGCGGAACGGTGAAGGCAGGCGGCAATGTGACGGTGGTGGCCGGCGGCGACGCTTCGCTGGGCGCGAATGGGCAGCCGCTGCCGTCGACCGCATCGGTCGGGAACCTCACCCTGAGCGGCGCGCAGGTGAGCGCCGACAAGGGGCAGGTTGCACTGGTCGCCAAGAACGACCTCACCGTCCAGGCGGTGACGAGCGAGCATCGGACGATCAATGAGAGCTATGCGAGCAGCAAGAACCTGGTGAGCAAGACCACGACGGCCACGTCGCGCGACAGCCAGCTCACGCAGGTGGAAGGCAGCACGATCAGCGGCAACACGGTACTGGTGCAGGCGGGCGACAAGGCGAGCAAGAGCGGCGACATCACCATCCAGGGCAGCAACATCCGGGCCGAAGGTGCGGCGGTGCTCGATGCGGGGCGTGACCTGAACATCACCACAGCCGAGCAAAGCAGCAGCATCGGCAGCAGCCAGTGGCGTGTGAAGGAGGCGAGTGGGCTGGGCAAGGCGGTGGGCACGGCGCTGACGGTGGGTGCGGCAAGCGCGGGGCTGGTGTCGTTGGAAGGGGCGGCGCTGCTGACCAAGAAGAGCAGCACGCAACAAGACCAGCAAAACAGCACGCAGGCGATCGGCAGCAGCATCAGCGCGGGCAGCGTGAGCGCGACGGGCGGCCGGGATGTGAGCGTGCAAGGCTCGGCGATCGTGGCCGATCGCGACATCGCGATCGAGGCGGGGCGCAACCTCGGGATCACCAGCGCGCAGGACACGCAACGCAGCCAGGGCAGTGCCAGCAGCAAGACCAGCGGCTTCGTGGGCAGCCTGCTGCAGCCGGCGGTGGGCACTGTCAAGCAAAGCCAGAACAACCAGTCCCAGGACACGACGCAGGCGGGCAGCCAGGTGGCGAGCCTGAACGGCAGCGTGCAGCTCAAGGCGGGCGAGCACTACACGCAGACGGCCAGCCAGGTGCTCGCGCCGCAAGGCGACATCGACATCAGCGCGAGGCAGGTCGACATCGGGACGGCCCAGAACGACAGTGGCGCGAACCAGGCCAGCCAGTACAGCAAGACTGCGATCGGCGGCAGCGTGAGCGTGCCCTTGCTGAATGCGGTGCAAGGGGTGGCGAATGCGGTGAAGGGAGGCAAGACGACAGGAGACACGCGCATGCAGGCGCTGGCGGCGCTGGATGCGGGGTTGCAGGCGAAGGCGGCGGCCGATGCGGCACAAGCGCTGGCCGGAGGCAACCTGGGCGGAGTGAAGGTCAGCGTGAGCCTGGGGCACAGCGAGAGCCGAAGCCAGAGCGCGCAAAGCGGCAGCACGGCCGTGGGCAGCACGGTGGCCGCGGGAGGGCGAGTGGGCATCAGCGCCGAGGGCGCGGGCACGGACAGCACGCTGAACGTCAAGGGCAGCGAGATCAGCGCGGGCGGCGAGGCCAGGCTGAAGGCCGAAGGGCAGATCAGGCTGGAGGCGGCGCAAAGCACGAGCACGCTGCAAAGCACCAACAGCAGCAGCGGAGCGAGCGTGGGGATTGGGTTCGCCATCGGCGGGCAGCAGAACGGGTTCACGCTGGAGGCGTCGGCGAACAAGGCGCAGGGGCGGGCCAACGGGACGGACACGAGCGCCACGAACACGCACGTGACGGGCGACAAGGTGGTCCTCGACAGCGGCGCTGACACGACGCTCAAGGGCGCGGTGGTGCAAGGCAAGCAGGTGACGGCCAGCGTGGGCGGCAACCTGAACATCGAGAGCGTGCAGGACACGAGCAAGTACGACGCGAAGCAGCAAAGCGCGGGGGTGGGGGTGAGTGTGTGCATCCCGCCGTTCTGCTACGGCAGCAGCAGCGCGAGCGCCAGCTTCAGCCAGGCCAAGGCGGGCGGGGACTACGCGAGCGTCGTTGAGCAAAGCGGGATCAAGGCCGGGGACGGCGGCTTCCAGGTGACGGTCAAGGGGGACACGCAGCTCAAGGGCGGGGTGATCACGAGCACGCAGGCGGCCATCGATGCGGGCAAGAACAGCCTGACGACCAAGAGCATCACGGCCAGCGACATCCAGAACAAGGACGACTACAAGGCCAGCGGCATCGGTGTGAGCGTGAGCGTGAGCGGGCAGATGGGCGACCAGAGCAGCCAGGCGGCGCAGGACCGCATGAGCCCCGCCGACAAGGATGCGGCGAAGAACGCCAGGACCAGCACGGGGTTGATGCCGGGCGTCGGGCAGGCATCGGGCAGCCAGGGGAGCACGACCAGCAGCGGCATCAGCGGCGCGGCGATCATGCTGACAGGCGACGGGGCGACCGTGCCCGAGGGCCTGAAGCGTGATGTGACTACAGACAAGGCCAGCAGCGGCAGTCTGAAGAAGGCGTGGGACGGCCAGCAGTTGATGGAGGATGTGCAGGCGCAGGTGCAGATCACGCAGAGTGCGCTGCCGCGGCTGGCCAATGAGATAGGCAACTACGCAGCCACCAAGACCCGGCCGGTCGAAGAGGCACAGGCCTATGTCGACGTCAAGGCGCGAGCGGACAAGGGCGAAGCCGGCAAGACCGAGCAGGCTTGGCTGGCCCGCATGGAAAGCGATGGCTACAGCCTGGACAAGGCGCAAGCGACGTTGAGCGACCCGCAGGCGCAGCAGGACTACCAGAACTGGAAGGACGGCGGCGCGGCGCGGGTGGCCTCGCATGCGGTGCTGGGGGCGCTGGGCGGTGGCCTGCAGGGCGCGCTCGGGGCAGGTGCTTCAGCGGCGGCGACGCCTACTCTTGCCGATGCTGTGAACCAACTGGGCTTGCCCGAAGCGGTGCGCCAAGCGGTGATCACCGCCACGGGTGTGGCCGTGGGGGCGGTGGCCGGTGGCAGCGCCGGTGCGGTGACGGGCGGCAATGAGGTGGCGAACAACTACCTCAAGCACGATCAGGTGAACGCCATGATGGATCGCCTGCGCGCCGCCAAGAGCCAAGCCGAGCGTGACGCGATCTTGGCCGAGTACGACAGATTGAGCCAGCAGCAAAGCCAGTCTGTGCAGGGCTGCACGCCAGACCAATGCGCAAAGATCGCCAAGGACATCGCTGCCGGGCAGCAGGCGTTGAACGCGGTACAGGGCGAACTCAAGGACCTCTCCGGTGGGTTCTGGGCGCTCAATGGCGATCGTCTCAACATCCTGGAAATTCAGAGCAAGGACAAGGCCAAGGTCGAAACTCAACAGGAGTTCAATGCCGCTGCATTGCTGCGGGTGAATTCGCAGATCAGCAACAAGGTCAGTCCGGCCATCAAGGCCGCCATTGCCAACAGCGAACGCTGCATCGATGTGGCATGCGCTACCGATCAGTACAAGCAGTTGTCGCAACTGCTTGCCAGCGCGACCGGATCCGATGCCATTGCGCTCACCAACGAGATGGATCAACTGCGCGGCAAGGCCAGCGTAATGGGAGGGTGCATTCCGGGGACGCTGTGTGAATCGCTTGTGATGGTTGGGAACGTGGTAGCTGGCGCTGCGATGCTTGAGGCCAGCACCATGAAACCCAAGACGGGGTTATGTTCTTTCCGTGGGGATATGCAGGTCAAGACCATTTCTGGCTTCGTGGCAATTCAGAACCTGCATCCCGGAGATTGGGTATTTGCAAAGAATGAATTCACTGGTGAAGCTGACTATCGTCAAGTACTGGCCCAGTACAGCAATCCCTATTCAGAAACAGTGTATGTGAGCGTGGAAGACGAGAACGGTCGACAACAGCAGATCGTCTCTAACCGTATTCATCCATTCTTTGTCCAACTGCCCTCGGATGTCGAGACAGCACCTTCGTCCGAAGGCCACCACTATGGAGGCCGTGTTAGCCGTGGCGCCTGGGTCGATGCGGCTAACCTGAAGCCGGGGTTCAAGCTTCAAGGTGCCAACGGCCACTGGCAGCATGTGACAGGTGTACAAGTCACCCAGGAAGCATTCAAGGCTTTCAACCTTACGGTTCAAGACTTTCACACCTACTTCATCAAGGCACCTGCTGGTGAAGAAGCCGTATGGGTACATAACAACTGCTGGGACAAGTTGCCTGACGGCGCCAGCGCTACCGGAAAGACCACACCGGATGGACGGCAGCTTTACACGTTCAAAGATGCCAATGGAGATCAAGTATCGGCCTATCAAGGCACTGATGGTCGCTGGTACGACCCGAAGGTGTATTCACCCGATGCGCCGACTGCTATTGGGGCGAAGGCACAGCCGATCCCTGGCGCAGAAAAAGCCATTCCTAATGTTGATGTTTACGAATCCATCATCAATGGTCGTGGCCTGTCCCCGAGCGACAAGCTCGCTTACAAGCAGGAGACCCTGCGTAATGTCGCCGAGCAGAATGGCTGGGTTGAAGACAAGGCTTTGACAAAGGCAAATGGTCGTGTTGTTTATCGAGATCCGGAGGACTCCAGCGTGTTTTGGTCGCAAGACACGCAGCATGGACGATTCGAGAAATCGTCCAGCGATGGTTCCCATTTGGGTGAGTATAAAATTGATGGGAGTTATGTGAAGAATTCACAGGACAAAACTGGTGGTCATAACTTGAGGATTAAACTATGAGCGACTGGATGAAGTTGTCAGATTATCCGTCCGATGCAATTCGCAGAGGTTCTATTCTTCGCGTTCCATCAAGAAAGAAATTCGATGGAACTTGGTATGTTGACGACTTCATGGATTTCCTTATTTTTGATGCTCAGTCCTTTTTCTCTGATGCGGGCTATGGCCTGATGGTTCTTTCTGGTCAGAAGGCTGGTCTTGTCAACACAACATTGCCGCTCGAGTCAATGCCTGTTGACGGTATTGGACTAAGTAAAGATTGGCTTGTTGCCAATTGGACCAAGTGGGTTTATCTGGATGGTGTGGTTGCCGATGTATGGATTCGTGATCCTCAGTCGGTTACGGAAATGCCTGACGGCCGACAATACGAGCGCATTTAGCAGGCTGAAGATCGTGCCGGCTTGGCATACAAGATGGCTCGACAGGATTTTCAGAAGGCGTGGATATCCGGTGGGATCGAGATGGTGAAGAAATGAATATGCACTTTGATGTCGTGTCTTTCACGTTTAGCGATGACGTTTGCGAGAATAAAGTTTTTCTCCACGGAAAGAGGGTTTTAATTCCTCAGGTGAAGACAGATGTCCCAGGGCTATAGCTGGTACAGGCAGATGGGTTGAAAGCAGTGCTGGGAGAGCGGTGCAGGGTTTTCTATTAGATGTTTTTTGGTGTTTTACTTGAGGAGCTCAGAAAGAGAAATACAAAACCTCCAATTGTGGGGATATCCTTCGATGACCTCGATGAGGCCTACCAAGAAGGGCGGCTGAATCAGTGTGCTGAGCGGATCGCGCAAGCCTCGCAAGAAGACGGCGATGTTCTCGAATAGATCAGCGCCGAGGGCGCGGGCGCGGACAGCACGCTGAACGTCAAGGGCAGCGAGATCAGCGCGGGCGGCGAGGCCAGGCTGAAGGCCGAAGGGGCGATCAGGCTGGAGGTGCGGGTTTATCACGGCAATGGCGAGATAACATTCTTCAAAGGCGATCAAGTGAATACGACGACAGTGCCGACTAACAATCGCAGTCTCCACCATTGGGCATTGGCGATTCTGGAGAAGTTCGACTTGCCACGCTACCAAGCGGCCTACAAGCTGCCGCTAGAAGAATACCAAGCAATCGCCCGCGACCTGCCCGTCGTTCTGCAAGGCCTGCGCGACTATCTACACGACAGGCTGGCTCCGCCCATAGATGAGACGAACTGGGGCTACTCCGATCAATAACTCACTGCAATCGCCATGACGCCCTCGCCGTAGCTTTGCAGAAGACTTTCCTTTTCAAAAACCAAAACCATCAAGATGACCATGTCCATCAAAAACACATTCCGCTTTGCCCTGTCTGTCCCCCTGAGTGCCATGCTCGCCGCCTGCGGAGGAGGCGGAAATGACAGCGGAACCGGAACCAGCGGCCTCGGCGCGCAAAGCAACGTGTTCAGCCCGCTCGTGGCCACCTACGTGCTGCCCTGCAATGCCCGAACCAACGGGTCGGAACAGGGCACCTTGATCGTGTCCTCCCCGCAGAACAGCGACAAGGCCACCGCCACCATCCACTACCAGGGCTACGTAGGCAGCACGACCTGCGAGGCCGCCAAGCTCGATACCGACATCACCGTCGGGGGCCAGATTCGAGATCTGGCAAGCACGGTCAATCGCCCGCTGGGTAGCAGCACGGTGGCGGCCAAGGTGATCGAGTTCCGCTATGACTCTCTGAGCCTGTCCAAAGGCGTGCTTGGAGGCTCGCTGCCGACGTTTGGCGTAACGACCAAGGTGGCCTATGTCATGAACGGCAACAACGTGTACTTCACCAAGGGCGTGCGGCTGGCCGATGGCTTTGGCGACAGCCTGATGTCGGTCCCGGTAACGAAGCAGTGACCCAACCCTGATCGCGCCGAGGCAAATGTCCCATGAAACTGAAACCTTGGCGCATCCCGTTGGGCGACGAAAACTGGCGCCACTACGTGCATACACGGCCGATTCGTTAGCCTGACCGCAGCGGCGGCGGCAGCGTGCTGTGCAGGCTGGCCGTCGGCGGCAGCGGAATTGGGGGTTGATGGCCGGTGCACAGCTTGGTCACCAAGAGCATCACGGCCAGCGACATCCAGAACAAGGACGACTACAAGGCCAGCGGCATCGGTGTGAGCGTGAGCGGGCAGATGGGCGATCAGAGCAGCCAGGCGGCGCAGGACCGCATGACCCCCGCCGACAAGGATGCGGCGAAGAACGCCAGGACCACCACGGGGTTGATGCCGGGCATCGGTCAGGCCTCGGGTAGCCAGGGGAGCACGGCCAGCAGCGGCATCAGCGGCGCGGCGATCACGCTGACAGGTGACGGGGCGACCGTGCCCGAGGGCCTGAAGCGTGACGTGACCACCGACAAGGCCAGCAGCGGCGGCCTGAAGAAGGCATGGGACGGCCAGCAGTTGAAGGAGGATGTGCAGGCGCAGGCGCAGGTCACGCAGAGCGCGCTGCCGCGCCTCGCCAACGAGATCGGCACGCAGATGGGCAAGAAGGCCGCGGCGCTGCAGGCGCAGGCCCGGACCCTGCCCGACAGCGACCCGAACAAGCAGGCGCTGCTGGACGAGGCGAAGAAGTACGAAGAGGGCGGGGCGATCGCATCGCGGCGCATGGGGCGCTCGGCGCGCTGGGCGGAGGGCTGGCCTGGCCGCGGCGGAGCCCTGTGATTGACGTGGAGGAACATGATGCGGGCGATGTGGGACTGACGCGACTCGTTGTCGCGCGGATTCCCCGCTACTTCCTGGATCGAGCCCGACGCGATCGCACCTGCTCTACCTCGGGCCGGATGAGCCGGGTCTCCACCGAACCGAACAGGGTCGCAAAGGCGACGTCGCCTGCATCGCGACCCACGGCGATGCGCACCATGTCCGCGGGGTCGGTCATGCCGGTCGGGTCGAAGAGTTCCCATCGGCCACCGAGGAAAGCCTCGAACACGGCATGGAAGTCCGGAGGAGGCGTGTCGAAACGAGAGTAGCCGACGGCCAGGCGCGCCGGAATGTTGAGCGCTCGACAGATCGCCACCCCGAGGTGCGCAAAATCGCGGCACACGCCGGCGCGCTGAAGGAACACGTCGCAAGCGGTGGTGGTGCCGTCGGTGGAACCGACGCGGTAGTCGACATGCTCGCGAATCCACTCGCTCACCGCCTTCACGCGCGAGTACCCCGGCGGGACGTCGCCGAACATCTTCCATGCAGCCGACGCGAGCCGGTCTGACTCGCAATACCTCGTGGGCATGAGGTCCGCCAGGACCGGGTAGGGCAACTCCTCGATGGGCACCTCCTGCGCATTGGTGCCGGGAATAGGGCGGCTCAGGCGGACCTTGGCGCGATAGCGCAGCGTGAGCGGGCCGATCGGCGCCTTCAGCCGCAGGATGCGATGACCGAGCGCCTCATCGACGTGAACTTCGTGTTCGAGCGCAGGAGTGATGCGAAGGGATTCCTCCAGCACCTCCTGGTCCATGCCGTTCAAGGCATGCACGATGAACAGGAAGTGCGTGTCGCCGAGCAAGGTGTAGGAGAGCTTGCAGTCGACAGCAAAGACGCGCTCGGCAGGTGGCTGGCGCAGGTCGGGGCGGCGGTTGTCGGCGGCGCGCATGTGCGTTCCGAAAGCGTGGTGGGTTTGCTCACTAGCAATTGAGGCGCCCGGGCTTGGCGGCGCACTCTCCAGCACCGCTTCAATACCGCGTAGACCGACCCGATCTCGGTGAGTGCCATGGCCGACTGCGCGGTGATCGCCGCACCACCCCCCTAACTCCGAGCCCGCAACTTTGGGTTTGTCCCGTGTCATCGGCTGCTGCGGCGGCGCCTGATACGTTTGCCTGTGAACCATTGGATGCCGTATCGGCGGTTCGCGGGCACACGCCAATGGCGGGTCAGCGACGTCGCCCCCCAATGGCCCGGTGTTTCGGGCGTCGCGAGAGGGGACCGAAGATGTCAAGCATTGCCTCGTGGCGGGCGGCGATCGCGCCTGCCCGCATCGCCGTGTCATGCGCCGCACTGTGTGCGTCGGCCGTGGCCTTCGCGGGCCAAGGCAGCGTCTGGCCTTTCGCCGGCGGCGACCGGCAGAACACGCGCTCGCAACCGTCCGAGCGCACGCTCGGTGTCGGCAACGTCGGCAACCTGACGGTCAAGTGGAGCTTCACGACCGCGGGCGACGTGTCGGCCACGCCGGCGGTCGATGCGACGACCGTCTACGTGCCCGACTGGGCGGGCTTCCTGTACGCCGTCGATCGGCAGACGGGCGCGCTCAAGTGGAGCGTGCGGCTGTCGACGGTGACTGGCGTGCCGTTCGACAAGGCGCGTGTCACGCCGGCCGTCACCGACGACAAGGTGATCGTCGGCACACAAGGCTCGATCTTCGTGCCGGGCGGCGGCCCGGGCGGCAAGGTGCTCGCGTTCAACAAGTTCACCGGCGCGCTCGTGTGGAGCACGCAGGCCGACAGCCACGCGGCCGCGATCATCACGCAGTCGGCGACGGTGTTCGACAGCCGCGTCTATGTCGGCGTCGCGTCGCAGGAAGAGGCGCTCGCCGCATTCGTCAGCGGCTACAGCTTGTCGTTCCGCGGCAGCTTCCTCGCGCTCGACCTTGCGACAGGCCAGATCCTGTGGAAGACCTACACCGCGCCGCCGGCCTACACCGGCAACGCGGTGTGGGGCAGCTCGCCGGCGATCGATCCGAAACGCGGCGCCGTCTACGTCGCGACCGGCAACAACTATTCGGTGCCCCCGGCCGTGCTCGCCTGTGTCGGCGCCGCCGCCGACCCGGTGGCGAAGGCCGCCTGCCTGGCCGCCGACGATCACTTCGACAGCGTGCTTGCGCTCGACCTGAAGACCGGCGCGATCCGCTGGGCGACGCGCGCGATCCCGTACGACGCGTGGACCGTCGACTGCATTCCGTTCTTCGGCGACGGCGACCTGTGTCCGAATCCGGCAGGCCCCGACTTCGACTTCGGCCAGGCGCCCGCGCTGTTCAAGACACGCGACGCGAGCGGCAAGTCGATCGAGCTCGTCGGCACGGGCCAGAAGAGCGGCCAGTACTGGGCGCTCAACCCCGACACCGGCGCGGTCTCCTGGGTGACGCAGGCCGGCCCCGGCGGCACCGCCGGCGGGCTGCAGTGGGGCTCGGCGGTGGACGGCACCCGCGTCTACGTGGCCAACGCGAACAGCAACTTCATCCCGTGGACGCCGCTCGGCGGCGCGCCGACGGTGCGTGGCGCATGGAGCGGCCTCGATGCGCGCGCCGGGGCGATCCTGTGGCAGACGGTCGACCCGTTCGACCCCGCCGGTTTCGGCGGCGGCCCGTCGGGTCCGGTGACGACCGCGAACGGCGTCGTCTACGGCTGCTCGCTCGACGCGACCGGCCACATGTACGCGATGAACGCGGCGACCGGCGCGATCCTCTGGAGTTACGCGAGCGGCGGCTCGTGCCTGTCGGGCGCTGCGATCTCCGACGGCATGCTGTTCTGGGGCTCGGGTTACAGCAACTTCGGCTTCGGCACGCCGAACAACAAGCTGCGCGCATTCGGGCTGCCGTGAGCGGCATACGGCGCGGCGCGCGGCGCCGCGCCTGAATTGCCGCTTTGTGGCTGTCGAGGCAAGGGGGAAGGTTGATCGGCAATGTCGTCGTTGACATTGCCGACGCCACTCGCCAGTTGGCGTTGCGTCGCACTGGTGTTTTCGAGAATCAAAACTAGGGATGCGCGATCTGTTCCATGTACCTACATTGGTACGGACAGTCATCCAGGGGAGTCCCGCGCAACACGAATCGCCCATGAGGCGGCTCGGTGCGGACCATCGACAGGAGGGCCTCCCATGAACGTCACACGCAGCGTGCTCACGATCGCCGCAGCGACGGCCGCGGTACTGTCCGCGCTCAACTCAGAACCCGCTTTCGCGCAGCGCGCGCTCCGTGTCCTGAGCCTTCCCGAAGCGACAGGTCAGCCGGTGAGGGTGAGCAAGGCGCTGCTGCTGCAGGAGCGTGATGCTGCCCGCTCAGGTTCCTCGCGCGAGGTCAGCGTGATCGTGCGCCTTTCCGACGAGCCCTTGTCGATGTACCGGGGTGGCGTCGCCGGGCTGGCGGCCACCGCGCCGCAGGTGCTCGGCTCGAAGAAGCTCAATGCCCATTCCGCCGACAGTCAGCGTTATCTCGCGCATCTCGACGCGCAGGCCGCGGCCTTCACGGCGCGACTCGGTTCGGCGGTGCCCGCCGCGAAGGTGACGCATCAGTACAGGGTCGCCTTCAACGGCATGGCGCTGCGTGTGCCGGCCGCGCGCATCTCCGCTCTGGCGGCCTTGCCAGGCGTCGCCGAAGTGCTCGAGGACCCGGTGCTGCGGCCCTTGACCGACACCAGTCCCGCCTTCATCGGCGCGCCCGTCGTGTGGAACGCGCTGGGAGGCCAGGCCAGCGCCGGAGAGGGCGTCATCGTCGGCGTGCTCGACACGGGCATCTGGCCAGAACATCCGTCGCTCGCGGATCCCGACCCGGGCGGCAAGCCGTACGCCCCGCCGCCGGGTGCCGCGCGGCCTTGCCAGTTCAACATCGGCGGCAACCCCGGCCCCGCCGTGTCGTGCAGCAACAAGCTGATCGGCGCGCGCCGCTTCATGGCGACCTACGACGCGCAAGTCGGCCTGCTGCCCACCGAATTCACCAGCGCGCGTGACGACAACGGCCATGGCAGCCACACCGCCACAACCGCCGGTGGCAACCGCACGGTAACGGCCTCGATCTTCGGCCGGCAGCTGGGCATTGTGTCGGGCATCGCGCCACGCGCCCACGTGATGGCCTACAAGGTCTGCGGAGACCAGGGCTGCTTCGGCAGCGACTCCGTGGCCGCCGTCAACGCCGCCGTGCTGGACGGCGTGGACGTCATCAACTTCTCGATCAGCGGCGGCGCCAACCCGTATTCCGACGCGGTGTCGCTCGCTTTCCTGGGCGCCTACAACGCGGGGGTGTTCGTCGCCGCATCGGCCGGCAACTCAGGCCCCGCGCCGAACACCACCGACCACCGCGAACCGTGGACCACCACCGTCGCGGCCAGCACCACGACGCGCCAGTTCGAGAGCGCGCTGACGCTTGCGTCGTCCGATGGCGCAGCGCTGCTGCTTCGAGGGGCCAGCGTGACCCGCGGTGTCGCGGCGTCGCCGGTGCAGGTGCCCGCGACCGATCTCCTGTGCCTGACGCCTTTCGCCGCAGGCTCGGTCACCGGCAAGGTGGTCGTGTGCCAGCGCGGCGTCAATGCCCGCGTGGAGAAGAGCTACAACGTCTCTGTCGGCGGTGCCGTCGGAATGATCCTGGTCAACCCATCGCTGCAGGGCCTGGCGACGGACAATCACTTCGTGCCTTCCGTGCACCTGGAAGTGGACGCCGGCAATGCGTTGAACGCCTTCCTCGCGGCCCATCCGAATGTGTCGGCCACGATGACCGACGGGTCGTCCGCGGCTGCGCAAGGCGACGTGATGGCCCCGTTCAGCTCGCGCGGCGGCACGGGGCTCTCGCTCGGCATCGCCAAGCCCGACGTCACCGCGCCCGGCGTGCAGATCCTCGCGGGTGCGACACCGCAGCCCGCAACGCGCGAAGGCGGATTCCCGGGGCAGCTGTTCCAGGCGATCCAGGGCACGTCGATGTCGAGCCCGCATGTCGCCGGTGCGGCGGCCTTGCTGCTGGACCTGCACCCCAATTGGACCCCGGGGCAAGTCAAGTCGGCCTTGATGACGACAGCCACGACGCTCGTCGTGAAGGAAGACGGCGTCACGCTGTCCGACCCGTTCGACAGGGGCTCCGGCCGCATCGACCTCTCGAAGGCCGGTGATCCCGGATTGCTGTTCGACGAGACGGGCGCCAACTACGTGGCACTGCAGTCTTCACTGTGGGACGCCAACTACCCGAGCCTGTTCGTGCCGGGGTTCCTCGGCGCGATCACCGTGCAGCGCACGGTGCAGAACACGCGCAATTCGGCGCGGGACTGGAAGCTCACGGTCATCGGCCCGACGGATCTGAAGGTGACTGTTCCGACGACCATTAGCGTGCCGGCCGGAGGTTCGGCCACCTTCAGCATCGCGCTGGACGGCCGCGGCATACCGCTGGGCGAGAAGCGCCACGCAGTGATCGAGCTCAAACGGCCCAATGAGGCCACGCTGCGCTTCCCCGTCACCGTGGTGCGCGGAGCGGCGACGGTGCCGCTGTCCAAGGCGTGCTCGCCGCTGACGTTCGCACAGAACAGCACGACGCAATGCACGATTGCCGTCAGCAACATGACGTTCAACCCGGCGAGCGTGCTCGTCACCGACATCTTGGCGAACAACCAACTGGCGCTCGTGCCCGGCAGCGTGGTCAACGCCACCGAGCTCAGCAACGGCCTGCAGTTCAGCGGTGTGCTGGCAGCGGCGCAACCGCCCGGCGTTTCCGTGGCGCCAGGCTCCTCGCCCGGCGGGGGCTATCTGCCCTTGAGCCTGTTCGGAGTCCCGCCGATTGGCGGCGTGGGCGACGACACGATCACGAACTTCAACGTGCCGGCGTTCCTGTACGGCGGTGAGGCAAACAGCGTGATCGGCGTGTCCAGCAACGGGTACCTGGTCATCGGCGGCGGCAGCGGCGCCGACAACAGCATCAACAACCAGAACTTCCCGAGCGCCGTGCGCCCGAACAACGTGCTGGCGCCGTTCTGGACCGACCTGAACCCGGGCGCGGCCGGCGCGATGAGGATCGCCACGCTGACTGACGGAGTCGATACCTGGATCGTGGTGGATTGGGATGCCGTGCGCGAATTCTCCGCGCCCAGGCTCGCGTCGTTCCAGGTCTGGATCGGCATCAACAGCGACGCCAATCCGGCGCAGGACATCTCCTATGCCTATGGAACCATCATGGGTAACGGGGACGGCGGTTTCCTGAGCGTCGGCGCCGAGAACCGGTTCGGCAATCGCGGCTCGACGGTGTATTTCAACGGCACCGGGACGTTGCCGTCAAACGGCACGCAGCTCGTGGTCAGTGGTACGCCGGGCACGCCGGGCGAGACGCGAACCATCACGTTCTCTGCCATCGGCAAGAACAAGGGCAGCTGGACCAACTGCGCCGAGATGACGAGCAACGCCTACGTCGGCAAGCAGATTGCGTGCGTCAGCGGCACGGTGACCGGGAAGTAGCCGGAAGGGGGATCAGGGGCGGCCGGGCGTGGCGACACGCCCGCCCTCCGCTTATCTGGCTGAATCAGCGTCCGGCCGCCGGGCCGGGGCGACCCGGCGATTCGCAAAGAAACGGAGGGCGCGAGCCGCCGCCGTGGTAAGCGAACATGCGCCCCTGCGCCTGCAGGCGGATCAGGAAGCCGTCGTGCAGCACCTGCGTGTACTGCATGTCCGGCCGGGGGCATCCGAGACTGCCATCGGGCCAGACCACCGTCACGGCCTCGGCAACGGATATCGCGGCCGGGTCGACGCCCAGACGCCGCGCGAGGTCGGCGATCGCGACATCGATGAGCGGTTGCAGCGCGGAAGTCATGGACACGGCAATCGAGCGAGGCTCTTGTGCTTGCACCTCGGCGAACCACGGGCCCGCCGCCATGCACGCCGACGCGACCGCGGTGCGTGCGACGACCTTCCAATCGCGACGGCAAGGCATGTCTGCAGTGTAGGACGCCGGCACGTGCTTGCGGCCCGCAGCCGTAGTCAGGAGACCGTGGGAAACCGCAGTCTCTTATGCAGCTGATGCAGCACGTTGTACCGTCCGGGCACCGGCGGCGGCAAGGCGAAGTTCCACCGGCGCCCTTCGATTTGATACCGGTCGAGCATCGCATGGATCAGACGCAGTTCCAAAGGTCCAACGGCCGCAGGACCCGTGCGCAGCGCATGCATGCGACGTTTCGACGGGGCCAAGAGACCGAAGCGCGGCAGATACGTCAACAATGCCAGCAACGAGCCCCTGGCGATTGGGTTGTCAACAGGGCTCAAAGCTACCTCGTCCTCCAGCAACTCGTTGTGGCGGGTTGTCAGGTATACCGCGTCGAACAGCGAAGCCAGAAAGCTCGGGTGTGGTGGCCGCAGTGTCAAGTCGTTGAACCACGAGGCGGCGATGTAGAGCAATTGCCGTGCAGGCGAGAGGCGCAGAACCGGCCGCCCGTGGTAGTGGCTGGGCCGCGTCCCATCCTCGGTGACTGCCTCGGCGCTCAATGCCTGGCCGGGCCGGCGCAGCGGTGAATCGTCCGGGAACAATTCGACGTGCAGTTCTACGAGCGTGCGTCGCGTGCGATGGCGCAGCGGCGCACCATGATGATGGCCTGGCGTCTCTGGGTAGGGGAGTCGCTCGTAGTTCGACGAGAGCAGTTCCGCTTCGATCCGTGCATACCCCCCGCGCGGGACAAGCACATCGATGTCACCCATGGGCCGAAGGTGTTCCGCAGGGTACAACTCCTCGCTGACGGAAATACCCTTCAGCAAGGTCACCGGAACGTTTGTCGCAGCGCCAGCATCGATCACATCGCACGCGGTGTCGACCAGATTCGCATGGTGAAAGCGCGCTGTGAGGTCTGCGCCGCGCAGTTCGGCGTGCCATTCAGCGGAAATTTGGGTGCTTGTCGCGCGCACCGCATGCAAGAGCAGCGGGCCGAGCCCCCCGTCGACCACCCACCGGAATGCACGGGCGGGGGCATTGGCCGGGTCGAGCGTCAAGGGTTCCGAAGAGCCAGTCGCCTGCCGCAGCATTTGAGCCACCAGCGTCTTGCGGCCACGATGAGGCCACCCGAATCCACCCGCGGAATCCCTCCTCATTGACGCGGTCATCCGTGGAAGCAAAGTTTGATAATAGTCCGATGAAACCATCGAGCGGTACGCGGGCAGGATGACCACATTCCGCGTCGGTCCCGGCGTCATGGTCCGCGAGATCGATGGGGAAATCGTCGCGCTCGACTTGCGGGCGAACCTGGTTCATCAATTGAATGGGGTCGCGAGCCTGATCTGGCGCCTCGCGACAGAAGGTAAGAGCCAGGACGCGATCGTCGAGGCCATCGTGACCGAGCACGACGTGGACCGCAACGCGGCTGCGAAAGACGTCGGCGAGATGCTCGAACGACTTCAATCGATGGGGCTTCTTCTTATTGTGGTTACGTAACCCCTGCGTTACAACACCCCTAGTCGCGGCGCCGTCGCAAGGGGAGCATCTCATGGAAGACTTTTCGAACACCCGACGCGAATTCGTCAAGAAGGCGGCCTACATTGCGCCAGCGATTCTGACGATGTCCGCCACACCGGCCTTTGCAAAGTCCGGATCCGAAAAGCCTGACAAGCACGGGCGCGACGACGACGAACGGGGCCCCCCGACAACACACGGTCCGAAGCACCCTGGTTCCAGAAGCGGGGACGATTGAGCGGCGGTGTGGCTGAACGGAGATTTGCCACGCAAAAGCGACGGTCTCCATTTCGCGCCCGTCCGCATCGCCGCGGGCCGCGTCGTCCCGTTGGCTTTCGCCTGTGACATTAAAACTTCAGGTCGTCGGACACCCGGTTTCGATCGACTGCGACGACGCGGGCGCACGACAGCTGCTGGAGGCCAATTTCGGCGCGCTGGCACGGCCCGGCGGCGTCAGCGACGCTTTGCCCTCGGAGATGGTCTATGTGGTGCGGCGAACTGCATCAGGCGGGCCATTCTCGCTGTCATGCCGGCAGGAATCGCCGATTCTCTTGGATGACTTGGGCGATCTGCTCTATGCGCTTGAGAAGGACCTGGTCGTTTCACTCCAGCGTCGGCGGCCCGAGCTGCTCTTCCTGCATTCCGCGGTCTTGGAACGCGCCGGCCGCGGCTACTTGCTCGCTGGTGACTCGGGAAACGGGAAATCGATGACTACATGGGGGCTGCTGCACCGCGACTTCAGATATCTGAGCGACGAGCTCGCTCCGATCGACCCCGCCACCATGCAGGTGCACGCATATCCGCATGCACTGTGCATGAAACGCGAACCGCCGCCCGCCTACCCATTGCCGTCTGGCGGCGTCCAGTCCCTGGTAAGTACCTTGCATATGCCAGTCGCGTTCTTGCCCGCCAGGCTGGGGCCGGCCACCTGCGCAGTGGAAGCAATCGTCTTCGTGCATCACGATCGAGCGCTGACTGTGCCGAGGCTGCGACGGCTCGGCTCGGCAGAGGCGGGTGCGCGCCTCTACACGAATGCATTGAACGCCCTGGCTCATCCGGACAACGGTCTGGACGTGGTCCTGAAAATCGCGTCACAAGCCCATTGCTATTTGCTGCAAACCGCCGACCTCGTGCAGAGTTGCGATCTGTTCTGTGACGAGGTGGTCGGCACGCAGTGAGCGGTGTCCGGGCGCGGCATTTCTGGGGAAGTCCTGCGGACAGCGGCGCGCCGGTCCCGAGGCGCACGAGAGGCGGGTATCGAGCAGCCCGGTTCATCATTGGTAACCCCTGCGCATGCCTCGCCCTCGTCGCACTCGCGTCAGATCGCTGCGTCGAGGATCGGGCCGATGCGGTCCAGCAGCTGCGTCTTCGCTTCGTCCGACACCCACCAGTTGAATGCGACCGCCACATCCAGTCCGCTGTCACGACTCTGCGCGATCGTGGCGGTGCCGTGGAAATCACCGTATCTCGTGCCCACCGCGCGCGCGCCCAGGTCCCACGCTGCGTGCTTGCCGATGAACCGCGCGACCGTCGTCACCGACGTCGCAAAACCGCCGGCGCCGGGACACGGTTCCAGTGCGAAGCTGCCGCCGTACGCGGCTTGCGCCCACACGCCCGACGTGTCCAGCATCGATGGTCCCGCGTCGACGCTGTCGTACCCTGGCACTTCACCTGGCCGTCGAAGGCCCACGCCGGTGCGACCGACCACGAAATCGTTGGCCCGGTGCGAACGCAGCAGTCGGCTGCGAATGTACGAACGCAGCGATTTGCCTGCGGCTCGCTCCACGGCCGCGCCGAGCAGGAAGAATGCAATGTTGGAGTAGCCGCTCCCGATTCGTGTGCCGGGGTCCGTGGCCAGCGACATGCCGGTCACGTACTGCACGACGTCATCCTGGCTTGGCGGGCCGGAGCGACCGGCAAGGAGCGCGACGTCGCGCATTGTTGCGTCACCCGTCGCGCCGCCTGGCAGCGCACCGGCGAGATCCCTGCGCATGCCGCTCAACCGCGTTGCAGCTTGACGCATCGTGACGAGCCTCAGGCGCGGGTCAATCGCCTGTCCAGCCGGAAGCGTAGAGCCGAGCCCAAGGACGTCGAAGATGGGAGTGTCCAAACCGACGATGCCGTCATCATGCAGCGCTTGAGCGGCAGCAGCGGTAAACAGCTTGGAGACGCTGGCCAGCCGAAACACCGCCGATGGTTGCGTGACAGGGTATCCGGGCTCGGCCCAGGTGTAGCCGCGCGAGATGCGAACGCGTCCCTTGCGCGCGACGGCAATCGCGGCCGCCCGCACGCCGAATCGGCGCATCGTGTGGGCGAGTGCGTCGTCCAGCGCGGCAGCGTGGGCGGGAGCACCGTTGGCTCCCACCGTGACCCTCCACTGCCTGGGCGTCGCGACCTCATCAGCCGCGAACACTGCCGCGTAGCGTGCATCGTTTCCTGAACCACCTGCGGCGACCACGATCGGGCGGTGACCCTCTTGCACTTGATGGTCGAACTCGGACTGGTACTCTGCCGCAGTGATGCGGTGGCGCGCAGTCCATGCACCGATCTGGTCGCCGCGAAAGACCGACAGCACCTGACCATCGGAGCTCACCGCCAGCGATGACGGTCGATTTCCGCCGGCGAACTGCGCGTCGAACAGCCGCTGGTGGAAATCGGCATCGCCCAGCCACAGCGACGCAGCGAGACCATCGGTGGCCTCCCACCAAATACCGGCAAACCGTCGATCCTCCGGCGTGCCATAGATCGCCAAGCATCGAGGCACCTGACCCATTGCCTGGCACTGCCCGTTCTGCCCGATCAGCGTGTCCGGCAGGTCTGGAGCACCCCAGGGCAGCCCGTGTCGCGCCGTCCACGTACCCACTTCACGCTGCTCGAAGATCGCCGCGAACACGGCGCGGTCGGCGGGTCCGCACGCCGAGACGACAGAAGGCGTCAGGCCGGCGGCGGTGAGCTCATCGAATCGTCGTTGGTAGCCGGCCGCGTCGAGGTTGTGTGCGCCGGCCCAGCCCCTGCCGTCGCTCGTCACCCAGACCGCGGCGTAGCGGGCGTCCGCCGGATCGCCGCAGACGTTCACCCAAGTCATCCGCAGTCCCTGGCCCAGCAGCTCGTCGAACCGCTGCTGGTGGGTGGATGCATCGACTCCATGGTAGGCGACAAACATGCTGGCTCCCTTGACATGTCGGTGGAGAGGGGCGCATCCACTGTCGCCTGCCCACTCAAACTCACGGCGGCTGCAGAAAAGCGCTCTGCGGTCGAGGAGGCTAGCTGCTCCACCATCAACATGACGACATCACTATTGAGGATGCGGTCTCGCCGTGTGGTGACGAATCTCCGGGCTCAACCTCTGCAGGGAATCGCGTGTTCGGGATTGCGCCCGAGCGAGTCTCCAGGGAAGAGTCAGCACCGGCTGGGGAGGAGCATGAGGGATCCGTTCCATGAGCTGATCGGCGCATCGCGTTTGATCATGGCACTGAGGCAACGCGTGGTACGAGCTGCGCAGTTCGACGTGCCCGTACTCATCGAAGGCGAGACCGGCACCGGCAAGGAACTGGTCGCGCGAGCGCTCCACTACGAGAGCCCGCGCCGCGATGGCCCCTTCGTGCCCGTGAACTGCGGTGCCTTGCCCGAGGCGTTGATCGAGAACGAGTTTCTCGGTCACCGCCGTGGTGCCTTCACCCATGCAGTGGGCGACAGCCCGGGCCTGCTGCGCTTGGCGCAAGGCGGCACGCTATTCCTCGACGAGATCGACTCATTGCCGGCGAAGGGGCAGGTGATGCTGCTGCGTCTTCTGGAAGAACCCGTCTATCGACCGCTCGGAGCGGAACGCGAGCAGCGATTCGACGTCCGCATGCTCGCGGCGAGCAACCAGAGCCTCGATGAGTTGGCCGTGCTGGGGCGCTTCCGTGCCGACCTGCTGTTTCGCCTGCGTCTGATCGAGCTGCGCATCCCGCCCCTGCGCGACCGCGAGGGCGACGTGGAACTTCTGGCCGAGCACTTCATGCACTCTGTGGCGCAGCGCTACCACTTGCGCGCCGGCCACTTGCAGGCTTCGGCGCGCGCCTGGCTCTACCAGCACGACTGGCCTGGCAATGTGCGCGAACTGCAGCATTGGGTTTGCCGCACCTTGCTGTTGGGCGAATCGAACGATCTCCACCCTTTGCCCGAAGACATGGTCCACATGGCCCATGGCAGTGAGGCGCGCCCGCTCCAATACCGCGACGCGCGTGCGCGTGCGCTCGAGGCTTTTGATCGTGGCTACCTGCACGAACTGCTGAGCCGGCATCACGGCAACATCACCCACGCCGCGCGCGAGGCCGGCAAAGAGCGGCGTGCACTTGCACGCCTGCTCAAGCGCTATGCGCTGGACGCCGCGAGCTTTCGCAGCATGGCGCGCTGAAGCTATCGGCCGCCGATCGATCACTCGATCGACCACTCTGTTCGACACCCCCTAAGTTGCGGTGCGCCAGGCGAGGCGCGGGCGGCGTTGCGGGCGCAAGCCTCGCACCCTGCGGGTCTCCCGCGGCCCGTCGGCGGGTCGCATGTGACCCGCCGGTGCTGCACCGGGCGTCACCCTGATTCGCCCCGGGATATGCGCTGGCACGACGGGTCGGCGCCGCCTCAGCCTGTTGCAAACGTGTTTTGAAACTATCAAGCAAATCAATGGCTTGAGATTTTTCGTCGTGTGGCATGCGCTGTGCGATAGCGCACGCATGCACATCGAGGATCCCGCTCATGGCCGGCATTCCAACTGCTCCTGAATCGGTGGCACGCGAAATCCTGGCCTACCTGACCAAGCGTCCCAGCGCTTGCGACACCCTGGATGGAATCCTCCAGTGGTGGTTGCCGCGCATACGCCTGGAAGAGGCCACCGAGACCGTGGAGCAGGCACTGGCGCTGCTGGAGCGCCGCCACCTCATCGACCGCATTGCCCTGGCGGCTGGCCCGGTGATGTATCGCCGCCGCGAACTCCCGGCCGGCACCACCACGGCCTCGACGCCCCCGCTACGTGACCCGAGGAACACGCCATGAACCACATGCCGATGCTGGCCTTGCGAGCGCAGTCCTATCAAGCCGAAACCACCGACCGGCCGCGCATTCGTGCCAATCGCCAGGAAGTCGATGACCGATTCCCGGTACTGGGTTTCACGGTCGACACCCGCGGGTTGCCGTGGTACGAGGTGATTCTGGCGTCGCAGCCGGCGCATTTCGATCCGGCACGTGCGCACGAGCGCGACACGACCTTCTACTCGAGCCGCTCCGACAGCGGCCTGATCAGTGCCGAGACCACCGTCTATACCGTGCCATCGGCGGTGCTCAAACGCTTTGCCCCCGGGCGTTCGATCTACTACACGCTGGTGGCCTACGCCGACCGGCAGCTCAGCGGGGCGGCCCCATCGCACACGCTGGCCGAACTGCTGCACGACGCACCGCGCGTGCAGCTTGCGGCCGGTTTCAGCGGTCGCACGCTGGCGGCGGTGCTGGGGGTTCCCTCGCACTTGTTGCAACGGGTCCAGCCCAGCCTGAGCGAAACGTCGGCAGCGCAAGATGCGGAAGACGACCGCGGTGAAGGCGAAGACGGCTATGGCCGCGCCAGCGAGGCCTATGCGGCGGCCAATCCATGGGATGAGGATCCAACGCTCGCGTATCAGGCCGAGTCGCCCTATGGCGACGCGCAGGAAGACGGTGCTGCCTACGGGTACAGCCAGTCAGGCAGTGACTCGCAGGAAGAGCCAGCCGAGGGAACCGATGGCGCGGTGGTCCACGGCGCAGCCTGGGGCGGCGACGATGTCGACTATGACGACGGGTTCGGCGGGTCAGAGCCTCGCAGTCTGAGCGCGTCTGCGGCCGAGCCCCCTTATGACTACGACGAACTGTCTGCGGCTGCCGAGAGCAGTTATCCGAGCGGCGCCTCGGCTCCGGCGACGCTTCAAGACGACGAGGACGTCAGCGACGATGGCAACGCCACCAGTTCGGCGTATGCCGATGGCTACGAGGACTTCGCCTCGGGCTACGCAGCCGATGCCGTACCGCTGGATGTGCCGGCACAACGCCGTCTGATCGAGGCCGTGCTCTCCGTGGCGGGGCCGCCCGATGGCTATGCCACCACGTTGGCCGACGCCGAATTCAACGGCCAATTGGGCGAGCACCCTGCACGCGGGTGCTACCACCTGGGCCTGGCATTCGGCATCGGATTGGCCTGCCAGGACCGCGGCGACCTTGGTGCTCTTCTGCGCCTGATGCAGCAGCGAGACGCTGCGATGTTCCAGCAGGTGTTCGGCCCGCAGGCCGGGGCGCTGTTGGAGGTCACCAACCGCAGCGGCCCTGGCGCGGCCGAATCGGCCGACGGCCGAGGGCCTCGGGTCCAGCCGGTGGGCGGGGAAGACTTGTGGTCACCGGGCTGGCTGGCGCGCTTCAAGGAATCGGCCCGGGCAGACCTGTTCGGCGCCGGCAAGCCGCAGCTTTTCAACGGCGCGCAGAACGAGCTGGTCGTCGCACAGTTCCTGACGCCCATGGTGCCTCTCGCACGTCTGCTGGGCTTGAATACGCAGCGTGGCCTGGGCGTGTTGTTCGACCGAGCCTTGCAAATGGGGGCGAAACGCGCCGTCGATTGGGTGCTGGCCGCCATCAGCCCGGTGCAGACGCTCGCACAGCGGCAGCAGGCCTTGTCGGCGCTGGGCCATGCAAACCTGCAGGCGTTCCAGCGCAGCCAGCCCGGATTGCTGGTCGACGGTGTGTGGGGCCCGATGACACATGCCGCGCTCCTGGGGGCATTGCGTGCCTTGGGGCCGGCTTCGCCGCTGCCAATGCCACAGGGCAGCGCCGATGCGCTGGCCGCGCTGCAACGCCGCGCCGCAGCCGAGCCTTGGCAGGCCCGCACGGCCCGCGTGCTCGCTGCGTTGGACGACACGCGCTACGCGCTTTGATCCGGCACACGCGAAAGACCGCACGATGAACTCGATGCCCTCTCCCGAAGTGCAGCGCGTGCGCCAGCTCAACGAGCTGTTGCTGGGCAGCCCTTCCTACCGGGCGCTTGACGCGGGCACGCAGCGCGAGTTGGCGCAGTCCATGCGCAAGATCACCGGTTACCTGCAGGCCGACCCCCACGATGGTCTGGCCCGACCGTTCGCGCCCGACCTGTCCAGCCTGCGGGCTGGCAGCCCCAACGCGGCACCGCCGCCGCCCTCCGCTTGGGGCCAGCCAGCGCCAGCGCCTGGCGCCATGGCACCGGCCGCACCTCCGGCGTCGGGTGGCGCGCCCGGCGCAGTCAGCCGTGCAGGCGAGGCGGCGCGTGCCACGTTGAGCGCGATCGATTTCCCGTCGTTCGTGGCCTCGCTGATCCAAGGCACCTTCCAGGCCATCGTGAATGCCTCCATCCAGCAGATGGAGGCTTACGCCGAAATGCTGAAGAGCGTGGCCAGCACCGTCGACCGCTTCATGCAAGACAACATCAGTGATGGCATGGCGCGCGACCACCTGAGCGAGCAATACGGCCAGCTCTTCACGCGCGACACCAGCAGTGGCTCGCCGCGCCTGCAAATGCGTCCGCGCAGCAAGGACGCCGAGCTGCCTGGCTTCTTCAAGGACATGGGCTTTTCCAGCCCGGCCGACATCGACGACGACGCCATCGAGCAGGTGGTCGTGCCGCAGACCCGCCGCTACCTGGCCGAAGCGCGCCAGCGCACGCTGGCCACGATGGTGCTGATGGGCATCAACCGCATCGTGGTCGACGATGGCGAGATCACCGCCAAGCTGCAGTTCCACATCGACGCGAGCGAGTCGATGGCCATGCGCTTCGACCAGACCAAGACCACCGCCGGCAACATGAGCGGCACGGCCGGGCGGAGCCCCTTCGGCGCGCAGGCGGTGATGGTCAACACGGCGAACATCAACGCGCAGAGCGACATCAATGTGCGGGCCGACCTCACGGGCCAGGTGAAAGTGAAGTTCCGCAGCGAGACTTTCCCGCTGGAGCGCTTTGCAGATTCGGCCGCCATCCAGCTCATCAACAGCAACGCGCGCGTGCCGCAGGCACCCGCGCCCGCGGCTGGGGCAGCTCCTGCCGTGCCAGCGGCTGGCGCAGTGCAGGCGCCAGCACCGGCATTGCCGGCCCCCGCCGCACCCGCACGGGCGCCAGCGATTGCGCCCCCGCCGCCGCGCGCCGTGGAAACGCAAGGCTGGGCAGGAGAAGACCCATGGGCACCCGAGGTCTGAGCCATGACACGCCCGCTCGCCGACACCTTGCTGGCACTGGTCGGTTCAGTGGTCGACGCGCCTGCCTATGGCCTCACGGTGACCGAGTTGTCTTTGGAAATTCCGCTGGAGCTCACCGCGGCTTGGCACCGAGGGCAGGTCACGATTCTGGGCAGTGCGCCGCACTCGCGCTGGCGGGCCGGCTTTTTGCCGCCGGTGCACCCGTTGCGCCTGAGCCTCACCCTGATCGACGAGGACGGCAGTGGTCAATGAAGGCGCCTTTCCTGTCGAGGACTTCATCAACGCGATCACCACGCAGCTCGACCGCGTGCAAGACGCGTTGCGCCTCAAGGCGGTCAACCGGCCGCTCACCTATGCCCTCAAAGACTTGCAACTGGAGCTGAAGGTGTTTGTGGATCTCGATGCTCAAGGCAACGTACGCTTTCGCCCTGCAGGACCGAACGAGTCGGGTGCGAGCACGGTCAATTTCGGCTTCACCACGATCACCAAGCCGATGATCGAGGAGAACACGGTGTCGATGGCCGCGACGCGCAGCGCACCGCTGACCGACCTCGGCCTGTCGCCCGATGAGCAGCAGCGCCTGGAACGCATGGGCGTGCGCAACCTCGCGCAGCTCAACAACCTGCGTGCGTCGACCGGCATGCAAGCCATCTCGCGGCTGACCGACGTGTCGTTGGACCGGCTGCGCGCCGCCGTGGACCGTGGAACCCCAGTCGTGCGCGGCGTCACGCCGGCGGCACCACCACCTCCACGGACGTGGCCCACGCCGCCGGCGCCGAAGCCACCCGTCACGCAGCCGCCGGTGATGCAGCCGCCCACGCCGCGGCCTCCGGTGCCGCGGCCACCAACGCCACGCCCACCGGTCTTCGTGCCTCCGTCGACCCGCCCGCCGATCATGACGCCGCCGATCTTCATGCCGCCCGGGCGCACGCCCTTGCCGGTGATGCGTCTTGACCCCGGCACACGGCAGATCGCCGTGATGGGCACCAACCTGGCCGAAGGTGCGCAGTGGCCCGAAGTGAAGCTGAACGCGCAGCCGCTGGCCTTGGCGGAAGCCGAGTCCGACCGCTTGTTGGTCGAGTTGCCCCATGATCACCAAGGCGGCACGCTGGAGATCAGCCTGCCTGGCGGTGAAACCCTGGCCTACGAACTGGCGCTGGACGACGCACCGGGCCTCGCGTCTTCCACCCACGCCGAGGCTTCGACGCTGCTCGATGACTGGGCGCCCCTGGGAGACCGCTCATGAAGCGCGCCGGCCACCTGGTGCTCACGCTGCGCAGCGGCGAGGCGCCGAGCAACGTGCCGGCCCACCTGGATTGCCTGGCCGGAGCCGGCCGCCCCACCGGCCGGCTCGACGGCGGGCGCATCGACGCTGTGCTGTTGCGCTACGGGGGCGGGGCGCGCATCGAAACCATCTACCACGCACGCCGTTCACTGGGCCGCTTCGGTGAACACCACGCCGACTTTGACGACCGGGAAGAGGCGCTGGGCCTGTCGCGCAGCTACCGCATCCAGTTGGGCGACCGAGACGCCGACGAGAGTGTGGTCGCCGCCTTGCGTGACTTGGCGGCGGTGGAATCGGTGAGCGTGCAGATGCTGATCCGCACCGAAGACGCGGTGCACGACGGCGTGCTGCCCAACGCGAAGCTGGCGCGCCAGCCGCACGAGCAGATCAATGTCCCCGCGGCGCTGGCGCTGGAGGCGGGCGACGAGCGCATCACCACCGCGGTGGTCGACACCGGCATCGTGATCGGTCACCCCGAATTCCAGCGCAAATGCCTCGCCGGCTACGACACGGTGGACATCGGCATGGGCCGCGTCGGCGACAAGCTCAAGCTGGTCGGCGACTCGCGCGGGCTCGACTACAACCCCTACGACGAAGTCGGCCACGGGTGCCATGTGGCCGGGATCATCGGCGCGCAGGGTTGGCACCTGCCGCGTGGCGTCGGCGGGCGCAGCCTGCTGCTGGCCGTGCGTGTGCTCGCCGGCGCGCTGGATGAACGACGCGGCAAGCGCGTGGGCGTGGGCTGCCAGCCCGACATCGACAGCGGAATGAAGGTGGCGGTCGATCTGGGCGCCGACGTCATCAACATGAGCTTCGGCACGCCGGCCGCGAGCCTGGACCCGGCCGCCCCCGTGCCGCACCATGCCGTGGTGGCCTATGCCGCGCAGGCGGGCTGCACGCTGGTGGCTGCAGCGGGTAATTCCGGCATCGAGGAAATCATCTACCCCGCGGCTTTGCCCGAGGTGATCTGCTGCGCGTCGATCGACTCCAACGGGCGGCGCTCCAGCTTCTCGACCCAGGGCGCGCATGTGACGCTGGCTGCGCCAGGCGAGCAGATCCTGAGCTGCGGGCAGCGCGGCTATCAGGTGAGTTCGGGCACCTCGTTCTCGGCGCCCTTCGTGTCGGGGGTGGCCAGCCTGATGAAGGCCCGTGCCATGCACGCGGGCCGCCGCCTCGATGGCGCTGTGACCAAGGCCTTGTTGATCGAAAGCTGCAGGCCGCTGGGGCAGGGCGGGTTCAGCCGCGAGACGGGTCATGGCCAGCTCGACGCTCTGGCTGCCTTGCAGGCACTGGACCGTTGGCTGCAACGCGGGAAGGAGGCCCGGCCATGAACGATTCGATGCAGCGGCCCCTGTGGCGCGTGGCACGTGCCTTCGGCAGGCTCGCACGCGATGACGGTGCCACGCCTGCCGCGGCCAAGAAGCTCATGCGTGCCTACTGGAAGCTGCTGTGCCGGCTGCAGCCCGACTTCGGCGCGATTCAGCGCAGCGAGCTGCTGGCCTTGCTGCAGCTCGCGCGGCCGGGCGTTGCTGCGAAGGTGATTTCATCGCCGGCGTTGGCGCTGTTTGCGCCGGCGGCACTGTTGGATTGGGTGAAAGCGAACCGGCCGGGGCTGCCGTTCGCACTTGATGACGCCAAACGTTGGCTGGTGATTGCCCGAGCACCGCCTGGTGCGCCCTATGTCGAGGCCGTGGTGCTCAACGTGGCATCACGGCTGACCACGGCATCGCAAACAAGGAAGTTTGCAGACCTGTTCGATCAACTTTGGCAGAAGGAGAAAACCATGACAGTCAAATTCATCTACGACCGGCGTGGGCTTCCGCCGAGTTTCGCGTTCTACGACCCCTCGCAGTCGACGGTGCCGCCGAACGATCCGGTGACGCAGTTGCCCGACCCCGCCGAAAGCCCGTTCTACAAGGCCCTCGTGGCCCTGCTGGACAGCAGCTTCTACGGCAAGGCCGGTGCCGCGGTGGATCCCGCCAACGTCAACCTCACGGCGACGATTCTCGGAACGCTGTTGCTCAAGGAGATCTTCGATCCCGCGAGCGTGGCCTTTGCACCGGCAGTCAATGAGGCGTGGTCGGTGTCGCTGCGCGACACCCCCGTCGTGGGCGGTACCCTGAAAAATCGAAACCTCTATGACAAGGTGGCAGCGGTGATTCCGACGCTGCCGGGACGCACCGACAACAGCGGCAACAGCTACATCGCTTTCCAGGAAATGGCGGCGGTCACGAGCTTTTGCGCCGACAACGCCAACACCGTGGCGATGGACTCGGCCTACTTCCCGAACCAGGTGCGCATTGGGCTGGACAAATACGTCGAAGGCACTCCGCCCGAATTGACGCTGACGATTCCGCCGCTCACTGGCGCGGGCGGCACCGACAGCGGCTTCAACCCTGCTGGCGCGGTTGCGGTGGGCTCCGTCTCGCAGGTCTACCAGCTCGACGTCAAGTGCAACGTCATCCGCGTGGTCGACCGCATCACCGAGCTCTATATGCAGGGCTTGCTGCCAATGAACTACGACGTGGCGGCCAAGGCCATCGAAGACTACTACTGGAGCAGCGAAGACCGCCTCAACGAGGGGGCGCGCAACTCGGTCTACGGCCGAGTGCTGGGCATCCCCAACACCGAGGTGTCGAAGGAAGTGGTGCCCAACCGCGATCGCGACGGCCTGCTGCAACGATTCGTGGCAGCGCTGGCCGAGCACGACAGGCAGCAAACCATTTCTGACCTGCTGCAGCCCGGCGCTGCGCGCTCGATGAGTCTGACCGTGGAGCAGGTGCGCAAGGCCGGCCGCGACGTGCTGGCCAACGCCTCGCTGTACGGTTGGGGCGGCACGCAGTCGGTGGCGCGGCGCCTGGTGCAGCACGTCGCCACGGCGATGAACATCCTGAAGATGCCGTCGGTGCAGGCCGTGTTCGGCGTGACCTCACCCTACCAAGTGATCGAGCGCGTGTCGCGCACCGAGTTCGGCAGCGTGCCCAACCTCTTGATGGCCATCAACGTCGGCGATGCGGAGAAGGGCATTCACGAACTGCTCGCGAAGTACCTGCCGGCCTTCTTGGAAGGCAACAGCGGCAAGCCGCTGTTCGACATCGGGATGAACCAGGGCGGGCTGAGCACCACGACCGGCTTCGTGCCGACGGGGATTCCCGGTTCCATCCCCACGATCGACGAGCGCCAGCTCAAGACCTATGCCCAGTCGTGGCTGGCCGCACGCAGCTATGGCGACGCTCAGGTGGAGAAGTTCGCCCAGCCGCAAGACAGTCCCTACACCGGCAGCATGCCCACGTTCGGCGGAGCGGGGGCCGCGGCCGGTGGCGACGTGATGGACAAGCTGCGGCAGATGGTCTCGTCGGGCAGTGCGCCCAGCATCGATCAGTTGCAGCAGCTGCTGCCGGCCATGCGCTGAGCGGCCACGCAAGGAGCACATGTCATGTATGCCCACAACGTGGCCAGCCTGGCCAAGTCGCTGATCTCCAGTGCGTCGCGACGGCTGGGGGTCGCCACCCCCGCCGAGGATGTGTCGGACATCGTGGACGGAACGCTGTCTTACCCGCTGGGACCGCACCGCGGGGTGCCGTTGTCGCCGCACTATGCCGAGACCACGCCCGAACACCTGGCCTTCGTCGTGCAGGCTGAAGCGCCAGGCATCACGCCGGCCGACCGGGTGGAGAACGCAACGCGGGCGCTGTCGCGCATCGTCGAGCGCAATTTCGGGCGTGAAGCCCGGCACTGGCTGGACGGAAAGACCGAAACCATGCGTGGTGGTGGCTATTTGCGCAGCGCCAGCATGGGTGCGCGCTTTGGCGGCAGCTTCGACCGCAACGGTTGCTCCGAGTCCTTTGCGCAGTACGAATGGGGCCCGCAGCTGATGGACACGCTGCCCGCCGCGCTTTACCGCGTGGTTCGTGCAGCGATGGAAGCCTTGCCTGGTCTGACCCCGGCGCTCAGCACCGTGCGCTGCGGCCGCAGCAGCGGCAGCCACCAGGTGTCGTTCGAGCTGGATCGCCCCCTGGCGCTTGCCGCCTTGCAGCCGCTGATGGACCAGTTGGGCCTGGGCAGTCGCCATGCCGGCCTGATGAGCGCGCTTGCCTTCGTGCTGGGCGCACGCTTCACGCTGCCGCCCGACACCTGCCTGCTCACGCTTCGGCCCACGCGCTCCGGCATCGAGATGCGCATGGACGTCAACCTCGACGCATTGCCCGACCCGCCCGCGCAACTCATGGCGCTCATGCGCCTGCAGATGACCGAACGCCCCAAGAGTCTGCAGGGCCTGGACCGCTGGATGCTCGCGCTGACGCCCGATGGTTACCCCGGCCCGGGCACGGTGTCGGTGCTGTCGGTGTGGGTCCGCCCAGATCTGCCGGCGCGGCTGGCGCTGTTCCTGAGGCCGGCCCTGTTCGAAACCGGGCCATCACCGGCAGCCACGCCTTCGCCGGCGCCGCGTTCCCCGATGCCGGTCAGCGCCGCCGCGCAAGCCTGGGCCGTGCCCGACTGGGCGCCAATGCACTGAGCTTGCTCGCAAGGAGTGTTTGCCATGGCTGCCACCTCGACCCCTGACCCGATGCTGGACGAGATCCGCTCGCAGGTGCGCACGCGGCTGCTCGCCAGCCCGAGCTTTCGCGCGCTGGACAAGGCCACGCAACGCCAAGTGGCCTACGACACTGTCAATGCGCTGAGCTACATCGCGCGCGGGGAAGGGCGCAGCGTGCCTGCGTCGGTGACGCTGGGCGGCAACAGCGGAGCCTTCGTGCCGGCACAGGCGATGGCCGGTTCGCCGACCACCTTGCCGCAGCGCTCGATTGGCCCGATGCGCAACGTGTCGTCGGTGTTGCAGCCGCCGGCACCAGGCTCCCCGGGTAGCCCCGGCGGTGCTCCGGCAGGCAACCCGGGACGTCAGCGAGGTGATCTCGGTGAAGCCGCTTTCGAAGGCAGCCAGGCCTTCACCGAGACCATTGCAAACGTCAACTTCCCAGCCTTCGTGGGCGGGCTGATCGATGGGGTCTTCAACTCCATCGTCACCACCTCGATCAAGCAGATGGAGGCCTATGCCGAGATGGTGAAGAACGTGTCGAAGTCGGTCGACCAGTACATGAAAGACAACGTCACCGAGAACAACGCACGCGACTACCTGGCCGACCGCTACCCCGACCACCTGGAGGTGGACATCACGGGCAACCAACCCAAGCTCAAGCCCAAGGAAGGCTATGACGAAGACAGCCTGCCCGACTTCTTCTCCGACCTGGGCCTGAAGACACCGGTGAAGTCGCTGGACGAAGACAACGTGGAGCAGGACCTGGTGCCCGCCGCGCGCCGCCGCATCGCGATGGACCGCCAGCAGTTGCTGGCCACGATGGTCATGATGGGGGTGAACCGATTGGTGGTGACCAACGGCACCATCGAGGCATCGTGCCTGTTCGAGCTGGACACCCATGGCGCGCGCACCAGCCACGCCAACCGCACCACCGACTTCGATCGCACCCGCACGAGCGGCAACGAGTGGGGTAACGACGGTAGCTACAGCCGCTCGAACAAGGAACGCGACGCGAGCTGGTTCAGCGATGCGCGCGACGCGTCGGAAACCAAGAGCAACTGGTACAGCAAGGGTTCGCGCACCGAGACGGCGAACTTCAAGATGCACACCGCGAGCGACCGCGCTGACGAACAGACCATCGACCTGCACGCCAAGCTGGGCGGCAAGGTCAAGGTGAACTTCAAGAGCGACTACTTCCCGATGGAGAAGATGGTCGATGCCCTGCAGGTCAACCAGATCCGCGACAAGACTGCCGCGGGCCTGGCGCCTCAGGCGACGGCGGCGGCACCGGCCCAGCCGGCTCCCGTGGCGCCGCCGCTGCCGCCGATGCCATCCTTGCCCGCCGCGCCCGCGCCGGCGCGCCCTTGAGCGGAGGCTGCCGTGGCCACACCCTTGCCCGATTCGCCTTTGCTGCAAGACATTCGCGACCGCGTGCGTTCGCACCTGGTCAACAGCGCCGCCTACCAGGCCCTGCCGCCGGTGAAGCGGCAGGCGCTGGCGCACGACACCGTGAAGGCCTTCGCCTACATCCTGGGCGGGGCCGACGGCCGGCAGCAGCCAACTTCGGTGCAGTTTGGCGGCCACTCCCCGATCACCGAGGAACTGGCCAACAACACGCCACCTCCGCCCGAAGGCGAGAGCGCTGGCCAGCGCTTCGCCCAGTCGGGGGCCGTCGCCGCTCAGCAGGGCAGCGAGGCCTTCACCGACATGGTCAACAAGGTGAACTTCCCGAAGTTCGTGGCCGGCTTGATCGACGGGGTCTTCAACGCGATCGTCAGTTCGTCGATCAAGCAGATGGAGGCGTATGCCGAGCTGGTGGCCAATGTGTCGAAGTCGGTCGACCAGTACATGAAGGACAACGTCTCGGAGAACAACGCCCGCGACTATCTGGCCGACCGCTACCCGCAGGTGTTCGAGATCGGCTTCGAAGACAAGGGCCCGAAGCTCAAGGTGCGCGAAGGCCTGGATGAATCGGCACTACCAGACTTCGCGGCCGACCTCGGCGTGTCAGAGAAGCTTTCGTCGCTGGACGACTCCACTGCCGAAGAGCGCCTGCTGCCCGCTGCACGCCGCCGCATGGCCATGGACCGGCAGCAACTGCTGGCCACCATGGTGATGATGGGCGTGAACCGCCTGGTGGTGACCAACGGCCAGATCGAGGCCTCGTGCATGTTCGAGCTGAACACGCAAGATGAGGTGAAGCGGCGCATGACGCAAAAGCGCACCTCCGACTGGCAGCACAACTACCAGGGCGAGTGGGGTTCCGACGGCAGCAGCAGCCGTTCGGGCTCGGGCTTCCTGGGCCTGGGCGACGACACCGAGAACAAGAACAGCTGGTACAGCAAGGGTGCCGTGGACGACACCAGCAAGTTCAACGTCACCACCACGCGCAGCGACGATTCCACCGCCAAGGTCGAGATGCACGCCAAGCTCACGGGCAAGGTCAACCTCAACTTCAAGAGCGACTACTTCCCGATGGAGAAGATGGTCGACGTGATGCAGATCGACCGCATCCGCGGCAAGACACCCACTGCCAAGACGGCTGCACCACCCGGCGCGCCGGCTCCGGCGCCTGCGCCCTGAGGTGCCAATGCCGGCCCAACCATCTCTACAACTCTCTCTGGCGCGGGCCGAGGAGTGGCTGGCACGCGTGCCGGCGGCGACGCCGCGCGACCCCTATGCCATCGACCTGCCGCCGGTGCTCGACGGCGCCGGGCTGTCGTCGATCACGCCCGAGACGCTGCGCGCGTTGGCCGCGCTTTACCTCGACGCCGAGCTGGAGCAGGCCGGCCTGCCGTTCGCCGCCGAGCTGCTGGCCGACCACCGGATGGAGTTGCCGCTGGCCAGCGCCGAGGCTGCGCGCGCGCTGGAGCAGTTCGCATTGCTGCGCCGCGAACACTACAACCGGCAGCAGCGCGACGTGCTCTATGCCCGCCTGTTCGGGCTGGGCGCGGCGGCCAGCGGCAGCGCTTCCAACAACGACTTCCAGCGCCGCCTGGCCGCTTTTTCGCAGGCGGTGCTTCGCCAGGCCGAGCCGCCGCTGTACGGCGGCAGCCAAGCCATGCGCGACAGCGCCGTGCGCTGGGCCTCGCAACAACTCGCGGCCAACCTGGCAGCCCGGCCCTACGGCAATGCGCTGATGGCGGGAACGCGGCTGCAGGCCTATCTGCACGCGGCCATCGAGCTGTTGACGCACCCGGCGCTGCTGCGCGACTTCGCGGTGCCCGGCCTGTGGCCCCTGCTGGCCAAGCTGTTCGGTGCGGCCACGCCCGACCAGGGGCGTTTCGTCTCGCGCGGCCAGGCGGGGCTGCAGTTGCTGCAGCAACTGGCCGACTGGTTGCCACTGCTGGGCAACCCGATGCCCTTGCCGCCCGCCACCACGGCGAGTCAAAGCGCCGCGGCGCAATGGTTGGCGGCGAGCGGCTTGGTGAGCGCGACCAGCACTGCGGCGCCTGTGCACTGAGGACCTGGGCATGGGAGCCGCCTTGATGCTGCAAAACGACGCGCCGGTGGACGGTGTGCTGAGCGGACCGTTCGACGTGCCGCCTTCGCCCGAAGGCATTCGCCCGACCCGCGCCACCGTCGATCTGGTGCAGGGGCAGGTGCAGGCGCTGCTGGCGGCCACGCCTTCGTACCACGCGTTGCAAGCCGCCGAGCGCGAACAGCTGACCCACGGCCTCACCCGCATCTCGGCCTACGCTGCGGAATGCCTGCGCGACATCTGCTGGCAATCGCGCCAGCTCGGGCAGACGCCGGTGGTCAAGCGCACCCGCGAAGTGGCCACGCCGCTGGCGCGCGCCCAGGGGGACGATTTCAAGCCGCAGGCCGCCGGGCAGATCGCTCGCATCACCGAGCAGACGTTGAAGGCGGTGGCATTTCCGACCTTCGTGGCCGACCTCATCCGCGGCACCTTCGATGCCATCGTGCGCACCTCCATCCAGCAGATGGAGTCGTTCGTGGCGATGGTGGCCAACGTGTCGAAGACGGTCGACCAGTTCATGGCCGACAACATTTCCGACCTGCAGGCGAAAGACTGGCTGGCCAGCCGCTTCCCCGAACACATCCGCATCGAAAACCAGCAGGCCGTGCCGGCACCAGGGGCCGACGAGAAGCCGCCGCCAGATTTCCGCCGCGAGCTGCACCTGGACAACGAGGTCTCGCTCGATGAATCGAGCATCGAAGAGGTACTGGTGCCGGCAGCTCGGCGCAGGCTGGCCGAGACGCGGCTGCAGATGCTGTCAACCTTGGCCTTGATGGGCGTGAACCGCATCATCATCACTGGCGGAAAGATTCGCGCGACGATGGGCTTCCACATCGACACCACCGACCGCGCGCACCAGGAGAACGCCTCCGACTTCGACTTCCGCACTGCCGCAGCGGGCAGCTTCGGCTTCGGGCCATGGAGCGCCAGTGCGTCGATGTCACTGTCGTACGTGAGCAGTTCGCGGGCATCGAGCGATCAAGAGATCAACGTTGACACCGATCTCACCGGGGAGGTGGAGTTGCACTTCAAGAGCGACTACTTCCCGCTGCAGCGCTTCGCGGGCAACGCGCAGATGCAGACCATTCGCGGCAACACCGCGGCGCCCGAGTCGAACCCGCTTCCCGAGGCCAAGGCTGTCCCCTTTGAAGCAGCTCCCGAGGCGGGCGGCAGCGTGGGGCGCTACACCTCGCCGCGCAGTCGCCGCACGCCGGCCGCACCACCCAAGCTGCGTCCCATTGGCGAGCCCTTGCCCGCCGCGAGGATGCCCGACAAGCCGTTGGACCCCGATGCCATCCACCCAGTGCACAAGGAAGAAGTCGCGCCCGAAGGCGGCAAAGGCGAAGGCGAGGGCGCTGGAGCTGAAGGCCAGCCCGCCGATAAGAAACCGGGAGACCACAAGCCCGGAGACAAGAAGACCGATGGCACCAAGGCCATCGACAAGAAGGCCGACGACAAGAATGCGGGCGGCAAGGCACCGGGCGACAAGAGGCCCGAAGCGAAGACGGCGGAAGACACCCCAGGCGACGCGGGCCACGCCGAGCCTGCCGGCCTCGCCAGTGGTCTGGGGCTGCGCGCGCCCGATCTTCGTCGGAACTGGAGTACACCATCATGCTGACCACGCCACCTCCTGTGCCCCTGCCGGGGCCATTTGCCCACAAGCCGCAGCCGCAAGGCGTGGCAGCCAGCCCCGCGGTGTCGCAGTTCGTGGCCACACAGGTGAAGGCCTTGCTGGACGCAAGCCCGGCGTACTACGAGCTGCCGGAGGCGCGCCGCAACGAGATGCGCGGCAACCTGGAAAAGATCGCCAGCTATGCCGCAGCGCTGCTGCAAGACGAATGGGCCACCACCGAGCGCCTGGGCCAGATGCCGATGGTGCGCGCCCAGGTCACCATGCCCGCCATGGCCCCGGCGGCGCCCGCCGTGGCGCCTGTCACCTCCTCTGCATTGGCCTTCGGAAAGCAGGAGAAGCGGGCCGCCGCCTCCGACGAGTTCAGCCCGCGCGCGGCCAGCGAAGTGGCGCGCGTCACGCGCGACACGCTGAACGCCATCGCATTTCCCACCTTCGTGGCCGACCTGATCAAAGGTACTTTCAACGCCATCGTCGACGCGTCGATCAAGCAGATGGAAGCCTATGGCAACCTGCTGGCCAACGTGGCCAAGACGGTCGACCAGTTCATGGCCGACAACATCACCGACAACCAGGCCCGCGACTACCTTGTCAGCGCCTACCCCGACCGCATGAAGATGGAGGTGAGCGACGACGGAGCCAAGGTGCGCGCGCGCGACAACGCCAACGAAGGTGCCAAGCCTGACTTCAAGGCGCAGTTTGGGTTGTCGGAAGACATCGAACTCGACGACGACAGCATCGAAGAGAAGCTGGTGCCGGCCGCGCGCCGCCACCTGGCGCGCAGTCGCCACCAGTTGTTGTCGACCATGGTGCTGATGGGCATCAACCGCATCGTCGTCACCAGCGGGCGGATTGCGGCCAAGATGGGTTTTCGCATCGATGCGAAGGACCACGGCACCGCGCAGTCGGCCAGCCAGTTCGACTTCAAGAACGAGAACACCTCGGCGGCCGGCGGCACCTTCCTGGGCTTCGGGGCGTTCAGCTACAACAAGAACACCGTGGCCTACGTCAGCTCGACGAAAAAAGACAGCGCCGACGATCTGGACGTCCACGCCGACCTCACCGGCGAAGTCGACATCAAGTTCAAGAGCGACTACTTCCCGATGGAGCGCTTCGCCAAGCCCGAGATGATGGCCATGATCCAGGGCAACACGCCCAACCCCACGGCCAACACCCCGGTCACCGGCAGCGGTGAGAAGAAAACCGCTGCACCCGCACCTGCACCCTGAGGAGGCACCGCCATGCCCAAGCCCGTCGTCGTGATCGATCCCGGCCATGGTGGCCGTGCCAAGGTGGGCGGCTCCTCGCCCAACAATGCCTTGGGCCCCAACGGCCTGCAGGAAAAGGACCTCACGCTGGACATCGCCCAGCGCGTGAAGCCGTTGATCGCCAGCGTGGCCGATGTGAACCTCACGCGCGAGCGCGATGTGAACGTGGGCCTGGCCGAACGTGCCAAGGCCGCGCGCGACGCGCATGCAGCACTGTTTCTGTCGGTGCACCTGAACGGCTGGAACGATGCCACGGTGGATGGCACCGAGACCTGGGTCGCGCGCTCGGCCAACCAGCGCAGCCGCGACTTCGCTGCCAAGCTGCTGGACAAGCTGACCAAGACCACGCAGGTGAAAAGCCGTGGCGTGAAGCAAAGCGACTTCGGCGTGCTGTTGCCCGACCGGCACGACCCAGGCACTGCCGCTTGCCTGGCCGAGATTGCCTTCCTCACCAACCCGGCGCAGGCCAAGCACCTGACCGATGACCGCTACAAGCAGCAGATTGCCGAAGCGCTGGCCGCGGCCATCATCGAGCAGCTCAAGGCCGACGCGGCGGCCACCTCGCGCGCGCATGACTGGAGCGACGCATTGGGGGGCACGCCAGCCACGGCCGACTGGCTGCAAATCGAGTTCGAAGGCCTGCCAAAGCTGAAAGCGCCCACCGGCGAGTGGCCGTTCTTCCTGACCACCGGTGGCAAGACCGACCAAAAGGCGCACTTCGATGTGCGCATCCGCAATCGCAGCGAGACCAAGACTCTGTACCGGCCGGTGTCGTTCGTGAAGTTTTCGAAGAAGTCTGACACCGGCACCGACGTGTGGACCAAGGTCGACCTGGAAGGGCAGGCCGCCGACAAGCAGTTCAAGCGCATGGAGGGTGACTGGTACCTGGGCCCGGAAGACTCGCATGTGCTGCATCTCGCGATTGATCGCGCGCGATTGGAAAAGGCCTACCAGATGGCGCCGGGCAATTCGATGGCCGAGCTGCGACTGGAGATGGAGATCGTGGTGATGCCCGGCGGTGCGGTGATGCGCCAGGCGCGGCAGGTTCGCTTTGCCTTGGTGCGGCCGCTGGAATTGCTGTCTTCCACCAAGAAGATGGTGGGCGAGCCAGCGCTGACGGATCCGAAATTCCAGGAGTACTGGGTACCGGTATGGAGCAAGCAGTTCACGCAAGACAGCGACAAGCCACGCGACGTGATGTTCAGCATCCAGTCCAGCATCAACGACACCAGCGCCGACACCACCACCACGACCAATCAGATCACCACCACCAGCGGTACCGAGACGCAGGTGCAGTTCAAGCCAAGGGTTGATGCCACCTTCGGCATGCTGGCCTCCACGGGCAAGCAGCTTCTGGGCTCCCTGGGCCTCGAATTCAGCCAGAAGTGGACGGAATCGGTGGCCAAGCAGAACACTGACCAGCTCAGCCAGTTGCGCTCGACGAGCAACATCATCACCACCACCCACCAGCTCATGTTCAGTATCCCGCCCACGAAAGCGGGAAAGACCGTGCGCCTTTTCATTTGCCCCGTCTACAAGCTGTTCACCGTGAAGGCAGTTCGTTTCGACGGGCCCGACAACGATGGCCACGCCACGGCGCGATTCGAGGAAAACATTCCGCTGATGAGCTTCAGCGGCTGGCGCGAACTGGACCCGATCGTCACCGACACCAGCGCGGGCAGTGTGCCGATGCTACCCGCGGCACCGCGCCTGCCGTCGCCGGCACATGGCCAGGCCTGGGGTCTGGAAGACGAGCCAGGCTGGGGCCAGGCGATGGACCGCGAGGTGACCTTCGCACCACAGGTGGTCACCGTTTCGGCCGCGCGGCGAGCGCAGTTGCTGGCCAAGGCCGGCTGGAAGCAGGCCGACGTGATGGTGACGCTCAAGGACTTCCGGGGCCAGCCGATGCGCGGCCACCAGGCGTTCGCGGAATTCCGCTCACCCGGTGTGGCCGCGGTGTACGAATCAGCCGCGGTGACGGGCGGCGCTGTGATGTGGTCCAAGGTGTGGCTCAGGCCCGAAGGCACGGTGCGCGTGCTCGTCGTGAGCACCGGCGCGGCGGGCGTGGCGCCCGAAGGGGTGGAGCAATACAAGCTGCCCGGCAGCGGGCCGCTCAAGCTCGAGGCGGTGCAAGACGGCAACGAGGTGACAGTGAGTGCCGAGACCAGCCAAGAGGCCGCCGAGAAGGTGGGTGCCACCGGCAAGGCTGGAGTCAATTTCGAGGTGTTCGAGATTGGCGGCGAAGTGACGGGCGAGAGCGAGCGCAAGAAGGGCAGCACCCGCAGCGTGAGTTGGAAGGTGGTTCTGCCCACCTCGACCTTCAAGCTTCGCCAGTTGTGAACCAGCCCGTGGTGACTTGTTGAGGAAGGAGGCCCGTCATGGTCCTGCCCATCGTCGTACTTGACCCCGGCCATGGCGGCCGCAAGATGATTGGCGGTTCGTCGCCCAACAACGCGCGCGGGGCCAATGGCCTGCTCGAGCGCGATCTCACGCTCGACATGGCGCAGCGGGTGAAGCGCGAACTCGCGCGCGACGCCGATGTGCGCCTCACGCGCGACAGCGACGTCAACCTCTCGCTGGCTGACCGTGCTGCGTTCGCCAAGGCCGCGGGTGCGACAGTGTTCGTGTCCATCCATTTCAACGGCAGCACCGACCCCAAGGTCGACGGCACCGAGGCCTGGATCGGGAAGACCGGTCACGCGGACCGGCAGGCCTTGGCGCAGCAATTGGTGGACCAGGTGGCCTACCTGGCCGAGATCCGCAAGCGCGGCGTGTTTACCAAGGACTTCGGCGTGATCCGCGGTGACCGGCATGCTGCCGGCACCGACGCCTGCTTGCTGGAGGTGAGCTTTCTGTCCAACCCCAAGCAAGCGGCCAAGCTGGCTGACGAGGCCTACAAGGCAGCACTCGCCCAGGCGATTGCCACCGGCATCCGCGGCCACCTGAAGGGTGTGAGCCTACCGCCCCCGTCGACCAGTCACGCGCTGGACGTGGTGGGCCAAGGCAGGCAGGTGGTGAGCTGCCCCGTGCTGAGCTCGCACGCGGCCAGCGACAACCTCGCCTTGCGCTGGACGGTGCCAGCCGAAGTGCCCAGCGCGGTCGACGTCGTGGTGCATTTGCACGGCTTCGTTGCAAAGGGGTCACCGCTCAGCGCGGCCGGCAAAGAGAGGATGAGTGGCGTGGAGTTGGAACGCCGCGACCGGCTGACCTTGGGGATGGTGCCGGTGGGAAAGAAGACGGGTGGTGTCAGCCGCGACGGCAAATCCGATGTGGTGGACTTCCCGGCGCTGCTGAGTGGCGATGGGTTGAACAAGACCATCCGCTGGGCGCTCGACTGGTATGCGAAAGAGCAGCTGGGCAATCGTGTGATGGGCAGCCTGAAGGTCGATCGCCTGGTGCTGACGGCCCACTCCGGCGGCGGGGCTCGATTGCTGAAGCTGCTGGCCGCCGGGCACGACCCGCAAGAGCTGCACCTGTTCGACTGCTTCTATGAGTCACCCGCCGCGGCCAAGGATTGGGCGGCGCGCCACATCGCCACCGACGCGGCCATGCTGGCCGGCATCAGCAACGAGAACGATTGGGTGCCGTACATGCGCAGCCGCGGCGGCGCGCTGTGCTGCGCCTGGGATGGCACGGGTTCGATGAGCGGCGAGCTCAAGACGGGCATCGATGCCGCGCTGGGCAAGGTGGGCAACGAGCGAATTCGCTCGCTGCTCACGCGCTACTACCGCGTGCTGCGCGCCGGCATGGGTCACAACGACATTCCCGGTGCCTGGGGACCGGTGCTGCTGCGAGACGCCACCGCCAGCCCGGCCACGCCCAAAGCCGGCGCTCATGCGCTCGATGCGCCGCCGGCCGAATTGCGTCAGCGCATCGTCGACACCGCGCTGGCCGAGTTCAAGCGCTGGGGCCAGGGTAAGAAGCAGGAGACCGCCGCCGAGATGAGCGACACGTTGCGCGACTACTGGGCCACCGGCACCGGCACGGCAGTGTCCAAGGCCGACGTGCGCAGCACCGCCTGGCAAGACGAGCATCCTTGGAGTGCGGCCTTCATTTCCTGGGTGATGCACACCGCCGGTGCCGGCAAGAGCTTCGACTACAGCGCGGCGCATGCGCAGTACATCGCCACGGCCAAGAAGGCCCGTGACGCCGGTGATGCCACCCAGTTCCAGGCCTACCGCATCGACGAGGCCGTGCCCGAGGTGGGCGACCTTGTCTGCAAGGATCGCAAGGTCTGCACCAAGCGCAATTCGCAGAAGAAGTGCATCCAGTACGACTGCTCGGGCACGACCTACGACAACGTGGCGAGAGGCCGGTCGTCGCACAGCGACATCGTGGTCGAGGTGGACGCGGCGAAGAATCGCATCCGCACCATCGGTGGCAATGTGGACCAGTCGGTGGGCGAGAAGTGGATCAGCCTGGGCGCCGATGGTCACCTGCCCGAACGCGCGAAAGACGGTTGCCGCTACATCGCCGTGATGAAGCCACCTGCCAGCAGCGCGGCCAAGTCGCAGGCATGGTCGGAGCCTTTCGACGTGAAGTTTGATGACTACAACGCCTGCCTGCGCGATGTGAAAAGCCTGCACCAGTGCCCGGTCGTGCCACCGCTTTGCATTCGCCCGCGAGCGGCCAGCGCGCTGCCCGGCAGCAAGGCCGTGCGACTGCCCGACATCTGGAGTGAAAGTGAACCCGGAGGGCGCGACGGCTGGGACAAGCGAGACCAGGCCCTCTACGCGCAGCTGGTGGGCGGCAACCTGCCTGATTTCCTGCGCCGTTTCGTGCCAGTGACGGTGAAGAGCGCCGACGGCGCGCACACCATCACTTATCACGTGATGCCTGACTATCTGGCCGTAGGCAGTGATGACGATTACGTGACCGTGCCGCTGGGTGGCCCGGCCGCTGAGCGTGTGGCCGAGGCGTTCGGTTGCATCCTGCCCACGTCGAAGATGGTGTGGGACATCCATGCGCAAGCCGTGCACGTGCCGCTCGAACCCCGTGGCTACGCAGGCAGCAAGGACAAGGCCACGCAACTGAAGCAGGCCTCGACCTGGGCTTACGAGGAGTACAGCAAAGCCATTCAGCGCAGCATCGAGAAGGCACTGGCCGAGTCTGGCAAGAGCCGTGGTGCACTGGTGGCCGGCCAGCGCAAGGACGTGGTGATCGGCACCGACCTGCCGGCACAACGCGGCAAGTTGCTCTTCTTTGGCGGCTGGCTGCGCAACCAGCGCAAAGACGGCGTCTGGCACGAAATTCTTCAGGGTCAAGAAGGCGGCTATGGGCAGACCGGTCCTCACTTCGCGTTCTATGCAGACTACAGCCATGGCGTTCGCCTGGTGAGCCGCGCAGTCACGGTCGACGGACAGCAGCGAGACATCTCGGCGGTGCTGAAAGACAAGACGCTGTGCGGGTTGCTGATCAACGGCGGCCCGATGGATTTGAGCGTGGCGCGTTACAACAGCATGGCGGGCAGCCAGGCACATGACTTCAACCCGGCGCCCGCGGGGCCATCTGCGCCGGCGCAGCAGCGTATCGTGGCCGAACTGACCCAGCAGCATGCCGACCCGGCCAATGTCCCGGTGAACCTCCCCGAGCCCGGCTCCGGGGTCGACACCTTGCAGGTGAGCATTCCACCGGGACTCAAGTACAACCACTGGGACATCGAGTTGCTCGACGCGTCGTCCGCGGTGCAAGCGGTGGTGGAGGGCGCGCCGCCGCGGGGCAGCGAAGGGCAATGGCCTCTGCGGGTGCGCTGGTCGCACCCCGGGTACGGCAAGCTGAAGTACCGCCTGCGGGTCTACGCGTCGCCCGATGGGCGTTCAGCCCCGGTGCGTGTGGTGCATGGCGCGCCGGGTTTCGACCAACGCAGCCGTTCGCTGGTCGCGCAAGACGTGCCGGTGGAGATGGTTCTGCGCGGAGAACGCGCCAAGCTGGTGTACGCAGCACTGCAGCAAGCGCAAAAACACAGCGGCAACGGGCGGACCATCTCGAAGGCCCAAGTGGTTGGGGTGGACGATGCCATCGTCATCGGAATCATCGTGGCGCTGGGTATTGCGACGATTGCCTCGGTGGTGGCCGGGCTGGGGCTGTTCGTGCTCTACGGCGTGTTGATGGAAGCCATGAAGCGCGGCTACGACGTGCGCGACACCACGTTCAAGATGGCCGCCGGCGAAGGCCAGGCGCGGCAGGAGCACGAGCTCACCTTCAACCTCACGCAGCCTGGCAAGGGCGGGGCGGAAACCTCGCGTTCGCAGATGCCCGAGGCGGAGCCGGCGCCACCTGCGCGGCCGTCCTGAGGTGTCCGAATGAAGGCATGGCGTTGAGACTTGTCCGCGCCTAAGTCATTGATTCGTCTGTAATTTCATTGCAACCATCAACGCCATTACGGCAGCCTGTGTGGCGCGAATTCTTGGGGGGCGGAGCAGCCCGATCTCAGAATGCGTACTTGAGCCCGACCGTCGCCTGACGCGCATGACTGCCACCGCTTTGCACGGCAAGCGAGAAGTCGACGAAGAGCTTCTCGGCCTCGATGGCGTAGCGCGCGCCTGTCCCGATCCACGCCGACTCGCTGCTCTGGCCGAACACCTCGACACCCACATCCACGCCCTGTTCGCCGAGGTGCTCGACGGCAAAGGCGTACACCTTGGCATTCCTGCCTTCGAGATGGTTGCGGGTGAGGCCGACGTTCGCATGGAACATCGTGTGTCCATTGGGAACGGAGACGACGACCGAGGCCGATGAACCCGTGTGGCGCAAGGGCTCGCCCGGTGTCCTGCTTCCGTCGATGGTGTACGTGAGCGCCATGCCGAAGCTGTCTTCGGACAGAGGGCGAAGCGCCGTCTTGCCCATTGCCGCGGCGGCGCTTCGCGACCCATCGACGGAACTGAATCGCCCCATTCCGAAGGCGAGCTGCGTATTGAAGCCGATCCCGCATCCGAGCTCAGACCAGGCACCGCGTTCGGACGCATCGGATTGCGTGCGCGCATGCGACCCGAACGCTTCCAGCTCGCAGTTGCCGGCGTCGATCACGCCGGCGTCTTCCGTGGTGAACGGTCGGCCGGCCGACGCCGCCGAAGAGATCAGCATGACGCAAGTGGCGAGACCCAGCTTGCGCATTCCCATGACAAGGCTCGACGATGGACACGAACGCATGGAGGTTGTCAGATGTCGCTGAGGATGATCATCTCGAAGTCGGCCTTCGCGACGCCGCACTCCGGGCACTGCCAGTCGGCGGGGATGTCTTCCCAGCGGGTGCCGGGGCTGATGCCCTCCTCGGGCATTCCTGCGGCTTCCTCGTAGATGAAGCCGCAGACGGCGCATTGGTAGGTCTTCATGGTTCGCCAGGCAAATCGTCACTCGGGCACGTGAGGCAGCACGAACGACAGCGTCGCCAGGTGCTCGTCGCGGTTCGTCTTTGCGGGATTCGCAGGCGGTGCGACGAGCGTTGCAGCAACAACGTTGAGGCCTTGGTTGCGCACCTTGAACGTCGCCGTGCCGTCGGCACCGGTCTTCACCGGCTCGGAGTCGGGGTCGGTGACGTAGTCGGGCTGCACGCTGGCGCCCTGCACGGGCTTGCCTTCATACAGCACCCGGACCGTGAGCGCCTGGCCCATCTGCTGCGGCACTTGCTTTGCGAGCGGCACGATCTGCAGCTTGTGGGCGGGCAGCACGGGCGGCGCTACATTCAGCCGGCGCAGATGGACCGTGTACTTCACGGTGTGCTCGCTGATCGTTGCATCGGGCACTTCGTCCTTGCCCTTGTTGTGCCACTTGCCGTCGGGCGTCTTGCTCCACGGGCCGTTGTCGAGGATCGCGGCGACGATGGCCGGCTGGTTGTCGGTGTTCACCACGAGCAGCGGTCCGTTGGGCGCGAGCTGCGTCGCAAGCTCCTTGCCGTTCTCGTCGTAGGCCGCGACGGTCTTCACCTTGGGCAGACGCTTGACCATGTCCAGGTCGTCCGCGCCGATGCCGTAGATCAGTGCGAGCTGGTTCGAGCGCTGCGCGAACCAGATGCCATGGGCCTGCGCCATGGTCGCGGCGCCAAGGCCTGCCATCGCACTCGCCACGAGGGCCAGCTTGCCGAGAGTCTTCATCGCTTCTCCTAATCGTCGGGTGGTTGGAACAAGAAAGTCGAGGGACTCTAGGCACCATGCCGCGAACCTTCTTGGATGGATTTGCTGCGCAGGCCTTGCAACTGATCATCAAAACTTTCTGCCGATCCGGGCCATCACAACGCAATGCGGCACGTTTGCGTGCGACGCAATTCGCTCAAAGTTGCTGAACTCGACTCCTACCATTTGCTGTCAGGGAACTGCAAGCAACGCTGAAGGAGCCGAAAGTGACCATCCATCCCCGCATCGCCCGGGCCATCACCTACATCGACGAACATCTCGACGAACGCCTGTCGCTCAATGAGCTGGCTGCCAAGGCCGGACTCAGCATGTGGCGCTTCTGTGCGGTGTTCCGCCAACATGCCGGCGTCTCGCCGCGCCGCTACATCTGGGGGCAGCGCATGCGGAAGGTGCAGTCGCTGCTCGCCGATGGCGAGTCACCCGCATCCGCGGCGTTGATGGTCGGCTTCTACGACCAGAGCCATCTGTGCCGGCATTTCAAGATCACCTGCGGCATGACGCCAGGCCAGTACGTCAGCCGCCAGCGCAGCGCGCATGCCGCAGTGGAATGCAACCGTGAACGGGAGGTCGCATGAACGCGCCGGGCCGCCCCAAGCTTTCATTCCCCCTTGGGGGGACGGCGCGCAGCGCCAAGGGGGTCGCATGAAGTTCGCGTATCAATGGCACGGCCGCCTCGGCTGGGTGCTGGCGCCGCTGCTTGCAATTCAGGCCTTGGGTGGCGCAGTCCTGTTGTGGATGCTGCCGCTGCCGGCGTCGCAGGAGAGTCCTCCCGCGATTCATGCATGGGCCCGCGCGGTGGACCAGGGCGTCGCCGAACTGGCGCGCCAGTACCCGACGGCCAAGATCGAGTATGTGAACCTGCCGGCTAAAGCGGATGCGCCTGTGAGCGTGCGACTGCTCGCCTCGGCATCCAACGAAAGCGGTTGGGCCGACATCGATGCCGTGCGGGGCACGGCCGGCGCACTGAAGCCCGACAGCAGCCAGGCGAGGACGCTGCTGTACGGGCTGCACGAACACTTGCTGCTCGTTGACGCCGGACCTTGGGTCCTTCGCGCGATCGCGCTGATCGCATTGGTGCTGGTGGCCATGGGGCTGCGGGTCTGGTGGAAAGTGCGGCACCTGCCGCCGCGCACGCCGTGGCGGCGCCTGCATCGCTTGATCGGACCAGTGGTCGTGTTGCCGGTGGCGATGATGCTGGTCACCGGCTTCGTGCTGCGTTCGCCGGAGTGGGCTCGCATGGCGTTGTCGGCTTGGCCAGCCCCGGTGGTCACCGCACCCGCCGCCGCTGCGCCGCCTGCCAGCGGGCTGCCAGCGGCGACGCTGGGCCAGGCCCTCGCTGCCGCTGCGACAGTGCTGCCCGAGGCGCGCCCCATTCGCATCTACCCGCCGCGCAACGGTGAGGTGCGTGTGCGCATGCGCGGCGACGAGTGGCATCCACTCGGTCTGAACAACGTGTTCGTGCGCACCGCCGACGCCTCGGTGCAGCGCATCGTGCGCGCCGCCGAGCAGCCGCTGAGCGTGCGCTATCTCAACGTGGTCTACCCGCTGCACATCGGCTCGCTGCCCGGCAGCCCCGGCCTGGCGGGCGTGCTCGTGGCGCGCTCGCTGTGGACGCTGCTCGCGCTGTCACTCGCTGGCCTGGCGGTGTCGGGCGCAGTGCAGCGCTTCCAAGCGAAATCCAGATCAATTTCAACCCTTCGGGGACAAATCCAATGCAATCAAAGTCAAGCGCAATGAAAGCGATCACCGTGCCCGCAGTCCTCGCGATGTCGCTCACCGGAGCCGCTTACGCTCAATCCAACGTGACCGTTTTCGGCGGGCTCGACCTGGCCGTGGCGCATGGTTCGGGCAGCATCTCGAACCAGACCCAACTGGCCAACGGCTACCTTGCCGCCTCGAGGCTCGCCTTCAAGGGTTTCGAGGACCTTGGCGGTGGCCTCAAGGCCGGGTTCTGGATCGAGGCCGGCTTCAACGCCGACACCGGCACCGGCCAGAACACCAACACCAACAACCAGTCCACGGGTGCTGCAGGTGGTGGAGGCCTGACATGGAACCGTCGTTCGCATGTGAGCCTGGGAGGCGACTGGGGTGAGATTCGCCTCGGCCGCGACTTCGATCCGCAGTACTTGAACATGGCCGACTTCGATCCATTCGACCTCAGCGGGAGCGGAGCCAGCCAGGTGTTGAATTCCGCGATTACCGGCCCGACCCTGGTCCGCGCCTCCAACAGCGTCTCGTACCTCTACGGTCATGGCTTCAACGCCGCCGCGGTCGGATATGGACCCGGGGGATTCAGTGGCTCCGGTTTCCAGATCCATGCGATGTACTACCTTGGAGAAAATCCCAGTGGCACTGCCACCTCCAAGGATGGCACGGGCTATGGCGTGCGAGCTGTCTACTCGACCGGCAAATTCACGGTTGCCGGCGCAGTCGCCCAGACTCGTTACGCCGCGGGCGACGTTCGGCAGAACAATGCAGGCGCAAGCTATGACTTCGATGTGGTCCAGGTCATGGGCATGGTCGAATGGGACAGGAACGGTGCGGTCAGTGCCAGAGGCTGGTTGGCGGGTGCGCGGATCCCCGTTGGCGCCGGCGCCATTCGGCTTGCGTATTCGCGTTATGGCACTGATGCGGCAACCAGCCCGACCGCCAAGAAGTGGGCTGTGGGTTATGTCCATGCGTTGTCGAAGCGCACTGCGTTGTATACGGCCGCCGCTCACGTGAGCAATGAGGGCATGTCTTCATCGGCCCTGAACGGCGCCGTGACGGCCCCGGGCCAATCCTCCAACGGGTTCGACTTCGGGATCCGGCACAACTTCTAGTTTGTCGTCGCGAGCCCGAGCCCGAGCCCGAGAAGAGGGCGCTCGGGTGCCCAGCGATTCATACCGCAGGCCACCGTTCGAACGACAAGCTTGTGTCGCGGGGCCTTCGACAACGGCACAAGACGCTCCGCATCGCCGCCTATTCTTCTCGCATGCAATGTTGTAGCAAGCGAGGTTCAAAATGGCACTGCATGACTCACACCGCCATGGCGCCGCAGCGAAGTCGCACGTCGAGCTGCGGTTCCTGCCACGTTTCGCAGGCCAGCGCCGCCTGGTGTTCCGATGCGATACCGCCGGTCACGTCGAGATCGACGAGCTCAGCGAGCACGAGCGCATCGACTATCTCTTTGCACGCGCGCTCAGAGGTCGGGACTACTCGCTCGAGATCGTCACGACGCTCGACGACTGATATGCCGGCGGCCGGCCTGGCTGCAACGGCACAGAACGCATGGACACCCGACTCTTCACAAATACTCGACGTTCGACGAACTCCGGCAATGAGAGCAGCCGGACGCGTACCGCGTTGAAGAAGGCCAACTCGGACTTGCACGTCACGAGCACCAGGTTTGATGAGCCTCGGTGCCGTAGCCTAGTAGAGGCGGTTGATGTTGTGATTGCGGTTCATGGAGAGGGTGGGGACCGAGAGGTGGTCTACCTTGGTGGGCGCCATCTTGTGTTGGGGGAACGGATTCGAGCTGAGCTCGAGCGACAGAACGCTCCCATTAGCCTGCGGCGCCTTCCAGTTCGGCGATGCGCCGGAGCTTTGCTCACATGGCTTCGCCTGCGCCGGGCTGCAACGCCTTCAGGGCCAGCACCTGCGCGACCTCGAACGCATGGGCCTCAGGAGCGGCCACGTCCGGGACCACCCCAACACCCTCCCAGTTGCCGTTCGTGATCGGACTGACTGAGCGGCCGTCCGGCACGAACACCTCGAAGCGCGGCGCCAACCAGCGCCACCCACCGGGATGTGCGCCGCCGCGCGTGGTCTCGCCGACGAGAGTGCCTCGCTTGTGCGACTGAATGTTGTAGCTGAATTCCTCGGCAGCGGAAAACGTGCGCGAGGATGTCAGGACGAACAGGGGCTTGGCCTGGCCGAAGCGCTTGCCAGGCACCCAGTCGAGCGTCCAGTACTGGTCGGTGCGGTCGGGAACACGCTGATAGATGCTGTTCAGGTGGGTCCGCTCGTCGAAGAGGTAGCTGCACATCAGCGCCACCGCGGCGGGGTCGCCGCCCAGGCAATGGCGAAGGTCCACGATCAGGGCGCGGGTGTGGGCGACCAGGGTCATGGCGGCGACGATGGCATCGCCGGACAGTGCCACAGGGTTGAAGCCCCGCAAGTCGATGTAGCCGACGTTGCCCTGCAGGCGCTCGACGCGTTCGACGCCGAAGTTGGTCTCTTCGCATTGCGGCCGCCACGCGGCCAGGAGTTCGGCCAGCGGTTGTTCCGCTTCCTCCGCGGGGTGGGACTGGCAAGCTACTTGGTGGCGGATGCGCAGGTGCTTGTCACCGGTGATGGACTGGGCATCGCAGGTGAGGCGCTCCGCGAATTCCCGGGCATCGGTGATGCTGTCGTAGGCCGCGCTGCCGAGGTTGCCGGACAGCAGGGTCGCGACCTGGGCGGCCAGATCGGGAAAGACATAGCGCGCTGCTAGTTCGCGGTTGACGCCCTCGACGATCTCGCGACGATGGGAGGCATTCAGCCGGATGATGGACTCAGGGAGTTCTTGCATGGGTTCTCCGGGTTCCAGGGGTCTTTCTCTTCGTGGCTGTCCGTGCCTCGCGGATGCGCTCGGCAAAGGGCTTGGCCTGCAGCGCCTGGATGGCGGCTTCCACGGCCCCCACCAGCGAAGTTTCGAGTTCGGCATCCAGTGTCCGTGCAGCGGTGGACGTGGCCAGCCAGAAGTCCTGCAGCCTGGGAAGGAGGGCACGGCCCTGCCGCGTGAGCCGGATGAGCCTTTGGCGCGCGTCATCTTGTGCTGCCTGGGCGGACACCAAGCCCTCCTTGACCATCAGTGCAACGGTCTGCGTCGCGGCCGGCTGCGTGATGCCGGCCGCCTGGGCGATCTGGCCTATGGTGCACGGCTCCTGCTGCATCAGGGCGCGCATCACCGGCGTGAAACGGGGCCGATAGACGAGGGCGGCCTCCTCATAGGCCTCGCCGACCGCACCGTCGAGCAGTTCGATGAGATGGCGCAGGCGGGTGCCCAGGTTCGAATACATGCCACAAATATATCATCACTTATATAAGTTGGCATTGAATCTGCGAAAACCATTTGCACAAGGAGGGGCTCCGGATGAAGGCGACTCCATGCCTGCTCACATCGGCATCGTCGCGTGCTCGGCCGAAGGGGCGTTGCAGTGCTATCAAACGATCCGCGTTTGGAAGGCGCGGTGCTGTTGGATCTGGCTGGTGGACAGAGAGGTGTATCCGCAGGCGCTGGCGCTGGCGACTTGCAACGTGCAGGCGGTGAGGCTCCACGATGCAGACCGCGACCACGTGGGGCTCGCAGCTTCTCGGCAGTGGCTGCTCGGTGCGCCGGGCTTGATCAAGGGTCCCGCCGCCCGGGCAAGCGCGACGGCCCGCACTTTGACGCCGCTGGAGCCGCAGGCCCTTCTTCCGACGAGCGGAGGACGTGTGGGCAAGGTACTGATCACCTGGCCCTGTTGCACGTTGCACGGAGGTGGACTGCGCGTGACGGTATCCACCGCCTTTCACATGCCCAATGAAAATGGCCAGCGGGAACTCCACGCGATCTGTGGAGACATCCGCTGGCCGAGGTCATGAACACGTCCGAAGCCGTGCTCACGTCCGGGGCACACGTCAGGCGGCGCGGCGACGAGCCAGCCAGCCGATCACGCCGAGGCCGGCGAGCATCAGTGCGTAGGTTTCGGGCTCGGGCACGGCAGTCACCGTCGTGGTCACGAGGCTGACGCCGTCCGTGGTGAGCGAGCGCACGTGCAGGCCAGCGGCGATGTCGCCGGCGTCGAAGCTGCCGAGCAGCGCTCCGGTGATCGTGAAGCTCGCGCTCTCGCCGTTGTTGATGCCGTTCACCGGCGGGCCCTTGCCGCCATCGGAATCGAAAGAAGCGTCAGAGACGAAGCCGACACTCGCGCCGGCGGGCAACGAGCCGGGGCTGGCGCCTGCCGTGAAGAGCACGGTGCCAGTGCCGCTGGCGAAAGAGGCGGCCATGCCGGAGCCCAGATCGAAATACACCTCGGACACGTAGCCCGAGCCGCCGTTGGTGACGGTGAACAGGCTGCCGTCCCAGGTCCAGGTGATGCTGGACGTGGCGAGCGCGCAATCACCGACGGTGCCTACGATGCATTCGAAAGTGGCGGCCTGAGATGCGGATGCGCCGACCGCGAGTGCGGCGGCGAGTACAACCTGCCGTATGGAGAGCTGCTTCATGGGTACCCTCGGACTTGGTTTATGGACGAGGCCCGATTCTCGTGGGATAGTTTTCCCACGTAACCCCTTGATCCTGGGGGATCCCCCGGTTTGATTGAGGAATTTTTCCCAGGAATCAAGGGCATGTACTTCTACGTGCTGGATACCTCCCCCACCGATTCGAGTGACCTCAAGGCAGGCAACATCGTCGCCACGTCGCAAGGCGTGGTGAAGCTCGTGGATTTCGGCATCGCCAAGCGCAGGGCCCTGGCGAATGACGCCCCCGTGACGGCCACGGCGCAGCGCGCGCTGACAGCGGCCGATGACGTCGAAGGTCCTGTGTGCTGCAGGGCGATGGCCGCGTTCGGTTACTCGACGTGCAACACTTTGGCGTCGGGCGTCACACGGTTGGGTGATCGTTTTTCACCAAGGCACGGTGGTTGAAGAAGCATGAAAGAGTGCTTTCTATTTGCATCGTGAGCAGAGGTCTAATCTAAGGGGCGTCGTGGCGAGCGATTGGCCGCCGCTCGATGCCTGCGCCGCTGTCATCGATCAGGCCCTGGACGGCCTCGGTGTTCGCGCCGCTCTTGTCGAGCGTAATCTTCTCGGACACGTCGTGCTGGTCGATGGCGCGCGCGGAAGTATCTCAACCGCGCCGTCGACCGGCTGGGTTGCACGGTGGAATTTCTCCTTACGGCGCACCGTGACATGGCCGAGGCACGGGGCTTCTACCCGAGTTCGAAAGTTGTGACCCCGAAGAGCCGCTGAAGTTCGCAGGCGGGCACCGGGCCCGCATACATGCGGGCAGTCTCGAAGACGCTGTGCAAAGTCTGCGCCTGTGCCAGAGCCAGCGCATCGGCGTTGGGGATGGGAACGTCGAGATAGACGGTGTCGCGCCCAGGCACGCTCTTGCAAAGTGCAACGTAAAGAGCGCTCGCGATTGCCGGGCGATCCGCCACGAGCGGGCCAATCTTGTGACCTTCGCGACACCTTCGGATCAACCCCCATCCGGCGACTCGCCCGTGGTCCAGCCAAGCCATGCCCGTAGCATCGGGCATCGCGACCCAGCAACGCAGGAATGCCTCGCGTGGCGCGGGAAAAATTCGCCGATCGTAGGCGCACAGCGACGCGAAGTCGACTGTGCCGAGCGGCACGATCTGAGCGGGCTCGGCGTGGGCCGCCTGCTGGGCCATGCCGGCGAAGCGAATATTCTGCCAAGCAAGGCGGAAGCCGTTGCGGCGATAGTAGTCTTGCTGCGCCGGCACGCCGTCAAGCCCCACCACCTGCCCCGCCAAACGGGCCATGCCCGCGGCCCAGAGGCGACGCCCGATGCCCTGCCCACGCCAAGCCGGTGCAACGATGTACAAGCCGATGAAGCCGAAGCACCCGGCGTACGAGACTGCGGCAATGCAGCCCACAACCTGCCCGAGGCATTCGGCGACCAAGAAGCCGCCGGGGTCGGCCGCATGGAAACAGGCAGCGTCATGCAGGCCGGGGTTCCAGCCTTCGAGCGCAGCAAACTCGATCGCGATCTCAATCTCGTTTCGGCGCATGGTTCGGATCGTGCAGTCCATGCGCCTGACCATCAACGCGACCGCGACAGCTCGCCACTGCAAAGCGAGTCGGTGAACAGTGCTGGCAGCGTCCCCGGCGTCGGCAAGGCGAACGGCATGTTGTTGACGTCCCCCTTCATCGCAGCAACGACCTTGCCTCGATCCCCATCGAGGCGAATCTTCTTTTCCTCAGCAATCGCGGCCCGTTTGTTGCGACAGTCGATGAGCCACTCGGCTTCCGAGAGATCGACCTTCTCGCCGTTGGGCATCTGAGCTCCTCCCAGGTAGTACAGGCGCACATGCGCCTTCTCGTATGGCGCGAGCGCTTTGATGCCGGCCGAATCGAAGTAGAGGGCGCCGGTTTCGTTCTCAAGGTAGTGAACCCAGCCCTGATGGGCTGATGCATCGCCCACCCCTCGCAGTTCGAGTTGACACACGGAGACCACGAAGCGCACCCAGTTGCCGGCCTCCGGCTTGGCGAAGACTGGCGCCTGAGGCGTGGGTGAAGCAATTTTTCGGAGCACCTGCTGGTTGCCATCCATGTATCGCTGCTCGACGGTACTCAACTCACGTCGGTCGCAGTCCATCGTCGTCCGTCCCTCGATGCGGGTATAGGCTCGCCCGTCTTCCAGGTGAGCAGGTTGGGACAAGATGCTGCGCGTCTCGATGGTCGCCTGCCGGCTCCCTGGATCCTTGCGATATGAGTCGGAGTCGTACTGCAACGTGCCAATCTTTCCCACCGAGTAGTCGCGCCAATCTGCCGCGAAAACCGTGGACGTGAATGCTGCCCACAGGAAGATGTGCGAGATCACCTTTGGCTTCATGAGAACTCCCTGTCCAGTTGCCGATCGAGGCCGTCGCAGCCAGCCCACCCGAGTTCATACCACCCGAGAGAGTGTCGGTCGCCCCGGGAGTTGTTACTCGCTGGTCGAACGTGTGGCAAATGATTTGGGGTTGTAAGGGCGCAGTCGCGTATCAAGGCGGCATGTGCATCTGAATTGGCACTACACCTTCCGCATCAGCGGGCAAGCCATCGATCCTGATGCAATCATGAGGGCACTGAGGCCTGGAGTAGCGTCGAGCCTCGCGCCATTGCAACGCAGTCTGTCCCGCGCCTTAATGAGCGGCCCGGTGTCCGGCACGGCGCGTCTTGGCGGACAGCCCACAACAGCGCGACGACGGCATCGAGGCGCTCGCCGAACATCCCGAGCCACATCGCTTATCGTGGTTAATGTAGAGCCGGGGCAGGGCGCTGATCAAGGAGTACCGACATGCCGCGTGGAATCACCCAGGGCGACGTCTGGAAGGCGTGTGACGCGCTTCTTCTGGAAGGGAAGGCGCGCGCCCCACGATCGAACGTGTGCGACAGAAGATCGGCAGCGGCCCGCCCAACACGGTCAGTCCGTTCCTGGAGACCTGGTTCAAGCACCTGGGCGGGCGCATCAAGGATCCAGGAGCGTTTGCGGCGCCGCCGGCGTTGCCCGACCCAGTGATTCAGGCCGCCCAGCACTTCTGGGAGGCAGCGCTGGCGGAAACCCGGCGCGACTTCGATGAGCGGCTGCGCGACGGCCTGGCCGCTGCCGTGGCCAATGTCGAGACCGAAAAGGAGCGGGCGGCCATCGCGGACAGAGCGGCATTTGAAGCGACTGCCAAGGTCACGCGCCTACAAGCCGAACTCGTCGAGCGCGACACCCTTCTCCAAGAGCAGCGGGCGGCGCGTGAAAAGTCCGAAGCCCACCTAGTCGAAGCGCGCACGCAGGCTGAGGAATTGCGGTTGCGACTCGATGCCAGTTACACCGAGTCAGCCTCGCTTCGAGATCAATCGCAACGCACTATCGCAGAGGCAATCGAAAGGTTTGCAGCGGCTGAGAGGCGTGCCGCTTTGGAGATCGACTCCGAGCGGACTGCGCGGAGTAAAGCGGAGCGACGAGCCGTGAGCCTTGAGCGTCGGCTGGACGATATGCATGCCGAGCTACGCGAACTGCAGAAGCAACGCGCAGGTGAGCGTGACCGGCTGGAGGCGGATCTGATGCGCGAAATGAAGGACGCCGCTGCTCGGGAGGAAGCAATGCAGGCGAGGGTTGAAGTGCTTACCAAACAACTCGCCGATGCAGAACGAGACAACGCGGTCGCCCGCGCCCGCGGTGACTTGGCCGAAGGCTTGTTGGCTTCAGTGAAGCCAAGAACGAGGAAGAGCACAGCTGCAACTTGATCAGTCGGGAAGACGAGCGCAGTGAAGCACTTTCAGGTAGAGACTGGGTGCTGTCCTTCGAGTCTGATCGGCCGATCGTCTGCTGTCGCCAGTAGCAGACGATCGGGCGGCGCGAGGGACGAGTGCTGCAGGACTTGCTGTTCGATCGGACGGTGTCGACCCGTTGCCGATCGTCGGTGAAACGGCGGCGAAGGGCTGCCGGGTGGGCCGTGGCGATAATCGACGCATGGCACTACCTCCTCCCGCTGATGGTTTCCCACCTGAGGCGATGCTCTACTTCAATCAGATGGTCGAGGTGAAGCGTCGCTTCGTGGCGATCGATCGCATCCTTGGCGCCAAGAAGGGCAAGTCACGAACACTTAGCGAGGACACCGACAACGAGTTCATGTGGCTTCAGATTAGGAAGATCATCGAACTCGTCACGTACTCGGCAATCGCCTCAGACCTCGAACGTTACTCAGCGCTGCGCGCACAGACGAATGGCAAGGTTGAGGACGATCAGAAGGCGACCAAGATCTTGAATCGTCTGTCGGGCATCAATCCGAAGTTCATGCCTGCACCGCTCGGGAACATGGTTCGGCAACCTGACGGCTCGAAGCACTTCGAAGGCCTTGAAGAAGCGAAGCAGGCCACGTTGAATCGCTTTACGGACCTCTTCAACGAAGCGAGCGAGCATCTGCACACTCCGAATCCATACGGCGCCGATGCGCAGACTTTGGAGCAGGCGCAACGGGAGAGTTCGCGTGCTCGTATCGTCGAAGCGTTCGAGTATCTGAAGACTGCGATGTGGTCGCACTACAAGATGGGCCTTGAGTTCAAATCTGGCGACGATCCGAAGGCGCTGGACGAGTTCAAGGGTGGTTACATCGTCAGCTTCAACAAGCTCGCAGAGACAGGCGTGGTTACGATGATGCTTGACCAACGGAAGGACGAGGTTCCGTACCCATTGCCTCCCGACAACGACGCGAAGGGAAGACGATGAGGACACTCCTGTTCGCTCTGGCGATGACGATCACGTCCGTTTACGCGGCTGACGCTCCACAACTTGTCTACGATCCGAACTCCCCTTCGGCGTTGGAAGCGAAGGCCAAGTATGAGGGGTACACCAGGGACGGTCAGGCATTGCGGACCAGCGATCTCTACAAGGAGCTTGAGCGGCTAGATGGGGTCAGGAGGAGTCGAATCGCCATGCTCACGAAGCCAGAGGAGATAGCCGCTTCAGTGTTCGTCACCACCGACGATGACATGCGGGCCATTTCTTACTCGACGGTGCTACAGAAGCGAGGTGAGAGTGGTGACCCATATGCGTCCTTCTTCTACGGAGTCCGTCAGTGGGATTTCTGCTCGCGGATGCAGCGACAGCAAGAGGAGGTCTGGATCAAGGAGGCGAAGAAATGCTGGCAAGGTGTCATGCCAGCGTTCAAGAGAGCATCGGACGCACAGATTGCAGACGCCACCTTCAACATCGCCAAGCTTTACGAGAACGGGCTTGGTGTCTCGCCGTCAAAGCTGGCCGCGGCCGAGTGGTACGTGAAGTCTGCCGACCAGTACAACAAGGACAAGTCTCGCGAAGAGGCTCTCACTTCACTCGAAAGGGCGTTGGATTTGGTGCCCGATCATCCCGCTGCGTTGCGCCTTAGGAAAGCGATGCTTAAGTAGCGTTCTTATCCTCGCAAGGAAAGGCCACGATCCAGGACCGAAGCGGACCACGCCATCAGGGACAGTACTTCGCTGGGTCGAGACCATTGCAGGCTTTCCGATGACCGCAATGTGGCCGACACCGTGAGTCCTGGCCTCGACGGTCATCTACAGCAACCGCTGCACAGCAGGCGTTCCCGTCATGCAATGGCCAGCAGTCTCGAGCGCTTCTTTTCACCTTCGCGTCAGCCGCGTTTCCTGACGCCCAAGTTCTCGCCGCCGAACGAGTGGGGTGTCACTTGGCACGGGCTTGCCCCTCCCGGGTGGAGTCCCCCCGAAGCAGATGTCTTCACGTCGAAGGCATTCCATATCCGATTGGCCGCGGGTTCAGGGGGACATCTTCTGATGTGGCCCACATCTACAATCAATTCGCCCGCACGCTGCGGGCACTCTTTTCACTACGAGAACATCTGATCCCATGGCAACTGCAAAGAAGACGACGACCAAAGTGCCCGCCAAGAAGGCCGTGACGAAGACCACCGCTCCCGTGAAGAAGGCCGCCAAGGCTGCTGCGCCGGCAAAGGCCATCGGCGAACTGAAGCCCATAAAGACCGCGTTCAACCGGACCAGCCTCATTGCGCATCTAGCCCAGACCGCTGCAGTGGAACCTAAAGCCGTCAAGGCAGTAATCGCGTCACTCGAAGCCACGATGCTCGCGTCCGTTCACAGGAAGGGCCTGGGCAACTTCACCCTGCCGGGCCTCTTGAAGGTCAACGTGATCAATGTCCCCGCCAAGAAGAAGCGCACAGGCATCGATCCGTTCACGAAGGTCGAGCGCGTGTTCGCCGCCAAGCCCGCAACGGTAAAGATCAAGACGCGTGCGTTGAAGAAGCTGAAAGACGCTGCACTCTGATCTGAAAGGCTGCGGATCGATTTCGTCAGGGTCATCGACCTCAGTCCACCAGATCAACACCGTTGGGTTGGTCTGGTTCGTGTGACGAATCGATCAGTATGCCGCGTGTTGGCGCGAGGGTGGCACGCAGTCGGCTTGCCTGTTGGCGCCGATGCCGAACTGAGCCAGTCTTAATGCTTGTGCCGAGGCGCAAGTGAGCCACATTGGTCGGGCTCAAGCCCGCGTCAGCGCTGACGAGACGCCAGCCGGGGGTGGCTCACGCGAACGTCGGCACGGTGGCTCAGTTCCACGCCGGCATCGACAGTCATAGTTGCCAAGGGAGCCGGCGACGGCCGCGGTACCCCAGAAGCAGCCAGATCGTTTTCGGCCAGCCGTGGCCGCATCAAATGCGCGCAAGCTGCGCCCAGTGGGTTATCGCATCCCCCTGTCAGGCTTTATAGCTTTGCGCGCACCTGGGTGGTGCCACGGTGCAATCTGAGGAACTCACTCAAATGCTGAACTTCGCATCTACGCGCTCATGGCGCTCTGCGTCTGCGTACCTCAGGCTGTAGCTGTCGAAGACGCGCAGAATCTCGATGAAGTCGATCGGCTTGGTCAGGTAGTTCTCGAAACCTCCGTTGAGCGCGTCGCGAATCTGGCCGGGCATTGCATCAGCCGACAGTGCGACGAGATGGATATGGGCCGTGGCTGGGTCGTCGCGCAGCGCCTTCGCCAGCTGCAAGCCGGTTGTGTCGCCCAGGTTCATGTCGACCAGCATCAGGTGCGGCGGATGCCGGCGCGCCAACTCATGCGCTCGGGCGCCGCTCGTGGCATGGCGGAAGGTGATCGCCGGCCGCAGGCTCGCTACCTGGCGCATGAGTTCGATGTTGACCTCGTTGTCCTCGGCGTACATCACGTCAAGAGGGCCGGCATGGCCCTCGGCACCAGCAGACAGCAGTGGCAGCTTCTGCGGCCGCGTCGGGACGACGCCTCGGGGCAGGGTCACCGTAGCGACGGTTCCGTTGCCATGGCTGCTGTCGATGCTCAGCTGTCCGCCCATCAACTCAACCAGCTGACGTGTCAGCACAAGTCCGATGCCCGTGCCGTCGACGGTCGAGCGTTCGGCGCCCAGTCGGTTGAAAGGCTCGAACAAGTGGGCGAGTTGCTCCGACGTCATGCCGACGCCAGTGTCAGCCACGATCACCCTGCACACTTCGCCGGCTGGCCGCAACGACAACGTGACCTGCGTGCCATGCGGGCTGTACTTGATCGCGTTGCTGAGCAAGTTGATCAGAATCTGCCGCAGGCGCACACGGTCGGCCTGCACCCATGCACCCAAGGCGTGGATCGGTGCCACGCGATTGCCATCGACCGTCGATCCCGGCGGATCGACGGTGGCATAGGCCATCAACTTCTCCAGCGAGATGCCGTGGTCGCGCGCCAGCGGAGCCACCACTGCCAGCGCCTCATCGGCCACCGCGGGTGCATCGACTGTCTCGAGCGACAAGGACAGCTTGCCGGACTCGACCATCGACAGATCGAGTACGTCGTTGACCAGCGCCAACAGGTGCGATCCGGCCCTTTCAATGTGCTTGACGCGGGCACGGTTGTCCGGGTCCAGCGTGTGCAGCGTGTCGATGCTCATCAACTGCGCAAAGCCAAGCACCGCATTCAGCGGCGTGCGCAACTCGTGGCTCATACGCGAAAGGAAGAGGGTTCTCTCCCGATTCGAGTGTTCCAGTGCGAGCCGGGCTTCTCGCTCCTGTCGGACCGCCACCTGCTCGCTGACGTCGCGCAGTACGACCGTCATCAGCACGCCTTGATCGGTCTCGAGTCTCGACACGGTCGCCTCGGAAGGAAACTCTTCGCCATCTGCACGCAGGCAGGTCAACTCCTGCACAGAACTGGCCGGCCCTTCGGCGCGCGTGGGGCGGACCAAGTCGTTGAGCAACGATGCCAGCTTCACGCCAGAGGCCGGCGTGATCAGTTCGTTGAACGGCTGGCCCACCATGCCGGCCAGTTGGCGCCGGAAAATTCGCTCCGCCGAGCGGTTGAAGAATTGGATGTTGCCCGCACCGTCCATCGATATCACCGCATCGGCCACGGTGTCGATCAGTTCGGCGAGGCGTCCCTCGCTCTGGCGCAGTGCGTCCTGGATGCGTACACGCTCGCTGATGTCGAAAAAGGTGACCACCGCGCCGTTCGGCATATCGTCTTGCGACATCGGGTGTGACCAGAGTTCAACCGGGAAGCGCTGTCCGTCTCGATGTTTGAACGACTCCCCGGGCTCGTACACCGCTTCGCGTCGGCGCAGCGCGGCGTCGAGTCGGCAAGCCGACGCAGGCGATGGAGCTCCACCATTGCAGTCGGGGTGGATCAGCGAGTGCATCTCGCGGCCGATCACATCGGCCTCGGACTGGTAGCCGAGCATGACGAGTGCAGAACGGTTGATAAACGTGCAGCGGCCGACGGTGTCGACTCCGAACAGACCCTCGGCCGCGGAGTCGAGCAACAACTGCAGTTGCTGCTGCCGACGCCTGATCTCGTGTTCGGCCGACTCGCGCTCGCGACGGCGCTGGCGGACGAAGAACAGGCCAATGAGCGAAAGCAGCCCGGCGACCGCGACATTCAGGGCGATCACCCACCGCTGGGCTTCGCGTGTCGCGGCGGCAAGTTGGGCTGAGAACCGCTGCTCCAGGCCGGTGAGCCTGGTGTTGATGCGGGCCGCCTGCGCACGAAAGTCAGCCACCGAGCGCGTGTCGCGTGCGGAACCCTGCAGCGCCGCGTGCAGTGAGTTGGCCAGCCTTTGCATCTCTTCGATCGCCTGATCACCTTCTTTCCAGCTGAGGATCGCCCCTGACATCAGGCGGGAGTCGTTGAACCAGCGGTACAGCCAGATCAGGCCATCGATGTCGTCCGGGTGATTGCCGCCGGCCAAAAAGGCGCGGCGGGCGAGTGTGTAGTCTGGCCTCGCCTGCTCGAGCGCTTCACGGGCGGCCCGGTCGGCCACGGGCGCCGACAGCGCTTGAGAAAAGGCCTGATAGTCCTCCTCGCGCTGAAACTCGACATAGTCGAGCAGGTGGATCTGGGCGTCCTTTTGGCCCTTTGAGTACAGGCTCTCGCCGGTCGAGTAGGAACGGACCGCCGACGTCACCTGGACGCTGAAGACGGCCAGCGACGCCTGCAGTGCGATCACTGTGCATAGCGAGATTGTTGTCGGCCACGACCGACGGCGTTTGGGCGCAGGTGATGGCATGGTGAACCCTTCAAAATGCGACAAGCAGCCTCAGACGTTTCGTTGCCGAGCAGCCCCTGGGTTGGCGCGCGATCGGCTCAGGCGCTTTCGTGACGAGGGGATTTCCTGATCAGTCTCGCTCGCGGAAGGCGGTGCAGGCCTCGGGTACCTCAAACGGCGGCATCGATATGGTCCGTTGCGTATCGAGGCACTTGTCAAGCGCCATCTTCATGTAGCCATAGCTCGTGATCACACGCGAGCGGATCAGTTCGAAGTAGCGCCGGTTCGGATTCGTTCCAACGAGCGTGCAGATGATTTCCAGCGCCTCCCAGGGGTGGGTGTCGTCATACTTGGCATGCAGCTTCAGCCACTTCATCGAGCGTGCGCGTGCGTCGATCGGGAAGGTTTGCTCGAAGCGGTCGACTTCGCAGACGAAGGCGGACCAGTCGCCAGTGGCACCTTCGATCGCATAGTTGGTGGCGGCCATGCCGGCGGCCAGCGAGTCGCGCTCGCACGTGTGCCAGCACCAGTGCGACAGCGCGTGCGTCTCGGGCGGCATCTCGCCGTGCAGCAACTCTTCGCGGGCCAGGCCCGCGCCCTCTGCCCAGGCGAGCCAGTGGTCGGCGTGGTTTTGCTCGACCCGGATGTTGCGAATCAGGTAGCGCCTCGCCTCTTCATGACCCTGCGCCCGGCCGATAGCAACCTTCAGCAGGTTCAGCGCCATGTACTGTGGGAACTGCTCGATCACCGGCCAGATGCCGATGAGGAATGTGCGGCACTGAGCGGGCTGCAACTCGCCTTGGCGCATCAGCTGAAATAACTCGTGGTGGGTGACGGCCCGCCTGGCAGCCGCACAGTCGGCGGCCAGGTTTCGGGCCCATGCTGGATAGCTGCCGATATCGGTCAGTTCTCCACTTCGGGCGAATGTTTCGCTCATGGCAACCTCCCTAAGTGGCCGTGAAGGCGATGACAGCCTGACCACACCGTCTGACTCTACTCTCAATTGGCTGAGGTGTTGCAATCGTGAGTCTTGCCCAACGAGGTTTGAGCAGGTCAATCGGCGCCATTCTCAGGGACCGGCACCGAAATCGCTCAAGCGCAGCACAACGAAGTCCAGCGCCTCCAAGTTGATGGCGTTGCCGTCGATGGCAAACCAATGAGGAAGGCGAGCGTCACCAACTGGTCGCGCACCCAGTCGGCTCAACAACGTCGTCAAGCCCAGGCCGTAGAGTTGCGCTACGCGCAGCAGCCACGAGCCCAGAAGCTCATCGGGCGCCGGCTTCGGAACGAAGGGCAGGCCGCCATGTTGCGCTGCAGTGGCCTTCATGCGACCGTGCGTGCGCCGATCACGTTGTGCAGCAGCTCGGGCGTGATGCACTCCTTCTTCGAGCGAATCGCCGCCTCCGCTGCACGAGACAACAGCTCACTGACATGCCTGGTGATGCCGCTGGTGGCGCTCATGATGGCGCTGACCATGGCCCGGCTGCTCGAAATCCGAGACGCTTGCCGGAGCGGAAGCTGCCGTTCAAAGCCGGCGAGGGCGCCACGGAAGTCTTCGTTCTCTTGCCTGCGCGGAAGCTCGAAGCCGGGGAAGCGGCTCGCGATCTGAGCATCCGTCTGCATCGCAGCCAGCGCGTCCCGCGTGCCGAGTACGACGATTGCGCATTTGAACTGGTTGGACAGAAACTTCAGCAGGTTCAACGAAGCGCGCTGCTCGTGCGCGGTGCCGGCCAGCAAGTTGTGCACCTCGTCGACGACGATCATGCGCGGCGCCACCTTGCGCAACAGTGTCAATGCTGTGTATTCAACGGCGGCCAACCGATCCCCTGGACGGTAGGGCGCGTTCAGCGCCATGAGCAGCTGCCCATACAGGCGCCGCTCTTGCGGCGCCGAAGGCATCTCCACGGCCAGCACGTCGACCTGCAGAAAGCCCGTCTCGGTGTTGAACTCCTGCGCCGGGTGGGCGCGCAAGAACTTCTGGATGACCATGGACTTGCCGATGTTGGACTCGCCGTGAAGCAGCAGCCCCGGCATGCGGGTCCGTTCCGGGCAGGCCAACAACCGTTCCAACTCTTGCAAGGCCTGCCGCGCTCGCGGGTAGTCGATCCAGTGATCTTCGGCCAGATGCGCGATACGCCGAGCATCATCAAGATCGGCGATGACGCGAGCTTCGACAGTGAGATGTGCATGTGCGGGCATGACGAGCCTCCCAAGTCTTCGATCAGCGGCGGCGACTGTGCCAAACCTCTCCCTCAAACGGCACGGCGGGCTTGGTCCAGTCGATGTCGGACTTCGGCTCGGGCGCAGCAGCGTCGTTGAGCGGGTCGATGCCGACGGTGGCTGGCCGATGAGCAACCTGCTGCTTGCGGCGCATCTTGCGAGTCTTGGCCTGTGCGTCTCGTACGATCTCGCGCTGCTTGTCGATCGCTTCGATCAGCAGCGCCGGGTTGATAGACTTCTGTCCGGCTTGGCGCAAATGCCGCGCGGCAGCCTGAACCTCCCACAGGCTGACTGCCGGCATGCGCAAGTCCGAGAAAGGCACCTCCAGGTAATCGCCTTCATGAGGCACATACAGCTTGGAGAGATTGCGCGGATCGAAGTGCAAATTCAGCCGCTCGCGGCGCGCCAGCCATTGCGAAAAGATCGGATGCCAGTAGCGCAGATGCTCGAACACGATGCCGTCGCGACGCAGCGTGCGGCTGATCGCTGGCAGGAACGCGATCCGAAAGCGCTTCAACGGCCCAGGCGATAGGCCCGGAGCAGGATGAAGCGCCCAGGCGCCAGCGGGCGTGCCGCCCTTGAGGCCTCGATGCGGATCCTGGTGATAGCGGCCAACGATCTGCTGCGCAAACCAGGCCTCGAGCTCGCCGAGGGTCAGCGCGGCATGCTTGTCGGGGTCGTAGGAACGCCGGGCCTTCGGCGAGCCACCGGTGGCTCCAGGGAAGCTCTTGAGTTTGCTCATCTTCGTGCCGATCAGCCGCTCGATGTGACCGCCGTGGTGGGTGCGCTCGCGGTAGACCAGTTCGATGCCGTACTGGAAGCGTTGGCGCCAACTTGAGCGCATCGCCCAGGCCTTGCGCTCGCTGGGCGACACGCAGATGACACGGACACAGGCCGAACGTCTGGCCCAGCGGTTCGGCGTTCACTGGGCAACAATCTATCGCTACCGTGCGCGACTCATTGAGATCGACGAAGCGACAGCCATCGCCGGTCGAACACGCGGATGGAAGCCGCTGGCATCTCGCCTATCCGCCAAGCAGGAGCAAGGCATTGAGGAGTCCATCAACGCGCTGCGCAAGAAGCCCGGGCCATTGCGAATGGTCGACCTGGTCGAGGAGGTCGCAGCGAGGTGCAGGCTGCTTCGCGTGCCATCTCCTTCTCGCCCTGCCATTGACCGGCGCGTAAAGCGCTCCTCTGGCCTAAAGGTCCATCGCCGCGGCGTGGCGGCACCTGGCAACGCCGACCCTCGCATCTCCCCCGGCTCATTCGTAGTTCAGCGTCCTTTGGACATCGTGCAGATCGATCACACGCCGATGGACATCGTCGTGGTCGACGACCTGTATCGCCAGCCCCTTGGCAAGCCCTACCTGACCTAGGCCACCGACGTCGCCACGCGCTGCATCCTGGGCTTCGTGATCTCGTTCGTGCCGCCTGGCGCCGGCACGGTGTCGCTTTGCATGACGCTGATCGTGTCGCCCAAGGCCACCTGGCTCAAGCAGCTTGGCGTCGTCGGCGACTGGCCGATGGCGGGGCTGCCGAAGACGCTGCACCTGGACGGCGCAGCCGAGTTCAAGAGCAAGGCGCTCAAGCGCGGCTGCGGCTGCTCGCTACATGCTCAAGGACACCCGATGCGCGCCCGCGCACTGGAAGCGACTTCGGGGGCAACCTGGAGGCCATTGCAACCGCTCATGGGGAGTGCAACATGCTCGCAGTTTATGCGTACAAACTTCACCGCATTCGCAGAATATGCGTGCAAAGATCGGGGATCGGTGCCAAAGTACAACTGGCAAGTTGGAGCCTCGAAATCACCGGAAAGGCGCGTCACGCTTGGATCCGCGCCGCGAAGGTGGCTAGCCGATCATTCGTTCAAATTTGCAGATCATTCGTTCTTCGACACCTACGGCTCGAACTCACGGTGCCCAGGCCGTCAAACTCGAGCCAGGCGCAATGTCAGGGTCCGCTTCGAGGCGGACCGTTGCTGAGCGCGCGTGATCTCGCCGGCCGAGCTTGGGGCTGAACGTCTCCAACAGCCTCGCACCGCGGGGCCCGCGATGACCAGCTGTTTCCGGGGGAAGCTGCCTCGAAAGCCGGTACCAGATTTACCTTGTTCTACGGCAGGGCCAGCCAACGCGCCCAGCTATCGTGGCGACCCCACCCCGGGTTTGACCTCGGCGCTGTCGTCATCCGACGCATCTGCTGCCGGGCTGAAGTTGATGAGGTACCCAGGGCCGTAGTCGGCCAGCACCTGCGCATGGGGTCGGTCGTCGCCTGGCAGGAACAGGTTGTCCAGCGCCACCAGCGCCATTGCCACCTCGTTGCGGCGCACGCCGTCCTTGTCGGTCAGTTCCAGATCGAAAGGCAGGAACAGCGCGTTGAGGCGATCGTAGTCATAGGCGGGCTCGGGATGGTCCGGGTCGGGACGGCGCAGCGCGGTGTTGGCGAAGGCCATGCTGTTGGCCGAGCCCAGTCCGGCGTAGGTCACTGGGGTTCGCTTGCCCGCCCCGCCCCAGTTCGGCCGGCCGCGCTGGCGTCGAGGGAGCCGGCCGGCGTCTATCGCGTAGTGGTCGCTGTCGGGGTGCGTCGCTTGCGCCTGCTGGCGCTGGCGCTCGTTCTCCAGCAGCGCGCCCATGTAAAAGCCGAGGATGCGTCCGTTGCTCAGCGTGGGGTGCTCGGCCGGGTTGCTGGGGCGCGGCACGAACAGGCCGTACTGACCGATCAGCGCCTGCTCGTGGTCTTGCACATCCACCGCGCTCAGCTCCTTGGGGAGGCAGCGCGGCGGCTGGTCGCGCTGCCTCTCCTGCTCCCGGATGAGCCGCTCGAACTCCTGCTGCGCATTGGCGATGAGCTTGTCCATCACCGGCTTGAGCTGCTCGGGGCCGAGCTGCAGCCGCGGGTCGCTCTGGCACATGCGCTGCAGCACGTGGTGCATCTCCTTGCCCGCCAGCTTGATCTTCGTGAGCTTCACGTTGGGATCGCAGCGGCCATCGGCGCGCGCGTAGCGGGGGTGCGCGCGCTCGGGGTTGTCCGGGTCACGCAGCGGAAACTTGTCGTCGTTGCCCGGCACGGGCTGCATGCGGTGGTGCACGATCACGCCGCCGGTCTCGGCCAATCTGGACGACCACAGCGGCGTGTCGCCTGTGAGGTCGCACACCTGGGCGAGTTCTTTGTAGAAGGCCGTGCGCGCCTGGTCCAGCGGCGTTTCCACCAGCACCGGCACGTGTATCGCCGGCGCCCGGTCGATGGGCTCGGGCTTGATCGGTGCGGACGCAGGCACGGCCGCGGGTTCGGGCGGCGGCAGTGGGGCGTCGTCGGGGGGATCGGGCTCAGGCCACGGCTCGTTCAGGTCGAACATCGGTTGCGACGGCCCGGCCGAAACGGGCTCTTGCGGGTCGGCCGGTTCGGCTGGCGCGGCGCTGGCCGACGATTCGCCAGGCGGCAGCGCGCCGGGCACCAGCAGTGCGTTCACCTCCTGGAGCAAGCGCAAGAAGTCCGCTTGCTGGTGCGGGGCAACCAGCTCGTCGAAGGCGAGGGCCATCTCGTGCTCGCTGCGCCAGAGGCCGGAGGGGTCGATCCATCGAGACAAGCCGGGGAAGGACGACTCCGCGTCTTCCAGGGAAACCGCTTGCTGCCGGATCTGCATGATCAGCCGGGCCAGCTCATGCCGTCGCGCTCCGAAGTCGGTGACGGCGAGGGGCGCAACACCCGGAGCCCCGGCTTCTACGGGCGTCGCCGGCGGGGCCTTTCGCCGAGGCTGGTTCACCGCCGCTTCGAACGCCTCAACCACCTTCGGATGACTCTGCCGGACGGCCTGCAGCTTGTTGTGGACGGTCTGGGCATTGAGGTGGGCAGAGGCCGGCTTCAAGGTGGCGTCCGGGTTGAAGGCATTGGCGAAGGTTTTGGAGATTGCCCCAGGCTTTGCGCGGCCGGCCTTGACTTCAAGAATCAACGGGATCAGGTCTCGCAAGTCGCTGGCGAACTGCTCCAATCGCGGCGGTGGCGCGGACGGCAGGGCCACCGCCTCGTTGAGCGCCTTGGCCACCTCGGGATGGCTCGCCTCGATTTTCTCCAGCTTGTCGTGAATGCTCTCGGCGTACCGGTGGGCAGAGGCCGGCTTCAAGGTGCCGTCCGGGTTGATGGCATGCCTGAAGCCGCCCATCCCCGAGCGGTTGGAGATTGCCCAAGGGGTTGCCTGGCCGGCCTTGACTTCAAGGATCAATGGGATGAGATCTTTGATATCACTGGCGGCCTGCTCCAATGACGTTAGCGACGCTGGCCGGTTAACCGCCGCCTCGAACGCTTTTGCCACCTGCGGATGACTCTGTCGGATGGCGTTCAGCTTTTTGTGAATACTGCGGGCGTTGCTGCTGGCAAGGGCCGGCTTCAATGTGCCGTCTGGGTTGATGGCCTGGGCGAAGCTGCTCATCCCTTGGCGTTTGGAGATCGTCCCAGGCTTTGCGCCAGCCTTGACTTCAAGAATCAATGGGATGAGCTTTCGCAAGTCGCTGGCGAACTTCTCCAATCGCGGCAGTGGCGTGGCGGGTCCGGCCACCGCCGCTTCGGATTCTTCGGCCACCCGAGGATGACTCGGCTGGATGGTCTGCAGCTCGTTGTGTCCTGCCGGGGCGTGAGCGTTGGCAGAGTCCGGCCTCAAGGTGCCGTCCGGGCCGACGGCATTGGCGAAGCCGGTGCTCATCCCTGGACGTTGGGAGATTGCAGGCTGCCTCGCAAGCCCGGCGTTGACTTCAAGGACCAATGGGGTCAGCGCCCCAGTATCCCTCGCATGTTGAGCGCGTATCGCCGGGGAGGGGCTGTACGGTGTCAGCAGCGGTGCGGCTTGCCACGGATGGGGGAATGCAGGAGCCACGGCGCGTCCGGCGTCAGCGGTCCCCACAGTCCTGTGTGGCGCGGCTTGCCGCTGCAGCTGTGCAGCAGCCAGATCTCGGGATGGGCCCACAAACGGAACCTGTGCACCGCGCGGCGGCAACACGCCCTGCCGCGGCGCAACGTTGACGTGACCTTGCCCGGCATCGCTTCCGGCATCGGAGCGCCGGCGAAGGCCTTCCGGCCCAACCCATCCCGGCTGGGGATGCGCCTGCGCTGGGGCAGCTGAGTCATCGCGAGACGGCGAAGTCGAACTTGCCTTTCGCTTGCCGGTCCCGCTGATGCCGTCCATCGCCCGTCTCTCTCACTCAGTTGCGTCGGCAGCGACCATAGTGTCCTCGGCTGGCGGCGGGGGCCACGGGGCGAAGTGACCCAGCGTGCGGCGAAGCGCTGCGAGTCACCTATCTTCACAGAAGGAGGGACTAAAGGGCGCCGCGAGGGGCGCCGTTCGATATCGCGATTGCACACTTCGCGACGAGCGTTTGGTCCACGGATTCCAGGTCGACCTCCGGCGCGCCGGAAGGAACCGTTGGATCGGCTCCATTGAAAGTGGCGGCGCTGTGCTGTCCCCAGGCATGGTTCATGTATCGCTTCACTCCCAACGTCGGGCAGGTTCCGAGGCACAGCGGCTATCCGGCTGTGCGAACGAGGAATGGCAGGTTCCGGCGGCCGGCTGTCCAACGTTCAAACTCCGAACCTCTCAAGAAGCTCGTTCCAAGTGACTGACTGGCAATGAGTTTTTCAGGCTGGTTGTTCGACGGGGACCATCTGCATACCGAGCTTGGCGGCGCGCTGCGACAGCGCACGCAGCACGCGTTCGCGGTAGCGCTGCTCGTAGTAGTCCTGGCCCTTTTCGGTGTATTCCTCGCCCTGGTGAGCATCGTGTAGATCAGTCGCGCGTAGAGGAAAGCAAAAGTGTCCCAAACGTGACGGAAAATGTGTCAATCGGGATTTGGTCATTTGACAGATCGGCCGCAAACCCAGGCGTGGCGAGGCTTTCGGCGGTTTGCAATGCAAAAGTGTCAACACGCGAAAGCCGCGGGGGGCGCAAAGCAAATGTGTCACTGTCGGTCGGCCTGTCGCCGACGTCTGCGACCGGGCAGCATTGCTCAACTCAGGCAGTAAGGCCGAGCGGCCATAGGGGCGACGTGCCCGAACAGCAGCATCTACCCCCATTGCGACGCTGGACCCAGAAGTCGATCAGCCGACCAGCCGCGATTGACGCCGAGGCGGGTAGGGCGCTTGCACAGGGACAGCACGGCCGGATCGGCCTCCAGGCGGATCCATTGCTCGAAGCTGGCGTGATCGAAGAGACGTATCGGTCTTGCGAGCTTGGGGCTGAAGGCCTCGAGCAGCCGGCAGCCGCGAGGTCTCGTCACCTCCAGCGGCGCGCGAAAGCGTGCGGCGAAATCCTTCATGGATCAACACCTTACGCAAGCCGTGCGGCTGCGCATCCACAAATTGACGGATTTGCTTCGCTCAAAGGCGAAGTGACAGATTTGCTTCGCAAACTGCGTCGGCAAATGTGTCAATCGCCGAGCGATCTTCAGAGGGAAAGCACACCAGGCGGGCAGTGACAGGTTTGCTTTGCTCTACGCGCACGTCATCGAGAGCGCGAGGCCGAGCGGCGCGCGGATCTCGACTGCGAGTACGTCGAGCGTTTTGCGCAGCGAGTGCGTGAGCTGTTTCCAAGCTGTCCTGCCGGAACGCAGCACACGATCGCTGAGCACGCGTGTCTCAAGTACAGCGGGCGGGTCGGGCGCTCCGCCGCCGCAAAGGATCTCGCCGAACGGGCGGTGCGCCTTGCCGTCGCCGCACACATTCGCCACGCCAAGACTCCGTACGATCAACTACTGGCCGCGGGTCACGATCGGTACACAGCCCGCCGGCAGGTCGAGACTCAAGTTCGTTCCGTCCTCGACCAATGGCAACTGCCCTGAGGCGTCGCAGCACGGAAATTGTCGTCCTGCATGATTCGTTGTCGGCAACGGCCGTGAGTTGCACGCGTCGGTCAGCCGGCGTTGGGCGGCCACAGATGTCGGTCGCCAACGACCGCAGCCGGGATTGCCAAATGCGATCGTCAGGCCGAGCCGGAGCTACGCGATCATCGATCCAACGGACTGCGCACCCCGATGCCAGGCTGCTTCATCACGTGCGTGTAGATCATCGTCGTTGACACGTCCTTGTGCCCGAGCAGCGTTTGCAACGTGCGAATATCGGTTCCCGATTCGAGCAAGTGCGTCGCGAACGCGTGCCGAAAGGTGTGGCAACTGACAGGCTGCGCCAAGCGTGCTGCTCGGGCCGCCTGCGTGACTGCGCGCTGCAGGGTCTTCGGATGGCTGTGATGGCGCACCTGTTGACCCGTGTGCGGGCTCGTGCAGATCGATTTCGACGGAAACACGAACTGCCAACCCCACGTCAGGCCGGCGTTGGGATACTTGCGCTCAAGCGCAAAGGGGAGGGCGACGCGACCGAAACCCATCCTCAGGTCCGCGTCATGTAGCACCTGGACTCGCTCGATGTTAGCCTGCATACCAAACCTCATTTCCCAGACGAACGTCCATGAAGAAGCTACTGCCCGCTCTTGCGCTTGTTTGCCTATCCATTTCGTCGAATGCTCAGACTGTCGGCACAGTCGACGAACTTTTCTCTGGCTTTCTTTCGATGTCTTCCCCTCAATGCCAAGGAGGGGGCGAAGCGCAGGCAAAGCGCTACGAATCCAACGGTCAGCTGGCAGAAGCGCATTCAATCCGCGGCGGGGTGAAGATGCTATGCGAATGCATGCCGGCAAAGATTACAGAGATTCGAAAGAACCTCAGCAAAGCGGAGAAGAGCCGCCGAATCTCAGAAGCCGACTTCTCAAAGAACTACCTTCCGGCTGCAATGAACCCGTGCGTAGGCGAGCAACTGAGGTCAACATACGGAAGCGGGTGTGCCGAGCGCTTCGCAAGGTTCACCTCAAAAAGTGCGAGCTTCTGCTCTTGCATGAGCAGGAAACTTGCGGAAGTCCCGGACGCTGAGATTTCAGATGTCGGCAGGGCATCGGCAGACTATCTTCCCGCTGTTGCTGATGCAAAGAGGCGCGGCCAACCAGAACCTGAGAAGCCAGCTGTCCTCCAAGCATTTGGGGCCATCGAGGCCTCTTGCATGAAAGAGTGAATCGGCATATCAGCGCGATGCAGGCTAACCCTTCCATCGAGAGGACCCGCCCCGGCAAGCCGGGTCGGGCCTCTCATGTCAAACGTTAGGCGTCATAGAAAAGTTCATCGTCATGTACCAATTCCCTGATCACAACTTCATGCTCGTGGTTCTCGATCAACTACTTGACGTTGGATCGTTTACTACCGATCTCGAGCGACTCAAAAGGGCCCCGGAACTTCAGCCGCTGTTTAGTGGAGAGTCGAACTACGGAGAGACGATTCCACAGGTGGATGAGTTTTTTCGCAATGTCCGGCTGACTGACGAAGACCTGGCTCAAGTCACAGAGCTTTGGTTTGATGGAGGTAACGACATCTACCATCTGATACGCCCATTCTGGAGCGGAACCGATGATGACTTTGACGTTAGGTCAGTTGATGGCTTCGAACGACTCACCAACCTTCGGATAGTCCATCACCATGCCATGATCTCTGATGCTGAGGTCGACAGGTTTCGGGTAGCAGGCATCCAGTGCGTGTAGCTGATCAGCTGTCACCCTCATCAGCTTGTCTCTGCAGAATCTGGACCACACCCGGTGACGCCTAACCCTTTACAGGGACTTCCGAAGTAGTCAACGTTTTTGTTTTCTCATAAGCAATCTGAGCGCAGTTGAGTTGTTGTTCGACGCATGACGTGTGATCGAAGGTATGCCGAGACAGAGAACAGACTGCCACTCTACAGACGGCCTTGTTGCACCGGG
>Ga0207648_10000046_pt1 | contig 111511 bp, 94 predicted proteins | sample KBSMisM32_FD_184310 | JGI IMG/M metagenome (GOLD analysis project Ga0207648, IMG submission 184310) | Miscanthus rhizosphere microbial communities from Kellogg Biological Station, Michigan, USA - KBS Miscanthus M3-2 (SPAdes) (version 2) | ecosystem: Host-associated > Plants > Roots >...
GGGCTCGACGGCGCAATCCATCCTGGCCCGGCACGCCGTGGATCCAGTGCCCAGTCTGCGGACTGTGCGCGGGACGATCCCGTTGGGAGTGGAGCAGGCAATCTCCCGTGCGCTGGCGAAATCGCCGGCCGACCGGTTCGCTACGGCCGCTGAGTTCGCCGAAGCGCTCGAGAATGGGCGGCGACAACCGCCCGTTAGCCAGGTCCGGACCCGGCATCTCGCGCTGATTGCCGGGCTGCTGATTCTGGTCGCGTCCGCGGGCGTGGCCTACTCCGTGAGGTCGCGTCTTGGACCATCCCCGCTTACCTCCCTCGCCATCGCCCCATTTGAGAATCTCACCGGTGACTCGGCGCAAGTGTATCTCGCGCAAGGAATGACCGAACAACTCATCGCCGATCTGAGCCGCATCGCGGCATTGAAGGTGATTCGCCTGGGTCAGGTGCCAACTCAGGATTCCGCCATCGCTATCGCCCGCGATCTCAAGCTGGGCGGGGTGCTGGGAGGATCGCTTCAACGAGCGGGCACCGCCGTCCGCATCACCGTGCGACTGGTATCCCCGGCTACCGGTCAGGCGGTCTGGGGCGAGAGCCAGGAGGGCGAGCTGGCCCGAGTGTTTGACCTGCAGGAGCGTGTGGCAAGGGCTGTCACTGACCGAATTAAAGTGGCCCTCACCCTGGAGGAGCGCTCTCGCCTGAGGACCTCCCGACGCCCCACTGCCCCCGAGGCTTACGAGGCGTACGTCCGTGGCTTGTATTTCCTCAACCGCGTGACTGAGACCGATCTCCGGAAGGCCATGGGGTACTTCCAGCAGGCGATAGATCTCGATCCCGCCTACGCCGCGGCATATGCGGGGCTGGCCGAGGGATATTGCGACCTCGGTTATTTCAGCGCCGTCACGCCAAAGGACGCCTTTCCCAGCGCAAGGCGGGCAGCCCTCAAGGCGATCGAGCTGGATTCCACACTCTCCGAGGCCTACACCGCTCTGGGGCGAGTCGATCTCTTCTTCGACTGGGACTTCGAAGCTGCGGAACGCGATTTTCGCCGTGCGATCGAGCTGAATCCCAAGGTCGCATGGGCCCACTTGCCTTACAGCAGTCTGCTAACGGCCAGGGGGCGCGCGGATGAGGCGATCGCCGAGGGACTGCGGGCTCAGGAACTCGATCCGCTCTCGCTGATCATCAGCGCGGCGACGGCGCGGGCTTACTACAACGCCCGCCGCTATGACGAGGCGATCGCGCAGGCCCGGAAGCCGCTGGAAATCGACTCCACATTCAGCCGGGCTCACTACTGGCTGGGGCTGTCCTACATCCAGAAGGGCAGGCTGCCTGAGGCCATTAAGGAGTTGGAGGAGACGATCAAACGTGCGCCCTATCCGCTTTATCGGGCTGCGCTGGGCCACGCCTATGCGGTGGCAGGACAGCAGGCCGAGGCCAGGCGAGTCCTCGCCGAGTTGGAGGCCCTGTCACGCTCGCGCTATGTCTCGTCGTTTGACGTTGCGACCATCTATGCGGGACTGGGCGATCGGAACAAGACTCTGGAACTGCTTGAGAAGGCCTATGTCGAGCGCGCGAGCTATCTGGCCTTCCTGAGTGTGGACCCACAATTCGATCTACTTCGTGATGACCCTCGATTCGTTGAACTGCTGCGTCGGATCGGCCCACCTTCGAGCTAGCTTGCCCACTGCCTCCCACTTCGATGAGACCCTCTGCATGATTTCGGCCCCATCGTCTTTTTTCATCGATCCGTGGGGTAGTCCGGGATTCGTCTCCGGGCCGGTTACCGAGGAAGGTTCCGCCGGAGGTTGAGCAGCATCCTAGCCGGACCGTAGCGGGACTTTCTGGCCTTCCCCCTTGCGGTTATTTCCGGGAGTGTGAGGATTAGCAAGGATCCCGACCCCCGGTCGGAAGGCGTCCGACCGGGGGCGGTTGGTGTTTTGATACCTGGAGACCTTAGTGCAGCCGTGACCGGTACCCTGCCCGACATCGCCCCTGACTTCCGTGCCCTGCTGGAGCGGCACGCTGACCGGCTCGATCTGGAGCAGATCGACCGGGCACTGCGCTTCAGTGCGTCGGCGCATCGGGGTCAGAAGCGGGTGTCGGGCGAGGACTTCATTCAGCACTCGATCGCCGTCGCCAAGACGCTGGTGGAACAGCTTCTCGACACCACCTCGATCTGCGCGGCGCTGCTGCACGATGTGGTCGAAGACGCGGACGTCCGTGCCGAAGACATCGCCCGGGAATTCGGTCCTGAAGTGTCGGGACTGGTTGACGGCCTCACCAAGATCTCCAGCCTCACCTTCCGCTCCTCGGCAGAGCAGCAGGTGGAGAACTACCGCAAGCTGCTGCTGTCGATCGCCAAGGACGCGCGGGTCATCATCATCAAGCTGGCTGACCGTCTCCACAACATGCGGACCCTCGATCCGCTGCCGCCCGAGAAGCGGATGCGGATCGCCACAGAGACGCGGGAGATCTACGCCCCCCTCGCTCACCGGTTTGGTATGGCCGGCATCAAGGCCGAGCTGGAAGACCTGGCCTTCAAGTATCTGGAGCCCGAGGACTACAAGGCGCTGGTCCAGCAGGTCGCCGCCAAGAAGGCGGCTCGGGAGCAGCTCATCCTCAAACTCAAGACGCCGCTCGAGTACGAGCTCAAGCGCGCGGGCATCGAGTGGTTCGAGGTCACCGGGCGGCCCAAGCACCTGTGGTCCATCTATCAGAAGATGAAGAAGCGGGGGAAGCCGTTCGACGAGATCTACGACCTGATGGCGATTCGGGTGATGGTCCGCACCGTCCCCGAGTGCTACCACGTGCTGGGGATCATCCATCACAACTGGACCCCGATCCAGGAGCGGATCAAGGATTACATCGCGAGCCCCAAGACCAACGCCTATCAGTCGCTCCACACCACGATCTTCGGGCCGGGCGGTCAGCTGTTCGAGGTCCAGATCCGGACCCAGGAGATGCACCGCACCGCGGAGTTCGGTATCGCGGCCCACTGGCTGTACAAGACCGACGGGCGCCGTAACGAGCTGGATCAGCAGCTCCACTGGTTCCGCCAGCTTATCGAGCTGCAACAGGATGCCCACACACCGGAAGAGTTTCTCGAGTTCCTGAAGATCGACCTGTACCAGGACGAGATCTTCGTCTTCACCCCGCAGGGTGACGTGAAGCAGCTCCCCAAGGGAGCGACACCGATCGATTTCGCCTTCATGGTGCACACCGAAGTCGGCGTCCACTGCCAGGGTGCCAAGGTCAACGGCCGCATCGCGCCCTTGCACCGGGAGCTGCGCAATGGCGACACCATCGAGATCCTGACCAGCCCCAACGCCAAGCCGAGCAGCGACTGGCTCTCCCACGTCCGGACCGCGCGGGCGCGGCACAAGATCAAGGCCTGGATCCGCCACCAGGAAGAGGAAGAGAGCGTGGTGCTGGGCCGGGAGCAGATCGCGCGTGAGCTCAAGCGCCGTCGTCTGGCGGCGCCGGAATCGGAGCAGTTACGGAAGGCGGCCGAGTCGCTCGGCCTTGCCGATGGGCGGGGGCTGGAGATCGCGGTCGGCCGCGGCGATGTCACCATCGTGCAGGCGCTACGCGCGCTGCATCCCGACGCCTCGGCGGAGGATTTTCAGGAAGTGAAGCCCAGCGTCATCGGGCGGGTGATCAACCGGATCCGACTCGGATCCGGCATCAAGATTCAGGGCTTGAGCGGTCTCATGGTGCGCTACGCCCAATGCTGCCAGCCGGTGCCGGGCGACACCGTCGTCGGCTACGTGACGCAGGGGCGCGGCATCTCCATCCACCGCGCCGATTGCCCCAACCTGCTCATGCTGAGCGGTGAAGGACGCCGGGTGGAGATAGACTGGCGGGAAGTTCAAGGAGAGGCGTTCGCTGTGCGACTGGGCGTGAGCGGCGAGGACCGTCGCGGGCTCTATGCCGATATCATGGAAGCCATCAGCCAGTCGGGCACCAACATCAAGGCGGCTGATCTCAACACGAAGGACGGTTCGGTCTTCGGTTCGGTCTTCGTCGAGGTGGACAACCGCACTCACCTGGCGAAGGTGATCAAAGCGATTCGGAAGGTGAAGGGCGTTACGGATGTGGAACGGCGGGAGGCGCCTCCGACTCATCCTTGACCCGGCTGAGGCGGGCGACTCGCGTCACCGCTTCCTCGAGCGTCTTGAGATCCACCGGCTTGAGCAGGATCCGATCGTTCGGAATTTGCAATCGCCCCGCCGCAGACAACTCCGACAGGTCTCCCGACAGGAACACCAATCTTCGCGCAAGGTCAGGGCGCGTCGCTTCGAGAGCGGAATACATCTCCATCCCGTCCATCCGGGGCATGCGAAGATCGGCCACGATCACGTCGACTTCGGAATCCTGTAGCACGGCCAGCGCGGCCTCTCCATCCCCAGCCTCGATCACATCGGCTCCCCGCCGCCTCAGGTATTTCCCGAGCGGACGCCGCAAGGCTTCTTCGTCGTCAACCAGCAGCGCCCGCAATCCACTGAGGGGCGTCTGCCCCGGAACCGGCGTAGGGGCCGGCGGCCGCGGTTCCACCGGGTATTCGGCGCTCACCGCGATCGGCAAGGCGAGGACGAAGCGGGCGCCGCCGCCTGCGGCCGTGGTGACTGTGAGATCGCCGCCGACTTCCCGGGCGATCTGACGGGACAGGTACAATCCCAGTCCGGTGCCCTGCCTTCCTTTCGTCGAGACGAATGGACGGAAGATGCGTCCCCGCAACTCCTCGGGAATTCCCCGGCCGTTGTCCTGCACCGCCAGGAAGACCTGCTCCCCGTCGGTCGACGTATCCACCCGCAATCGTCTTGGGGGATCCACGTGCCCCAAAGCGTGAATCGCGTTGCTCAGGAGATTCACCAATACCTGCTCCAGCCGGGTCGGATCTCCTCGAGCCGCGGGCAAGCCCGGGTCCAAGTCACCGTCCAGGATGATTTCTTCCACTCCGAATTGGTATGCCACCAGGTCGATGGCATCGCGCGCCACGGAGTTGAGATCCGCCGTCGTGCCCGGGCGTTCCTCCATCCTGACGAAGCGCAGCAGTCCGGAGAGCAGCTTGCCCGCGCGTCGGGCCTGGCGGCTGATCTGTACCAGTTCGTCGCGTTGCTCGTCGGTCACATCTCCCACGCTGAGCCGAGCCTGGGACATGGCTACTACGGCCATGAGCGGATTGTTCACTTCGTGGGCGACGCCCGCGATCAATTGTCCTGCCGCCATGAACCGGCCCTGCTCCTCCGCGCGATCGCGCAGCACCCGGGTCATATCGTTGAAGTGCCGCTTGAGCTGTCCCACCTCGTCGTCCCGCAACACCGCCAACTCCACGTGGAGATCTCCTTCGGCGACCCGGGCGAGACCCTGTTCCAATTCCGCAAGTGGTTTTGCCACGAGGCGCGAGGCCACCAGCAGCCCGAGCGGGATCAGGACCATGCCCGCGAGCATCCAGACCGTCACTGCCCGCACCGCGTTCGTGGTCGTGGCCGAGAGCTGACGCTCTTCCGCAATCAGGATGGGAAGCGCATCCCGTCGCGACTGCGTCAGTCTGCCTTGGACCTCGGCGAGCAGGGAGTCAACCACGACATGGCGCTGGCGCGCCTCGTCGAATCGCCCCAGCTCCAGCAGTCCCGAGACTTCGAGCAACATGGTTCCGAGCCGCGCTACATCATCATCGGTCTGGGCCAGCTGGGTACGAAACTCCGGAGGCAAAGCGGCGAACGACGCCGCGGCTGCAGTCCCTCCATTACGAGTGGCACTGGCCCGAATCACCGCGGTGGTCTCCGCGGGAACCGGCCGTCCTGCCAGGGCCAGTCTCCAGGTATCCGTGGTGGTGTTCTCCAATCCCTGAACCCGGTCGGTCAAGTCGCCGAAGAGATAGTCGAGGGGCTGAACCGATCTCCCCAGGTTCCGGGCTCGCGCCGTAACCGTGTATGACAGGTAGATGGTGATGGCGGCCGCGTACAGCATGAGGCCAAGGACAAACAACAGCAGGATGGTCCGGAGGCTGAGCGCCGCGCGGCCGCGACCGATGGACGCGGAGACGGTCATTGCCAGTTAACCGGCTCGAGCCGGCCGTGCCGGACCCGGGCGATGATCACCGAGGACATCTGGTGCGAGCCAAATGCGATGGGACCCGTCACCCCTTGATACGGCGGGCGGCTGACGCCCAGCGCCTCCAGGTACTGGCGAATCATCTCGCGCCGGGTACCGACGTTGCCGGCGGCAGTGGCAAGCAACATGATGGCGTCGTAGACCAGCGCGTCTCCCGCCTCAGGTGTTTTGCCGGTCATGGCCTGGTACCGCTCGGTGAACTTCCGTCCCGCCTCCGCGCTTCCCGGCGGAATCCAGAAGGTGGCGACGTAGATGGAATCCGTGGCCTTTCCGGCTGTCTGGTTCAACTGCGACAGGCTGGTTGCGGCATCACCGGCCAGGATTCTCAGTCCAGGCTGAAGCCGCTCGGCAATCTGGGCGATCATCCCCGTCTGCCCTGCGGGACAGAGCGAGAGAATCAGGTCCGGCGGCGTCCGTTTAAGAGAGGAGCCCAGGAGGACCTCCAGGTCGGCCCCCCCTACGATCGGCACATTGTCCACCACTCGTACGCCGTTCTCTCGCAGCTTGCGCATCGCGGCAGCCCGAAGACCCATTCCATACTCGTCCGGGACGTAGAACAGCGCCACTCGCCGGGCGCGCAGGTATTCGGCCGCGAATCGGCCGAGGACCGCGCCTTCCACCGAATCACTCGCCGCGAGGGTAAACGTCCACGGTCCCACGTCGCGCAACAGGTGGGTCGTCGCGGTGGGCACGAGTTGCACCACCTCGGCGCGATTGTAAACTGGCGCCGCGGCCAGCGAGCCGCGACTCCCGAGGTGTCCCACCAGCGCGAACAATCCCGGCGTCTCCACCAACCGCTCGGCCCGGTTGGCCTCATTATCAACCCGCTCCCCTCCGCCAGCGGGGCTCTCGGTATCGACCACAATTTGAATATCCTGGCCCCGCTCTGGAGTCAGGCTTCGAACGTCCTCCTTTGCCATCTCCACAACGGGCGCGATCCCCGTGACCACGACGAGGACCGGTGTCGCGCGGCGACCTCCGTCGTGGCAACCGGGCACGAACAACCCCGCGCTCACGGCGCACCACCACAGTACCGGCCCTCGCACCGCTCGGAACGAAGCTGGCAGAGAAATACCTCGACTGGTTGTGGTCGATTCTGGATCGGTGCTACACCGCTGAGCGTAGTTACGCCGCGGGTCAAGGCGCAAGCGCCAGATTGACGCCCGCCGCCTCAGGCCTATGCTTAGACCCTCATTTCACCTTGCGGAAACAACTCAATGTCCAGCAGCTGGCTGCTCAAGACCGAGCCGACGACCTACTCCTACGACCAGTTGGAGAAAGAAGGCCGGACCACCTGGGACGGAGTGCGGAACAATCTCGCGCTCGCCCATCTTCGGACCATGAAAGCGGGAGATCGGGTGCTGATCTACCACACCGGAGCTGAAAAGGCGGTGATCGGGCTCGCGAAAGTGGCCAAGGCGGCGTATCCCGACCCGAAGCAGGATGATCCGAAGCTGGTGGTCGTAGATGTGATACCCGAGCGCCGCCTAGAAAGGCCGGTAACACTCGCGGAGGTCAAGGCCGAAGCCTCGCTCAAGGATCTCGCCCTCGTCCGGATGGGCCGGCTCTCGGTGATGCCGGTGAATCCTGCTCAATGGAAACGATTGCTGGAGATGGGCGCCGTGCCCGGCGGAGAGAAATAGCCGGTACCGAAGATCCACCGAAAACGGTATATTTCCCTCCATGCCGAGTCCCAGCTTCAAAGTCATTGCTCCCTTCGAGCCGGCGGGAGATCAGCCGAACGCCATCAAGAGTCTGAGCGAGGGTCTGCACCGGGGAGACCGGTATCAGACGCTGCTTGGCGTCACGGGTTCGGGCAAGACGATGACCCTGGCCCACGTCATCGCGAACTACGGCCGTCCTACGCTGGTCCTCTCTCACAACAAGACCCTGGCGGCGCAACTATACGGTGAACTCCGCCAGTTCCTGCCCAACAACGCGGTGGAGTACTTCGTCTCCTACTACGACTACTACCAGCCCGAGGCGTACGTCCCCCAGACCGACGTTTACATCGAGAAGGATGCGTCGATCAACGCGGATCTCGAGAGCCTGCGGCTCCGGGCGACATCGAGCCTGATGGAGCGGGACGACGTCGTGATCGTGGCGACCGTGAGTGCGATCTACGGCCTGGGCGATCCGATCGAGTATCGCAAACTCATGATGAGTGCCAAGGTGGGTGAGGCGGTGGGACGCGACGGCCTCCTCGCCGACCTGGTTCGGATCCAGTACCAGCGGAACGACGTCTCCTTCGAACAGGGAACCTTCCGAGTCCGGGGAGACACGGTCGAAATCTTCCCGGCCTATTCCGAGCAGGCGCTCCGGGTCGAGTTCTGGGGAGACGTGATCGAACGGATCACCAAGGTCCACCCCATCACCGGCGAGCCCCTCACGACCCTGGACCGCTGCGCCGTCTACCCCGCGACTCACTTCGTCACCGAACGTGCGACCATCGAACGGGCCGTGAAGGCGATTCGCGCGGAGCTTTCGGAGCGGTTGGCCGTACTCCGGGGATCCGGGAAGCTGCTCGAAGCGCAGCGGCTGGAATCACGTACCACCTTCGATGTCGAGATGATGCTCGAGGTCGGGACCTGTGCCGGGATCGAGAACTATTCGCGCCACCTGACAGGGCGCAGGGAAGGGGACCGTCCCGCCTGTCTCCTGGACTATTTCCCACCCGAGTTCCTTGTCGTGGTGGACGAATCACACGTCTCGCTGCCCCAGATCGGCGGCATGTACAACGGTGACCGGGCCCGAAAGCAAACGTTGGTCGAGTATGGCTTCCGCCTGCCTTCGGCCCTCGACAACCGGCCGCAGACATTCGACGAATTCATGTCCCTCGTGCCCCAGATGATCTCGCTCTCGGCAACTCCGGGTGAGTACGAGGTGGGCCTCTCCGGTGGAGTAGTGGAGCAGATTATTCGGCCCACTGGACTGGTAGACCCCGAGGTGGACGTCCGGCCGGTGAAGGGCCAGGTGGACGACCTTCTGGCCGAGATCCGAAAGCGGGTCGAGCAGCAGGAGCGGGTCCTGGTCACCACCCTGACCAAGCGAATGTCGGAGGATCTCACCGACTACCTGCAGCAGACCGGAGTCCGGGTTCGCTATCTCCATTCCGACATCGATGCGATCGAGCGGATGGAAATCCTTCGCGGACTTCGGCTGGGGGACTTCGACGTACTGGTCGGAATCAACCTGCTGCGGGAGGGCCTCGACCTGCCGGAGGTTTCTCTGGTCGCGATTCTGGATGCCGACCAGGAGGGATTTCTCCGTTCCGACCGTGCCCTGATTCAGACGGTCGGCCGTGCAGCGCGCAATATCAATGGTCGCGGAATTCTCTACGCCGACCGGATGACCGGCTCCATGCAGCGCGCGCTGGCCGAAATGAGCCGCCGGCGCGGTCTGCAGCTCGACCATAATCGCGCTCATGGCATCACCCCGCGCTCGATCGTGAAGTCCATGGAGCAGGTCCGCCTTACGACTCGGGTGGCGGACGCGCGTACCGAGAAGCCAGCGCCCCGGACCGAGTCTCTCGCCGTTGCCGACCTTCACGATCCAGTCAAGCGCGCCCAGGCTATCGCGGCGCTCGAGCGACAGATGAAGGAAGCGGCCGCCAACCTAGAGTTTGAGGTCGCCGCCATTCTTCGCGATCAGCTTAACGACTTGCGCGCCGTCGACGCCCCCGATGTCGAGCGTGCGGGCTTCTCCGGACAGTCGGCGCCGCGGATGCGGAGGCCCGGTGCTGCCGCCCGCCGCCGCCGCGCCTGATGCGGGAACTGACCGAGTCAGACCTCAACGCCGAGGGTGAGGAGTTGGGCCGTGGTCTTCCACCGGGAGCGGTGCTCTCGTTTGAGGGAGATCTCGGCGCGGGTAAGACCACCTTCATTCGCGCCATCGCGCGCGGGCTCGGCGTCACCCTTCCCGCCACCAGTCCCTCCTATGCGCTCGTGCACCGCTATGAGGGACGTCGCGGCCCCGTCTACCATCTCGACTGCTACCGGCTCCGGAATTCGGAGGAAGCGCGGGATCTCGACTGGCAGGGACTCGTCGCCGATGGCGACGCCATTCTGGTGGAGTGGCCCGAGAGAGCCGCGGGCTGGGTGCCGACTCCAACTATCCGATTCCGGCTCCATCATCTCGCCGACGCGGCACGCCGCGGTCTGGAGCGCGTCTAATGTGGCTGGCCATTGATACGGCCACCGATCGTGCCTCGGTTGCACTCGGTCTTCCCGGATCTGTCCTCGCCGAGGAGGAACTCACCGGCGCGCGGGGTCACGCGTCGCAGCTCCTCCCCGCGATTCTTGAAACCTTGCGCCGCGCGGGGGCTCGTTTGCCCGAGATTGAAGCGATCGTTCTTGCCGATGGACCCGGCAGCTTCACGGGACTTAGGGTCGGTGCTGCCGTCGCCAAGGCCCTGGTGGAAAGCCAGCCGATCGCGCTCTGGAGCACTCCATCGCTGCTCTCCTCGGCCGCGGCGCTAGGGCACGACGGTCGCCTGGTGCTTGCTATTGGCGATGCGCTTCGGGGGGAAGTCTTTGCCGCCGCCTACCGGGTTGCCTCGAGCCGGGTAGATACGGTGCTCGCACCCTCGGTCCACCGGCCCGACGACCTCAATACCTCGGGCCTCGTACCCGAGGTGATAACCGGTCCCGCCGCCGACCGGATGGGCGGAGTTCCCGCCTGGCCATCGGCCGCCACGTTGCTTCGCTTGATCGGTTTATCGGGGGGAGTCCGCCGGATTAGCGACCCCCGTCGGTGGGAGCCGGACTACGGCCGGCCCGCCGAGGCGCAGGTTCAGTGGGAACGCACCCATGGACGACCGCTACCGAATCCGGCCAGCGTCTCCGGCTGACGCGACCACCCTCAGCATCCTCGAGCGTCGCTGCTTCAGCGATCCGTGGAGTGCCCAGGGATTTCGTGAGGTCCTGTCCACGCCTGTCTGCTTTGGGCTTGTAGCCGGTATAGGCAAGGACCTTCAGGGGTACTTTCTGGCTCGGCTGGTCGCCGGCGAGGGTGAAGTGCTGAACCTCGCGGTGGATCCCGACCATCGCCGCCGGGGGGTGGGCGCAGCGCTCCTTGAAGCTGGCCTCCGCGAACTCCAACTTCGTGGCGGGCGGGAAGTCTTTCTCGAAGTCAGGGAGTCAAATGCCGGCGCCCGGGCCATGTACCTGGCCCGCGGGTTCCGGGTCGTCGGGGCCAGGCAGCGTTATTACCGGCAGCCGATGGAGGACGCGCTGGTTCTGCACCTGCCGTTCCCCGCCTCTGCGTGAATGTGCCACCGCCGATGTAGATTCTGGTTAGTGTGGTGGACCGCCCTGTCGCTAGCGTCACGGCATCCGCCGTTCCTGCCCCGTCACGCCTGAGTGTGGAGGTTCCTGTGAGCAGCCGCAGCCTGAACAAAGTGATCCTGATCGGAAACCTCGGCGCCGACCCCGAGGTGCGCAGCACCAACAATGGGACCCGCGTCGCGACGCTGTCGGTGGCCACCAGCCGCCAGTGGAATGGTCAGGGAGGAGACAAGCAGGAAAAGACCGAGTGGCATAAGGTCATCTTGTGGAACAACAGTCGGGGTACCGGTTTGGCCGATATCGCCGAAAAGTTCTGCAAGAAGGGAGATAAGGTCTACGTCGAAGGCCGGATCGAATACCGCTCCTGGCAGGATCGGGAAGGCCAGACCCGCTACACCACCGAAATTGTCGCTTCGGACATCATCCTCCTGGGAGGGCGACAGGGTGGAGCGGGGGCCGAGTCGGCACCGGCCCGAGTGGGAGCCACCGCAGCGGCAGCCGGTCCCAAGAAGGAGGGCAAAGAAGGCTTCGAAGACTTCCCCGAGGCCTTGGACGCCGAGGACGACGACCTGCCATTCTGAGGCCCGGATACCCGCCGGTGAGGTCCACCGGCGGGTGGCTCCGACCCTCGCTTAAAGCACGCGGATCAAGGCATGCTGCCAAGGATTCGACCCCGCCAAATGGCGTTCCCCGGTTTTCACTGACGTTGGTTAACAGGTGAAACACCAACGCTTTACGGTTACTGCCCTCGTGTGATCTCTAGGTGGCGCGCTGGATGCAGTTGGTCTATATTGGCTTGCCCCCACGAACATCAAGCGAGGGTTGTGAAATGACTGGCTCAAGCCCAAGTCGCCTCTTTGCCATCTTCGCGGCTCTGGCCGTGCCGAGCGCGGTGCTGGCCCAGACCCCCCGACCCGACTCTCACGAGGTCCGGCCGGGCGACACTCTTTGGGACCTGTCCCGCCAGTATCTCGGCGATCCCTTCCTCTGGCCTGAGATCTACCGGCTCAATACCAACGTGGTAGAGGATCCGCACTGGATCTACCCCGGTGAGGTCCTGCGGCTGCAAGGTGGCGCCGACGTGGCCGCCGTGCCTTCCGAGGATACGCCGGTTCCACCCGAGCCTGGCGCGCCAGTGTCGGCTGAAGCAGGCCCCGATTCCGGTATGGCGGGGGCTCCGGCGGATTCCAACATGGCCGAGCCTGGCCTCGCCGAGGCTCAGGTTGGGGAGCTGCAGGACACTCAGCCGGAGCGTGACGCCGACGACCTGAGCGCGTTGTTCGGCAACCAGCAGCGGGCGGTGGAGAGCGGGATCGAAGGCGGAATCAGCCGCCTCTACCGTCCCATTCGGGAGGACGAGTTCTATAGCTCCGGCTTCCTCTCAGAGGAACAGAAACTTCCGTTCGGTAAGCTGCTGGGCTCGGTTACCCCTCAGCAGATCAGCACCTCGTCCCCTCATAAAGGGGCGCGGATCTATTCCGAGGTCGGTATCCGTCCGCCCGCGGGGGCCAAGTATGAAGTCGGCGATACTCTCCTCATCATCCGCATCGACCGCGAGATCAATGACTGGGGCCTGGTGCTTGTGCCCACCGGTCTGATCCGGGTCACCGATGTTGGTGGGGCAGAGGACGTCGGAGTCGTGGTTCAGCAGTACGCCCAGATTCTGAACAATCAGTTCCTCCTTCCGGCCGAGAAGTTCCCGGACCCGGGCAGCGTTCGCAGCGTGCCGATTTCGGATGGAGTCCAGGGGCATGTCATCCAGAGCCGGGATCTGCAGCAGCTGAAGGGCCCGCTCGACGTGCTCTTCATTGATCGCGGCCGCAAGGACGGGGTGAACCTCGGAGACATCTTCGAGGTCCGTTCCTCGAAGCGATATGTCGAAGCTCCGCAGGGCGAGGCCGAAACGCTGGACGAGGTCATGGCCCTGGTGCAGGTGGTGCACGTCGGCGAGCAATCGTCCAGCGTCCGCATCGCGAAACTCATCCAGCCCAACATCCGGCCCGGCGCCGGAGTTCATCAGGTCGCCAAGCTTCCGTCCTGATCGGCCGGTCCGGTGATCGCAAGTCCAGACGAGGGGCGCTCTCGGGCGCCCCTCGTCGTCATTATGTTTCTGCGCCAGTAAAGCTGAAGTCCCACGGGGGAAAGGGTTCTGCATGAGCGGACGGATACTGATCACCGGCGGAGCAGGGTTCATCGGGTCCCACATTGCCGAGGAGCACCTCCGCGCCGGATGGGAGGTGACAGTCCTGGACGATCTGTCTCGTGGCAAACAGAGCAATGTTCCCAAGGGTGCCCGCTTCGTGAAGGCCGACATCAGGACTCCCGAGGCGCGGTCCACGGTCGCGAAGGGTGGCTTCGACGTCCTGAATCACCACGCGGCGCAGATCGACGTGCGAGTCTCGGTGAGCCAGCCCTCCTACGATGCCGGCATCAATCTGGTCGGGCTGATCAACCTGCTCGAAGGCGCCGCCGAGGGTGGGGTAAAGCGGGTGGTCTTCGCCAGCAGCGGCGGTGTCGTGTACGGTGACCCGGAGACTATCCCGACGCCGGAAAGCGCCCCCAAGCTTCCAATTTCGCCCTACGGTGTGAGCAAGCTGTCGGGGGAGTACTACCTCCGTACCCTGGGAGAACTGAACGGATTCGAGCGGGTGGCGTTGCGCTACGCGAACGTTTTCGGGCCGCGTCAGGACCCCAAGTCGGAAGCGGGCGTCATTTCGATCTTTGCCTCACGCCTCCTGGCCGGGCAGCCGCTCACGGTATTCGGAGACGGGCTCCAGACCCGGGACTACGTTTTCGTGCAGGACGTGGCGCGAGCGAATCTGGCCGCGTCCACCGCAGAGGTGGCTCAAGGCGATCTCGACAGCACCGCCTTCAACATCGCCACCGGCGCCCAACGTAATGTGCTCGAGCTGGCCGAGTCGGTGGGAAAGATCGTCGGCCGCAAGCCCGAGCTGGAGTTCGCCCCGCCGCGGCCGGGAGAATTGCGCCGCAACTCACTGGTCATCGACAAGGCACGTAACGGACTTCGCTGGACTCCCGTTCATCGTTTCGAGGACGGCCTCGAACAACTCGTCAACTGGTTCAAGCAGGGAGCCCCCTGATGCAGCAGACCGGACCGTCGCTTTCCTCCGCGTGGGACCTGGTCCTCACCAGCAGTGTCGAAACCAAAGTTGTCCTGGCGGTTACCGCGACCTTCTCGCTGATCTCCTGGTTTATCATCGGGCTCAAGTGGTGGCAGTTCCGCCGGCTCAAGAAGCAGGCCGATCGCTTCTTTTCCGAGCTGGAGCGGACCACTCGTCTGACGGATGCCTACCATGCCGTGATGAAGCTGCCGCCCTCGCCCTATAACCGCCTGTTCCGGGAGTCGCTCAACTTCTACTCCGAATTGCGTCCCGGTGGGCTCAAGGACGAGGCGAGCCGGGTCACCCTGACGACCACTCAGGTCGAAGCCCTGAAAATGGTCCTGGGGAAAGAGGTGGCCGCGGAGCGGGACCTGATGGCGCGGTTCGTCTCCTGGCTGGCCACCATCGGTTCCGTGAGCCCACTGCTCGGTCTGCTGGGTACCGTGCTGGGCGTCATGGATGCGTTCATCGGCATTGCGTCCAAGGGCTCAGGTAACCTCTCGGCGGTGGCGCCCGGTGTCGCCGAAGCCCTGGTTACCACTGTGGCGGGCCTGGCGGCTGCCATCCCGGCGGTGATTGCGTACAATGCGTGTGTGAACCGGATCGGCTTGTTCGCCGGTGAGCTTGAAGGGTTCGCCCACGAAATCGTGGGCAGCATGGCGAGAGAAGGGTTGCTGTAAAATGTTGACCGGACTGGGACGCGGCGGGCTGCGTGGTCACGGCGAGCTGCCGCTGAACGCGGATATCAACGTCACTTCCCTGGTGGACGTTGCCTTCGTGCTGCTGATCATCTTCATGATCGCAGCCCCTATCATGCAGGGCGGGGTGGACGTTCAGTTGCCTCGCGCCGAAGCGCGGCCGATCACCGCGCGCGAAGGCATGGTGGTTTCGGTGGATCGCCAGGGCCGGATCTTCATCGATCAGACCCAGGTCTCCTACAACGATTTTCGCATCACCTTCAAGTCGCTGGTTACGGCCCGCAAGCCGGCCTCGGTCTACGTGCGCGCCGATTCCCGAGTGCCCTACGGCGACGTGGTCCGTGTCCTCGCCGTGATCCGCACCTCGGGCGTGCGCGACGTGGGCCTCGTGGCCCAGGACGAAACTGCGCCGTGAGATACGCCGCGGCGATCCGCCAGCCGACCGGAGGCGTTGGAGCTGGTCTCCTCGGAACCGTGGCGGTTCACGCCGGCGTTGTGGCTTTTCTGTGGGTCGCAGTCCAGCCGCCTGCTCCATCGCCGCCGTCCTATGCGGTCGAGCTGGTCGCGGCGCCAGCGCCCAAACCAGAGCAGAAACCCGCTCCGGAAACCGTGACGCGGCCGCCTGCAGAACCTCCTGCACCGACCAAGCCGGCGCCCAAGCCGCTGCCGAAGACGGCTCCGACGCCTCCGCCCAAGCCCGCGGAGACCGAGCAGAAGACCGAGCCCAATCCCCGAACCACCGCTCAGCAGGCCCCGCTGCCCGGTGAAAAGCCCAGCACGGGATCGGACGCTGTCACCGTGAGCACACCGGGGCTGGCCTTTGCGTTCCCGGAGTACCTCCGGAATATCGTGCAGGAGGTCTACCGGCGGTGGGATCGTCCCATGGGCTCCTCGCTCAGGGCCGAAGTGAGCTTCCTCATTCTGAGGGACGGCACGGTGCGGGAGATCAGGGTCACGAATGGGTCCGGAAATTTCTCCTTTGATCTCGCCGCTCAGGGCGCCATCGAAGCAGCGGGAGCCGCCCAGGCCTTCGGGCCGCTTCCCGATGGGTATGAGGCCGACGTCCTGCCCGTTTCCTTCTACTTCACGCCACGTCCTCAATGATCCGTTTTCGTGCTGCCTTAATTGGACTGTTTACGACCGCCGCGCTCAGCGTTTCCGGTCGACTCCTTGCCCAGGACACGACGCAGGCCCAGGAAGGAGTCCGGGTCGGCATCGAATACCGTCCGGGAGAACGGCCCTCGATCGTCGTCCTGCCGGCCACAGGCCGCGACTCCGCGCGAAACGTTCTTCTCCGGGACCTCGACTATAGCGATCGCTTCGAGATCATCCCCGTCGGATCTGAGGGAGCGTCGACCACCGTCAACTACGTCCTGCTGCGCTCGTTGGGGGCGGACTTCGGGGTGGAGCTCGCCGACGTGTCCGGGGCCACGGCGTTTCGGCTCCATGACATGAAGACGGGCACCATGCGAAAGGAGCAGCGGGTGAACCTGCCCGCGCCGGGCGATCCCAATTTCCGGATGACGGTGCATCGCATTGCCGATGAGATCGTCCGCTCCGCCATCGGTACGCCGGGCTACGCGACGTCCCAGGTGGTATTCCTTTCCAACAAGCGGGCGTATCGGGTGGACAGCGACGGAGCGAACATGGCCGTCATCACTCCCGATGGCGACGAGGTGCTTTCTCCTGCCTGGAGTCCCGACGGGAAGAGGATCGCCTACACCAAGTTCGCGGCGGGCCAGGGCTCTATCGTCTTGATCGACGTCGCCAGCGGGCAGCGGACCGTGCTCGCGCCGACCACCAAAGCGCTCAACTTTACCGCAGCCTTCTCCCCCGATGGCCGGACCCTGGCCTTCGCGCGCGCGACGGAAGAAGGGACCGATATTTACACCGCGGAAGTCGCGACCGGATGCTGCCTGCAACGCTTGACCGTCGGACGCTACTCCGATAACCTTTCACCCAGCTACGCGCCGGATGGTCGGCGGATGGCTTTCGTCTCGACAAGGGCAGGCCTGCCACAGATTTACGTCATGGGCGCAGACGGCACCGACCAGGAGTTGCTGGCGCCGTTTGACTATGGCGTGACCGGCAGTTCCAATGCGCCGGAATGGTCCCCGGATGGGGCCAGTGTAGTGTTCCATCGGGACGTGGACCGCTCGCCGCAAATTTTCGTTCTCGACGTAGCCGGCAGGAAGGTGCGACAGCTCACATCCTCCGGTCGTAACGAAGACCCAACTTGGGCGCCGGACGGGAAGCACGTCGCGTTTGTGTCCGACCGCAGCGGGACCCGGCAGCTTTGGGTGATCGACATCATTACCGGGCGTGTCCGGCAGCTTACGTTCACCGGTGGAGTGCGGCTCCCAACGTGGTCACGCCGATTCTGAGATCTCGACCGACCTCACCCCTGAATTACGGAGTCATCATGCATCTCCAGTTCCGCCTCCTCACGATCGTCGCTGCTGTGGGCCTGCTCGCATGCGGGAAGAAGCCCGAACCCGAAGCTCCGGCCCCCCAGCCGACGCCGACGGCTAACCAGCCCGCTCCGACACCTCCGTCCGAGGATGCCGCGGCAAAGGCGGCTCGTGAGCAAGCCGAACGCGACCGTCTCGCCCGCGAAGCGGCCGAAAAGGCGGCAGCGGATCGCGCTACGGCGTTGCAGCAGCTGGTGGCCATGATCCACTTCGATTTCGACAAGGCCGACATTTTGTCAGATGACGTCTCCAATCTGGACCGCAAAGCCGTCATCATGCAGGCCAATACCGGCGTACGGATCCGGGTGAGCGGCCATGCGGACGAGCGCGGATCGGATGAATACAACCTGGCGCTGGGCAACCGCCGCGCCGGCGCGGCCAAGCGCCAGCTGGTGAACAAGGGCGTGGATGCCGGTCGCATTGAAGTCATTTCCTTCGGGGAAGAGCGTCCGCTCGATCCCGGTCATGATGAGGGCGCCTGGGGCAAGAATCGCCGCGATGAGTTCGAGGTGACGGCCGGAGGCGAATCACTGGTGCTGCCCCAGTAATGCTTGCGCGCCACTGCCCGGCCATCGCGCTGGGCCTGCTCGCCCTTGGAGCCTGTGCCTCCAAGGGCGACTTGCGCCGAGTCGAGGAACAACTGGTTCTGAGTCGCGCCGAAAACATGCGTGCCGACTCGGCTCGCGCCGTTCAACTGGCCCAGATCCTGGAGACCCAGCGGCGGACCATGGATTCGCTGTCTTCCCTGGCCCGGACGGCGGAGCAGACCTCACGGCAGGTGGGGACCGCCAAGGGCGACCTCGCCAACGATCTCTACAACATTCAGCAGCAACTGGTTCAGATTCAGGCTCTAACCGGCCAGAGCCAGCAGCGTCTCACCGAGCTCCGTACTCAGCTCGAAGCGCGGGGAGAGCAGCTCAACGCCGCTCCATCGGATACCTCCCGGCCCGCCCCTCCGGCCGGTGGTGCACAGCCGTCGGCCGACCAGATGTACGAAGCCAGTCTCAACCAGCTCCGACGGGGATCGCCGGGAACCGCGCGCAGCGGGTTCCGGGAATTCCTCCGGCTGTATCCGACGGATCCTCGAATCCCTGATGCCAACTACTTCATCGGAGAGAGCTTCGCTGCAGAGTCGCCCGATTCGGCGGTGGGCTACTACCAGAAAGTGGTGGAGACCGCACCCCAGTCTATTCGGGCGTCTAGTGCGGTCTACAAGCTCGGACTCGTGGCGGAACGCAGGAAGGATCTCGAAGGCGCGAAGGCCTACTACCAGCGCGTCATCTCCGATTATCCCCGTTCCGACGAAGCGGCCCTCGCGCGAGATCGCCTGAAGTCGCTCGGACGGTAGTACCCGGATCGGCCGCATGACCGGTCCGGGCGCGGAGATGCCCTTCCTCGAACACCTCGAGGAGCTCCGAATCCGGCTGATCCGAGCCCTCGCGGCGATTGTCGTGGGGTTCGGAATCGGTCTCTGGTTGGTCCAGCGGTTTCAGCTCGTCACACTCCTCAAACAGCCGATCGCTCCCTACCTCGCCAGCACCGGCGGGAAGCTCGCGGTCCTGAGTCCCACCGATCCGGTGATGATCGTCCTCAAACTGGGCTTCATCACCGGCGTCGTTCTCGTCTCCCCGATCATCATATACCAGATCTGGGCCTTCCTCGCGCCGGCCCTCTACGACCGGGAGCGCAAAGCGATCATGCCGGCGCTGGGATTCGGATTGGTCCTGTTCCTGACCGGATCGTCCCTGGGGTATTTCTACCTGCTGCCTCAGGCTTTGCGCGTGCTGTTCAGCTTCCAGTCCGAGGCGTTGGCGCTCGTCATTACCTACAACGAGTACTTCAGTTTCGTGCTGCAGATCGTGCTTGCGATGGGGATCTCCTTCGAGTTGCCGCTGGTCATCATCCTCCTCGCGGCGGTCGGTGTCATCTCGCCGATGGGCCTGCATCGGTTCCGTCGTTACGCGATGGTGCTTTGCATGTTCGCCGGAGCAATCCTTTCGCCCGGCACCGACGTACTCTCGATGATCATGATGACCGTGCCGCTGTGGCTGCTTTACGAGGTCGGGTTTGTGGGCGCCTGGGTGATCGACCGCCGGCGCCGGCGCGCCGCCACGGCCGCGGTAATCTTCTTCGCTCTGTTCGCCATGCCGGACCGGGCAGCAGCCCAGCAGCCGGTTCCCCCACCGAAGCCCGGGCAGCCGGTGCAACGGGGGCCGGGGGATACCCTTCCCCCCGACTCGACCCGGGTCCGGCCCGGCCAAGCGGTGGATACGGCAACGGCCCGTCGGCTCGGTCTGCCCACCGGTCCGAGCTACACCTTCGCCCCCGACGATTCGACGCTCGCCGAGCTTCAGCTCCTGGAAGGGTATGAAGCCACGCGGTACCGATCGGATTCGGCCACAGTCCTCGCCGACGAGCGCCGCATTTTTCTCGACAGCAAGGCAATGACCCGTCGCGGAACGACAACGCTGGAAGCGGATTCAATTCTGTATCAGGAGACCACGTGTCTCATCGAGGCCTCGGGAACTCCCAACCTCTTCGATGGGGAAACAGTCCTGACTGGCGGCGGCGGCATCCGCTACGACACCTGCATTCGGCGCGGAGTGGTGACCAAGGCGCTCACCAGCTTCAAGCAGAACAGCAGCGACTGGTTTCTGCGGGGTAACCTGGCTCAGGACTCCAGCGCCTCAAGGGTCTACGCCTCCTCGAGCGACATCACCAGCTGCGATCTGCCCGAGCCCCACTACCACTTTTCCGCCAAGGAGGTGAAGTGGATCGCGCAGACCATCATGATCGCTCGGCCCGCCGTCCTCTATGTGCGAGACGTGCCGGTCCTCTGGCTCCCCTTCGTCTGGGCCGATGGACGGCCTGGCCGGCACTCGGGGATCCTGATTCCACGGTTCGGGCTCAACGACATCGTCCGACCCAACGGCGGGTACGATCGGCAGATCACCAACGTGGGCTACTACTGGGCGGCTAACGACTACCTGGATTTCACCGCCCGGCTGGATTTCTACGACAATCGCTATGTCCAATATGGGGTGGCAGGACAGTACCGCTGGCTGAACCGGTTTGTGAGCGGGGCGATTGCCTACAACCAGCAGCACGAGAACACCGGGTCCTCATCGACCAACATCCGGTGGGACCATCGCCAGAATTTTGACCTGAGTACCTCGCTCAACCTGAGCCTGAACTACGCCAGCAATTCGCAGGTGGTGAGCGACAATGCGCTCGATCCCCTGCTTTCCACGCAGCAGATCCTCAGCTCCGCAAATTTTTCCAAGCGCTTCGCCTGGGGCAACGTGAACCTCGGCGCTAACCGTCGGCAGCCGCTCTCCCCGGGGCAGCCAACCACGATGCAGCTCCCCGCGCTGGCGATCTCCCCCAAGCCGATCGACATCACCAGAGACATCACGTGGTCTCCCGGGTTCAGCATCACCAATGATCTCACCAACAACAGCCCGATTTTCCCTACCCAGGTCCGCGTGTTGCCCGGTGGCGGGAAGGATACTCTGAGCTCGACGTTCGACCAGCGGGCCACGGCCGTGAACTTTGACACTCCGGTCCGCTTCGGCGGTTGGGACTTCCGGAACTCGTTCGCTTATAGCGACCAGAAACGCAATGGGTCGCTGACGGCTATTCCCATCAAGATTCCCGATCCCTCGACACCCGATCCAACGGATTCGATCGTCGTCGCGCAGACTTTCGCCGGGGATTTCTCCAGCAGTTTCGATTGGGAGACGGGGATCAACCTGCCGACGCTTTTTCGGTCCTCGTGGAAACTCCAGCCTGTGCTGGGTGTGGCCAACGCGAGCGCGATTGGGCCGTTCGCCATCCGCAATCGCAACACCAACGGGGATTGGGTGTTTCAGGGCAAGCGGTTCAACCTCGGCGTAACGTCCTCGCCGACCTTCTTCGGATTCTTCCCCGGCTTCGGGCCGATCGCCCGGATCCGGCACAGCGTCTCCCCGACCATCAGTTACACCTACAATCCGGCGGCGAGCGTCTCCCAGGAATTTGCCCGCGCCATCGTGGGGCCCGGGTTGCCCGTTTCGACCCGCACCCCTGCTACCCAGACCCTGAGCATCGGCCTCTCGCAAAACATCGAAGGCAAGGCAAAGAAAGCGGCCGGCGATACGACGGTCGCCGATTCAACAGAACAGGACCAGTCGAGGAAATACCGCCTGCTGGGAATTACCACATCTGCGGTGTCCTACGACTTCGAGCAGGCCAAGCAACCGGGACGGAATGGGTGGACGACTCAGACCGTGACCAACACGTTCCAGAGCGACCTCGTTCCGGGGTTCAACCTGAGTCTGACGCATGACCTCTGGAATGGCCCCGTCGGGTTTGATGCGAGCCATTTCGACCTCTTCCTTTCGAGCGCTACGACCGGTTTTGCGGTCTCCAGTGGGACGGTAAACGCGGTGCTGCGGTTGTTCGGTCTGGCCAAGCCGGCAAAGCAGGGAACCAACGAACCGCCCCCGCCCTCGTATATAGCCAGTCAGACCCGCAACGGTCGCCCCCCCTCGTTCTATACGTCGGACAACAACGCCCTGCAGCCCGGATTCAGCAGCCGCCGCTTCACCGCCAACTTCAACTATACGCTCTCACGTACCCGCCCGACCGCAGCGTCCAGTCAGCCGACTCGGCAGAATCTGGGCTTTAGCACTTCCTTCGCGCCCACGCCCTTGTGGACCGTGTCCTGGTCATCCCAGTACAACATCACCGATAAGGACTTTGAATCGAACGTGGTCCGGCTGGAGCGGAACCTCCACGAATGGCGAGCTGCCTTCAATTTCGTCCGCAACGCGAACGGCAACTTCTCTTTCTATTTTTCGATCTTCCTCTCCGACATGCCCGAAATCAAAGGCGACTACAACCAGACCACGTTCGAGCGGTAGCCTGGTGTAGGCTTTCGTCACTCTAGGGCAAATCGAATCGACTGCTGCACCAGCACCGCTACCGGCCTGCCGCGTGATTCCGCGGGGAAGTAGCGACAGTCGGGACTGGTCAACCCGGAGATCGCTGCCTGCTCTAGCGCCGGGCTGCTGCTGCGGACGATCCTTACCGCCGAGCGATCCACCGCTCCCTCGGTTCCGATCACAAACTGCAGCACGACACTTCCGGAAATCCCCGCGGCCTTCAAGGCAGGCGGGAATTCACCCGAACAGCGAGACCCGGGGGCGATTCTAGGCAGGACATCAACCTCGCCAGGGAGAAAGGTCCCTTCGGGGGTCTCGGGCCCGAGGTCGATAGATCCGGCTAGGTCTCCCGCGCCCGGTCTCGCGAATTCCCTGGGATCCCAGCGATGACTGGAACTGACGGGCAGGTCGGGCAATAGTGGAACCGGCTCGATCGAGGGAGTCGGAATTGTTGGCAGAGAGGGACCGTGAATCCCCCGCAACGGCTGCGCGGTAGAAGTTCTGCCTGAAGGGGTGGTGAAGGTGATGTCGATCGGTAAGGCGGGTTCGACCTGCATCGGGCGGAGTGCCTTCCCTGACAGCGCCACGGCCCCGAACAACAGGGCGCCGTGAAGGGAGAACGCAAACAGGGCTTGTCGTACTGCAGGCTTGGAGGTCCGTCTCGATTCGATGAGGGTGCCGAAGCGCATCGTGGCTCCGCGATTGGGTTCGGATCCACCATACCTGTCCCACGTGGCATCCGAGCGGCCGCTCGATGACAATGCCCTTCCAGCGCCATTAGCCTCCGCTGAACAAATCCGCAGTTCAATGACGTTCGATTGTCCGCGCTCGGGGACATCAACGAAACCAGGAGATAATACGTAACTATTAATATTACAATGAGTTACGATATCGCCCCGGAGTGGCATCCGGGCTGCCTATAGCGCTGACGATTCCCCGACATGGAGACTACGATGTCCCGCGCGATGCTGGCCTTGGCCCTGGCTCTCGCCCTGGTGGCCTGCAACGACTATGGCACCAACCCCGGCGGCGGTGGTGGCGGACAAGTCGCGGCCCCGGCAAACCTCGCTTACGAAGTGGAACCCAGTGGCACCCCCGGCGCGCCCAGCGGTGTGTTGCTGAGCTGGGAGGACGATGGGAATCCCGCCCTCGCGGTCTGGCACATTTACTCCCGGGGTTCTATCTCGGAATCGTACCTGCTTCGGGGATCGACTACTTCCACCACGTTCCACGACAACGGTATTCCGCATCTCCAGTATTACGTAACCGCGGAGGATCAAGCCGGCGTCGAGAGCGGGCCGAGCAATGTCATAACCGTGGATGAACGGCTCGCGCTTCAGAAGCCGGCCACTCTGACCACGACCTCTCTGAATGGAGCGATCGCGTTGACTTGGTCCGACAACGCCTTCGCATCTGATCCGTCGGCTTTCAAGGTCTATCGGATCTACAGCACTCCGTACGATCTGGACAACGATCTCTGCCTCGACCAGTGGGCGCTTGAGGGAACCACGGTCGCCCCCGAGTTCGTTGCCGCTGCTCTCCCCAACGGTTCTCCGCGGTGTTTCGGAGTGTCAGCCATCAGCATCGAAGGGTTTGAGAGTCTCTGGTCACCGATTCACCAGGACACACCGAGGCCGGATGCCCGCAACGTGGTTCTCTATGCCAGGCAGGAACAGGATGACGAGAGCGGGTTCCGCTTTTGGAACGACTTCAACCACGATGGCGTGGCCCAGCCGAATGAGATTGGAGTCGTCGGACTCGGCTCCTCTCCCGGCGAGGACTTCTCGGTAGAGCGGGACGCCAGTGAGGCTCTCTTCATCACGCCGGTCCGAGCGGGCACCAAGGTGGCGCTCTATGGCAACGCACCCGTCGCCGACCTCACCAGCATCGACGCCGCGCCGGTCAACGGTTTTGGACGGGCCGGTCTGGAAGCGCTGCCGGGTTGGGGATATGTGTTTGAAATGGATGGCGGGGATGGTTTCGCCCGGTTTGGCGCGCTGCGCGTTACTCACGCAGGCAAGAACTTCATCATCGTAGACTGGTCGTTCCAGACCGATCCAGGCAACATCGAGCTGCTGGTCGGCAGGGGCGGCACCCACTAGCCTCTCCGTCCTCACCATTAACCTGCGACCCTCCCGGCCTCGCCGCGGAGGGTCGCTTGTTGTGGCCCCTGTTCTCTGTACCCGTTGCATCGCTTACTCTTGTTGCAATGCCAGCCCCTACCATAGCGCTGAACGGCCAGGACCTCTCGATTGACGATGTGGTCCGGGTCGCACGTTCGCCCGAAACGCGCATCGTACTGAACGGCGACGCGCTGGCCCGCCTCGAGCGAAGCCGCGGTCTGGTTGATCAGGCGGTGGCGGCGGGCGAAACCATCTATGGCATCAACACTGGCTTCGGAAAACTCGCCAATGTGAGAGTGCCGGCCGGCCAGCTCGATCAGCTTCAGGTCAATCTCATCCGGAGTCACGCAGCCGGCGTCGGATCACCCTTGTTGGTAGACGCGGTGCGGGCCGCGATGCTGCTCCGCGCCAACGTACTGTTGCGCCCCACCAGCGGAGTTCGTCCCGCGTTGGTCGAGGCTCTCGTGGCGTTGCTCAACGCTGGTATCGTTCCGAGAGTCCCGGAGCAGGGAAGTGTCGGCGCGAGCGGTGACCTGGCGCCGCTCAGTCACATCGCGATGGTGCTGCTGGGCGAGGGCGAGGTGCTTGGTGGCGACGGTCGGGCAGACAAGGCACTCGCGGCGGCCGGCCTCAAGCCATTCCGTTTCGCTCCCAAGGAAGGGATCAGCTTCATCAACGGAACCCAGGCCCAGACCGCTCTGCTGACTCTTCTGGTTCACGACGCCGAGGTCTTGTGGCGGACCGCAATCGGCGCTGCGGCAATGAGCCTGGAGGCGCTGCGGGGAACTCCTACCCCGCTCGATCCACGAATTCACGCGGCTCGGCCCCATCCAGGCCAGCTCCGGGCGGCCGAGCTGATGCGCGACCTGCTGGCGGACAGCGAGATCAGGGAGTCGCACCGGGAAAACGATCCGCGGGTGCAGGACGCGTATAGTCTCCGCTGCACTCCTCAAGTGATGGGGGCAGTCGCAGATGCGATTCGGTTCGCTCGGGAGACAGTCAAGATTGAGCTCAATGCATCGACCGACAATCCGCTGGTGTTTGAGGACGGGTCGGTGCTCTCCGGCGGGAATTTCCATGGCCAGCCGGTCGCCCAGGCGCTCGATTTTGTCGCGATCGCCCTCACCACGCTCCAGGCTATCTCGGAGCGACGGGTAGAACGTCTGGTGAATCCCGATCTCTCCCAGGGACTGCCCGCGTTCCTGACCCGGGATCCGGGCCTCTCCTCCGGCTTCATGATGGTCCAGATCACTGCCGCGTCTCTGGTAGCGGAGTCCCGGAGTCTCTCCCACCCCGCGAGTCCGGGCTCGATTCCAACCGATGCGAATCAGGAGGACTTCGTCCCCATGGGCATGGCTGCGGCGTTCAAGGCCAGCCGGATCCTGGCGAACGCCCAACGCGTCGTCGCAGCGGAACTGCTGTGCGCCGCCCAGGGGCTCGAGTACCTGTTGCCATTGCGGCCGGGACGTGGAGTCGAGCGCCTGTACCAGCGGGTGCGAAACACCGGAGATGGGGTGCCCCTCCTCGAAGCCGATCGCCCACCGGCGCCGGATCTGGAGCGACTGGCCTCCCTCGTCACACGCGGCAACCTCGACCCCGCGCCCGGTTTGGCTTGCTAGCCCTCAGGGCCACTCGTATCTTCTAAGTGACAGATTCCCTAGCGTTTGTACCCTCCCACTCGCCGGTCGGATGAACTTCGAGAAGCTGAAGGAAACGGCCCGGAAATTCGAGCAAAAGGAAGAGTGGCGGCGGGCCATCGATGTTTATCAGCAGGCTATCAGGGAATTCGAGGCGGGTCATGATCCCGCCCCGGACCTTGCGATTTACAACCGTGTGGGAGACCTCTACCTCAAGGCCAACGAACCCGGGGCCGCTGTTCAGGCGTACGAAAAAGCCGCCGAGCTTTACAAGGACCAGGGGTTCTACAACAACGCCATCGCGTTGTGCGGCAAGATTCTGCGGGTGAATCCAGGGCGGATTCAGACCTACCTCACCCTGGCCCACCTCCACGCCCGCAAGAATGTCGTCATTGAAGCCAAGAAAAACCTGCTTGAATACCTCGAACGGATGAATGCGCTGGGTCAGCTCGACCAGGCGTTCAAGGCCGTGAAGGATTTTGCCGACCAGTTCCCCAGCAATAAAGAGATTCGTCTCATGCTGAGCGAGCTGCTTCGCGCCTCGGACCGCTTCGAGGAAGCGCGGGAGCAGCTGGAAAAGCTGGCGAGCGATCTCGAGGCCAGGGGAGACACCCAGGGGGCGCGCAAGACGCTCGCACGGCTTCAGGCGCTGGACGCCGAAGAATCCGACACCACCCCGAAAGCGCCGTCGCGTCCCAAGCCCGGCGAGCTGGTATTCCTCGACACCGGGGGGGATGCCGGCGGGTCGCATCGACGGCCCGGCGTCAGCCGGAAGTCTCCTGCTCGCGGTGTGGAACCGACCCGGATCGTCGAGCGGACGCCATCGTTGCCCAAGATGGACATGCCGGACGAAGCTGCGGCCGAGGAGCAGCAGATCGGCATCGAAACCTCGAGTCTTACCGACGTTCCGATCTCGCTCGAGTCGGTCCAGCCGATCAGCGACGAAGCACAAATGGACATGACGCACCTGGAGGTCGCCCAGACCCTCGGGTTCGAACCGACCATCGCCGACGAGTCTTCGCCCGACCAGGTCAGGCCGCTCGATGGGCTGGAAATCGACGCGCCGCTGCCCGATACAGTGGACATCGAGCTCGCGCCGGACTTGGGCATCGAGCGCAATCTGGACGCCGAAGAGGAAGTCGAGAACATCACGTCGTCCGAGTTGGACCTGATCGCGCCCGAAGGTCTGGAGGAAACTCCCGATCTCACCGACGATCTGGCTCTTGACCTTCAGGAATTGCCTGTGACCGAAGAGTCCGCGGAGGATGAAGGACTCGGTCTCGACCTGATCGATCCCGATGCGCCACTCACCTCCATTCCCACGGAAGACCTTCCCCTCGCGGATCTGGGCGCGGAGGAGCCGGTTGAAGTGGAGGAAACCACGCCCTCGGTTGAGTTCCTCGAGGTTCCGGAGTCCCGCCAGCTGACAGTTGACGAGCTCGAGGATCAGGTCCTCGAGGATCCCGACAATCCGGATACTCACCGGGCGCTCGGCGAAGCACTGCTCGCCGCAGGCGAATCACCTCGAGGGCAGGAGGAACTCGAGCTGGCCCTCTCTGCCTACGAAAACCGTGAGGACTGGGATCACGCCTCGGATCTGGTGAGTGAGCTCATCCGGCTGGATCCGAGCGGCGTGCGCTATCACCAGAAGCGGGTGGAGCTGGCATTCCGTGGCGGCGACCGGACTCGTCTGCTCGACGCCTATGTGGAGCTGGGCGATGCGCTGATGCGGGTCGGTGCTCTGGACAAAGCGGTGGCGGTGTATCGGCGAGTGGTGGAGCATGACCCGGACAATGGCCGGGCCCAGGCCGCGCTGGATTCCCTCGCTCCGCCCGAAGAAGCCCCGGTTGGCCAGGCGGGTCTCGAAGAGGAAGAGCTTGAGGGCGAGATCGACATTCAGGAGGCTACCGAAGACGAACTGTCCGAGCCCGAGGAGCCTGAGGAGCGTCGGGGGCCCCGTTTGTCGGCTCCGATGTTTGCCCCGAGCAGTGACTTCGTGGATCTCGGTTCGCTCGTTCTCGATGACGACCGGCCGCGGGATCTCCGCATGCGGGTGGAGGACGAGGAGCCCACCGGGGATGAGCAGAAGGATTTCCAGGAGATGCTCACCCAGTTCAAGCGGGGTGTAGATGAGAACATCGGCGCCGAAGACTTCCAGGCCCACTATGACCTCGGCGTAGCCTTCCGCGAAATGGGTCTGCTGGACGAATCAATTGCCGAGTTCCAGAAAGCGCTGCGTGCTCCCGAAGGCAGACTGCGGACCTCCGAAGCACTGGGCACCGCCTTCTACGACAAGAAGCAGTTCGCGATAGCCGAGGCCATCCTCCGCCGTGCGGTGGAGAGCCTGGGTGCGAGCGACGAGGAGCAAATCGGCCTCTTGTACTGGCTTGGCCGGGCGCGGGAAGAGCAGGGGAAGATTGATACAGCTTTGCCTTGCTACGAACGGGTGTTGGCGGTGGATATCGGATTCCAGGATGCGGGAAGCCGGATGGCGCGCCTGGCGGCCAGCCGATGACATCGGGAACTGCGCCAATCACGCTGGCAAGCCTGCAGGCGCCGCTCCGCGCGAGGCTGGAGACGGTTCAGCGGGAGTTGCGCCGGATCATCGAGAGCGACTTCGGCCTCATCGCCGAGGTGAACGGCCACCTGCTGCAGATGCAGGGCAAGATGTTCCGGCCCACCCTGCTGCTGCTCTCCGAAGAGGCGTCCTCCACGCGCGACCCGCACGCGCCGACGCTGGCGGCGGTGATCGAGCTGATCCACCTTGCCACGCTGGTCCACGACGACTCGGTGGATCACTCGGTGCTGCGTCGCGGCATGCCGACCATCAACGCCCTGTTCAGCCACCAGATTTCGGTGATCATGGGCGACTATCTCTACTCGCGCGCGGTGGTCGAGCTGACCCGGCTGGGAGATCTCGAGCCGCTGCGAGTGCTGAGCCGGGTGACCAATGAGATGACTGTCGGTGAAATGCGACAGCTCATGGCCCTCGAACCGCTGGCTTTCTCCGAGGCCGAGTACGACCTGTTGATTCGCTCAAAGACGGCATCCCTGGTTTCCGGAGCATGCGAAGTCGGCGCTCTCAGGGCGGAGCCGGCGGAGCGGGAGGCGCTGCGGCGTTTCGGCGAATATCTCGGGATGGCGTTCCAGGTGATCGACGATCTGCTCGACTATGTCGGCGACAAATCTGTCACCGGCAAACCATCCGGATCCGACCTGCGGGAGCACAAGGTGACACTGCCTCTGATCTTTGCGCTGGAGCGAATGGACCCGAGTGCCCGAAAACAAGTCGAGCGTCTCATGGCGACCACCGAACCGAGCGATGACCAGATTGCCGATGTCGTTGGCCTGGTGGCGGAAATCGGCGGCCTCGAGTATGCGCGCGAACGGGCCCAGCGCCTGGCGGAGCAGGCAGAGTCGGAGCTCGATGCACTGCCGGCCGGCCCGGCCCGGGACGCGCTGCGCGCCAGTATCACCTATGTGCTGGACCGGCGGCGTTAATGGCGAGTGGACCGAGGCGACCGGGCTTCTATCTTGGCGTGCTCGTCGCCGGATTCATCGTGGGCGGGTTCTTTACCGCTCTCATCAGGGAAGTGGTTCCGGACAGCGTCGCCAAGACGGTTTTCACCGCCACCTGGAGCCCTTCAATCGGGCCGGTGTCGATTGACCTCCTGGTGATTAACTTGACGTTGGGGCCATTGGGGCTCCATGTGTCGTTTTTGGCGCTGGTTGGCGTGCTGGTGGCCTATCTGATCGCCCGCTCCCTCTTCTAGGTGCTGAATCGCCATGTTCAATAACATCGGTTTCCCCGAGCTGCTGCTCATCCTCGTGGCCGTTCTACTCCTTTTCGGCGCCAAGCGCCTGCCCGAGATCGGCGCGTCGTTCGGCAAGGGAATCCGTGAGTTCAAGCGGAGCCTGAGCGATACCAACGATGCCATCACCGGCAACGAGCCCGATCGCAATGGCGGATCGCGCCAGATCGACTCGAAGGTTTCCAACCCGCCTTCGGGTGGCGATCCCAAGCGCCTGAGCCAGTAGCCGACCGTCGAGGCCGCAGCCCCAAAAAAGTAGGCCCCGGGATTTCCCGGGGCCTTTCTGTTGGCGGATCAATCGCGATCAGAGCTTCTTGCCGGTCTGAGCTGCCTGGGCAGCTTGAGCCGCTTCGGCCTGCGCGTCGGTCGTGAAGATCCGCGCGCGGCGATCATCCACCTTCGCGTTCTCCCGCAAGGCGGCGAGATAGCTCCGGACCCGGTCCTGCCGGGCCAGGCGAACCTGCTGGATCTTGAATTGATTCAGATCAGCAACGTACGCCGCGGAATCCGCTTTGACCCGCTTCACGACCTTGAGGAAGTAGGTGCCCTCGTCCGTTTCGACCGGGCCGGCCACCTTGCCGGTGTCAACTCCAAACACCGCGCCGACCAGAATCGCGCTGGGGAACGGAGGATTGACCCGGGTGAAAGGCGGGAACTGCTGGAAGGGCAGGTGAAGCGCCTTGGCGGCCTGCTCGAGCGTACTGCCCTCGGACAACCGCTTGCTCATATCGTTGACGACTGCCTTGGCCATCTCCGGCTTCTTGGCGTTGCGCGCCGCGATCTCCACCGAACCGTGGATCTGGTCGAGGGGCGGTACTCGATCGGCATGCAGGCTGTCCACACGGAAGAGCATGTAGGCGTAGCTCAACTCGATAACGCGGCTGGTCTCCCCCTGCTTCGCCTTGAAGGCCCAGACCGAGGCTTCGGGGATCACCTGCATCCCGATCATCACCTTGCTTCCGATCTGAGTGGGATTGGCACGGCCAATCTTGAGCCCCATGACTCGGGAGACCGTATCGAGCGCGGCCGGATCGAGCCGCTCGGCGCCGAGCGATTCCAGGCTGTCAGCCTCAGCATCGAGGTGATCGCGATGTTCCCCCGTGATCTCGATCGGAATCAGGATGTGTCGGCCCTTGGCCTTGTCTCCCGAACGCGATTCGATCTGGATGATGTGATAGCCGAAGCTGGACAGGACCGGATTGGAAAGCGCGCCGATTGGCAGGCTGAAGGCGGCCTTTTCGAAGGCCGGATCCATCTGCCCCTTCTTGAACTCACCGAGGTCGCCACCCTTGGCGCCGCTCACGGTGTCGGAGGACTCCCGCTTGGCCACCTCGGCGAAGGGTGCTCCATCGTGGATCTCCTTGCGGATCTCTTCGGCGCGAGCCAGGGCCGCGGCCGAATCGCTCGCGACGGGCAGGCGGGAGATCTGGACGTAGCTCAGGTACGCGGTCCTCGGCTGCCGGAACTGCTCGAGGTGATCGTCGTAATACTTCTTGACCTCCGCCTCGGTGAGTGGAACCGCCGAATCGGCCACCACGTCACGGGGAACCACTGCGGTGAGCTGTATCGTCACGGTCTCGTGAGCGTCCCGATACGACTGCCACAGCGCCCCGTCCGAGAGATACACATCGGCCGTCACGACCCTGAGGAGCTTGCCCCGCATGATCTCCTCGCGATACTGCGCCTCGAGCTGCGGGATGTACTGCCGGCCGATGCTGGAGTTGAGCCACCGCTGGTATTTGGCCAGATCGAACTTCCCCTCGGTCTGGAACTCCGGAACGTTCGTGAGTTCCTGGGGTGGGCTGTTCTTGATCGCGTCCGCGATCTCCTCGGCGTCGGCGCTGATGTGGCGGCGCTTGAACTCCGAGCTCATGACCTGTTCCTGGATCAGGTTTTCCCACACCTGATTCCGGATTTCCTCGATATCGTCGGCCGAAAGGGAGGAACCGCTCTGCCGCTGGCGAGCGTCGATGGCCTGTTGCAGGATCGCCTGGTAGGCGTTGACCGGAATCGAGACGCCGTTGATCACCCCGACGGTGGAACGGGAGCCGCCGGTGATCTGGCTCCAATCCACGCTGGTGACGACGAAGATGAACATGAGCACCGCGAACACCAACGCGGCGATTTTGCCACCCACACTGCGGAAGAATTGCATCATACGGCGGTAACCTGCTCCAGTAGGCGGAGGCAACCCGAAAAAAGAGGGGTAAGTCTACGCCGGAGAACCCCGAATCTCAAGCGGCTGAGCCCCCTCCAAGAGTTGACAGCCCCGCAGTGGGTTGCTAATGTTTGTTCAATTACCACAACAACTTAGGCATAGGGCCCCGGATGGCTTACACCAGCGAGATCGACAAGCTCGAGCGCCGTTGGAAGGAGAATCCGCAGGGGACCGTTTTCGCGCCGCTGGCGGAGGTCTACCGCAAGGACGGGCAGCTGGAACGAGCCCGTGAGGTGCTCCAGCAGGGCCTGGTAAACAATCCCGACCACATTCCCGGAAACATCGTTCTAGGGCGTTGCTGCCTCGACATGGGCGATGACGGCGGCGCCGAGGCGGCGTTCTCGCATGTGTTGGAGCTGGATCCGGAGAACGTTATCGCGCTAAAGGCATTGGGGGAAATCACCGAGCGGCAAGGCAGGCTGGCGGAAGCGTCCCAATGGCTGGGCCGCTTGATGCAGGTGGATCCCACCAACGACGATGCTCGGGAGCAGCTGAAAAGGGTCCAAGCGGTACAGCAACAGGCCGCTCTCGTCATGTCTGCCGACCCGATTCCCGATGTATCGCCGCCAGAAGAGCCGGTGCTCCAGGACGCGGCGCTCGATGAACCGATGCCCGAGCCTATCGAGCCTGTCTGGGCCGAGACCCCCGAACCCACCCCACCGGAGCCGCCGGCGTTTGTTTCTCCGTCCGCGTCGTTCCAGGATGACGACACTCTCGTCGTAGAGACCGTCCCCACTCCCACTTTCGATTCTCCTGCCGAGTACTCGCCTCCCGAGCCTGATACTTCAGCGCCTCTGGACTCGAGCCGTCAGAGCGTCCCCTTCGAGGAGAGTGACCTTCTACCCTCGGCGGAGTTCGGGACTACGGCGCCGGAACCGATGGCTGGCATTGAGTCGGTCGAGTTCAATGCGGCAGCGGCGGCGGAAACTGCATCACTCGCGCCGCTGACCGACCTGCACCGGGACGACGAATTCAGCCCGCCGCCAGACCTCGGTATCGAAGTGCTCAGTCACGAGGAGCCTTCACAAATCGATCTTCGCCCCGCGGGAAGTTCGGAGTTCCAGCCGACGGACCATTCGCACGAGTTGCTGGACGTACGGCCCTCCAGTTCCTCCGAATTCCAGGTTCCGGACGCTTCGTCCGAGCTTGCGATGTCTGCGTCGTCCGCCAACGAGTTTCAGACGCCCAGCGGAACCGAGGACCTGCTCGGCGCGAGCGGTGGTGGCGAGGAATATCAGAATGCCTCGGATCCGGCTCGAGACCTCGCGCCGGCCGACTCCGCAGCGATGGAAGAGACGGTCATGCTGCCGCCGGTAGACGAGACGCCGCCGGCGGAAGTAGAGGAGGTCGTCGAGGCCGAAGCAATCGATCTTTCGGCACCGGCGGCCGCCGTCGAAGAGCGCTCCGACAAGCTCCTCCTCATTTTCCCCGATGATGCCGCACAGGAAGCTCCGCCGCGCAGTCGGCGGATCTCCCACCCGGACGAAGCCCCGAACGAGCCGGAGCCGATCTTCACCGAGAGCATGGCCGAGACTTACCACCGCCAGGGTCTGAACGATCAGGCGCTTCATGTCTATCGGCGGTTGTTGGAGCAGATGCCGGGCGATCATCGGTTGGAAGCAAAGATCCGGGAGCTCGAATCATTGGTGGGAGCCGGCAGCGAACCAGCAACCGCGAGATGGCCGGCCTACTCCGCTTCGGTCACGGGTGGAGAATCAGTGGAATCATTCTTCCACTCTCTCGCCGCCGCCCGTCCCGCGGGCCTCGGCGGCCCGACTGAGCCTGCGTCGCGGCCGAGTGCCGAGCCGCAAGCGGATGATCAATCTCCTGGCGCGCCGACCCGGCCGGCGAACGATGCCTTGTCGCTCAGCGCCATCTTCGGCGAGGAAAGCACCCAGCCGCCGCCCGCGACCCCGCCGGCTCCGCCTTCGGCCTCGACGCCCACGACGGGTCACGCTTTCTCCTTCGATCAGTTCTTCGGTGGGAAGGACGCTCAGGGAAGCGGATCGCAGTCGTCGGGCCGGACTACTCCGCCCTCCGGGCTGGAAGAAGATCTCGACCAGTTCCAGAACTGGCTGAAGAGTCTCAAGAAGTAATGCACATCGCCGTTCTCAACGGTCCGAATCTCAATCTGCTGGGTGCAAGGGAGCCGGAGCTGTACGGAACGACCACGCTCGCCGAGCTGGAGAAAATGGTGCGGGATGAGGCTGGTCGCCTCGGCGTGTCGATAGAGTGGTACCAGACCAATCACGAGGGAGATTTCGTCGACGCGGTGCAGGGGTTACGGGGAAAGGCCGAGGGCGCGCTGGTGAATGCCGCCGCCTTCACCCATACCAGCCTCGCGATCCGCGACGCATTCCTGTCCGTCAACGTGCCGTTCGTGGAAGTGCATCTCTCGAACATTTTTTCACGCGAGCCGGAACGGCGGCACTCCCGGCTGGCGGATCTCGCCCTCGGTGTCGTCGCCGGATTCGGGCCGCTGGGCTACGTCCTCGCGCTGCAGGCGCTGGTGTCGCGACTCCGCGGTGGCTGACCCCCGAGAGACCCGTCAGGGCGCCCTGCTGGCGCGGCTTACTGCGGCAGGACTCGATGGGTTACTGGTGTTGTCGCTGGCAAACATCCGGTATCTCACAGGGTTCACCGGCTCTTCCGCTCTGCTGTTGATCCGGGAGTCCGGCGCCACCCTCATCACCGATTTCCGCTATGCGAGCCAGGCCCCGCGAGAGGCGGGGAACGCTGCCCGAGTCGAGATCGACCGGATCAGCACCTGGGACCGGCTCGGCAAGGTGGTGAGCGAAGCGAAAAACGGAGTGAGACTGGGTTTCGAGGCGCACATCGCCACCGTGCGCGATGGCGAGCGAATTGTCGCGATCGACCCAGCGCAGTGGGAGCCGGTGAGCGACCTGGTGGAGCAGCTCCGGCTGGTAAAGGACCCGGGCGAAGTGCAGGCGATCCGTCAGGCCGCGGAAGTTGCCCAGGCCGCGCTGAACGAGGTGCTGCGGGAGATTACAGTGGGACAGCAGGAACTCGCGGTGGCGGCGCTGCTCGAGGCCGCCCTGCGCAGGAGGGGGAGCGAGTGGCATCCGTTCCCGACTATCGTGGCATCGGGGCCGCGGGCCGCGCTACCTCATGCCCGAACCAGCGAGCGGAAGATCCAGGCGGGAGAGCTCCTCCTGCTTGACTTCGGCGCCCAAGTGGACGGATACTGTGCCGACCTGACCAGGACGGTCGTGGTCGGGGCCCGCGCCGATCAACGCCAACGACTGGTTTACGACACCGTCGCTACCGCGCAGCGACGAGCCCTCAATGGAATTCGCGCCGGCCTCACCGGCCGAGAGGCCGACAGCCTCGCCCGCGAGGTCATCGTCGCGGCAGGATTCGGAGAGGCGTTCGGGCATTCGCTGGGGCACGGACTCGGGCTGGAGGTGCACGAGGCGCCCCGGGTAGGGCCGACCGGGCAGACCGCCCTACCGCCAGGCGCGGTGGTAACTGTCGAACCCGGGATCTATCTTCCCGAGTGGGGCGGGGTTCGTTTGGAAGACGACGCACTGGTGACCGGAGACGGGACCGAGCTCCTGTCGGACAACCGGGTCGAGCTGGTCGAGCTGGTCTGACCGCAACCTGCCAACTCACGACCATGAATACCAAAGAAACCACCGATCTCGCCAAGCTGCTCACCAAGCTGCCCGGCATCCGTTCGATTGATCTCAAGGATGTCCGGCACCTGGTCGAGCTACTGCGGGAATCGCCTGAGATCGGCTCCATCGAAGTGAAAGGCTGGTTCGGCACCGGGGTCCTCATTACCCGGACCGGCAATCATGCCGTCCAGGTATCGGCCCCGATGGCAATGCCGATGCACATGGCCGCAGCACCGGGGCCGGCGGCCGGGGCAGCGAGTCCCGCACCTGCCGCACCGGCTGCGGCCGCGCTCAAGGAAATCAAGTCGCCGATGGTGGGAACCTACTACCGCGCGCCGGAGCCGGGTGCCGAGCCTTATGTGAAGGTTGGCAGCCGGGTGTCGGCCGGGCAGACGGTCTGCATCATCGAAGCGATGAAGATCATGAACGAGATCGAAGCCGAGGTCACCGGTGTCGTGAAGGAGGTCTGTCTCGAAGACTCCTCACCGGTGGAGTTCGGGACCGTGCTGTACCGGGTTGATCCCAATGGCTGAGGCCGCCGCGACGGGCCCGGTCGCGCCGTTCAATTTCAAGCAGGCGATCTCGCAGATGGTCCAGCGGAACGGCTCCGACCTGCACCTCAAGGTGGGCCGTGCTCCAACCATCCGGGTCAACGGCGAGCTGGCCGGGCTCGAAATGTCCCCCCTGAAACCGGAAGACCTGAAGCTGCTGGCGGAGCAGATCATGACTCCGCGACAGGTGAAGGAATTCGCCGAGAAGAAGGAGGCGGACTTCGCGATCGGCGTACCGGGCGTGGGGCGGTTCCGGACCAATATCTACCAGCAGCGCGGGACGCTGGCGTTCGCGTTCCGGGCCATTCCGTACGAGGTCAAGACGATCCGGGAGCTGCACCTTCCGGAAGTCCTCGAAGAGATCTCGCTCAAGCCGCGCGGTCTCGTGCTGGTGACCGGGGTGACGGGGTCGGGCAAGTCGACCTCGCTCGCCGCGATGATCAATCACGTGAACCAGAACCGGCGGGTCAACATCATCACGATCGAAGACCCGATCGAGTTCCTGCACCGCGACGTGCACGCCAACATCTCGCAACGCGAGGTCGGAAGCGACACGCTCTCCTTCGGCACCGCCCTCCGCCACGTGCTGCGGCAGGATCCGGATGTGATCCTGATCGGCGAGGTCCGGGACATGGAGACTCTGGACACGGCGCTCAAGGCGGCGGACACGGGCCATCTGGTCTTCTCGACTCTGCACACCACCGACGCGACTCAGACGATCAACCGGGTGATCTCCTTCTATCCGCCGCACCAGCACCAGGAGATACGCGCGCTGCTTTCAACCGCGCTGCAGGCTGTCATCTGCCTTCGCCTGGTTCCCCGCAGCGACGGCAAGGGCCGGGTCGCCGCGTCGGAAGTGCTCATCAACAGCGCGGCGGTGGCCGACAACATCCGCGATATCGAGAAAGCGCTCAACATCCCCGATCTGATCGCCGAAGGCACCGAGGCGTACGGCATGCAGTCGTTCGATCAGTCGCTGATGAAGTGGTACCGGGACAAGGTGATCTCGTACGAGAGCGCGCTGTTCTATTCCAGCAATCCGAGCGAGTTTGCCTTGCGTGCCTCAGGCATCAGTGCCGCCTCCGACCGGACATTCAGCGGCATTGCGGATGGCGGGAAGCCCGCCACGGACATCTCCCAGGATATCGCGCCCTGATGTTCAAGAAAGTCCTGATTGCCAACCGCGGGGAAATCGCCCTGCGGGTCATTCGGGCCTGCCGGGAGTTGGGTGTGGAAACCGTGGCGGTCTACAGCGAGGCCGACCGCGAGTCGTTACACGTCCGCTTCGCGGATGATGATGTCTGTATTGGTCCCCCACCCAGTCGCTTGTCCTATCTCCGCATCCCCAACCTGATCGCCGCGGCGGAAATCACCGGAGCCGACGCGATCCACCCCGGGTACGGCTTTCTCGCCGAGAACGCCGAGTTTGCAGATACCTGTAAGGCCTCCAACATCGCCTTCATCGGCCCGACCGGCGATCAGATCCGCCAGATGGGAGACAAGGCGACTGCGAAGCGTCTGGCCCAGGAAGCCGGTGTGCCGACGGTTCCGGGAACTGCAGGCACGGTTCAGGACCTCGACGACGCGCTGAAGCAGGTGGAGAGCATCGGATTCCCGGTCATCATCAAGGCCACGGCGGGCGGCGGTGGCAAGGGAATGCGGGTGGCGCAGGAAGCGGAGCAATTCGCTCAGTCGTTCTCGCTGGCCCAGAACGAGGCTCTGGCGGCGTTCGGAAACGGTGAGGTTTACGTCGAGAAGTATCTGGCGCGGCCCAGGCACGTGGAAATCCAGGTCATGGGCGACCTGCACGGCAACGTGGTCCACTTCGGGGAGCGGGACTGCTCGGTGCAGCGACGGCACCAGAAGCTGATCGAGGAGAGCCCGAGTCCTGTCCTCACTCCTGAGCTCAGGGCCCGCATGGGTGAGGCGGCAATCCGGCTGGCGTCGGCGATCCACTACGCGGGAGCGGGCACCCTCGAGTTCCTGCTTGACGAGGACGGCAGCTTCTACTTCATGGAGATGAACACCCGGATTCAGGTGGAACACCCGGTGACGGAGATGGTTACCAGCTTCGACCTGGTGAAGGAGCAGATCCGGGTGGCGTCAGGCGACCCGGTGAGCTTCCGGGGCGACGGGGCGCGGCTCCGCGGCCACGCCATCGAATGCCGGATCAATGCCGAGGATCCCTATCGTAACTTCCAGCCTTCGCCCGGCGTTATCACCGCCTACCATCCGCCGGGCGGGCCCGGCGTGCGGCTCGATAGCCACATCTACGACGGCTACACCGTCCCACCCTATTACGATTCTCTCCTGGCGAAAGTGATCGTCCATGGCAACGACCGCGAGGAGGCTCTCGCGCGGATGCGCCAGGCACTCGACAGTTTCGTCCTGGAGGGCGTTACGACTACGATTCCCTTTCTCGGCCGGGTTATTCGTCACCCGGACTTCGTGGCCGGCCGGGTTGACACCAAGTTTCTCGAGCGCCAGCCGCAGCTCTTCGATCCTGAGGCATGAAGCTGGACGTTCTGTTTTCCCCGCTCGGCCTCACCCCGGCCGAGGTGCAGGGTCGCACGGTGTTCGTGGTGGACATCCTGCGGCTCTCCACCACAGTCTGCGCGGCCCTACATCACGGCGCCCGCGCAGTCATTCCGGTACCGTCAACCGAAGAAGCCCTGCGAATGGCCCAGACGCTGGGTCCCGGCGAAGTCGTGCTGGCGGGCGAGCGTAACGGTCTCCCCATTCCGGGGTTTGCCCTCGGCAACAGTCCCCGGGAAATGACACCTGAAGCGGTGAAGGGACGTCTCGTAATCATCACGACGACGAACGGCACCGGAGCACTGCTGGCAGTACAGGGGGCGGCCCAGGTCTACTGCGCCGCCGCGGCGAACTTCTCGCTCGCGGCCGCGGCCGCCCGGGAGATCTGGGCCCGGGATCGCGACATGATCATCCTCTGTGCCGGGCGGGATCACCGCTTTTCGCTCGACGATGCGTACTGCGCGGGACGGCTGGCCTCGGTCGCCCTTGGCGGAGTCCGGCGGCGACAGGGGTTGAACGACGCCGGATTGGCGACGCTGCATCTGGTTCGACGCTACGGTGAGCGTTGGGAACGGCCACTGCTCAGCAGCCGGGCAGGGCGAGAGCTGTCCACGATTGGCTTCAAACACGACGTCCTGGATTGTGCCCGTGCCGATGCCTATCCGGTGCTGGCGCTCTTCCACGAGCGGCGGGTGACTGCCGCCTCCACCTGATGACCGCTGACGCCTCCCGCCACCCCGATCACGATCAGGCCAGACATCTCACCGCGATCGCGGCGCTGGTGCTGGGTGTCTTCCTCGGAATCACCTTGCTGCCCGTGTCCATTACCGGACCGCTCGGGAACTGGGTAGGACACTCGCTGTGGACCTTTCTGGGGATCGGCGCGCTGGGATTTCCGCTGCTCGGCCTCGGCATCGGGCTCGCCGGGTTTGATCGGCTTCCGCGCCTCGACATGAAGCGAGTCGCGGTTCTGGTCGTCGGCTTGAGCGTGGTCGTGCCATTCCTGGTGGGAATCGTCACCCACGTTACGCCGCGCGACTTCGATGGACCCACGCTTCCTGCTCGACTCACCGGATTCGGCCCGGGGATGATCGCGTTCTACTTATATGGCTGGATCGGTCCGGTCGGCGGATTCCTGCTGGGATTCTTCGCGCTCTCGGCGCTCACGATCATGACAATCGCGTGGCACCCGCTGAGCCGGCTCGCGGGTGGCTCCGCCGGAACGCTGACGCCGGTCGCGCGCGGAGGAGAGCCGATTACGACGCCGATCGCCGTCGTAGGGGCGGGTGAGATCGAGGACGACGAACCGGCGATCCTTCCCCCACCCCGCAGGGAGCGCAAACCCAAGAAACCAACGAAGGGTGCCACCGCTCCGCTGCCCGACGCGGGGGATGAAGACGAATTGCCGCCCATCGATCTGCTGGCGCCTCCCGCAGCAAAGGACACCGACGCGGGTGAGGCCCAACTCGATCGGCTGGGCCAGGTCCTGCTCGAGACGCTCAAGACCTTCAAGGTTGACGGGACCATCGCCGGAAGAACCACCGGGCCTGTCGTTACCCAGTTCGAAGTGGTGCCGGCGCCGGGAATAAAGGCCGGTCGCATCGCCTCGCTGGCGGACGATATGGCGATGGCCATGCGGGCGCAGTCTATCCGTGTCGCACCAATCCCGGGCAAGGGAGCTGTCGGAGTCGAAATACCCAACCCGACCGCGCGCATGGTAACGTTGCGGGAACTGCTTGAGGCTCCCGAGTGGGAAATGAGCCGAGCCTCGCTTCCCGTGACTCTGGGGCGCGATCTCGAGGGCAAGCCGATCATCGCCGATCTCGCGAAGATGCCGCATCTCCTGATCGCCGGCGCGACCGGATCGGGCAAGTCCGTCGCTATCAACACCATCATCACGAGCCTGGTGTACCGCTACACCCCGAAGCAGCTGCGTCTCCTGATGGTGGATCCGAAGATGGTGGAGCTGTCGATGTACAACGCTCTTCCCCATCTCAGGCACGCGGTCGTCACCAACAACAACGACGCCGCGCGAGTGCTCAAGTGGGCGGTGTTCGAGATGAGCCGGCGCTACGAGCTGCTGCACGCGAACGGTGCCCGCAATCTTGGGGACTTCAATCGCAAGGTTGAGGAAGGGAAGCCGCTGCGTCATCCAGCCAAACCCAAGCCCACACTGGCCAGCGTCAACGCGGAGCCGACCGACACGCCACCCGAGCCGCCGGCCGAAACAGAGTATCGGGACGGACCGCTTCCCCTCATCGTGATGATCGTGGACGAGCTGGCCGACCTGATGATGACGGTGCAGGGGGAAGTCGAAACCCCGCTCGCCATCCTGGCGCAGAAGGCACGGGCGATCGGAATCCACATCATCCTGGCCACCCAGCGCCCGTCGGTGAACGTTCTCACGGGCCTCATCAAGGCAAACTTTGCGAGCCGCATCGCATTCCGGGTCGCATCCAAGGTGGACAGTCGCACCATCCTGGATCAGAACGGTGCGGAGGCCCTGCTCGGTAATGGCGACATGCTGTTTCTTCCGCCGGGCAAGAGCGAGCCGATGAGGCTCCAGGGTGCCTACATCGCCACCGATGAGACCGAACGGCTCATGCACTGGTTCGAGGAGCGCCGGGAAGCGAGGCGGGCCGCTTCAGCGTTGACCAGCCAGGAGCCGGACATCATCGAACTGGTCCGAGCCCAGGAGCAGGCCGAGGAAGGCGGCGGGCCGCCGCAGTTCGAAGGGGAGCGGGACCCGTTATTCCGGGATGCCGCCGAGGCCTGCGTCCAGAACCAGGGAGGATCCACCTCGTTGCTGCAGCGGAAGCTCAAGATCGGGTACGGGCGCGCAGCGCGGATCATCGACCAGCTCTACGAGGCCGGGATCCTCGGCCCGCCAGACGGGAGCAAGCCCCGTGATGTGCTCATCGGCATCGATCAACTCGACGAATATGCCGGGTAGCGGTCAGCCGTTAGCCGTCAGCCGTCAGCCGTCAGCCCTCAGCCCTCAGCCCTCAGCCGTTAGCCGTTAGCCGTTGGCTGTTAGGCAGGCGTTAGCGGCTGCTGCTCGTCGTCCACCGTTCGATGCGCCACTCAATCTCCGCCGACCCGGCAAGACTGTAGGTGGCCCCGCCGCGTTCAATTGATTCCCTCCTGCGACAAATTGATGAAGGCAGTGTGCTGCCGTGGCGTAGCTTAGCCCACGATGACGCGCCGCTTCGTTCCAACCCGGGAATGGGAAGACGCCCGCCAGCTCCGCGGACTCGAAGGCGAGCACGCGGCGATGGCATACCTGATCTCCTGCGGCTGGTCCATCGAGGCCCATCGTTTTCGGCTGGGCCGTCATGATGTGGACCTGATCGCCCGACGCGGCCGCGTGGTGGCGTTCATTGAAGTGAAGACTCGACGGGGAACCGAATTCGGCTCACCCGGCTCGGCAGTCGGCTGGCGCAAGCAGGCTGCGATTGCCAAGGTCGCTGAGATCTGGCGAATCCGGTTTGGCCACGCTGGAGATGAGTACCGGTTCGACGTGGTCGAGGTATCCGAGGAGAGCGGTGCTCCTCCGGAGATCAATCACATCGAGGATGCTTGGCGGCGCCTTCGATAACCTAGTGGATCAAAATGAGCCATAAATTAACCCTTGATTCGGGTAATATTCGGCTGTAGATTGGTGTCTAGTAAATCAGTGACTCAAAATCAACCATTTTAAGACCCGGAGCCAGACATGGCCGCAGAAGAGCACAAACTCGACGCCGATCGCCGCAAGGCGCTCAATCTGGCTATCTCCCAAATCGAAAAGCAGTTGGGAAAGGGCTCCATCATGCGGATGGGCTCAGAGTCGCCCCGGGTAAGGGTCTCGGCGATTCCGACCGGCGCCATCAACCTGGATGCCGCGATCGGAATCGGCGGAGTGCCTCGCGGCCGCATCACCGAGATCTACGGGCCTGAGTCCTCGGGCAAGACCACCCTCACGCTCCACATCGCGGCCAATGTGCAGCGGGCTGGCGGAGTCGCGGCCTACGTCGACGCCGAGCACGCGCTGGATGTGGAGTACGCCAAGAAGCTCGGGGTCGACGTGGAGAATCTCCTGGTGTCGCAACCCGATACCGGCGAGCAGGCCCTCGAGGTTGTGGAGATCCTGGTCCGCTCGGGAGCGGTGGATCTCGTGGTGATCGACTCGGTCGCGGCTCTGGTGCCCAAGGCCGAGATCGAGGGTGAGATGGGCGATAGTCACATGGGGCTCCAGGCCCGGCTCATGAGCCAGGCCCTCCGCAAGCTGGCCGGCGCCATCAACCGCTCCAACTGCGCCGTGGTGTTCATCAACCAGCTGCGGGAAAAGATCGGTGTCATGTTCGGCAACCCCGAGACCACCACGGGAGGGAAGGCGCTCAAGTTCTACGCCTCGCTCCGGCTCGACATTCGTCGTGTGGGTCCGGTGAAGGAGCGGGAGATCGTGATCGGCAATCACGTCCGGGTGAAGGTGGTGAAGAACAAGGTGGCGCCGCCGTTCAAGCAGGCGGAGTTCGACGTGATGTTCGACGAAGGCATCAGCCATGCCTCGCTGGTGGTGGATATCGCGGCCGAGGCCGGGATCATCCAGAAGTCTGGAGCGTGGTACTCCTATGGTGATCAGCGGATCGGCCAGGGTCGGGAGAATGCCAAGCTGTTTCTTAAGGACAATCCCGCCCTCATGGCCGAGGTCGAGCAGAAGGTGAAGGACTCGCTCGGCGTGAAGGGAACCACCGTGGTCGGAGTCGGGGCTGAGGAGGATGAGTAGAACCATCACGGGACTGGACCCGGACCCGGCGCGTGCCGGTTTCGTCCGGGTTCAGCTGGATGGAGCGCCGTACTGCAGCCTTCCGGTCACCCGGATCGCCGCCGCGGGGTTTACCGCTGGAGATGCGCTCGATGCCAGGGGAGTTCGCGAGCTGAACCAGGCTGCGGACGAGGAGGCGGCCTATCGGACTCTGCTTCGGACCCTGGAGCGGCGGTCCTTCGCGGTCGCCGAACTGCGCCGTACCCTGGTGCGAAAGGGTCACCCGAAGGATGCGGTCGAGGCGGCGCTTGCCCGGGGAGTGCGGGCCGGGTTGCTTGATGACGCCGCCTTCGCTGTCAGGTTCGTTCAGTCGCGCACGGAGCGGGGTCGCGGGCCTCTCCGGATCCGGCGAGATCTGCTGGCATTGGGGGTGGATACGGTCGTCGTCGAGAGAGCGCTTGACGCGGCCTTGCCCCCTGATCACGATCCCCAACTTGCGGCCGAGGCGCTGGCCAGGAAACGCCTCTCCCAACTCCATGGTTTGTCCCCTTCGGTCCAGCTGCGCCGGGTGACGGCGTATCTCGGACGTCGAGGATTCAGCGGCAGGGCTGTCACTGAGATGGTGAGGCGAACTATTCAGGAGCGGGAGGTATAGCCGTCAGCCGTCAGCCATCAGAGGAACCGTAGGCCATTAGCCGTAGGTCATCAGCAAGCCTGAGTGTGGTCCCCTCCCCCTCACGCCTCTGCGTATGGCCTGCGGCTTATGGCTTTAGGCTTATGGCTTAAGGCTCCTGCCTTCCTGTATATTCCTCCAATGCAATCCAGTCAGATCCGACGTCTGTTCCTCGACTTTTTCGTCGCCCAGGGGCACCGAGAGGTGCCTTCTTCGTCACTGGTTCCGGCCGACGATCCGACGTTGCTCTTCACCAACGCCGGCATGGTGCAGTTCAAGCGGACGTTCCTGGGACAGGAGCGTCGCGATTATCTGCGGGCTACGACCTGCCAGAAGTGCGTGCGTGCCGGAGGCAAACACAACGATCTCGAGCAGGTGGGGCACACCAAGCGGCACCACACTTTCTTCGAGATGCTGGGCAACTTCTCCTTCGGCGACTACTTCAAGCGTGAGGCGATCGCGTTCGCCTGGGAGTTCGTGACCGGGGCGAAATATCTCGGGCTGGCTCCCGACCGGTTGCGGGTCACCGTGCACGAGACCGACGATGAGGCGCGCGCCCTCTGGCGCGAGGTGGCCGGGCTTCCCGATGACCGGATCTATGGTCTGGGGGACAAGGACAACTTCTGGCAGATGGGGGACACCGGTCCTTGCGGTCCCTGCTCGGAGATCTATGTCGACCTCGAGTGGAATGAGTCCCACAAGGGAGCGAGCACCGCCGTGATCCCCAAGGCGGAATTCGAAGAACAGGCCGAGGCGGGGCGCTTCCTCGAGATCTGGAATTTGGTGTTCATGCAGTTCGATCGCTCCGCGGACGGCAAGCTGACCCCGTTGCCGCGCCCTTCGGTTGATACCGGCGCCGGCCTCGAGCGCATCGCCGCGGTGATGCAGGGCGAGGATTCGAATTTTCACACCGATCTTTTCCTGCCGCTGATTCACCGGGTCGAACAACTCGTCGGGCAGCCCTATGACCGGGGACCCGCGGGTGCCTCATTCCGGGTCCTCGCCGACCACGCGCGGGCGGTGACCTTCCTGCTGGGAGACGACTGCTTCCCGAGCAACGAGGGAAGGGGGTACGTGCTGCGCCGGATTCTTCGTCGCGCGGTTCGCCATGCATGGCTCCTGGGGCGTCGGGAACCCACGCTCACCCCACTCACTGATGTCGTCGTTCACGAAATGGGAGAGGCGTATCCCGCACTCCGGGCCAAGGCGGGCCAGATCCGTCAGTGGACCATGATGGAGGAGGAGCGGTTCCTCGAAACCATCGAAGGCGGGCTCACCAGGTTGGATTCTCTGCTAGGGTCCGGGGCAACCGTGATCCCCGGCGAAGAGGTCTTCAAGCTCTATGACACCTTCGGATTCCCCCTCGATCTCACGATGCTCATCGCGGAAGAGCGGGGGGCGTCGGTAGATGTCGCCGGATTCGAGACGGCGCTGAACAAGCAGCGCCAGCGCTCTCGCGACGCCCGGGCGACCCAGCAGGGCGGAGGCCCGGCGGTGCATGTGGATCGACCGGGCGAGTGGCGTGAGCTGAGGCCGGATACCCAGCAGTTCGTAGGGTACGAGTCGGACGACGTGGAGACCGAGCTGCTCGCCTTCCGCCAGGAGAGCGGGAGAGTCGAGGTACTATTACGGGAGAATCCTTTCTACGTGGAGTCCGGCGGACAGGTCAGCGATACCGGAATCGTAGAGGGGCAGGGGTGGGACCTTCCGGTTGACCAGGTGCGTAAGGACCCCAGGGGGACAGTCATTAGCGGGACCTTCGGTCAGGAGTTCGAGCCGACCTCCAGCCGCGCCAGGGTTGACGCACTCCGCCGCCGCAACATAGAAAGAAACCACAGCGCCACTCACCTGGTTCACGCAGCGCTGCGCAGGTATCTCGGAACCCACGTCCGGCAGCAGGGTTCTCTGGTGGACGAGAATCACCTCCGGTTCGACTTCTCCCATCACGGGCCGATCAATCAGGATATGCTGCAGACCATCGAGCGGGAGGTGAACGCCCGGATCTGGGACAACGTCCCCGTGACCACGCGGCGCATGGCCTATCCCGACGCGCTGGCTTTGGGGGCGATGGCTCTCTTTTCAGAGAAGTACGGGGATGTCGTGCGAGTCGTCTTCATGGGAGACTCCTCCATCGAACTTTGCGGCGGGACTCACGTTCGGAGCACCGGACAGGTTGGACTCTTCCAGTTCCGGGCTCAGGGGGGAGTCGCCGCGGGTGTACGCCGGATTGAGGCGGTTACCGGTCCTGAGGCGTATATGATGGTTGAGGCGCTCCAGTCACAGCTCGACCAAGCCGCGAAGGCGCTGAAGGCGCAGCCGGAGCACCTGGTGCGGAAGCTCGAGCAACTGGTCGAGGAACGTGAACGCCTCGCTGCCCGGGTTGCCGAAATGGTGAAGGGAGGCGGTGCGGCCACTCCACAAGGGAAGACGCTCGCAATCAACGGAGTGACCGTGACCCTGGCGGACAGCGCTGCCGAGAATCGCGATGAGATTGCAGCGATGGCCGATGCGTTTCGCAGCGGGAAGACTCGCGCGGCTCTGATTCTGTTCGGCACCGGAGAACGGGCGGCGGTCCATGTGGCCCTGACCGATGACCTGGTAAAGGCGGGACGCAAGGCGGGAGACCTGGTCAGCCGGATCGCGGCGGTGGGCGGTGGAAAGGGTGGGGGAAGACCGCACTTCGCCTCGGGGAGCCTGGGTGACGGGTCGCGGCTCGCCGCCGCGCGCGACGCGGCCGGCTCTATTGTTCAGACCTGGTTGGAGGGATCGTGAGTCTGCGCTCCTGGCTCGAGGCGCGAACCAGCCAGGCCCCGGTTCCCCTGCGCGAACGGGTGTTGGAGCACGCGCTCACGCCACCCGGAACCGGATCCTATGCCGAGCACCTGGGCCTCACAGCGCAGGAGCTGCTGAGCAAGGTTGAGGAACATCCGGGCGACCGATCGGTCGCCCTCGATCTCCTCGCCGCCGATGCGCTGATCACGCTCGCCCTGTTGGCCCGGGCCGAGGATGCGCCCGAGCGGCTCGCGGAGTTTGCGACGGAACTGCTTACGGTAGATCGCGGGGGCTGAGTGATCGATCTGCATTGCCACCTGATGCCCGGAGTGGACGATGGGTCGCGCTCGGTTCACCAGTCGCTAGGCGTTCTGGAGGAGTTACAGCGCCAGGGCCTCACCCATGTGTGCCTGACTCCGCATGTCTTTGCCAGCAAGGCAGGAGATGGAGTACCCGAAATGCACGACCGGGCCTTCGAGGCGCTGGCGCCGCACGTCCCTTACGGCATCAAGCTGCTGCGCGGCGCCGAGGTGATGATGGACAAGCCGCTGCCCAACGTGGTGGCCGAGCGGCGCGACCTCACTATCAACCGCACCCGCTACATCCTGATCGAATTCCCGCGGCTAGTCACGGCACAAACCGTGGCGCAGGCGATCGCCGGGGTGACGGGGATCGGACTCATTCCACTGGTGGCACATCCCGAACGCTACTCCTGTTGCACGCCCACATTGGTGAGCCGGTGGAAGGCGGCCGGCGCCGTGATGCAGGTGGACGCGACCACCCTCTTCATGCCTCGCACGCGGGGGGAACGCGCGCGGGCCCTGGTCGCCGACGGTCTGGCCGATATTCTCGCGGCCGACAACCACGGAGACGAGCGCAGTGTCGCCATCGCGTTCGAGGCGCTCAAGGACCAGCATGGATTCATGCAGGGTGAGCTGCTCGTGACCCGAAATCCCAAGGCGATCATCTCCGACGGCCACGTCGAGCCGGTCCCACCGCTCGCCGTCAAGGTTTCATTGCTCGAACGCCTGCGCACGCTCTTCGAACGCGAAGGTTCGTGAGCGCCGACCGGGCTGCTCAGTCGCTGCGTGCCCTCGGGGCACTCGCCGAGCGTTGCGCGTCACTCGCCCCGCAAATCGAACGAATCGCCCGGCGGTATTCCGAGACTCTGCGACGGGGCGGCACGCTCTTCTTCGCCGGGAACGGGGGCAGCGCCGCGGATGCGCAGCATATCGCGGCGGAATACGTCGTCCGCCATCAGCAGAAACGGCCAGGTCTCGCGGCCCTCGCTCTGACGACCGACACCTCTCTCCTCACGGCCGCCTCCAACGACATGGGTTTCGAGGAGGTATTCGCCCGCCAGGTCGAGACTCTCTGCCGGCCGTCCGACCTCCTCGTTCTCCATAGCACGAGCGGACAAAGCCCCAATCTTCTTGCGGCCGCCCGTGCGGCGCGGAAGCGCGGCGTTGCCATCGTTGCCCTGCTCGGGCGGGACGGCGGCGGTCTCATGGAGATCGTGGACGAGGCCCTCGTCGTGCCTTCCTCCGAAACCGGCCGGATTCAGGAAATGCACCTCGCGATCGAGCACGTGGTGTGTGAGTTGGTTGAGGGGGAGCTTGGGGTGGGGGCCAAGTGAAGAGGTGAAAGGATGAGGACTGAGGAAGTACCGGGTACCGAGGAATAGGGGGGACGAGGCATGATTGACCTGCGCAATCGTACCGCACTCGTGACCGGTGGATCCCGGGGGATCGGGCGCGCGACGGCGTTGCTGCTGGCGCAGGCGGGGGCGGATGTCGGCATCACCTATCTGACGAGGGCTGAAGATGCCGAGAAGGTCGTGGCCGAGATCCGAGCCCTGGGGCGACAAAGTTTTGCGGCGGGTGGCCATCTGGGAGATCCGGCGAAGGTGGAAAAGATCTTCCAAACAGTGAAGCAAGAGTTCGGCCGTCTCGACCTATTCATCGGCAACGCCGGGATCTGGCCCGAGGAGGATGTGCCGCTTCAGCAAATGGAATATCGACGCTGGCGGGGCACACTCGGTGCCAACCTCGACGCCATCTTCCTCACCACGAAGGCCGCGCTGGCTCTGATGCCGCCGGGAGGTCGGGTCGTTCTGGTTGGCAGCACCGCGGGCCAGCGCGGCGAGGCGATGCACGCGGACTACGCCGCCACCAAAGGGGCGATGATCTCGCTGGTCAAGTCGCTCTGCATCGAGTGCGCGCCGGGTATCACGGTCAACTGTGTGGCTCCGGGCTGGGTCGATACCGAGATGAGCGAACCCGCCTTCGGCGGCGGAGGCCGGGAGCGGATCGCCCAGACCATTCCGCTGCAGCGCATCGCGTCGGCCGAGGACATCGCCGGGCCCATCCTGTTCCTCTGCTCGGATCTGGCGCGGCACGTGACCGGCGAGATCCTGAATGTGAATGGGGGGAGCGTGCTTTGCGGGTAATTGAAAATTGCAAATTGAAAATTGAGAATTGAAAGGCAGTGTTCGAGTCTCTACCCTCAATCTGCAATTATCAATTTTCAATTTTCAATCCTCATGATCCACCTCATCTTCACCGGCGGCACGATCTCGATGCAGCGCGATGCTGCAGCCGGCGGCAAGATCCCAAGTCTCGATGGCAAGGCCCTGGTGAACATGGCGCCGGGGCTCCGGGAGCTGGCGCCGATCAAGATCGATGATTGGGGACGCCACCCGGCCTGTCATATGGATCAGGCCAAGCTCTGGGAACTGCGGGAACATGTGCGCAGTGTCGCTACGGCCTCCAGAGCCTCAACACTTCCTTCCGGCATCGTCATCACTCACGGCACTGACACGATCGAGGAAACCGGATACCTCCTTGCTCGGACCCTCGACCTGGAGCTGCCGGTGGTGATCACCGGAGCGATGCGGACGTCGGGCGATCCCGGCTGGGATGGCCCGGGCAATCTCACCGATGCCGTCCGGGTCGCCACGGACCCCGGAAGCAGGAACCGCGGCGTGATGGTTGCCTTTGCCGGTCAGGTGTTCGCGGCGCACCAGGCCGTGAAGACTCACACCAGCGATCTCGATGCTTTCTCGGCGCCGCATGCCGCGGCGTTGGGGACCGTCTCCGCAGCCGGGGTTCATTTTCAAGTCCCGGGTGCCAAGCCCGCGGCGCTGACTCCGTCCGGACTTTCGGCGCGGGTCGCGATGATTCCGGTGATCACCGGCGACAATGGCGAGATCCTCGATCGTGCGCTGTCTTTTTTTGACGGTGTCGTCGTCGTGGGCTACGGAACCGGAAACTGCCCGCCGGGCATCATCCCCGCCGTCCGACGCTGGCTCGATGCCGGGAAGCCCGTGGTGCTGGCCAGTCGCTGTGTCCGGGGCGAGGTGAGCGCGACCTATGCATTCCCGGGAGCCGGCGGGGACCTTATTCGGCTGGGAGTCGTGCCGGCCGGCCCTCGGGCTCCCTCCCAGGCGCGGATGGAGCTGGCGATTTGCCTTTCGGCGGGCTTGGCGTATGGGACAGAGGGAGTAGGTGGTAGGGTGTAGGGAGTAGGGCGAAGGCTTGCAGATCTTTCCTCTCGCCCTACACCCCACTCCCCACACCCCACTCCCTACTTCCTACTCCCTCTGTCCCATCCGCCATCCACTCTTACTTTTCTCCCATGCATTTCCCTGATCGCCTCGAAATCCCCGAAGATGTCCTGGAAATCGCCGAGACGTTGCACGCCGCCGGTCATGAGGCGTGGTGTGTCGGCGGCGCCATCCGGGACACGCTGTTGGGCGAGGTGAACACCGACTACGACGTGGCGACTTCGGCGACACCCGAGGTCGTCAAGAAGCTGTTTGAGCACACCGTCCCGGTGGGAGAGCGGTTTGGCACGGTGGCGGTGCGGACTCGCCGGCGTCATCACGAAGTCACCACGTTCCGCAAAGATGTTTCGACCGACGGTCGGCACGCGGTGGTGGAATACGGGGCATCGCTCGACGAGGACCTCGCCCGGCGCGATTTCACCATCAACGCGATTGCTTATGAGCCGCTCCGGCACGAGTGGCGGGACCGGTTCGGCGGCCTGGCCGATCTCGAGGCCGGAGTGATCCGTGCTGTAGGCGTGCCGCTCGAGCGCTTTCGGGAAGACTACCTGCGGATCCTCCGTGGGATTCGTTTCGCCGCCCGTTTCGAGTTCGCCATCGATCCAGCAACCTGGGAAGCGGCTCGAGAGGCAACGCCCGGCCTGGCTCAGCTCTCCGCTGAACGAGTGCGGGAAGAGTGGTACAAAGGACTGCGTGGCTCGCGCTCGATCAAGCGCCTGGTTGAGCTATGGTGGGACAGCGGAGCTGCGGCGGTCCTGCTGCCGGAGTTGCTTAAAGAGGGTTCTGAACTCTCGGCCTCGCCCGATACGGCTCCAGAGAATCCGCTGCTTCGCCGGCACGAGCTGGTGGGTCGGATGGGCCAACAGGCGGCTTCGCTGGCCAACCGTGCCGAAGACCGGGGCACGATGGTCCGCCAGGACCCCGTGCTCCTTACCACGATGCTCTGTCTCGATCCGGTCGGCGTGCTGGTGCGGCTCAAGGCCTCGGGCTCCGATATCGCGCGGGCTGCCGCGGTGTTGTCCGGTCCCGCGGAGCCACCCTCCCTCAGTGTGACTGCGGTGCGACGCTGGATGGCCGCGGTCGGAGATGCCGCCGATGATCTGACCGCGATCTGGCATATGCGCAACGGCGTCGAGCCTCTCTGGGAGCCTGTCATGCGAGGGATTCGCGAGCGGGGCGAGCCGCTCACCCGGCGAATGCTGGCGGTCAGTGGCGGCGATCTTCAGGCTGTCGGCATCGCCCCGGGTCCGTCAATGGGCCATGTCCTTGACCGCCTGCTGGCGCTTGTCGTGGACGATCCCTCTCAGAACACCCGCGAAGCCCTGCTGACCCACGCCCGGAAACTCGCGTGAACGCACTTTATTTCGCGTTGGTTGCCGCGGCGGCGAACGTCGTCGGTGCCCTGGCGGTGGTGCGCCACGAGCGGCGCAGTCTCACCGTCATCGAGACCTTCATGGCGTTCGGGGCCGGTTTCATGCTCGCGGTGGCACTGGTCGAAGTGGCCCCGGAGGCATGGGCTCGCGGTGGCCAGGCCCCGCTCTACATGCTTCTCGGCTACCTGGCGGTCCATTTCACGCAGCACGCTTTCGTTCCCCATTTTCACTTTGGTGAAGAGACCCACCGCGTCTCGGCGGGAGCCGGTCTCACCGCGCTGATCGGGCTCCTGCTCCACACCTTCTTCGACGGCGTTGCGATCGCCAGCGGCTTTGCCGTCTCGAGCGAACTGGGTCTACTCCTCTTCCTGGCGGTGTTCCTGCACAAACTCCCCGAGGGGGTTGCCATGGCCAGTGTCGCGCTCGCGAGCGGTCAGGGACGTCGCCGCGCCTTGCTGGCAGCCGGAGCGCTGGGGATCGCGACGATCGTGGGAGTCGTGCTGACCGACACGCTGGCACCGCTTCAGGCTCACGGTCTCGCCCTCTCCGCGGGTGTTACCATCTACGTCGCCGCTTCCAACCTGGTGCCGGAGATTCAGGGTCAGCATGGCTGGCGGATGCCGTTGGCTCTACTGGGAGGGGCGGTTGCTTTCTTCCTGAGCAAGATCGCCGTGGAGGCAGGGATGCGGTGAGAGGGGAGACGGGAGACGGGAGACGGAAGACGGAAGACGGGAGAAAAGAAGAAGGGAGAGGGGGAGGCGGTCCAGATTACCTTTCAAGCATGAGTCAGTCGTCGCTGTTCACGCTGCCGGAGCCGCTGGCCGCTCGGATGCGCCCGCGCACTCTGGAGGAATGTGTCGGGCAGGAGCATCTGCTGGCGCCGGGGCGTCCGCTCGGCGATGCCATCAGGCGTGGTGATGTCGGCAGCTGCATCTTCTGGGGGCCACCCGGCAGCGGCAAGACGACGATCGCGCGCCTGATCGCCCAGTACACCGACCGCGAATTCGTGGAGTTTAGCGCTGTAGTAGACGGAATTCCCCGGGTCCGGGAAATCGTCAAGGAAGCCGATTCGCGCCGCTCGTTGGGTCGCGGGACGGTGCTCTTCTGCGATGAGATCCACCGCTTCAACCGGGCGCAGCAGGATGCTTTCCTCCCCCACGTCGAACGCGCCACGGTCACCCTGATCGGCGCCACCACTGAAAATCCAAGCTTCGAACTGAACGGCTCGCTGCTCAGCCGCTGCACGGTCTATGTCCTCCAGTCGCTCACGCCGGCGGCCATTTTCACGGTGCTCCAGCGGACGCTGGAGGATTCCGAGCGGGGACTGGGTCAGCTCGACCTCAAGGTACCGGACGACGCGCTCGAACTGCTGGCTGAGCAGGCGGACGGTGACGCGCGCCGGGCGCTGGCGGCGTTGGAGCTGGCCGCTCAGCAGGCTGGACCTCGAGGAACTATCAGTCGAGAAGCGATGGCCGAAGCGCTTGCCCGCCGCATCGCGGTCTACGACAAGGGTCGGGAAGAGCATTTCAACATGCTCTCCGCGTACCACAAGTCTCTCAGGGGGAGCGACCCGCAGGGTGCGTTGTACTGGATGGCCCGCATGCTGGAAGGCGGGGAAGACCCCATGACGATCTTCCGGAGAGCGATTGCCATGGCAGCGGAAGACGTCGGCCTGGCGGATCCCGATGCTCTGCGCCTCGCGATCGCAGCACGCGACGCGTACCACATGCTGGGGGCGCCTGAGGGATACCTGCCCCTGGCGGAGATGACCATCTACCTCGCCACGGCGCCGAAATCCAACCGGACTGTAGTGGCACTCCAGGCGGCCCTCGATGCCGCGCGGGAAACACCCGCGGCACCGGTCCCGATGCACATTCGCAACGCGCCGACCGGCCTGATGAAGCAGCTAGGGTACGGGGCCGGCTACCAATACGCCCACGATTCACCGACCGGGTTCATCCCCCAGGAATACCTTCCAGACGTGCTGAAGGGTCGGCTGTTCTACGAGCCGCACTCGGTAGGATTCGAGAAGCGCATCCGGGAGCGGATGGATTACTGGGACCAGCAGCGGGAGCGCGATGCCAGCATTCTCAAACGAGGAGGGGAACCAGAGCCATGAGACCCGGAACTAACTTCAGTTTGACCCTCATCACCCTGCTGCTCGCTGCTTGCGGCGGTGGCGGTGTTTCTCCGTCCAGTTTTCTTCAGCCTCAGGTCGATCTCCGCCAGGTCAAGCTCCGCTCGGCGGGAATCACCGGTGGTACTCTGGATGCTCAGCTTGCCATTGCCAACCCGAATCACCTCGAGGTCAAGGGCGCCAAGCTTACGGCCGGGCTGGATCTCTCGGGCCAGCACTTCGGTGACCTAGCCACCTCCGATGCTTTTACGCTCACGAAGGAAGACACCACGCTCATCACGCTCCCATTGACGTTCAAGTGGGCCGACATGGCCTCGGCTGCCAAGAACGTCCTCGGCTACGGCAAGGTGGACTACCATCTGGCGGGCACCATGTCGGTGACGACGCCAGTGACGATCGACGTGCCCTTCACAAAGGACGGGACGGTTTCGGTGGTTCAATGATCGAGATCCAGGCGCCAATCGAGCGCGCCATTCTGGTGGGCGCGCCGCGGAAGGGCTCACCGGACGCACAGAATGTCACCGAACATCTGGATGAGCTGGCACGCCTCGCCGATACGGCAGGGGCCGACGTCGTGGGCCGCCTGACCCAGCAGGTTCCCTCTCCCCATCCGGCAACGCTGATCGGAGAGGGCAAGGTAGAGGAGCTACGTGCCCTGGTCGAGGAACGGGGTGCAACGCTGGTGATCTTCGACGAAGAGCTCTCGCCAGTGCAGGGTGCCAACCTGGAGCGAGAGCTTTCCCGGCGCGTCATGGACCGGGCCGAGCTTATCCTCGACATCTTCTCGACCCGGGCCCGCTCGCATGAGGCCAAGCTGCAGGTGGAGCTGGCTCAGCTCGAGTACCTGCTGCCTCGCCTCACGCGGATGTGGACTCACCTTTCGCGTATTCGAGGCGGTATCGGGCTTCGCGGTCCGGGCGAAACCCAGCTCGAAACCGACCGCCGGATCATCCGGCGCAAGATCCAGAGTCTCCGGGCCAAGCTTCGCGAGGTCGAACGGCACCGGGCGGTGCTGCGCGCCGGTCGCCAACCGCTTCTGAACGCTGCTCTGGTGGGCTACACCAATGCGGGCAAGTCGAGCATTCTCCGGATGCTGACCGGAGAGAACGAGATTTTTGTGGAGGACCGGCTCTTCGCGACACTCGATACCCTCACCCGCGAGGTGGATCTCGGAGCGGGATCAAGGGCGCGGGTCTCCGATACCGTAGGCTTCATCCGGAAACTGCCCCACCACCTGGTCGCGAGCTTCCGTGCCACCCTCGAAGAGGTCCGAGAGGCCGATGTGCTGCTCCACGTGGTTGACGCCAGTCATCCGGGATGGGATGAGCAGTATCGGATCGTCGAGCAGGTGCTCGTCGAGATCGGCATCGAGGACCGTCCAGTGGTACCGGTGTTCAACAAGATGGATTCGGTCCGGGACCCAGCCGCGCTCACGACCAGGGTTAAGGAGTTGTATCCCGACGCGGTCCTGACCAGTACGATGCGCATCGATGGGCTGGAACCCCTGAAGGCTGCGCTCCGCGCGCGGGAGCAGGAAATCCGGCCGCCTGTGACGGTGCGGTTGCCGATGTCCGACGGAGCCAGGTTGGCGGCGCTATACCGTCATGGCGAAGTGCTGGGCCTTGCCGCTTCAGGGGACCAGAACGAGATCACGGTGCGACTCGACGGATGGCGGGTGGAGCAACTGCGGAAGGAAGGGGTGGAGGTGGTGGTGAGTCGTCCGCGGAGGCGGAGGGCGGGAGCGGAGTAGAAGTACAAGCAAGAAGGACTGAAGACTGAGCGTAGTCTGAAGTCGAGAGTCAGGAGTCAACAGACTCATGACCCATGACTCACGACCCCTCAGTCCTCAGTCCTTTCTACTCTGCTCCTACTCCGCCTTAGCGCTCAACACCTGCTCCAGCAGCAGCCACCGGTTCATCCCCGCAAACTTCTGGTGCATCTTGGTCATGGGCGGCCCGCCGGCGGCGGCTTCTTCCTCGAGCTGTAGATCGGCCAGGGCATCGAGACCCTGAGTCAGGAACTTGCGCAGTCCTTTCTCCAGCGCGAGCCCGGCGGTCCGGAAGTTGAAGAGGGTAGAGAACTGCAGCGTGAACCCCAGATCCGCCAGCTGCTGGTTGGTGATCAGGGTGCCTGACTGCTTCGCTTTCCCGAAATAGAGTGACGGCGAAAGGTTGAAGCCCAGCATCTGGTCGGGGTAGTACTTGTGCACGCCCTCGCTGAAGGCCTGGGGCTGGTCCAGCTCCGTGTTATTGAACTCCGGCCAAACGACGTCGCAGCCCAGCTCGGCCGCTTCCCAGGCATCCTCCACCGCCATTTGAACCCCGCCCGACGACTGGCCAGGAAGTGCTCCGTCGATCGAGTCGGTGCGCGCAATGATGACGAGATCGATGCCGGTGGCCTGGCAGGCGGCCTTGATGGCCTTGAGCTTGGCGATCCAGTCGGCGCGAGGGACCAGCACCTTGTCTCGTTTCGCCTTTCCGACGTTGACGATGTGACCGCAGGTGCGATTGGCGGGGTCCTGGTTTTCCAGGTGCACACCGGCCGCGCGGGCCCGGATGAGTTCCGTGGCGAGCGAGAAGGTCTGAGTCGGCCCGCCGAACCCGGCTTCCATGTCCACGAACATCGGCGGCACGGACAATAGCTCGCGGCCTTCGGTGTCGTAGTAGTGCGTGTGGCGCGCCCCTTCGATCCCCTTCCACATCTCCTGAACCAGTTCCACCATCTGGTGGGAGTGGTACACGCCGATGTCGGGGAACATGTTTTTGGTGGCGGCGAGCTGCCAGCCACTTCCGTAGAGCGCCTTGAAGCCCAATCGGGTCATCAGGGCGGCAGTGTAAGCGTCGTAAGCGCCGGCGGTGTGGACGTAGGACTTGCGGGCGCGGGCTTCGTGTAACAGCCGCCGGAGCTTGGCACTGGGCTGCTCCTGCTCGGGCGGAGCCAGCAACCGCGCCACCTCGGCCTTAGGGTAGACGGCGTTCTTGTTGGCTGGGGGTGTCGCAGTAGCCATGGACTCTCTCTCCCTCGGAAGACTCGACGATGAGGCCGTCAGACTTGGGTACGCCCGTTGAGCCAGAAGCGTGCCCGGGCGGGCCCACCTCTTGCCACAGCCCCAGTATACGGCCGGATCGGGGCTGCCGAACGGCATGTTATAATTATCAAATGTGAAATCTTTCACAAGAGGGCACCCGCCCCCGGCGGGCTTATCGGCCTCGCCTCCCCACCAGCGCCAGTCGCGAAGGGGATCGCGGACTGGTGGAAGCCCTTGGCACTAGGCTAGTTTCACCCACTTGGCCTCCCCTGGGGTGGCCATTCATTCACCGAGGAAGCGAAAGCCATGGCAGGCAGTCTGGATCAGTTACGGGAGTTGGTGGCCAGCGGGAAGGCGGTCACCGGGATCATCGGTCAGGGGTACGTCGGTCTCCCCCTGGCGGTCGAGTTCGCCCGGAGCGGGTTCCGGACTATTGGCTTTGATATCAGCAGCGCAGTTGTAGATGGGATCAACGCCGGGAACAGCCACGTCGAGGACGTGTCCGGCGAGGTGCTCGGCGGATTCGTGAAGAAAGGCTTGATCACAGCGACCACCGACTTCTCTCGGCTGGCCGAGTGCGACGCCATCTCGATCTGTGTCCCCACTCCGCTCAACAAGACCAAGGATCCCGACCTCTCCTACGTAGTCAGTGCCGCCGAGGCCGTACGCCGGACCCTGCGCCCCGGTCAGCTCATCATTCTGGAAAGCACGACGTACCCGGGGACTACCCGCGAAGTGGTGCTCCCGATCCTGGAGCAGTCGGGGTTAGTGGTTGGGAAGGACTTTACGCTGTGCTTCAGCCCCGAGCGGGTGGATCCGGGTAACCCGACGTGGCAGACGCGCAACACTCCAAAGGTCATCGGCGGCATAACTCCGATCTGCGGTGAGTTGGGCCTCGCGCTCTACCGGAAGGTGTTCGACACGATGGTACCGGTCGAAAGCCCCGAGGCCGCCGAGCTGGTCAAGGTCTACGAAAACACGTTCCGGCTGATCAACATCGCCCTGGTGAATGAGCTGGCTCAGGCATGCGACCGGCTCGGACTGGATGTGTGGGGCGTGATCGATGCCGCGGCGACCAAGCCGTTCGGGTTCATGAAATTCACCCCGGGCCCGGGCCTGGGCGGCCACTGTATCCCGCTCGATCCTCATTACCTGTCGTGGAAGATGCGCACGCTGTCTTTCAAGACCCGGATGATCGAGCTGGCCAGTGAGATCAACGCCGAGATGCCGGCCTACGTGGTGCGCAAGGTGTCCGACGCGCTCAATGACCGCGAGACCTCGCTCAAGGGCAGCAAGGTGCTGATCCTCGGCGTGGCCTACAAGAAGAACATTGGTGACCTGCGGGAAAGCCCCGCGCTGGACATCATCCGGCTGCTCCAGGAGAAGGGCGCCAAGGTGAGCTATCACGATCCGTACGTTCCGATGATCGAGGACGATGGACATACTCCGCTCAAGGAACTTCCGATGCGGAGCGTTCCGCTCACCGACCAGCAGCTGCAGACGGTTGACCTGGCCTTGATCGTGACCGATCACAAAGACGTGGACTACGGCCGGGTATTGTCGCTCGCTCCGCTCGTGGTCGACACGCGGGGTGTGATCCGCACCAACGGCAACGGCAAGCTCGTCGGGCTCTCGGGGACGCCGAGCGCGAGTTTCGTCGCCTAGCCTCTCTCCTTCCGGCGATAGCAACGCCATGAAGCAGGTCCTGCTTTCGGGACAAGGTCAGGTAGAGGTCTTCGACGTGCCGGTACCGCTCCGCGGTCCCGGAGGCGTGCTGGTCCGCACCACATACTCCCTCATCAGCAGCGGCACTGAAGGCGCGGCAGTGGCCTCGCGGCCCGGATGGCTCGGCGTGCTGGAGAAGGCACGCCGTTCTCCTGCCCGGGTAGAGCAGGTGTGGCGGCTGGCGAAAACCCAGGGTGTGGGGCCCACGTGGGACCTGCTGCGCAACAAACTCGCCGACTACACCCCGCTGGGTTACAGCGCGGTGGGGGAGATCATCGAGGTCGACGATCCCGCCGGGCCTTTCCGGGTGGGGCAGACCCTCGCCTGCGTCGGTGGCGGAGTAGCCAACCACGCGGAGTATCTCGCAGTACCGCAGAATCTCGCCCTTCCTGTGCCAGCGGGCGTTCCCCCGGAGCAGGCTGCCTTCGGTGCGATCGGTTGCATTGCGATGCAGGGTATCCGTCGGCTCGAGGCCGAGCCGGGTGAATGGATCGGGGTGATCGGCCTGGGGCTCATCGGACAGGTCACCGTTCGTTTGTTGCGCGCGATGGGCTACGAAGTCTGCGCGACCGATCTGGTCGAAAATCGCGTCGCGCTGGCGGCCGGGGCGGGGTGCGAGGCATGGGCCATGGGTGCGGTGGACGGAGTGCGGCGGGCACTCGATCTCACGAACGGCCGCGGGCTGGACGGCGTCATCATCTGCGCCGCCACTCAGAGCGACGCACCGGTCAACCTGGCTTTCGATCTCTGCCGCCAACGGGGACGGGTTTCGGTTGTGGGTGATGTCGGTCTCGGGCTCGCGCGGGAGAAGATGTATCGCAAGGAGCTGGAGCTGCGCATGTCCACCTCGTATGGCCCGGGGCGGTACGATCCCGGTTACGAGCTCGAAGGGCGCGACTATCCCGCCGGGCTGGTGCGCTGGACCTCGCGACGGAACCTGGAGCATTTCCTCCGATTGCTCTCGGAGCGGCGGATCGATCTGACTCCGCTGGTGAGTGCCCGCTACCCGATTGACGGCGCACCAGCGGCCTACGCGCGCGTCAAGGCTGGCGAGCCTGGCGACTTCGGTGTGCTCTTCGAGTACCGGAACGGAACCGCCCAGAGTGCTCAGCGGACCCTTCGTCGGCCGGCGAGTGCGCCCCGACCGACTGGCAGCGGTCCGGTGCGGCTGGGGCTGATCGGGGTAGGGAACTACGTGAAGACGATGCACCTTCCCAACCTGCGGCGCCTCTCCGAGCGAGTCATAGTGAGCGGCGTTGCCAGCAGGGGCGGCAGCGCTGCCGCGGTAGCCGGGCGCCGCTGGGAGATTCCCCTCGTCACCAGCGACTACCGAGAGCTGCTGGCCGATTCTTCGATCGAGGCCGTACTCATCGCCACCCGGCACGCCTCGCATGCCTCGATCGCCTGTGCCGCGCTCGAAGCCGGCAAACACGTGTTCGTCGAGAAACCGCTCGCCATCACCGTCGAGGATGCCCGGGCCGTCCACGATCTGGCGCGAGCCACCGGGCTTGTAGTTCGGGTCGGTTTCAACCGGCGCTTTTCACCGTGGACCCAGTCGCTCCGGCGGGTGCTGGGGACATCGGGCCGGCGGAGCGTGACGATCCGGGTCAATGTGGGAGACCTGGGGGATCATTGGAGCAATGCGACGGAAGAAGGCGGTCGCTTGATGGGTGAGGGCGTTCACTTTTTCGATCTCGCCAACTGGCTCTTGGGGCAGTCTCCCTCGGCGATCAGCGCGGAATTCGTGGGTCCCGCCCGGGTCGAGAATCCCAATGCGGAGGTCAGCATCAGTTACCCCGATGGGTCGTTGGCACGGGTGCAATACTCGACTCTGGGGTCGGCCGCGATGGGGAAGGAGTATTTCGAGGTGGCCGGCAACGGCCGTTCCGCCCGGTGCGACGACTATCGCGAGTTCTCGGCCTTCGGTGCAGCGGAGCGCGCTCCGAAGGAGCAGGGGAACAAAGGGCAGCTCGGTGTCCTCGAGGAGTTCGCCGCCGCGGTCCGCGGTGAATCGTCGCCGGTGGCAGGCGCGGGAGCATGGGATGGCCTGTTGGCCACCTGGATTGCGGCGACGGCCTACGAAAGCGCGAGCAGAGGGATCAGGATATCCCGTCCGGAGGAGTAGGGGTGCCTGAACCGGTAGCACAACTGGTCTACGTCTGCGGCAGCGGCCATTCCGGATCGACCCTGCTGGACCTCCTGCTTGGCGGGCACAGCAAAATCGCCGCGCTGGGCGAGGCGCATCGCATCTATCTCGGCGCCCACCATTCTTCCCGCCTTCACCGCTGTGTGTGTGGCGCCGAGCTGTACAATTGCCCCTTCTGGCAACGTGTCGGCCGAGAACTCGAGCAGATGCTCGGCGTGCGGGATCCGGATGTTCTGCGTTCGCTGCCGACGACCGACCCGGGCTATCTGCGTCTGCAATCCGACGGGGACTACCTCACCCCGACTCTCGAGACCCAGCGCCCGCCGCGTACACTGGGAGACCGGCTCGCGGTGGCCGCGATGATGAGCGGCAGCAAGACCCTGTGGCGTATCACGGCGAAGACCGTGGCTTCCGCCCGTCGTGATCACGCCAGTGCCAGCAACAGCCTGAAAGTGTTCGAGGCAGTGCGCCGCGCCACCGGGAAGCCGGTGATCGTTGATTCGACCAAGAACCCTGGCCGCATGAGGGCCTTGTACCTCGAATCCGATCTGCCCGTGCGGCTGGTCTATCTGATCCGGGACGGCCGCGCCGTGTGTCATTCCCGGGTGCGTCGAGAAGGGATCTCGATGCGGCGTGCGGCGAAGGCATGGGTGGCGGAGCACCGCAGACAACGAGTGGCGCAGCTGACCATTCCGGGAGACCGGATTCTCCGGGTTCACTATGAGCATCTCTGCCGCGACCCCGGCGAGGAGCTGGATCGGATCTGCCGGTTCATCGGGACCACCTTCGAACCAGCGATGCTGGACTTCCGGAACGACCAGCGGCATGGGGTAGGAGGCAACGCGATGCGGTTCCGGGCGGACGAGACAACCATTCGTCTCGACGAGCGGTGGCGAAGCGAGATGTCCGCCGAGGATCGGGCCGAGTTCGACGTGATTGCCGGGCGCACCAACGCACGGCTGGGCTATTCAGAGTGATCGCCGTCTCGATCCTCGTCGCGATTCTTCTGCTCGGGCTGGCCTGGGTTGCTCTGATCCCGGTTTGCGCCATCCAGCGCCTCAGCCAGCCGACGATCCTGGGCACCGCGTTTCTCATCGCCCTGGCTGCGCAGTTTCTCCCGGCCTGCGTCTTTCTGTTCGACCCGACCATGCCGCAGGCCCATGCGTTCTTCTGGGCCACCACCTTGTCGCTCGTGCTACTGCCGCTAGGCGGCGCGCTCGCCAACCTGGTCTTCCGGTTTGCCCGCTCCGAGCTGAAGTCGTTCTATCCGACCGCCCTCAGCACTCCGCCTCTGCTGCGCGACCGGTTGCTCATCCTCTGCTTCGCCCTGTTTCTGTTCGGCGTGCTCGGCATGTACGTCTCGGAAGTGAAGAGCTATCCCTTCGGCCTGCTGCTGCGTGGAGACGTTGACACCGCGGTCCTGAACTCACTCCGCCACGAATCCATCGGACCGGAGATGGGTTCTCACTTCTGGTACCTCTACGGTCTCACCCGCTCGTCGTTCATGCCGATGCTGTTCGCCTTGATCCTGAGCGGGTGGGCTTATTTCCGCGGCGGGTTGGAGCGGAGCATCGCGGTACTCTCGCTGATCGCCGCACTGGTGTTCAACAGCTGGTCTGGCGCCAAGACGCCGGTCGCGATGCTGTTCTTGCTCGGGCTGTTTGTAATGGTCATGCGGGGCCATGCGGCCCGCACCTCAAATGATTCGCGGCCCGCGCGGCGTCCTCATCCCCTGCGGCGTCTGGCGACACTCGTGGTGCTGGCCATGCTGGTCGTCGCCTACCCCGTCTTCGTTTTCTCCCGGAAGGCCTTCGGCCAGACTCACTCGGTGCTGGAGGTCCTCTACGAAGGAGTGTTCAAGCGGATTTTCTTCAAGCCGGCACTCCTGTCCTACTACCAGTTCGAGATGTTCCCGACCCACTATCCCTTCACCCATTTCCGTGACATCAGCAAGATTGCCCAGCTCTTCAACATGGAATACCTGGATCTGAGCACGCTGACCGCCCTGTACTCGACCGGTACCGATATGGCCAATCTTCCACCGGCGGCGTTCGGGAACTTCTACGCGCAGGGAGGGTGGACGATGCTGGTGATTGGCGCGTTGATCGTCGGCTTCGTGCTCCAGGCGATGCAGATCTGGTTCGTCCGGTTCTCACCGAGAAACGTCTTCGCGTTGGGCCTGCTCGCGGTGCTGCTCTGGTGCGGATTCCGGGTCAGCATGACCGGATTTCACAACATCTTCCTGTCGGAGGGCATCGTTCCGACTCTGTTCTTCATTACCGTCTGGCGCCTCTGGCGCGCCGGAGGCGAAGCCTCAGCAACGGTTCCAGTCGTCACGCCGAGTGTGACCCGATGATCGAACGGTTGCTCCGGCGCACCGGGCTGGTGATGCTGGGCACCGGCTTCAGCAAAGGCCTGCTGCTGGTTCTCGAGCTGTTCATCGCGCGGGCGCTCGGTGCCGCGGGGTATGGCGCGTTCTCGCTCGGACTCGCGACGCTGTTCGTCGTGGCCAATGCCGCACTGCTGGGACTCAACTTCGGAGTCATCCAGTATCTGTCGGTCCACCAGGAAGAACAGCGCCCTGATCTGGTTCGGGGCGTGCTTCGGACGAGTCTGGTCGTCACCGCGCTCACCGGTGTGGCCGCGGCGGCAGCGGTCTGGCTCGCCGCCGATGTCCTGGCGCTCCGGGTGTTCTCCAAGCCGGAACTGGGGCCGGCGCTTCGCATCGTTGCCCTCGCCATCCCCTTCGAGACCCTGAACCAGAATCTCAGCGCGGGATTTCGTGGCCTACGCCGGTTCCGGGATCACGTGATGGTCTCCGACCTGTGGCGCAACGCGCTTGCCCTGACAGCGGTGCTGGTCTTGAGTCTCCGCAAGCTCGAGCTTGTCCCGGTGCTCTGGGTACTCGTTCTGGGTACGGCCGCGGCGACGCTGATCGGGCTGTGGCGGATGCGTGCAGCCCTCGCAGGGGATGCGGGAGGGTCGTTGAATCAGCATGCAGCACGCCTCCTCCGCTTCTCCTATCTGCTCATCGGGTGGAACCTGTTCCAGCAGCTGGCGGGACGGGGATTGCTGCTGCTCTCGGGAATTTTCCTGAGCAGCGCCGATGTCGGCATCCTCAGCGCATTCACCCGGCTGCTCCTGCTGTTCACCTTCTTCCAGTCCGGAATCAACCAGACCACTCCGGTCGAGTTCGCTCGCCTGCATCATCTGGGGGACAGGGCGCAGCTGCAACGGACCTTCGCGGGAATCACTCTCGCTCTCTTGATCGCCGCAACCGCGACAGCACTACCTCTCGTGACCGCTCCGCCGGTCCTTCTCGGCCTGATTGGTCCGGAATTCAGCGCGGGCGGCTGGTGGCTGGTACCGCTGGTTGCCGCCCAATTGCTCAATGTGGGGACCGGCCCCGCGGGGCAGCTGCTCATTGCGTGCCACCGGCAGCGTGAAGTGTTCATCGCGTCGGTCTGCTCCGGGCTCGCCATGCTGCTCCTGGGCGTCACCCTCATGCCATCGCTGGGCTTGCCAGGCGCGGTTCTGGCCGGGACTGCGACCATTCTGCTGCTCACTCTGATTCGGCTGGTTTACTTGTGGCGATTCGAGCGAGTGCACGGTTTCCACCCGTTGTGGATGGCGACTGCGGCTGGCGGGGTGGTTGCCGCCTTCGCGGGTACCGCCCTGGCCGAATGGCTTCGCGGGGTCCCCGGCTGGCTGGCCGGCAGCGCCCTTTCCCTGTTGCTGTTCCTGATCGCCGTGTTGCTCTTCCTCAAGCGCGACACGGAGTTCCATTCAGCCCTGCAAGGCTGGCGGTTCCGCTTCCGGAGCGCCGAACCGGGCCGATGACGGAAACCCCTCCCGGGCCTTGCTTAACGCTCTGCCGGGCCCGATTCTTCTTGCCGACATGAGCCTGACTTTGCGCACGTCGCCTGAATCACCCCAGAGCGAAGAATTCGGCTTTCTGGACCTCGCTACGGTGCTGCTGAGGCACCGCCGCCGGCTGGTGCTGTGGCCGCTCTACGGCGCCATCATCGCGGCGGCGATTACCCTGCTGCTTCCCCGCACCTTCCTTGCGACGGCGGCATTTACACCGCAGTCCGGCAACCGGGGCACTTCGACCATCTCGGGGATCGCGGCTCAGTTCGGCGTCGTAGTGCCGACCGGTGACGCGGACCAGTCTCCGGACTTCTACGCCGATCTGGTAAAGATCCCGACCATTCTCCGGGCCACGGTCGAAACGGAATACCACTGGACCGGCTCGAAAGGCGAGGTGAGTGGCGATCTGGTCAAGCTCCTCGATATCAGCGACGATGACCGGCCCAAGCAGGTTGAGGCCGCCATGACCGAGCTGACCGACATGGTCAGCGTTTCCTCCGACGCCCAGACCGCGATCGTGAAAGTGAGTGTTCGTGCCAAGCAGCCTGATCTCGCACAGCAGATCGCGCAGCGACTCCTCGATCTGGTCAATGACTTCAATCTGAAATCGCGCCAGTCCCAGGCCGGGGCGGAACGGCAGTTCGTCGAAGGACGGCTGCAACAGGCCCAGGGGGAATTGCGGCTGGCGGAAGATTCGCTGCAGACATTCCTGGTGGCCAACCGCGATTTCAGCTCGTCGCCGCAGCTGCAGTTCAAGCGCGACCGGTTGCAGCAGAGCGTGACCATGCGGCAGACGGTCGTCGCCTCGCTGGCCCAGTCCTACGAACAAGCAAGGATCGACGAGGTCCGCAACACCGCTCTCATCACGGTCGTCGAGCAGCCGGTGGTACCGGTCCTACCCGAATCGCGTGGCGGGCTGCTCAAAGTGGCTTTGGGGATCCTGCTCGGATTGGTTCTCGCCTCCGTGGTGGCATTCAGCCGCGAGTTTTATCTCTCCGCAGCCCGCACCGACCGCAACAAGGTGGCCGAATTCGAGGAGGCCCGCGACGCGACGCGCCATGAACTCGCGGGAATCCGCAACCGGCTGGGTCGCCTGGGCCGAGGCAGTCGCGCGTAACCTCCCCTCATGGCCCGCATCGCAATCCTGACGTCAGTTCACCGGCCGTTCGACACCCGGATCTTTCAAAAGGAAGCCCGTTCGCTGGCCGCGGCGGGGCACGAAGTCGTCCTGGTGGCTCCACATGATCGGGAGGAGACGCGGGACGGTGTCAGGATCATTCCTATTGCCCAGGCCCGCGGCCGCCTGGGGCGGATGCTGCTGAGCCCGCTGCGGCTTCTAAGGCAAGTTTCCCGCCTGCGCCCTGACGTCTGCCACTTTCACGATCCGGAACTCATTCCGCTCGGCATCGCCATCTCGATGATGGGTCCGCGAGTGGTTTATGATGTTCATGAGAACGTTCCCAAGGACATTCTCGCCAAGGCGTATTTGCCGGCCTGGATCCGGCCGATGGTGGCGAGCATGGTCGGCTTTCTGCAGCGCACCGGCTCCCGTGCCTTCGCGATGGTAGTGGTCGCACGCGAAGACCTTCAGGATACTTTCCGGGGTCATCGGAACATTCTCCTGATCCGGAATTTTCCGATGCTTGCCATGTTCGGGGATCGGCCCCCATCGAACGCCCCAGAGGATCATTTCCAGCTGGTCTACGCCGGCGGTCTTACCCCGATCAGAGGGGTTGGGGAGATGATCGCTGCCCTGGCTGAGGTCCCCGCCGAGCATGAGGCGCGGCTCGCGATCTATGGAAGGTTCTCTCCTTCCGGGTTCGAGCAGGAGATACGCGCGTTGCCAGCGTTCCGGCTGGTGGACTACCATGGCGAGGTCCCATACGAGCAACTGCCCACCGGCTTGGCGCAGGCTCACGCCGGGGTGGTTTGTTTTCTGCCGGTCCCCAACAACGTCAATTCGGGTCCTACCAAACTGTTCGAGTACATGGCGAGCGGGTTGCCGGTCGTCGCCTCCGCGTTTCCGCTCTGGCGCGAGGTCATCGAGGGCAGCGACTGCGGAATCTGTGTAGATCCCACCGATCCTTCGGCCATTGCGCGGGCCTACGACGCGCTCGCGCGAGATCCGGCGGGGAGGGCGCGCATGGGGCAGAACGGCATCCGGGCGGTGCAGGAGCGGTACAACTGGGAGGCGGAGGCGGTGCGGTTGGTCAGCGCCTACGAGGGCCTCCTTGCCGGCTGAATCATGGTGGCGGTCAGCGGTTCTGCTGGCTCGCCTGGCTCGGCCCCGGCTGGTCGAGCGCCCGTTGTGGCGTCTCCGCTATCGTCATGGGTTGCCCCAGCCAGACCCCGCGGATCTGGGTCCAAGGCTCGGAATTCGGGGCTCTGCGGTAGAGCATCTCGCGTCCCGGTATCCCGAGCGCTTCGGGGTGTCGCTGGGGAACGACTCCGCGTCGCGTTGCCGGGTCGCTACAACTGAAGCTGCCGACCGGGTCCTGCGGCATGAATTCGATGTGCTGGGAACCGGACCGATGCAACTTGGTGAGCCCATTGATTGGCATCGAGATTGGAAGAACGGGCACCGCTGGGAACCGGCGCGCAGCTGGACCATCGATTACACCAACCTCGACTCGCCTTCCGACGTCAAGATTCCCTGGGAAGTTGCCCGATTCCACTGGGCCGCGTGGCTAGCCTGCGCCGGCCGCAATGGTGATGGGCGGTATGTGGCGGGGTTCCGCGACCTTACCCAAGACTGGCTCGATGCCAATCCTCCGGGTCGTGGGATTCACTGGGCCAACCCGATGGAAGTCTCGATCCGCGCCGCCAACTGGATCCTCGCGTTCGGATTTTTCCGGGGCGCGCCCGAGCCGAGCGAGTCGCTTTGGCTGCGATACCTGGAGACACTTTTCTGGCACGGAAGAGTCATCCGGGGGAACCTGGAGGTTGGGCGACGGCCGAATAACCATTACGTCTCCAATGGGCTGGGTCTCGTACTACTGGGGCTCTTCTTTCGTGACTCCCGGGAGGGGCGCGAGTGGTTGCGAACCGGCCGCGGAATCCTGGAACAGCAGATCTGCTGGCAGGTTCACGAGGACGGGGTGGACTACGAGAAGTCCGTGAGCTATCACCGCCTTGTCACCGAACTGTTTCTGGTCGCCTTCATCTTCGCCCGACGGAATGGAGTGGATTTCTCCAGCGCCTATCGCGAACGACTTAATGGGATGCTCGACTTCATGCTCGCCTACACCAGGGATGATGGGAGCACGCCCCTGGTGAGCGATGCGGATGATGGCAGGCTCTTCCGCCTGGACCCGGCACGACCCGCGACCGATCATCGTGACACGCTGGCGCTCGGGGGGGCAGTCCTGGATCGCAACGATCTCAAAGCGGCGGCCGGGCGGTGCCCGCCGGAAGTTTGCTGGCTGCTCGGCCCTGATGCCGCAGCGAACTGGCCGGCGCAGGAGAGCGATCGTCGAGAGCGATCTTCGGCCTTTCCCGAGGGCGGTTACTATGTGCTCCGCGGGCCTGGAACTCACATGTTTCTGGACGCGGGTCCAATCGGCTTCGACGGTGATGCCGGCCACGGGCACAACGACACGCTGAGTTTCGAGCTCTCGGCGCCTGGCGGAGTGTTCATTTCGGACTCCGGTACATACTGCTACACGTCGGACCCACCGCAGCACCGCGCCTTTGCGAGCACCGCTGCGCATAACACCATCGAGGTGGACGGCGTCGAGATGGCCGAGTTCGCCTCGCTCTGGAAGCTTCGCGCGGACGGCACCCGTCCCCGCGTCATTCGCTGGGAGACAGGCGGGGTGGAGGAGTGGTGGGAGGCGGAGCACTTCGGGTATGCCCGTCTCGAGGGTAGCGTGATTCACCGCCGGGAAGTTCGACACCAGGTCGCGGAACGCCGCTGGCGCATCGTGGACCGGCTCTCGGGTGCCGGAACTCATCTCGCGGTTCTTCGCCTCCACCTGCATCCGGAGGTTAATGTGAAGGTGGTTGCACCAAATGCCGTCCAGCTGAGCCGCTCGGGCGGGTCTCTGCGGCTCCAGTGCAGTGAGCCGCTCGAGGTGACGGACGGCTGGGTTTCTCCAAGGTACGGAGTGAAGCTGCCGGGTCGAGTGCTGATGGCGCGGCGGAGCGGTCAGCTTCCGTTCGCCATTACGACCGATATCGTGTGGGAACCAGTCTGAGCGCCGCCGGAAAGGCGGCTCGCCCGCTGCGAGTCGGCTATCTGGTTCAGCAATTCCCTCCCGAGGTTGGCGCCGGCGCCGCTCGCGTGGGGGAAATGGCCGAGCGTTGGCAGGACAAGGGCACCACGGTCACGATTTTCACCGGGATGCCGAATCGCCCTGAAGGCAGGATTCATCAGGCGTATCGGGGCCGGCTCTTCTTCAAGGAGGAGTGGCACGGAATCACGGTCCGCAGGTCCTGGCTGTATGCCAGTCCCAAGCATGGGATGGGACGGACACTGCTGAACAACCTCTCGTTCATGACGACCAGCGGGTTCGATGTGGCGCGCTATGCCGGTCGCCTTGACGTGCTGATTGCGAGTTCCCCGCCGTTCTTTCCTCACATCAGCGGCACCCTGATCGCCGCTACCAGGCGAGTCCCTCTGATACTCGAAGTCCGCGACCTCTGGCCCGATTACCTGGCGGAGATGGGTCATCTAAGCAATGCATCTGCCCGGCGAATGTTGTTCGGCCTCGAGCGGAAACTGCTGCATCGGGCCGAACACGTTGTCACGGTAACCGAGGCACTGAAGAGAAGACTTCTGGAGAAGGGGCTTCCAGCCGAGAAGATCACGATCATCCCAAACGGGGTCGATCCGTCGCTCTACTATAAGTCGGCGGAACCCGCGCCGCTGCCGGATCTGCGTTCCGATCGCTCCAAATTCACCGTCGGGTATCTGGGGAACTTCGGGGCGGGACAGGCACTCGAGGTCGTCGTTCGCGCGGCGGAGTTGCTGCAACGACAGAAACCTCAGGTGCGGGTGGTCATGGCCGGGGACGGTACCGAAGGGCAAACGATTCACCGCCTCGCTGCCTCGCTTGGCGTGAACAACCTCACGATTCATCCCCCAGTGGCCAAGGACCGGACCCGGGCGTTCTATAACGCCTGCGATGTGTGCCTGGTCCCCTTGGCCCCTCTCAAATCACTCGCGGGAGCATTGCCCACCAAGCTGTTCGAAAGTCTGGCCTGTGAGCGCCCCGTGATTGCCAGTGTCGAAGGCGAGAGCGCCGCGCTCATCGAAGGCGCCAAGGCAGGCATGGTCGTTCCTCCGGGCGATGCACCGGCTCTCGCTTCCGCAATTCAGGGCATGCAGGCGATCTCTGAAACCGAGCGAGCCGAGATGGGACGGCGGGGCCGGGAAGCGGTGATCGCCCGATTCAGCCGCGCGGCGGGGGCTGATCGCTTCCTGGAACTGCTCACGCGGGTGGCACGGCAGAGTCCGCGGCGATCGGCCGATGACTGATCCATCCGTCTCGGCGGGCAGAACAGTCCTCATTACCGGAGCCTCCGGGTTTCTGGGGAGCGAGTTCTGCCGGCACTGGAAGACGGCCGGCTGGAAGCTCCGGGCGCTTACTCGCGAAACCAGTGGTCAGCCGCCGGCCGGGGTCGAATCGGTCAGGGTGCGAGACCCGTTCGATCCAGCCGAACTCGCCAGTGCCCTGACCGGCGCAACCACCGTGCTTCACCTCGCAGCGATGGTGCACGTCGCGCGCGCTTCGGGAATGGAGCGGCTCGACGAATTTCGCCGAGCAAATGTCGAGTGGACCCGCGCCTTGTTGGAGGCGAGCAGCAGGGTCGGCGTCTCGGAGTTCATCTTCGTCAGCTCCGTCAAGGCTGTGGGTGAGAGTAATACCTCCCCGTGGGATGAATCCACTTCCCCTCAACCCCAGGACGCCTACGGTTTGAGCAAACTGGAGGGCGAGCGGATTGTTATCGCCGCGGGAGGGAAGGGGAAGCTCAAGACCGCGGTTCTGCGGATACCGCTCGCCTACGGGCGGGGCGCCAAGGGCAACATGCTGCAGTTGTTCCGGGCGGTACAAAGCGGATTCCCCTTGCCGCTCGGGGCGATCCACAACCAGCGAAGTCTGGTCTACAGTGGTAACCTTGTTGCCGCGGTCGAGGCCCTGCTGGCATGTCCCAGTTGTTGGAGAGAGACTTATTTCGTGAGCGATGGCTCGGACCTGTCGACACCTGATCTGATCCGGACCATTGCCCGGGCATTGGGACGCCCCGCACGCCTTGTCTCCGTCCCGCCGGCACTCCTGCGCATGCTGGGCCGCGCGGGCGATCTCGCGAGTGGCCTCATTCCACCGGTCCTTTCCAGCGGGGCCGTGTCTCGGCTGGCGGACTCCCTGTCGGTGAACATCAGCAAGATTTCCACGGCAACAGGATACCGCCCTCCGTTCACTCCCGACCAGGGATTCCAGGTCACCGCGCAATGGTATCAGAGCCGATCGCCTCGCTGATCCTGGCCCTGATCGCCGTCACGACGAGCGCCTGGCTCACCGGTCGAGTCCGGGCCTATGCGGTGGCGCGGCAGCTTCTCGATCTCCCCAACGTCCGCAGCTCCCACAGCACTCCCACTCCCCGGGGCGGCGGTGTGGCGATCGTCATCGCCGTTCTCCTGGTCCTCGTGGTCGGTGTCGCGCTGAAAGTGATGGACTGGCGACTCGCCGTGGCATTGGGTGGAGGCGGCCTGCTGGTTGCCTGGGTAGGATGGTGGGACGACCGCACCGGACTTCGCCCTCGAGTCCGCGCCGCGGGACACGCGGTGGCCGGCATCTGGGCACTCTACTGGCTCGGCGGCTACCCCGCGATGCGCCTCGGCGATTTTGTCGTCACGCTGGGTCCGGCCGGGTCTGTCCTCGCCCTGATCGGAATCGTCTGGGCGGTAAATCTTTTCAACTTCATGGATGGGATCGACGGGATTGCCGGGGTCGAGGCGGTAACGGTCGGGACGGGCGCTGCCCTCCTCCTCTGGGCGGCAGGGCAGTCGGGCGGAGCCGCAGCTTCACTCGCGATCGCGGCTGCAGCGCTGGGCTTCCTGTTCTGGAACTGGGCACCTGCCCGGATTTTCATGGGAGACGCGGGCAGCGGATTCCTGGGATTCTCCTTCGCCGTGCTCGCGATCTGGTCAGAAAACTCCCATGGCCCCCCGGTGATTCTCTGGGGAGTTCTCGCCATGGTGTTCGTATTCGATGCCACGGTGACTCTGATTCGTCGCGCGCTCCGGCACGAGACCCTCGCCGAGGCGCACCGCAGCCACGCCTACCAGCGCCTCGTCCAGGCTGGGAAATCCCACGCCGTGGTCACGGGGTCGGTCCTGGCGCTTAACCTGCTCCTGATTCTGCTGGTGCTCTCTCCCGGAATGGGTCCGGTGCCTGCGTTGGGGATGGCGTTGGCGGTGTGCGGCGGGGCCTATCTGATCGTGGAAATCCTCCACCCAATGTAACCGTTGATCACCCGGACCTTTTGGCACCTAGCGTATTGCTGGCGCTAGGGTTAACCTAAGCGGTCCCCGAAATTACAGCAGGACGAAAAGTGTCACGGCAGCCGCGCTCCGGTTAGCCCGCGAGGGATTCGCCGCCCAAGGGATTGGCCCGCGGAATCCGACCCTCTCTTCTGATCTGCATGCTAAGCCGACCCAGAAATCGATACTTCTTCCTGCTCGACGCCTACCTGCTGGTCGTGTCGGTTCTGCTGGCCTACTTACTTCGATTCGAAGGACTCGACTGGCCCGCCAACCAGCGCGAAGTGGTCGTCAAATTCCTCTCGATCGCCATACCGCTCAAGCTTTTCATTTTCTATCGCGCGGGTTTGTATCGCCGGCTGTGGCAGTACGCCAGCGTTTTGGAGCTGGAAAGCATTCTGATCGCCACGAGTCTCGCCGGACTCGCTTCGTTCTTCCTCGGCGCGTTGCTGCTCCCCCTCACCGGTTTCACGCCCGGTCGCGTACCGCTCTCGATCCTCGTCATCGACTGGCTGCTCACCGCCGGATTCGTTTCGCTGCCACGGCTGTTGCTGAGGATGTCCCGGCGCCGGCGGAACAATCACGAATCGGGAGAAGCGCGCCGGGTGCTGATCGTCGGTGCGGGATCGGCGGGGGGATCGATCGTACGGGAGTTGATGCAGAACGCGCGGCACGGCATCGTCCCGGTCGGCTTCGTGGATGACGATCGGACGAAGCACGGCCACCGGATGCACGGCCTTCCGGTCATGGGGGCCCTCTCTCAGATCAAGGAAATCGTGCACCGGGAGCGGATCGGCGAGGTCGTGATCGCGATGCCCTCGGCTCCGGGCACCGTGGTGCGGCAGGTCGTTCGAGCCGCCGCGGAGGCCGACGTCAAGACGCGAACGATGCCGAGCATCTTCGACCTGATCTCGGGTCGAGTGCAGGCGACCGCGCTCCGTCAGGTCGAGATCCAGGACCTGCTCCGGCGGGAGCCGGTGCAGACCAACCTGGACGAGGTGCGAGGCCTGGCCACCGGGAAGCGGGTCCTAGTGACGGGCGCCGGCGGCTCGATCGGCAGCGAGCTCTGTCGCCAGGTGGCGCGGCTCAAGCCGGCCCACCTGATTCTGCTGGGCCACGGCGAGAATTCGATCTTCGAGATCCGCCAGGAGTTGATGGAGCTGTTCCCCGAGGTGCCGCTTGATTCGGTCATCATGGATGTGCGGGACCGGGAAGGCATGGAGCGGGTGTTCGACCGGTACGAGCCGTTCTCGGTTTTCCATGCGGCGGCGCACAAGCACGTGCCGCTTATGGAGGCCAACATCGCCGAGGCGGTGACCAACAATGTCCTGGGGACCAAGAACGTGGTCGAACTGGCCGCGGCGGCGGAGGTCGAGCACCTGGTACTGATCTCGACCGACAAGGCGGTCCATCCGACCAGCATCATGGGAGCGACCAAGCGGGTCGCCGAGCAGATCGTGCAGGACACCGCGGAAACAACCGGCCGGAATTTCGTCTCGGTACGATTCGGAAACGTGCTCGGGAGCCGGGGGAGTGCGGTGCCGATCTTCCTGCGCCAGATCGCGTCGGGCGGCCCGGTGACGGTGACGCACCCCGAGATGCGGCGCTACTTCATGACGATCCCTGAGTCCGTGCAGCTGGTGCTTCAGGCGGGTGCAATCGGCAAAGGCGGCGAGGTCTTCGTGCTCGACATGGGCGAGCCGGTCAAAGTGGTGGACCTAGCGACCGATCTGATCCGGCTCTCCGGTCTCGAAGTCGGACGAGACATCGAGATCCGCTTCACCGGCGCCCGTCCGGGCGAGAAACTGTACGAAGAATTGTTCTTCAGCGCCGAAAGCGCCGAACCGACCGATCATGCCAAGATTCTCCGGGCCAAGAACGCGGTTCTGCCACCGGGGGTGGGGCCGCTGGCGCACGACCTGATCGTAGCGGCTCTGGAGCGTTGGGCGGATGACGATCTGCGGGAATTCCTGAGACGGCTGGTCCCCGATTTCGAGCCGACCCTGGCGGGGGCGCCCGTGCGGGCGGAAGGGCGGGAGGTATTGGGGAAGAGTGGGGAAGCCGCCGGCCTGGAGCTCCTCAGAGACGAGTAGTCAGCCGATCGCGTCTTTCGCGTGTTCCGCGTTGTCCGTGTGAAGCAGTTAGCCCACCAGCAGGATCAGTCTCCGACAACCGTCATTTCTTGACCAGGTGGCTGTTCTGCGGGGAACCGCACAAGCGGCCATCAGGCGAACTTTTCAAAAGCTTATCGCGGAGTACGCGGATCACGCGGAACGCGCGGAAGGTTTCTTCGGCAAGCAGTCAGCCCTCACAACAGTCAGCCTCGAAACACCCTCACCTCTTCAGCACGACAATCACGGTAGTCAGGCTCGCGAGAATCGCTGCCAGGGCTCCCAACGTGGCGGCCGTCTCCTTAGGCGGGGTCGGTATTTTCTCGGGCACGAAGACCACGGCGCCGGCCTTGGGCGTGGGCTTCCCGTCCGCCAACAGGAACCGCCGTTTCACGCTTTCTACCTTGCCGTTCGGCTGGGTGACGTAGGATCGGCCGCCATCGGCCTTTTGGGAAAATCCTCCTGCCGCGCCGACATAGAAGTCCATGTCCTGCCCCGGCACAAAAGTCACCGAGATGGGCGCGTTGACTGCGCCCCGGACATACACCACGGGGTTGTATTCCGGGATGTTGATGGAATCCCCCCCGGCGAGAATCAGGTTGTCACGATGTTTGGGGTTTTTGATGGCGGCCGGCAAGTCCACGCCGATCCGGCCACCACGATCGATCTGTCGAACGAAGGTTACCCCCTGGGGATAGGCTGCCTTGGTCAGCCCGCCCGCCCGCGCAATCAGGTCGGTCAGCCGATCGGTGCGGGTCTGCAGAGAATACCTGCCGGGATACAGCACCGCACCGGTGATGGCCACGGTTCGCTGCAGCTCCCAGTCGGGCTGACGGAAGATCAGGATGTTGTCGTACGGCAGCAGCTCGAACTCGGGAGCCCCGCTCGAAGGTGCGGGCCTGCCGGGCGGCCCCAGATACTTGCCGGCTGCGTTCCGCTCGAAGAGGTAGGTCGAGTCCATGGGAACCTTCATCGCGGCCGCAACGCTACCCGCCTCGCGGTCCTGGTCGCTCGGCAACCGAGCGACCTCGGCTTCGGAGATTGATGCATCCTCGGTCATACCGTCGGCCTGCAGGATTGCGTCCCGCAGGGTCATGCCCTCGCGGAAGGGAAGCTGCCCGGGCCTCCGCACCGCTCCCGTGATCGCGACGAACCGCTCGGGGCGAAAATTGGTGCGACTGAAGACCAGGATCTGATCGTACTCCATCAACGGAAGATCTTCCGCGAACGCCCCAGTCGAATCGCTGAAGTTGGCTCGTAGCTGGATCCGGGTGGAATCCGGTTGCAACCGGGAAACCAGGACCCGTCCGGGATAGAAGTCAGGCTTCAGGCCGCCGGCGAGGCGTATCGCATCACTCAGCTTCATGCCGGATCTGTACCCAACGAGTCCCTCCACCCAGACCGCGCCCCTTACCTCCACCATGTTGCGGCGGAGGTCGCTTACCGGAAATACGATCACCGAGTCGCCCGGCTCCATGCGGAAGGAGGGTGTCTCGTCTCCCTCGAACTCGCTGGCGGGAATGTCCAGTACTACACGATCCTTGCCGTCGGTCGTGCGTTCTTGGGGAGGCAGAATCCGGTCGATCTGCACGCGGCGGCGGAGCGCGGTGGGGTCGAATCCGCCTGCGCTGCTAATCAGATCACGCAGGGTTTCACCCGGGAGCAGCTCGTAGATGGCCGGTCGAACAACCCGACCAGTCATTTTCACCGGTGTCTTTCGTACCGGGACGAAAATCACGTCCCCAGTCTCCAGCCGGATGTCGTGGCTGGCGTCGCCCCGCAGCAAGTAGTCATAAATATCGAGCGAGTCCGCCAGTTTGCCCCTGCGGTGCACCTCGACACGGCGAAAGCTGCCGTTGACGGTGGGCCCCCCAGCCTCGTAGAGAGCGTTGAGCACCGTGCCCGCCGCCGAGATCTGATAGGACCCCGGCCAGTGCACATCACCGGTCACGAATATCTGGATGGTGCGAAGCCGAGCCACAGTCACGGTAAACTTGGTTGTGGCGTTGGGACTGCGCCTCACCCCCGAGTAGACCTTACCGAGCCGGCTATAGAGCAAGTCCTCCAACTGGTCCATCGTCAGGTTGGCAACATTGATCTGTCCCACCTGCGGAATGGCGATGAATCCTTCTCGCGAAACCACCAGGTCACGGGCGACTTCGACATCCCCGGTCAGGATCAGCACCAACTCGTCACCGGGGCCGAGGCGGTAGTTCTGATCAACCGGTCCGGAGAGAGAAGGCTGAAAGAGGTTCGTGGCGCGCTGGAAGATGTCCATGCCGAACACCTTCAGTGAGGTGTCGGGCGCCGCAAGCGAATCACGCCGCAGACTATCCGCGATCATGCGCGCGGAGTCGGTGAGCACCAGCAGGGATTCGGCCTCTACACTGCCCAGGATCCCCAGCTGTTGCACGGCGGTCAGCGTGTTGCCGGTCGGATTGGTGATGTTGAGCGTGTCGGTGGAGCTGGGGAGATACTGGTCGAGCAGGCTATCAGGATACCCAGCCGCACGAAGCCGGGCCCGGATCTGGTCGTCGGTGAGGCCCGACGCACCGATCTTCTCCCGTAACCTCCGGGCGAGCTCGGGCTGCTGCTGAAGGGTCTGCTGAATCTGGGTCGTGCTGGGCAGCTGCTGAGGAGGCGGCTGGGTAGGCACCTGCGCCACCGCGGGAAGCGCTGCGGAGCCGAGCAACAGGAGAATGAGCGGGAAAACCCTGCAAAGACGGCGGGGCGATGTTCGCATGTGCAGAGAAGATGCGCCGCCCCCGAAGAGGGGTCAAGCGCGTCCGAGTACCGTCTCCCAGAACTCCACGGTGCGCCGAGCGACCGCCTCATCCACATATTCGCTCATGACGCGAAATCGGGCTTCCCGTCCGAGCCTCGCCCGTTCGCGCGGCGCATCGGTGAGATGCTGCAGGGCGGCGGTCAGGGCACCGACGTCGTCCTCCGGGACGACCAGTCCCGCGGTATCGATCAATTCCGGAATCACTCCCGAGTCGCTTCCGACCACGGTGACACCGTGTCCCATCGCCTCGATCAAGGAGGGATGGGAGGTCTCGACCCAGCGCGGCGTGGTCCGCGAGGGAACGACGAGGCAGTCGATCTCGGGCCAGAGACGAGTCACCTCCTGCTGGGGAATCGGCCCGGCCCAGGTTACCCGCGCCGCGATGCCCAGTCGCTCAGCCAGGGTCTCCAGTTCTTCCTGGGCCGGTCCAGTGCCGACCACGGTCAGCGACCAGCGCCCCAGCAGTTTCACGCAGGCACGGAACAGCGTGTCGAGTCCCTTCTCGGGAACCAGCCTGCCGACAAATCCGAGAGCCAGTCCGCTGCGTTCCTCGCGCTGCGGCTCAACCGGGGGTGTTAGTCCGGTCTGGGGAATCACCGCCAGGGGCGCCTCTGGCCGGACCTTTGAGACCAGACCCGCGGCCAGGCGATTCCCGCCAATGAGGGCACGAACCCGGCGCAAGGTGCGTTTGCGCCGCAGCCCTTCCATAAGAGAATAGGTGCGGGGCAGACTCTCGAGCGTGAACAGCGTGACCGGAAGCTTTAGCGCCGACGCCTGACCGGTCGCGGTGTGCGCGACCGGGGTCCACGGCTCTTCCTCGATCTGGATGATGTCGGGCCGGAAGTCGGTGAACAGGCTTCGCAGAGCGCGCCGGCTCCAATGGGTACCCGAGACCGGGATTGGTATGATGCGGACGCCGCCGTCGCTGCCCCAGCTCGCCTTGACCCGCCCCGGTCCCGGCCCGGCCCACTGCTCGGGGACCGCGACACTCACGCTCCAGCCCAAGGTGTTGAGAGCCCGGAGCTTTCCGCGGGCAGCGGAATCGAGGTAGGAGTGGGAGACGATCACCGCGCGCACAGGGCAGGCCTCCTAGAGCTGTTCAATGAGCTCGTGTACCGCCTTCGCGATCCGCTGCGCGGCGGTACCATCGCCATAGCTGGCGCGATCCCAGGTCTTGCCGCTTCCCCAGCGGCTCAGCTGGGCCGAGAGCGTCATCGCGAGACGGTCTGGCGCCTGCGCGGGTGGGACCAGGACGTTGGCGCCGCAGTCCACTGTCTCCGTCCATTCGGTTTCGGCGCGCACCGTGATACAGGGAGTCCCAAACCAGTAGGCCTCGCGTTGCAGCCCGCCGGAGTCGGTGATCACGGCCTGAGCGCTTGCCGCGAGGGCCAGACTTTCCAGATAGCCTACCGCGGGAATCAGTGAAAGCGCCCCGCCATCGGTGGCGCCAAGCTCCTGCAACACCGACCGGGTCCGGGGATGGACCGCGAGCACCACCGGCTGCGCCAGCATCCTGAGCGCGTTCAGCACTCCGCGAAGCACCTCGGGACGATCGGTGAGCTCGGCGCGGTGCAAAGTGGCGAAGAGATAACCGCCATTGGCCGCGGCCTTGGTGATGCTCCCGGGCTCGGGAAGTCGCGTCCCCTGGGCCTGCAACACATCGTACGCGACGTCTCCCGTCTCGACGATTCGAGCGTCGGGGCGCTCGGTCTGAAGCCGTCGAGTTGCGGCCGCAGAGGGGGTACACAAGAGCGAGCCGACCGCGTCCACCGCTCGCCGATTGATCTCTTCGGCCATGAGCCCGTCGGCGGAACGCAGCCCGGCCTCCACGTGAACCACCGGAATGCGGAGCTTCACCGCGGCGAGTGCCGCGCCGAGGGTCGAGTTGGTGTCCCCTATGACCAGTACCGCGAGGGGCTGGTGCTCCTGCAGTACCGCCTCGGCGCGGACCAGGATCGCGGCTGTCTGTTCGGCGTGACTCCCCGAGCCGACCTCGAGGAAGAGATCGGGTGCCTCCACGCCCAGCTGCTCGTACAGCAGGGCATTCATCGCGTAGTCGTAGTGCTGCCCGGTATCCACCGCGAGGACACGCCAGGCCGGGGACAGCGCGCGACGAAGCGCGCTCGCCTTGATGGTCTGCGGGCGGGTGCCGTAACAGAGTGCCAGGGTATGGGATGTGTGGGGTTCCACTAGCAGAAAGATGCCATAGCGGGGTCGCCGTTGACAGGTCTACCGGGGTGGGACAAGTTGCGCAGCGCATGCGCATCCTTCATCTCGCGAAGTACTACTGGCCGCGCTCCGGCGGCATGGAGCGGGTCGTCCAGGACCTCGCCGAAGGGGCGGCGGCGCTGGGCCACGAGGTGTCTGTAGTGGCGGTGGAGAGCAGGGTGGGGGGAAGGGTCGGCGGGCAAAAATCCACCGTCACCAGAGTCTTTTCCTTCGGGGCACTCGGGTCGGAAGAAATCGCGCCGGGTTACCTCGCGGCGGCCCGCCGCCGGGCAGACATTCTCCACCTCCACCATCCCCATCCCCTGGCCGACATGGCGTGCCTGCTGCGCAGCAGGAAGACGCCGCTCGTTGTCACCCAGCACAACGACAGTATTCAGCCCAGCGCACGCTTTCTGGCCCGCACCGTGATCCGCCGCGCCGCGGCCGTCGTGGTGCCGAGCCGGGCTCACCTGGCGCTGTCGCGCGAGCTGGAAAGCTTTGAAAACAAGACCGATATCATTCCCTTCGGGATCGACGAGACCCGATGGATCGATCTTCCCCGGCGCGGAATCGACGCGCCGCCTCGCGCCATCTTCATCGGCCGGCTGGTCAAATTCAAGGGTCTCGACGTCCTGCTTCGAGCCCTCGAACGGGTGCCCGACCTCAGGTTGGATATCGTTGGCGCCGGTCCCGAAGGGCCACGACTTCGCACCCTCACTCAGGCCTTGGCGCTCACCGACCGGGTGAAGTGGTTCGGCGAGTATCCCGACGAGGACCTGCCGCGCCGCATGGCCGAAGCCGACTTCCTGGTGCTGCCCTCGGTCACGGTCGAGGAGCGATTCGGCATCGTGCTGCTCGAGGCGATGGCGGCGGGACGCCCGATCATCACAACGGCCGTTCCGACCGGAGTGCGCGAGGTCAACGTGCCCGGCGAGACCGGCCTCGAGGTGCCGCTGCAGGACGTAGCGGCGTTGGCGGAGGCGCTGGAAACTCTCGCGCATGATCCGTTCAAGCGGGAACAGATGGGTGACGCCGGGCGGCGGCGGGTCGATAAGTATTTCACCCGCGCACTGATGGCCCACCGGCACATCGAACTGTACGAGCGGGTGCTCGCCTACTCGACTGCGGCTCTTCCGGTGGTCGGTTAGTCCTCGAAGAGGTTGCCACCCGAAACGCGGGAGCATGTACCCAGGATCCTTGCGGTGGCGGTCATTTGTCGGCATCCTCAGCGGTACGGGTTGGGCCCTCCGGGTCAGCAGGCAGGTGATTCGGGCATGGCGCTCCGATAAGGACTTAACGATTATCCGAGCAGCGCAGACTGACTGGCGTCGATCCACGTAACCCCAACACGCGGGCGAGGGCTCATGCAGCGCTTCAGCTGGTTGATACTCATGGCAGCGGTAGTCCTTGGCGGTTCAACGGCCCAAGCGCAGAGCGGGCGGTATGCCAGATTCGAGATCGTTCCATTGGCGACCTACGTATGGGGAGGGTCATACAGTCTCGACATAGGCGACCTGACTATTGACGACTCGTTCGGCTACGGGATCATGCTGAACTTCCTCGCCGCCCGCGGCACTGCCTTGGAGTTGACGTATCTCCGACAAGACACGCAGCTGCGGCTAGACCCGAATGGTACTGCCCCGGCGGGACCCAGGTCCGCCGACTTTGCCACCAACTACATCCACCTCGGCGGACGGCAGGAATTCGGTCACAATCCGAAGATCAAGCCGTTCATCGACGGGTCGTTCGGTCTCACGGTGTTCGACGTCAAGGAATCGGGCATCGGGACTTCGACCAACTTCTCGCTCGCGATCGGGGGCGGGTTTGAATCGATGTTCGGCAAGGCGCAGCGCTACGGGATCCGGGGCCATATCCGCGGCTGGTTCTCCTTCGTGCCGACGGATGACTACGCCTACTGGTGCGACTTCTACGGCTGCTTCGCCGCCCAAGGGTCGGAGACCGTGTCGCAGGGTGAGGTAGGTGGCGGCCTGGTCATCAAGTTCTGACCGGGCACTATCGATTTTCCAGGGGCGGCGGGATGGTTCCGCTGCCCTTTGCTTTGCCGTGGAGGGATCCCGATCGGTATGGGCTTGCTCCCCCGGCCGGTCAGAGGAAAGATTCCGGGAAGGAACTCCGATGGCAGTCCGGCCCGACTGGTCCAAGCTGCGACGCGGCACGCCGTTGGTCCAAAGTCCAATGGCGCCGATGACCCGGGCAGCCCAATCTCACAAGTCTATTCAACAACCATCCACGGGGGCGAGGACTCATGAAGCGCTTCAGTTGGTCGATATTCATCGCAGCAGCGGTCCTTGGGGTCTCAACCCTCCAAGCCCAGAGTGGAAAGTACGCCAAGTTCGAGATCGTGCCGCTGGCCGGCTACATCTGGGGTGGCTCTTACCATCTGGACGCTTCTACCGGAGGGATCACCCATCCTTCCGGCGACCTGAAGGTCGACGACTCGTTCAGCTATGGGATCCAGCTGGACTTCCTCGCCGCCCGCGGCACGGCGCTCGAGTTGATCTATGTCAGACAGGACAGCAAGCTGCGGTTCGATCCCAATGGAGCAGCCGGAACGGGGCCGCTCGAGGCTGACTGGGCCACCAACTACATCCACCTCGGAGGCAGGCAGGAGTTCGGCCACAATCCGAAGATCAAGCCGTTTATCATGGGGTCGTTCGGCGCCACGGTGTTCGACATCAAGGAGTCGGGCATTGGGACCTCGACCAACTTCTCCCTCTCGATCGGGGGCGGCTTCATTTCGATGTTGGGCAAGGAGCAGCGCTTCGGCCTGCGGGGCCAAGTCCGCGGTTGGTTCAGCTTCGTCCCCACGGACGATTACTTCTACTGGTGCGACTTCTATGGCTGCGGCGTGAGCCAGGGGTCCGTTACGCTGTCGCAGGGCGAGGTGACCGGCGGGCTGGTCATCAAGTTCTGACCACGCTGGGTCGGCAATCGAGGGCGGCGGGCATATTCCCGCCGCCCTTTTGTTGCGGTGGAGGGTCACTCAAGGCCGGGTTATCTTGCGCCCGGGAATCTTGTTGAACGCCGGGCCCTTAGCTCAGGTGGTTAGAGCAGCGGACTCATAATCCGTAGGTCCCTGGTTCGAATCCAGGAGGGCCCATGATCGGCGGGGTGGAGGACGCATGGCTACGCGGGACAATCTCCCTTCCTGGAAAGACGGTGCGGCGAAAACCGCGATCCTCGACTTTCTCGCGCGGGTGACCAAGAAGGGCGGCGCCGAATTCGTGGCGCTCGCCGAGCGGATCGCCACCTTCGACAACGACGGGACGCTCTGGTGCGAACAGCCGATTCAGGTACAAGGATTTTTCCTGGTGGATCGGGTGAAGCAGCTCGCAGCGAAAGACCCTGGGCTGAAGGAGCGTCAGCCATTCAAAGCGCTGCTCGAGCAGGACATGAAGACGCTCCACGGACTCGGCAAGCAGGCGTTGCTGCAGCTTGGCTTCGCGACCCACGCGGGAGTGAGCGACGAGGAGTTTGACCGGATCGCACGGGACTGGCTCGGGACCGCCAAACATCCCAGGTTTGGCCGCCTGTTCAAGCAATGCACCTACCAGCCGCAGATCGAGCTGCTGGATCTGTTGCGGAAGAACGGGTTCAAGACCTTCATCGTCTCGGGCGGAGGCGTTGACTTCATCCGGGCTTTCGCCGAAGAGGCTTACGGCATCCCGCGGGAGCAGGTGATCGGGTCCAGCGTGAAGCTCCGGTTCGAGGCCCACGGCGATCGCACCGGCATCATGAAGCTGGCGGAATTGAACAGCTTCGATGACCGTGAGGTAAAGCCGGTCAACATCGCCCTGCAAATTGGTCGCCGGCCGATTCTGGCCTTCGGCAATTCCGACGGCGACCTCGCCATGCTGCGCTACGCCGGGGGAGGGCCGGGTGCGCGTCTGGCCCTCCTGGTCCACCACGACGACGCCGCGCGCGAGGTCGCGTACGACCGTGAGTTCCGGCTGAGCCCGCTGGCTGAGGCGCTCGACAAGGCCGACCAGTATGGCATCACGGTGGTCAGCATGAAGAACGACTGGAACACGGTGTTTGGCGCCGCCGGCGCCTAACTCCTCAGCGACCGGGACGTTCTGTCGCGCCGCGACAGGTTGGCCGTTCTCATCCGCAGTTCCGCACCGCCCAACCCCTGATTCTCCTTAATTCTCTTTGGTCAGGTTGGCCCACCTCATGCTTGCGCCTACTTTCCGGGACAGCAGGAACGAAGGTTAACTGTCGCGCCGCACCTGTTTTGAGGTTCTCATGTTGACGACAATCGCGCTGCTCGCAGCGTTTCATACGATCCCAGACCCTCCCAAGTCCACCGGCATAGACTCCAGCTGGGTGAAATATGCCCGGGCCGCCTGGGCCGCGATCGGACGGAAGAGCGTCAGCTCCATGTCGGGACTGGACTGGGATTCAGGCGGGTCAGGGTGGTCTGCCCAGCCGAACTACAAGAATGCCGACAACGCGGGTCAGGCCGCCTACGAAATCGAGCCGCTCATGCGGCAACTCCTCGCCTTGTCACAGGCGACCACCGACGTGAACGGGTTCAATGAAGCGGCCCGGTTCTACAACGCCTACGAAGTCCGCTTCACCACCGTGGGAGAAATCCTGGCCGACGCGCAGCGCGAAGGCTCCAAGAGCCGGGCGATGCCGCAGGGAGACGCCTCGGCGAAGACGCTCCGTTGGAAAGATGTCCGAAGCTCTACGGTCTCGTGGCCGGCCGAATGCAATCTCTGTAACGCGCAGTTCTTTCACCCCGCCGCCCGCCTCATTCACCTGATTGCGGAACTACCGGCGGCAAGCCGCACACCGTCGATGCAATCGTTCGTGAAGGATTATGCGCCGCTGATCGCCAAGGATCACTTGATCCGGATCGGCTTCGATACCCGCTTCCCGCAGTACGTCAAAGGCGCACCCGACGACCATCTGGTCGTGCTTTGGGAGAGGGCCGCCAAGGGCGAGATCAAGTATCGGTACCTGGATCGTGACCTTTGGCTGATCGGTGCGGCCGCCGAGTTACTGGAGGCCAACCGGATCGATCCGGCCCTCGTCAATCTGCCGGCGGACCAGAAGCAGAAGTTGGCGCGCCTGCTGACCGCCGGGACCAAGCTGCTGGCGGTGAATCGCAAGCATCATCCGGATGTCAAGAATCTCCAGGGCAAGGTGGTGGGAAGCGACGGCTATTTCGAAGGCGCCATGGCAGATCACCCGGACCAGACCTATTCCGGGGATACCGGTCCCGACTACCCGGCTGGGAAACCACCTAAACCGTCACCCACGGTCAGCTGGGACGTGAGTCACCTGCAGCGGTTGCCGGTAGTACTGCGTTCCCTGTGGGACGCGAGACAGACCATGCGCGACCTCAAGGTGGCGTTCCCCGATTCCAACGACATCGTCCAGGCCACGAACCAGCTCACCTACAAGGTCTTCAACGGCAACTTCTCCCGGCCACAGCTCACCAACTATTTCGATGGCAGCGACGGCTGGTACCGGGTGGGCTACAAGTCACGCGACGGCTACGGCAATCCACCGTCACAGTACTGCGATGGTCAGGACATGAAACATTTCTGCCTGACGAGAAACGGCATCCGCGGCTGGGGAGTGCTGGCCTTCGCGAATGCGGACCTGGGCAAGTTGATCGAGGGTGTCATTGCCGTGGCCAGGGACAGTTCCGCGGATGCAACGAAATTCCGGCAGCGGGTCATTGCGATGAAGGATGATCCCTCGCAATGGCTCTCCGACCCGCCGCAGAAGTATTCCCAGGAGTTGAGTCTGCTGATCGCCGAGTACGCCCTTGGGACCACGCCATAACGGCCTGTAGCGCGGAGATGTGATTCCTCCGCAACACTGTTCCTTCGTCGCTGCAGAACGGGGCCATCAAGTGGCCCCGTTTTGTTACTCTAACCCCTTTCTTATCCGACGGTTACCTTAGTCACCCGAATCAGGTTCGAGACCGGCAGCGACAGGAGCGGAAGCTGCAACGCATCCCACAGTTGCACCAATGCCTGTCTCAGAGTCCGAAATCGAGGAGAAGTCGTATGCCCCAGCGCCCGCAGCAGAGGCCGCATTCGTACCCGGCCCGAGCGCTCCTTCCCGTCCTGATTTCCCTGTTGCTGTCTTGTTCCAGCGGCGACAATGCGTTGGCGCCGGCAGGATCGAGCGAAGAACAAGCCTTGGCCTTTGCCGATCACACCTCGAAGGCCGTGTCCCCCATGTCGGCGACGGTTGGCCAGTGGTCCAGCAGCTTTCCCTGGGTCAACGTCGCGGTGCACCTCAGTCTCCTCCCGGATGGCCGGGTCCTCAGTTTTGGACGGCTGAATGGGGGAATCCCACAGATCTGGGACCCGTCCAGTGGATCCTTCACCGGAATTCCCAGCCCCTCGCTGCTCTTCTGTGCCGGGATGACCTTCCTACCCGCGGGAAAGCTGGTCGTCGTCGGCGGCCATATTGCCGATCAATTGGGCCTGCCCAATTCGAACGTGTTCAATTTCAGCACCAATTCCTGGACGCCGGGCCCGGCTATGGCGAGCGGTCGCTGGTACCCGACGGCGACGATGCTTGCCAGCGGTGAGGTTCTCGTCATCGCGGGAAGCGACCAGAATGGCAACTCGGTGATGATTCCCGAAGTGCGGAGAGACAATGGCACCTGGCGCGAGTTGACCAGCGCGTCCCGGTCACTGCCCTACTACCCGCGGGACTTCCTGGCTCCGAACGGCAGCGTCTTCTATGCCGGCGAGTTGCAACAGACCTATTATCTCAACACGACGGGTACCGGTTCCTGGACTTTCGTCGCGAACCGGGTAGTGGCCGACCGCTCCTACGGCGCCGCGGTGATGTACCGTCCGGGCAAGATTCTCTACGTCGGTGGCGGCGATCCACCGACTAATACCGCGGAAGTCATCGACCTCAACGTTTCTTCACCGCAGTGGCACGCGACCGCCTCAATGGTGCACCCACGCCGGCAGCTCAACCTGACAATGCTGCCCGATGGGCGAGTGCTCGCCATGGGCGGGACCAGCTCCGCCGGGTTCAGCACTATAGCGGGTGCGGTGCATGAAGCGGAGGTGTGGAATCCTCTCAATGGAACCTGGACCACCTGGTCCAGCAATGCCATTAGCCGGGTTTACCATTCGACGACGGTCCTGTTGCCCGATGGGCGATTGGTCTTCGCCGGCAGTGGGGATGGCAACAATCTTCCCAATGAGGAGAACGCCGAGATCTTCGAGCCACCCTACCTCTTCAATGGACCGCGGCCAACGATCACGACCGTTGCGGCCCAATGGAAGTTCGGCCAGAGGGTCCAGCTCACTACTCCGGACGCGGCGAGCATTACCAAGGTCAGCCTCCTGCGTCTCAACTCGACCACCCACGCCTTTGACATGAACCAGCGCTACGTCCAGCTCAGCTTCTCCAGGCAGGCCGGCGCCCTCACCCTGACGATCCCCAGCCTCAAGAACAAACTGCCTCCGGGGCACTATATGGTGTTTATCTTGAACGGGGCTGGCGTGCCTTCGGTGGCGAGAATCATTCGGATTGCGTGACGCGCGTTACATCGTGCGGGACCACACAGGCCCCGATCGCCGAGAGGGTGGTGCGACCGGGGCCGAGTGTTTATCGTTTGCGACGAACGGGGACAACGAGGTCCCCGATTCTAGTCCCGATTCCATGAGGTGCTGCGATGCGACGTGCTTTTCTGCTGCTGATTCCGCTCATCGCGGTCTTAGGCTGCCAGAGCAAAAAGGATTATGAGAAGGCGCTGGCGGACGCGCAGACGCTGGCCGCCGAGAAGGATAGCCTCCTCAGCGAGGTGCTCGAGACCTCGAAGTTCGTTACGTCGGTCAATGAGGAACTGGCCCGCAGCAAGTCGGTAGGCGGATCGGCTGCAACCGCCGGAGACCCCGGCGTGCCCGGCCCCGAAGCGGATCGCGCGGCCCGAGCCGCCGCGCTCAAGAAGGTGCAGGACCTGGTCGCGCACCTGAACGAGGCCGAGACCAAGCTCGAACAGACTTCGGCGCGGGCGCGTACCCTGTCCGGCCGGAACAAGACCCTGCTGGCGCAGATCGATGAGTACAAGGCGCAGCTCGACACCCTGCAGGCCAGCGCACAGCGCCAGGCCTTCGAGCTGGGTGCGGTGATCGACAGCCAGAAGGTCCAGATCGCGAGCCTGAGCGAGGAACGTGATACCCTGACCGCGCAGACCAGCTCGCTCTCGGCGGAGCGGATCGCGCTCAATGACTCGGTGGCTCGTCTCACCACCTCGACCAACACCGTCTACTACGTGGTCGGCAAGGAAGATGACCTGATCAAGAAGGGCGTCGTGAAGAAGGAAGGAAGCAAATTCCTCTTCTTTGGCGGCACATCCCTGCAGCCCGCGCGGAACCTGACTCCTGAGAACTTCACGGCGGTGGATAAGACCCAGGAGCTGGTGATTCCGATGCCGGCCAGCGATAAGGAATACAAGGTGATCTCCCGCCAGAACCTGGCCTTCGCGGATTCGACTGACCTCGATGACGGCAAGGTCAAAGGCGGCCAGTTGCACATCATGTCGCCTGACCAGTTCTGGGCCGGGTCGAGCTATCTGATTCTGGTCGAGGATTAAGCTTGTAGATGGTCGGTGTTGATGGTCGATAGTCGTAGGTCGATGGTCGATAGTCTATGGTCGGTGGTCCCGCGTCCTTCAAGGATGGCGAGACTACCGACCATTGACTATCGACCATTGACTCGCTTCCTGGCGTTCATCCTGCTCAGCACCTCCTGCGCCAACGTGGTCAACTACACCGACCCGGCGGGCCCCCGGTTCGCAGATCAGACTCCGCCCGCAGCGGAGCCCAGCGCGCTGAAGGTCGTGACCTTCAACATCCGCTACGCCCGGGAGATTGACAGCGCGATTGTCGTGCTGACGCAGGATCCCGGATTGCACGGCGCGGATGTCATCGCGCTTGAGGAGATGGACGAGGATGGGGTGCAGCGCATCGCCAGCGCTCTCGGCATGAGCTATGTCTATTATCCCGCCGTTCATCACCCGGTGGACAAGAAGGACTTCGGTCCCGCCCTGCTGGCCCGCTGGCCCATCGAGGATGACCGGAAGGTGATCCTGCCCCACCTTAGCCTCTCCCGTCACGCCCAGCGGGTTGCGGTTACGGGACGGGTCAACATCGGGGGAGAGATGGTCCAGCTCTACGCCGTTCACCTCGCCAATTCACTCGAGGTGAGTTACGGAGGACAGAAGGACCAGCTGGATGCGCTGCTCAATGATGCAGATTCGGTGGGCCTGCCCGTGATCATCGCAGGTGACTTCAACAGCTATGAGGTGGCCGGCGAAGCGTTGAGCCGGGGATATTCCTGGCCGACCAGCGGTGTCGTGGCAAGTCACCACGGCCTTCGGCTGGATCATGTCCTGTATCGCGGACTGGGCACCGCACCCGATTCGGCCGACGTGGTGCACGATGTGCGTGGCGCGAGCGATCATCACCCGGTCTGGGCAATGGTCCCGGTGAAGCAGGTGGTGAAAGAGCCGGCGGCCGACGGGCTCTGAAGCGGCGGATGTCGGCGCAAAAGCAGCGGCCTCGGCATTGCCGAGGTCGTTTTCGTTTCACGGGGCCTGCTCTCCCTTACGAGACCGTCGATTTCCTTCTCCTCCATCCGACATACTACTAAGATCCGAGGTGCGCCTCCCCAAGGGGAGAGCGTCTGATTAGCGTGTCGTACGTCACAATTCCTTTTGCGGTTGTCGTCCGATGGCCAGAGCCCGCCTCATCCACCAGCTACCCGCCACAACCCCGGCTGACCCGCAGGTCACCACTAGCAACCGCCGTGATATCCCCGACGACCTGCTGCGCGAAGCCGCCCACCGGCTGGGCATCGCGGCGGTGCTCGGTGTAGCGCTCTGGTTCGTCGGCGCGGCGCTCGATCACTGGGCGATGAAGGTCTTGAACCCGGGCGATCCGCGCTGGCGGCAATTGCATGCCCCGGATGCGATCGTCGGGCTCGGCATTCTCACCTCGGCCGCACTTTTCGCCTATAGCAGGGTTTCCCGCAGGTCCCCCCGGTTTCTGCTCGATCTCGGACTGGGCTACTTGATCATCACGGCATTGGACATCGCCATCATCTGGCACTGGAACAGCGGTTCGCACACGCTGATGGCGGAACCGATGTTCAGCTGGGCCGCCTGCCTGGTTCTCATCTTCGCCGCGATCATCCCCAACCCGCCGTGGAAGACTTTCGTCGCCGGGCTCATCGCGGCGTCCATGAATCCCCTCGCCATGTTGATCGCCAAGGCGCGCGGAACATGGGATTTCGGTCCCTGGACCAACGCGCTCGTAATGCATTATCCCGACTACATCATGGTCGGCGTTTCGGTGGTGATCTCTCAGGTGATCACTCGGCTGGGCCATCATGTGACACGGGCCCGCGAGATGGGGAGCTATCGCCTTGGCGAGTTGCTCGGGCGAGGCGGGATGGGAGAGGTCTATCGCGCGACGCACCGCATGTTGGCTCGACCGGCGGCGATCAAACTGATCCGCCCCGAAGCCATCGGCACGGGCGTCGCCGCGGAGCTCGCGATCCGGCGATTCAGGCGAGAAGCCGAGGTGGCGGCCAGTCTCCGTTCTCCCCACACGGTTGAGCTCTACGATTTCGGGGTGACGGAGAACCAGACCTTCTTCTTCGTGATGGAGTTGCTCGACGGTTTGGATCTCGAGACGCTGGTGCGCCGGCACGGGCCGCAGCCGCCCAGCCGGGTGATCCACATCCTTCGCCAAGTGTGCGATTCGTTGGAAGAGGCCCATTCGCGCGCCCTGGTTCATCGCGACATCAAGCCCGCCAACATTCATATCGGCCGGCTGGGGCTGCGCCGTGACTTCGTCAAGGTGCTTGACTTCGGTCTGGTGAAGGCAGTTGATGGCGACGGCGCCGACCACACGCTCGAGACCGGTCCCAACCTGACGCCAGGGACGCCGTCTTACATGGCCCCCGAAGCGGCTCTGGGAGAGAAAATCGATGGCCGCACCGATCTCTACTCGCTCGGTTGTGTCGGCTACTGGCTGCTGACCGGAAGGGTGGTCTTCGAGGCGACCAGCGTCCTCCAATCGGTCGCGCGGCACATCAACGATCCGGTGGTTCCCCCCTCGCAACGGTCAGGCACGCCGGTTCCTCCCCGATTGGAGCAACTGATTCTCGCCATGCTCGGCAAGCGGCCGGACGATCGTCCTGCGACCGCGGGAGAGGTAGGCCGCGAACTGGTCGCGATGGATGCTGACCCATGGACCGAGGAACAGGCCGTGGAATGGTGGCAAGAGATTCTAACTCCCGTGCCGAAGGAGACGGTTCCGGGGCCGCAGAGCGCCCGGCTGGTGATCCATGGGAGAGGCTGAATAGATGAAAGGAAGCGCAGGGCCCAGATGAGAATCTTCCTGACTGGCTCGACCGGCGTGATAGGCCGGCGAGTGATTCCCCAACTTATCGAGGCTGGACACGAAGTAACGGCCGGTGGCCGTCAAAGCGCGAGGCTCGACCTGTTCGACTCCGCGGCCGTCAAGCAGGCATTGGCCGGGCACGACGCGGTGATCAACCTGGCGACCCACGTCCCTCCCGGTCTCCGCGCCTTCCTGCCTGGATCGTGGAGGGAGAACGATCGCATCCGCACGGCGGGATCCGCCCTCCTGGTGAACGCGGCTCTGGCCAGCGACGTACAACTGTTCATCCAGGAGTCGTTCGTCACCTACCCGGACTCGGCCGACCGATGGATTGACGAGGACACGCCGCCGGACCCTCCCGCCTATAACCGCACCGTGCTCGATGCCGAGAATTCTGCGGCCCGGTTCGCCCGCTCGGGTCGACGGGGTTTGGCCCTGCGCTTCGCCTTCTTCTACGGGACCGGAGACGATTTTACTCGGACGACGCTAAAAAGCGTGGAACGGGGCTGGTTGCCGATCTTCGGCAGGCCTGAGGGATTCTTCTCGATGGTGAACCACGAGGATGCTGCGTCCGCGGTGGTAGCGGCGCTGAAGGCACCTTCCGGGAACTACAACGTAGTGGATGATGAACCTTTGACCCGAAGCGCCCTGGCCGATGCTCTGGCCCAAATGCTGAGGGTCAAAGCGCCCCAACTGCCGCCAGCCTGGGTCATACCCCTGACCGGGAGTGTGGGGGACATGCTGTCTCGCTCGCTCCGGGTTTCCAACGCGAAGCTCCGGGAGGCGACCGGCTGGGCACCCTGCTATCCGAGCGCGCGAGAGGGATGGCGGGCTGCGCTTGAATCCCGTCCAACCCTTCGACCCGAGCCGGTGTCCAAGGTGTAACTCCGGAAACAGGTGTTTCAGTTTGGTAACAGTCCTGGGCGTCATACTGGCTCTTCAAACTGAAGCCGTCCGGCCTCAATCGATCCCCGCGACTACAACCCAAGTCAGCGCCACTCTCGCCGACGCCCCGCCGGTTCTCGACGGACGGGACGACGATGCCGTCTGGAAGTCCGCGCCGGTGATTGACGGTTTCCTCCAGTCCCGGCCCAGCGAGGGGCTTGCCCCGGGCCTCAGAACCGAGGCCCGCGTGGCCTACGATGCCCACAACCTCTACGTCTTCGTCCGATCCTTCGATCCCCATCCCGATAGCATTGTGAGCCTCCTGTCCCGCCGCGACGAGCAGACCGCGTCGGACCATATCACCGTGATGATCGACTCGTACCACGACCGGAGGACCGGGTTTGAGTTCTCGGTGAATCCGGCGGGGGTGAAATGTGACTACGCGATCTATAACGACGGCAATGAGGACAGTGCATGGGATGCCGTCTGGGATGCGGCGACCCAGATCGACTCCCTGGGATGGACGGTCGAGTATCGGATCCCGTTGTCTCAGCTTCACTACTCCTCCAAGCCCAACGGGACCTTCGGGCTCCTGATCTGGAGGCTCATCGAACGGAATGCCGAGGTCGTCACCTGGCCGCTCTATCGCGGATCGGTATCCGGACTCGCATCCCAGTTCGGGGAGTTGACCGGTCTCACCGGCCTGGGGAGTCCCGGCCATGCGGAGCTGGTTCCCTACGTCGTCACGAAGAACGTGCAGGGCCCGCCATCGGATAACTATGCCAGAGACCAGGAGTTTACCGCCGGCGGAGACCTGAAATACCGGGTTACCTCGAATCTGCTGCTGAACGGGACGGTGAATCCGGACTTCGGCCAGGTAGAGGCCGATCCGTCCGAGCTCAACCTCAGCGCCTTTGAGACCTTCTTCCGCGAGCGCCGGCCCTTCTTCGTGGAGGGTAAGGGTCTTTTCACCTTCAATGTGAATTGTGTTGTCGTCGTGGACTGTAACACGGGTGAGGGCCTCTTCTACTCCAGGCGGATCGGGCGCTCACCCCAATTGGCCGATACCTACGGCGACGATGCTTCCGCGACATCGACGCGAATCATTGGGGCCGCCAAGGTCACCGGCCGGATGCCGGGCGGCTTTTCGCTCGGAGTTCTTGATGCGGTCACCGACAACGTTCCAGGTCCGGGCGGAACAACGCTCGAACCTACCACGAACTATGCGGTGCTTCGGGGAAATCAGGACCTGGACAAGGGCAACCTGAGCCTCGGCTTGATCGGGACTGCGACTAACCGCTCGCTCGACCCCACGACAGAGCCTTACCTCCACCGCGAGGCGTACAGCGGGGGAGTGGACCTGCGGCGCCGGTTTGCCAAGAGATTTGAGGCTTCGGGCGCCTTTTCCCTGAGCAGTGTACAGGGGAGTGCCGCGGCAATCGCACAGACACAGAAGGATCCGGTACATCTCTACCAGCGCCCCGACGGCGACCTGACTTTCGATTCGACGCGCACTTCGCTTGACGGGAGCAACATGGAGCTGCGCTTCGCCAAGGTTGGCGGCAAGACACTCCTGTTCGAGACCGCCTACCAGCGGCGCACTCCCGGCTTCGAGATCAACGATATCGGCTTTCTTCGTCAGGCCGATCAGCAGGCCTGGACCAACTGGGCCAACCTCGCCTTCCGGACACCCAATCAGGTTTTCCGGCAATTGCGCTGGAACTTCAACAACTGGGAATACTGGTCCATGGCGGGGCTTCCCACCGAGCGTGCCTTCAATACCAACGTGCATACCCAGTTCAAGGGCAACTGGTGGTTGCATATGGGAGGCACGCTGGGGCAGGTGGGCACGACGTATTGCGATCGGTGCGCCCGGGGCGGGCCGGCCATCCGGCAGGATATGTATATCGCCCCCTGGGCTGGCTACGAGGGAGACGATCGCAAGAAGATCATCCCGTTTTTCTGGGTGAACTATTTCAAGGGAGATGGTGGCCGCTCGGAGAGTATCAATCTCCAGCCGGAGCTGGACTTCAAGATCTCTTCCCGGTTCACCACTTCGCTGTCTGCGTTCTGGGAGAGCAACACCAACGACAGCCAGTACTTCGATACCTTTACCGACTCCGCGGGAGGACTGCACTACACCTTCGCACATCTCGACCAGAGCACTCTGAGCTTCACGTGGCGGCTCGGTTACACCTTCACGCCGACCACCTCGCTCCAGGTCTACGCCTCGCCCTTCATTTCCAAGGGGACCTACACGAACCTTCGGGAACTGGATCAACCGCGGGCAGAAGACTACGACGATCGGTACAAGCCCTACACCTCTGTGGATCCGGGCGGCTTCAATTTCCAGCAGTTCCGATCCAACGTGGTGTTCCGCTGGGAGTACCGGCCCGGTTCGACGCTGTTCGTGGTGTGGAGTCAGGGCAGGGAAGGCGGGTCTGATGTCACCGAAGGCCATGACTCTTTCCGGGGCGACATGCAGAATCTTTTCGACCAGCGGGCGAACGATACGTTCCTGGTGAAGATTTCGTATTGGTTTGCGAGATAGCCGTCAGCGGTCAGCCGTCGGCCATCAGCCGTCAGCCCATTAGCCATTAGCCAACGCCCGGGACCTCATCCCGAGCGTAGCAAGAGGCTGTCCGTCGCTTCCTCTCGGGTTACTCGGGGCAAGCGCTCGGGATGAGTGCCACGGGAATGCCCACCGCCTGGTCATGAATTAGATTCTCCAGTTCCTAGCGTAGTTGCCGCAGCTGCTTACCCGATCCCCCAAGCCAACTTCCAGCTCCGGAGGTGTCCAATCAACCCCCGCGTCCTGTTGCAGAGCACCGGGTTGCTCGTGGTGTCCAATGTATTCATGACCTTCGCCTGGTACGCCCACCTCCGCAACCTCAGCGGCCGCCCGTGGTATGTCGCGGCCATCGCCAGCTGGGGCGTGGCACTCCTCGAGTACCTGTTTCAGGTGCCGGCCAACCGTATCGGCTACACCGCGTTGAGCCTGGGTCAACTCAAGATCATGCAGGAAGTGATCACGCTGGTCGTCTTTGTGCCGTTTGCGGTGCTTTACATGCGGCAGCCGATCCGGCTGGATTATCTATGGGCGGGACTCTGCATCCTGGGGGCGGTGTACTTCGTGTTTCGGCGGTAAGGGGGAGTTTCTGCCGTCGGCAGTTGCCGAGCTCCGACCCGGCTGACCTCCTTGTTCTGGCAGGACTTAGATCCTTTGGCCTCTATCCTCCGTCACACCCTGTCCCCATCTTGCCCGACCTGAGGAGCAGCTCCGCCGTGTAGCAGAACTCAAGGCACCTGTGCCGACAACCAAAGGGATGAGTCGGTCAATGATTCCCGTCTATCTGAATCTCCTCGTGGTGGTGGCGATCGGCGTTCTTCTGACTCACTGGCAGCTCCAGCGGCGAACCCTTCAACAGATCATTACCGGAAGGTTCGGGCCAGTCTCGGATCCGGTGACGACCATCCGAGGATTCGCCGGATGGATCCACGCTCATGTCCCCCGCGGGCAAGATCCCCCGTTCATCTCCTCATTGTTTCATGTCGTAGGGGCAACTCCGATCGCAGTACTCCGTGACGGAGGCTGCTGCTCTGGCCTGGCACGGCTGTACATCCTGGGGCTCGATGCGCTCGGGATCCGCGCAGCACAAGTCACTCTGTACCATGTCTCCGGCTGTGCTCAACACTGTGCGGTCGAGGTCGCGTTGGGCGGTGATCGCATGATCGTTGATCCGCGTTACGGACTCTATTACACCGACCGCGACGGCGCACCGCTTGGGTTGGATCGACTCCAGGCAGGCTGCCTTCCCCAACTTCAGACTCTGCCTCTCAGCACCGCCGACGCCTATCCGCCCTATCCCTACTACGACTTCAACTACGAGAACACCAAGACCGCGAACTGGACCCGCTCTGCGCCGCGCCGGGCTGCCTATCGCATTCTCCATACAATCTCAGGCGGACGCATCGACCGCTGTCGGTTGCCCGTCGTACTGGAGTGGCCTCAAATTCTCGTTTCATCGGCATTGCTCGGGGGAGCAGGGTTGGTGGATCTGGTCCTGCTTTTGGTCTAGGAGTCATCACCCGGAGGCTCTCGGCGGTCATCTGTCCCCGCGACTTACGGCTTACGCCTGACGGCCGACCTCACTCACCCTTCACCCCCCCTTCATGCCCGGATTGCTAGCTTAAGCTCAGGTGGGCCAACAAAGGGGGCTTCATGTCGATCAATCCCGCGCATATTCACCTGGCGCTTAACCACGTCCCGGTACTCGGCGTCCTGTTCGGCACCATCTTGCTTGCCATGGGTCTCTGGCGCCGAAACGACACGATTCGGCGGACCAGCCTCGTTGTCCTGCTGTTAACGGGGGCAGCCGCAGGCGCCGTTTACCTGACCGGCGAGCCGGCTGAAGAGCTGATAGAGAACGCGGCCGGGGTGTCGGAGAAACGGATCGAGCGGCATGAAGACGCTGCCGCCGTGGCCACGTCCGGGGCGGCTCTTCTCGGTGTCGCCGCTCTCGTGCTCCTCTGGCGAGCGCGCCGCACCGGGTTGATGTCATCGCGCCTGCTCGTCGCGATCTTCGGCCTGGCTCTGCTGACGACGGTGCTGATGGCGTGGACCGCGAACCTCGGTGGCCAGATCCGGCATTCGGAGATCACCACCGCCGGCCAGACGTCGACGGAGGCCGCGACACCCGACGACGCGGACGAGTGACCGCAAGCCCGGCGCTCACGACCGAGTGACCGTAAGCCCGGAAATCAAGCGACCCTCCGATCCACAATCGGAGGGTCGATCCTTGCGCTAATGGCTAGCAGATGACCGCTTACAGCTAACGACCACAAGTCATGACAGCGGTGCAGGAAGCGGCGGCCATCATGGTCGATGACTTCGGACATCGCCGCCTAGTTGTGCATGAAGTGCCAGGTTTGTGTCCCCCACATCGTTGCCCTGGCGATTGAGCTTGGTCGGATCGTGCAGGTTGAAGAACCACAGTTCGAGCAGGTCAGGATCATAGATCACCCGAAGGTGAACGCGAACGCCTCCACACCGGGATCGAGAAACTCGATCTCGAAGAGCCGGTCGGCGATGGGTGCCGGTTGGCGAATCAGGTGATACAGCCTCTGCTCTACTACAGAACCGTTACCCTGGTCGTCGACGTCACTTCCGTGAGCCGCGCCCGGCGGCTGCCCGTCGATGAGTACGCGAAAACGTACGGCAGTTCCCGGTGCCGCCGGTCCCATGACGAGATGGACGTCTCGGGCGTGGAAGCGGTACGTGATCCGCCCGTTGCCCTGGTTCAGCACGATGGCCGTCTTCTCTACGTTCCAATCGCCCGCAAGGGCCCATTGATTGAGCCGCAACCGTGCTGGGGCGGCATAGCTGTGAGGCCGGTCCGCGATCGGCCCACCGGGAGACGCAAAGTTCTCGGTGCGGGTATACCCCAGGTAGTTCTCCGGAGACTTCAAGCTGCCCCAGTCGGCGGGAATCTCCACACCGCGGGCATCGACCGATACCAGGTCCGGCCCGATGCCGCTTACGCCGGCCTCCGCCAGCAACTGTTGAATGATCCGTTCGGACTGCTGGTAGTCGCCCTCGCCGAAGTGATGATGCCGGACCCGCCCCTGTGCATCGATGAAGAATAGGGCCGGCCAATAGTTGTTCTCAAAGGCCCGCCAGATGGCATGGTCATTGTCGATCGCGACCGGATAATCGACTCCCAGCTTCTGTACCTCCCGGCGCACGTTGGCTCCGTCTTTCTCGAAGGGGAACTCCGGGGAGTGGACGCCGATGACCACGAGTCCCTGATTCCGGTACTTGTGGGCCCAGGCGCGGACATAGGGCAACGTACGGAGCCAATTGATGCAGGTATAGGTCCAGAAGTCGATGAGGACGACCTTTCCGCGGAGGCCGGCTGCCGTGAGGGGCGGCGAGTTGAGCCACCCGGTTGCGCCGTCGATTGAAGGCAACTCACCCTCAACGGGGAGTCGACTCACTTCTGACGCCACCTGTTGCACCATCGTCATGTCCTCGGCTAAGGTAGTGGCCGGAGTCCCGATCCCGCAGACGAGCGTCGCGGCAAGCACGAGCTGGTGGGCTTTCATCTTGCCTCCCGTTCCTTGCAGCCGATCAACGTAGCCTCAGTAGCCGAAGGGCCCCCGTTGCCGCGGAGCGTCCTCGGCTCGGACGTAGGTAATCGTGTACGGGCCCATGAACGTCACCGCCAGCACGGTACGCCCCTCGGCGATCGACCAATGGTGCATCCCTGCCGGGGCGGTGGCCGAATCGCCGACGGTCAGGGCCCGGGTCTGCTTGGGGTCGATTCGGTCCCCCATCCCGACGTGAAGGGTTCCCTCCCTGACTTCGACATGCTCGTAGCCCGGATGATAGTGCGGCGGAATCCGGTAGTCGTTCGGCATGGAAAGCAGGAGGGTGGACTCGCCGGGACTTGCAGGATCGCCGCTGACGACGGCGAGGAGCGCGCCCGGCGGCAGCACCGGGGGCACCTGCCACTGCAGACGCGGCGAGTCGGGCGAGGCCTGCGCCATGGCCACCGGGGCCGCGAGGAGGCACACCAAGCCAGCGACGATGACCCCGAGTCTTATCCGCATGTCACTCGACCAGCGTGATGAATGGTTCCCCTTCTCTACGCCCACCGAACCGGCAGCCCAGCTGCAGGCGATCACAGGTCCCGCACACGGGGTCATCAGCGCCTCTACGGCTTCGAGACCAGCGCCTGGTTGAGCCAATCTTCGAAGCGGGTCTCGGCGAGGATGGCGGCGGAGCCGGGCAGGAGCGTTCGCTCGCCCAGTTTTGCGCCGAAGTAGCGCGCCTCGGGATCGGCGACCACTTCGCGCGGGTCGTGGCGTTCCTTGAGGCCTCGCCGGATGAGTTCGTCCAGCCGGAACTCTTGGGGCCCAGCGACTTCAACGATGCCATTCACCGGCGACCCCACGGCGACCCTGGCAACCGCGCTCGCGACATCCTCGGCCGCCATGGGTTGGATCAGAACCGGTGCGAGTCGCACCATGTTACCGACGGTCGCGTCGTCCGCCATGCGCTTGGTGAACTCGAAGAACTGCGTCGCATGGACGATCGAGTAGGGGATCGACGACTGCCTGATCAACTTCTCTTCGGCGATCTTGGCGCGGAAGTAGCCGCTTTCCGAGAGCCGGTCGGTTCCCACGACCGACAATGCGACGTGATGCCCTACGCCGGCCGCGGCTTCCGCTTTGAGGATGTTGCTGGTGGACGTCTGGAAGAACTTGAGCACTGCCGTATCCTCGAACGACGGGGAGTTTGACACGTCGACGACGACCGCCGCTCCGTCGAAGGCTTCGGCCAGCCCCTCGCCCGTGAGCGTGTTCACGCCGGAGTCCGGTGACGCCGGCACCGCCTGATGGCCTTGCTCACCCAGTTTGCGGACGAGCTTTGATCCGATGAGCCCGGTTCCGCCGATTACCACGATCTTCATGCGACCCTCCTCATTGCGCCGGCACGACCGCCGGGGCGCCCTTGTTCTTCAACAGAAAGACCAGAAACTTGGCGGGTTTGGTGCTGCTTGCGTTCCGTCCCACGACATGGATATCGTCGGGGCCTTCATAGAAGGTCTGTCCGGGATTCAGCGTCACCTGCGTTCCTCCCTTCACCTGCATCACGATCGAACCCTCCAGCACGTAGACGAATGCATTGGCATTGTGCCGGTGGACCGGATCCGCTCCGCCGGGGGCATACTCGACGGTGATCATCACGACTTCTTTGCCGGAAAGGTCGGTCAGCGCCTTCTCCATGAGCGGCGTGACCGTGGGCTCCTGGGCGGCCAACCTGCCGGTGAGGGTGAGCAGGCCGGCCACCGATCCTGCCAGGGTGAGGTTCAAAGTGCGCATCTTGTCTCCATTTCGTGCCGGGTTACTCCGCGAGCGGAGCGGGCAGATCAGGCTCGACCGGCCAGTGTTTCCGACTGGATCCCCGCCGCCGTGCCTTCGGCCGCGGTGGCGGCCTGCTCGATCACCTTCACCACCTCGGCCGGCTGCGAGATGAACGGCACGTGACTGGATGCGAGCTCCGTGGTCGTGGCTCCCATGCGATGGGCGAAGAATCGCTCCAGGTCGGGATTGATCACGTGATCGTTCTGGGCCACGATGAACCAGGACGGAATCGTCTTCCAGGCCGGGGGCATGGTCAACTGGGCCGCGAAGCTGGCGCCGGCGAGCGGTTTCTGGGTGGCCGCCATGACCGCAGCCTCCTGGGCACCGACATCCTGACAGAAGATGTCACGGAACTTGGCGCGATCGATGTAGAAAAAGCCCGCCGCGTCCGGCCCCAGGGCAGTCGCTGACGGGGCGGGATACTTCTCGAGCAGGGGACCAATCGGCTCGGCGGAGTCGGGGGCGAAAGCGGCGACATACACCAGCGCCTTGACCTTGGGACTTCCCGACGCGGCGCCGGTAACGACCAAGCCGCCATACGAGTGGCCAACGACCACGACCGGCCCGGGCTGGGCATCGATCATCCGTCTCGTGGTGGCGATGTCATCGGCCACCGAGGTCAGCGGGTTTTGAACGGCAGTGACCGTGTATCCATCTCGCTCCAGCAGGGGAATCACGTGTTGCCAGCCGGTGGCATCGGCAAAGGCGCCGTGGACGAGGACAATGGACGGCTTGGTGCGCTGGGTCATGGGAAACCTCCTATAGGGATAACTCCGGATCGGGAGTTGTGACGGTCCTTCCTTTTGTTACTCATCATGGGACTGCGACTCCTTTTGCAGCAACCGGCCCGATAAATCACTCCTCGAACGGAGCGTCCATCAGGAAATCCACCGTAGACGGCCGCTTGTAGCCGGGCACAAAACGCTCCCCGAAGTCGGCCGCGAAATTGTCGTAGGTAGTCTCCGGCTTGGTCTTCACAATGCGGCAGACCGAATCCGCGAAGCGCCGCTTCATTTCCAGGCGAGGAAATGCGGCGAGGATGCTCTTCATCTCGGTGGGCGGGATCTGGTCGTACTGGAAGCCGAATTCAACGCCGATCCCGGCCGTACAGAGCGCGACCTCTGCTTCCTTATAAAGCCCTATCGACGGTGTGGAATTCAGGGCGACGCTGTCCCAGATCAACCGGACCCTTCGATCTTCGAGACCCTGCTCGCGGGCGAACGCCTGCGCTGCGTCGGCTCCCTCGATCTCGAAGCGTTTCGGACCGGTGAAGCGGTTGGTGAGCCCCAAGTCGTGCAGCAGCGTCCCGACGGCGACGACTTCCGCATCGTGAGGGATCCCCTGCAGCTGTCCGAGCCGAACCGCGAAGAGCCAGGATCGGACGGCATGGTTGAAGAGATACGATTCAGAATTGGCTCGCGCATAGTCCATGGCGCGAGCTATGAGCGGCGTGTCGATCACCGTAATGCCGGCCAGGACTCGGGTCTTTGCGCCCGTGAGCGCCGGCGCAGCCGCTCGCAACGTGGTGGACTCACGACCCTGATGAAGTGCTCCTGGGATTCTCATGGTATTCGTCTCCTCTCGTGAGATAGCTGTCCGAAGCCTGGCGACTACTCCGCTATGCGTTCCAGCACGCCGAAGAAGTCCACTTGCCACGATCGGCCAGCGTCGGCCGATGTCTGCCAGCGCTCTTCGACCGCGCCATCACTCTTTCGTGTCCACGTCACGCGATGCGTCCGCGCGACATCCGACTGGTAGTCGGTTCCCATCATCACCATCCTCGCACCATCCAGGTGTCCATCGAACGCCAGCACGAATCCGCCGCGGTCGATGTAGTCCCGATGCCAGGTCTTGCTCCCCGGCTGGTAGCCGATCACGCCCAGGCCCTCACCGGCGTTCCCCACGCCGCGCCACCGTTCGATCAGCACGCAACCGCTGTACTCGTGCGACACGGTGACGGTCCCGATCGCATGGCCTGAGGAATCGCGGACGAGCCAATTGCCGACCACAAAATCGAATTGATGATGTTGGGCGCTCGAGCATTGAGCCTGAAGCGGCTCCGCGGCGAACAGCATCGCCGCGGAACCCAGGGCCAACACTACGATCCGCACGACCCCGATCACTGGTTGTCCGCCTTATTAGCGGCAATGGTGGTGCCCGCATTGTTGGCTGCATCGATGATGACCGCGGCGACATCCTTTGGTCGCGACAACATCGGCACGTGGCCCGAGGGCAGCGTCGTCGTGCGCGCATTGATGTGCTTGGCGATCACCTGCTCGTAGTCCGCCGGCAGGATGCGGTCGTTCACGGCAATGAACCAGGACGGCCTGGTCTTCCACGCCGGGCTCGGCACCTTCTCGGCGAGGGCGGTGGAATTCCATGGACCCTGGGTCGCGTAGACCAGGGCCCGCTCGTCCGCAGGAAGATCCGGCACAAAGTCCTCCTCGATGCCCTGACGGGAGAGCGAAAGGTAGCCGGCCGCATCAGGTGCCATGTGTCCCAGCCCGGGAGTGGGCGGGTATGGCTTCAGAACATCATTGGCCGTTTGGCCATCATCGGGGACGATTGCCGCGATGTAGACGAGCCCCACAACCTTGGGATGGTTCCCAGCCTCGCTGATGACCATCCCTCCCCAGGAGTGGGCTACGAGAATCACCGGCCCATCCTGGAGGTCAAGCGCGCGCCGTGTGGCCGCGACGTCGTCGGCCAGCGATGACAACGGGTTCTGCACGGCCGTGACGTGGAACCCCTTGGCTTGGAGCAGTGGAATGACCTTGGCGTAACTGGATCCATCGGCGAAGGCCCCATGCACCAGGACGATGTTTCGTACCGGGGTCGCCGTGCCTGCGGTGTGCGATCGCGCTGCGCTGACTCCAAGAATCGACGCCAGTGCGAGCGGAACGATCGAGAATGTCTTCAACATGGTAGTCTCCCCGTTTGCTGTACGGCGATGCAGTATGAGAATCGTTTGTTATGCCCTGAGGAACGCGAGCAGTTCGGTATTGATCTGATCCTGGTGCGTGGCCGTGATGCCGTGCGGCGCACCCGGGTAGTAGATGTCCTTCGCACCCTTGATCATGCGCGCCGACTTCCTCGCCGAGTCCCGCACCGGAACGATCTGGTCGTCCTCGCCGTGGAGCACCAGCGTCGGGACATCGAACTTCTTGAGGTCCTCGGTGAAATCGGTCTCGGAGAAGGCTTTGATGCTCTCGTAGGCATTCTTCAGACCGGCCTGCATGCTCCACAGCCAGAACTGATCGAGCAGGCCTTGCGAGACCCTGGCGCCAGGCCTGTTAGCGCCGTAGAACTGCACCGCCAGCTCCTTGTAGAACTGCGAGCGGTCCTTGGTGAGGCCTGCTCGGAGTGCATCAAACACATCGATCGGCAGCCCCTCGGGATTGGCAGCCGTCTTCACCATGATCGGCGGCACTGCGGCGATCAGGACCGCCTTGGCCACCCGCGACGTTCCGTGGCGTCCGATGTAACGCGCGACCTCTCCTCCACCGGTGGAGTGCCCCACCAGCGTGGCGTCGCTGAGATCGAGTGCCTCGATGAGGGCGGCGAGATCGTCCGCATAGCCGTTCATGTCGTTGCCCGCCGAAGCCTGGCTGGATCGGCCATGACCACGCCGGTCGTGCGCGATGGCACGGAAGCCGTTCTGCGCGAGGAATAACATCTGCCCATCCCAAGCATCGGCGTTGAGCGGCCAGCCGTGGGAGAACGTGACGGGAGGCCCCTGGCCCCAGTCCTTGTAGAAGATCTCGGTGCCGTCCTTCGTGACGATCCTGCTCTCGGTATAGTCCTTCGTGATGGTGCCCATGATTTCGCTCCCTGTTTGAATCGTGCATGCCAGGATTTCCTGTCGCGCGACAACAGTAGGCATCACCCGATCGGCGAGCGTCTGCCATTGCACGTGTTTTTCGTTAGGTGAACCGGCCTGCCGGGACCTAGGCCGATCAGCATAGGCGCGGTCCCGGAAGACCGCGTACCTTCGTGCATGGCAAAGAACTCCGAGATCACAATCCTCACCGTGGACGACCACCCGCTGATCCGCGACGGCCTCGCGGCCGTGATCGCGCGGGAGCCGGACATGCGGGTCGTGGCCGAGGCCGGCGATGGAGAACAGGCGCTGGAGCAGTACCGCGCCCACCTGCCGTCGATCGTGCTGATGGACCTGCGGATGCCGCTGATGGACGGAGTGGAGGCGATCCAGGCGATCCGCGGAGAGTTCCCCACGGCGCGGATCATCGCCTTGACGACTTACGAGGGGGACGAGGACATCTATCAGGCACTAGCCGCCGGAGCCAGCGGCTACCTGCTCAAGGACATGCTCAGGACCGAGCTGATCGAGGTGATCCGGAAGGTCCACCAGGGCTATCGCGGCATTCCCCAGGCGATCGCGGCGAAGCTGGCGATTCACACCCCTCGCATCGGGCTGACGCCGCGGGAGATCGAAGTGCTGCGCTTGATGGCGGAAGGAAAATCCAACCCCGAGATCGCCACTGCCCTCGGCCGGGCCGAAGGCACCATGAAGATCCACGTCCAGAACATCCTGCAGAAACTCGGCGCCGCCGACCGGACCCAGGCGGTTACGATCGCGCTTCGGCGCGGGATCATCCACCTCGATTGATGGTGCCCCACTCTCTGGCGCTTCTCCTGGGCTTCGCAGCGCTGTGTAGCGGGCTCGCGCTCGTTCTCCACCGTCGCCGGACCCGCCAGGCCGCCGCCGCCGAGGCGCAGTTCGAGGCGGTCCTGACGGAGCGGGCCAGGCTGGCCCGCGAGCTCCACGACACGCTGCTCCAGCGCTTCACCGGGATCACCCTGCAGATCGATGGGGTGCTAGTCTCGTTACAGCAGCAGTCGAATCCGCTGGCCGAAGATCTTTCCCGGATCCTCCATCACGCGGATCAGATCCTGCGGGAATCGCGCGAGATGGTCTGGGTGACCGACACCAAAGTGGGTCAACCTGTCGGCGGCCATTCTCAGCGGGGCGGCCCCCGCTAAAACGCAGGAGGCGCTTCGCACCGGACGACAGCCCGCCAGCTTGCTGCCGGTAAAGGGTGATACAACGCGGTGCCCCCCGCCACCCCGATTCAAGGGGTAGCCACCCAGCCCCGAATTCTTCGCATCACCCCCACGCACGGCGTTGACAGAAAAGCCCGCTCCAGCCCCCAGCGTCGCTTCCCCCTATCGACCGAATGGCGTAGGCGGGGCTAGACCAAAAGGGGGCGGGAAAAATCCAGTCAATCGACAGATGCCCGGCGCTGGCCGAACCGTCATCTTGGCCCCAGCGATAACTCGTAGCTGGAGCCGCATGATGCCGAGCCTGCGATGCATAGGCCTGATTGGTCTGACAATACTGACTCACGGCGAAGCCAACCCTCAGCCGGAGTTCGGCCTGCCGGGCCTGGTGCTGGAGCTGGCCGACAATTCGCTCGGGGATGTGGCCGTGGCCGTATACGCGCCCAGCCGCGGGATCATCTATTACAATCCCGACCGGGAGCGTCAGCTCGGGCCCGACCTCAGCATTTTCTTCCGGGCCCACGAGTTCGGCCATCTGTACTACCATCACACCAGGGCCAGTGCCGTGGCAGGTGGAACGGGTGTAGGCATCGAGTCCCTGGCCCAGACTCGAGAACTCGAGGCTGATTGTTATGCGGCGAGAACACTCCACCCGTCCCATCGAAGCGCGGTGGAGGCGGCCATCCGATTCTTCCGACTGATGGGCCCCGTCCGGCTCGATGCCGAGCATCCCGACGGCGCCACCAGGGCCGGGCACATCCTCATCTGCAGCACCCTCCCTCCCCCAGCTCCCCGCTGACTCCCCTCCAAGGGTCGAGCCCCGGTGTAACAACCACACCGGGGCACTGCCACATCGCCTGCTTCCTGGAATCGACCGAACCGCATAGACGCGGGACGCCACGCTAGCGGTGCTCGCCTCCCAAGCGGGCGCCGACGCCGCGGTCGTGCTCCGCGAACTGGAGTCGGAGGCGCATCAGCCCCGGGTGCGGCAAGACTTCATGAGCGGGGTGAATGGCACGCCGACCTCCTTCATCAACCGCCGGCGATCCGACGGAGCATGGGACGAGATGAGCCTCCTCGAGGCGCTGGAGGGTGCCATTATTGTCGCACCTTAGGCAGCTCCAGTGCCACAATGGTCCCCCCGCCCGGTCGCGGCCGTACTTCACAGCGTCCGCCCAGGTGAATGGCGCGATCCCGCATTCCGCTGAGCCCGAAGTGTCCCCGCTTGCGCGCTCCGTCCGCCTCGGCCGGACTCAACCCCCGTCCATCGTCCCGCACTTCGAGCCAGAAGGTGCTCGGGCGGAAGTCCAGGTGAATCTCGATCCGGCTCGCCTGCGCGTGACGCACCACATTCACGATGGCTTCCCGTCCGATCCGGAACGCCGCGTCTTCCAGTGCAGGGGGCAGGCGTCCTGGGTGACCGGCGGTGCTGACCGTGACTTCGATCGGCAATCCCGCGGTCCGATCCCGGGCGATCGTCTCGAGCGCAGTCGCCAGATCGTCACTCGCCGACGCCGTTCCGTGCATTTCCCAGACCCGTTCCCTGGCTTCCCGGAGCGACTCCTCGGCGAGGCGCTGGACCCGGAAAATGGTTTCCGTCGCAATCTCGGGTTGTTCGGGGAGGGCCCGCTCGGCTGCTATCAGTTGAAGGTTTACGCCCACGAATCCCTGCAGCAGGGTGTCATGCAGGTCCGCGGCGATGCGAGCCCGCTCGGCCAGGGTGATCTCATACTGGCGCTTGAGTTCGGCCTGGGCGCGAGCATGCCGCCGTCGTTGCACCAGGGCCACCACCAGACCGCCCAAAGCGCCGATCAGCAGGACAACCAGGGCTCGGAACCAGAGGGTCTGGTACCAGGCGGGCAGGACTCGAAAGGACCAGGTGGAGCCGGTCTCAGTCCAGTGTCCGTCGCCCCTGTTCGCGCTGACCCGAAAGCGGTATGAGCCGGGCCTCAGGTCGGTGTAGTAGGCCCGGCGACGCGTCCCAACCTCTCGCCACGTCGGATCGGTGCCTTCAAGTCGATAGCGAAACTGAATCCGCTCGGGGAACGAAAGGTCCGTGGCGGTATAGTCGATCTCGAGGGCGCTGCTATGTGCGGGAACGGCCGTGACGTCGGAGGGCGCCAGCTCCCGGCCATCGATGCGCACCGTCTCCACCAGCACGTTGAGCGCGGCGTGGTCCCCACCAAGGTTTCGCGGGTCGATCGACGCGACGCCCTCGTCGGCGCCGACCCAGATCCGGCCGTCAGCGCTCCGAGTCAGCACCGGAAGTTTGGTCATGGCGATCGCACCGGGGAGGCCATCGAGCCGGTCAAAGACGCGATACTGAAGGGTATGGCCGGTGTCGGCGAAGGCGCGGGCCAGCTCTCCCGGCTCGAGGCGAAGCAGCCCCGCCCGGGTCGCAAGCCACCACGCGCCAGAGTTGTCTTCCGTGATGCCAAAGACTCCGCGGCCGGGGAGAGCCTGGCGCTCGGAGAGAGTTCGAAACCTCCCGTCTTCGAACTTGTGGATACCGGCGGCGCCGACCGCCCAGATGGCCCCCCCGCGGTCCTCATACAAATCACTGATCTGACCGGCCTTCACCCCCTCAGCGGCGCCGAACGTGGTCAGCTTCCCGCGATCGTACAGCACCACCCTGCCTTCGGATCCCACCCAGATTCGCCCCGTGCGATCGCTCAAGAGAGCGGTGAATCTCCCGATCTCCTTGGCTGGAGCAACCGGGTCGAGTCGATTGCGAACGATCCGAGCCAGCCCCACGGCTTGATCGGTGAGCCAGACGGTCCCGGACGGGTCGATCGCCATCGCATCGACGGCAAGGAGCTGCGGTCCCTCGAGCCAGACTCTGCTGGGCTTCAGTCCCTCGAAGCGAACCACCATCGTGTCTTCGAAGGCCCAGGTGCCGCCTGACGAGTCCTGAGCCATCCGGTAACACCAGCAAGGGGGCTCGTGGACATCGTCCCGGCCGCGGGGACCGATCCGAGTGATTTCCTTGGTGGCAAATGCCGAGATCCACACCGAGCTGTCACGGCTGGCGAAGACCCCCCGCGGGCGGAGACCCCCGCGGGTGGTGTAGGGCACGAGACTACCCTCCCGAAAACGCTCGAGCCCGCGGTCCGACGCAACCCAGATGTTCCCTTCGCGGTCTTCCAGGAGATCCCAGATGACGTTCGACAGCAGGCCATCCTTCTCGGTAAATTGCTCGGCCTCGGGACCAAACTGGGCGACTGCGACTCCGCGGATTCGGGACGGAACGGGCACCCGCCGCAGACCGTCGCCTCTCGACCCGATCCAGAGTGAGCCCTTTCGGTCGATCAGCAGACTGTAGGCTCCGACCTTCACCTCCGTCACCGGAGTCGTCTCGCCTACTCGCCGGAGCGTGTGCACCGACCGAGCCATCTCCGCGAACCAGATCGTGCCGTCTGCGGCCTGGGCGAACTCGGCCTGGTAGGCCACGCGTTTCAGCGGCCAGCCCGGATCCAGAAATCGCGGGCCGCCCAAGGGGCGGTACACCACGCGGTCCGCAGTCTCGACCCAGAGCGCATCGCTCTTGTCGAACCACAGCGCCCTGGCCTCGGTGCCGGTGAAGCCCCACTCGGACCCGACATCCTTCCACTTGCCGTTAGCCAGGCGCGCGAGCCCCGCTTCGGTCCCCGCCACCACCTCCCCACGGCTCGACTCCGCCAGCTGAAAGACCGGAGCGAGTCCATCCTGCACGCCATAGGTGATCAATCGCCCTTCCATCAGGTGGCTCACCGCACCGGTCTCCCAGACGATCCATAGCGTTCCGTCCCGGCCTTCCTTCAGAGCCCTGACTCCGGCGGCCGGAAGGGTATCGTTTCCTCGCGGTTGAAAGGGTACGAATCGCACGCCGTCGAATCGAACCAGGCCGGATACCGTGCCCAGCCAGAGGTAGCCATCGCCGGTCTGCGCGAGCAGGCGAATCTCGGTGGGTGCTCCGTCCTGCGCCGCCCAGGTTTTGTGGGCCAGCTGATGGATGGGGCGGATCGGGATGGAGTCGGGTGCCGGAATTCCGGCAAACAAGGCCGCAACTATTGCGAGCATCAGCCGATCCGAAGGTATCGATGAGAGAGCCAAGATAGGCTGACGCCCTGCGGGCGGCCAACGCCACACTGCATGCTTGACCACCCTGATACAAACAGCCCGCCGTGAATGTGAGAGCTTGGAAGGAGTCCGGTCCGGCCTGGCGCGGCCGATGACGAATGCGAAGGGAAAGCCGCAGAGAGAGGGGGCTGGCCCGTGCTCGATCATACGCTACGGACCATGAGGTTCCGGCACACCTACTGCTCTGCCCGTCTGCAGACCCTCGACCACGGCGCACCGGTAGCGGTCTACACGGTCAGCCGGGAACTCGGGCACACCAGCACGGCGATGGTCGAGCGAGTCCATGCGCACCTGGGTGACGTTCGGCACCGCGCAGAAGTCGTCGAGCATCAAGCTTGTGAGATGCCGGCCAGTGACCGATCTTCCACACTCTCCACTCTCCAATCGCAAGAGATTCGCCATGGGCACTAAGACCGGTATCGAGTGGACACAGGCCGTCTGGAATCCCATGACCGGCTGCACGAAGATCTCGCGCGGGTGCGACCACTGCTATGCTGCCGTGGTGGCGGAGCGCCGCACCCGGGCGGTCTATCTCCGCCAGTTGCCCGTGAAAGACACTGCTGAGGGCCGTGCGGACCCCTTCGCTCCGCGTTTCTGGCCCGATCGACTCAACGATCCGCTGACCTGGCGCCGGCCGATGCGCATTTTTGTGAACAGCATGTCGGACGTGTTCCACGCCCACTTCACCCTGGACATGATTCGCGCCGTGTTCGACGTCATGGTCCGTGCGAACTGGCATCGATTCCAGGTTCTCACAAAACGTCCCGAACGTGCTGCACGGTTGGCGCGCGAGCTCCCTTGGCCAGACAACGTATGGCTCGGTGTCAGCGTGGAGGACATGGCCGTTGCCAGGAGGGTCGACGCACTGCGGGAAACGCCGGCCGCGGTGAAGTTCATCAGCGCGGAGCCCCTCCTGGGTCCGGTCGACGCCCTGGACCTCAGGAGGATTGACTGGGTGATCGGCGGCGGAGAGAGCGGAGCTGGTGCGCGACCCTGTGATCCCGTCTGGGCGCGTGGACTGCGCGATCTCTGTCAGGCGGAAGGAGTAGCGTTTTTCTGGAAGCAGTGGGGCGGATACACGCCGAAGGCGGGAGGTCGTTTGCTAGACGGTGAGGAGTGGAATGAGTACCCTGTCGAGACTACTTACGAGCGAACGGCCCTTAGAGCTTGAACCCGAGCTGGTCGGTGCCGGCAGCCTGCCTCTTGGCCCATTCCGCGATCTTCGCTCCAGCGGCATGGTTGGTTGCGAACAGCATCCGGTAAAGTCCCTGTCTCCCAGACAGCTGAACATCCATAACCTTCTCGGCCTTCTCCCAAAGGGCGCCTAGTTTCTGCAGGTAGAGCGCCTCCAGGCGCCGCTTGCACTCAGGGCCTTGTGCCTCGGTGATTCGTTGGTCGAGGATAGGTCTCCAAGACTGGTCGCCGAAAAATGCAGTGATGATATCTGCGTTCTTCTGCGACATTTCCTTGTAGCTCGTTAGACGATTGAGCCCCATCTCCAGTGGGAACAACAGGTAGAGATCGACGCTCTTGTGTCCCATGCTTCCGAGAGCCTCAACCGTTGCCCAAGGCAGTTGGCGGGGCGCTTCGATGTCCGCGAAGACAAGGAGGTAGTCCTCTTGGTGACAGTTCGCCAGCAGGCGCTGAACGAGTGAGTTGGCGTCGCCATGCTCGTGGCGAATACAGCTCGACGGCACTACGCACTGGCCCTCGGCAACGAGCTTGTCCACTCGCTGCCGGAGCGCCTTGTGGTCCTGATGATCAAGATTGACGAGGTGGGCGTCCGTGAAGGAAAGGTCTCGGCGTCGCTGACCCGTGCTCCTGAGGGCCGTAAGCGCGCCCGACTCGACTTCCTCTCCCGATCTGCGAATAAGATTGATTCCGGGGCCGGCGAAGAGGTCCACGTAGACTCGCCGCCGTTTCTTCTCAGTGGCATCGATCGCGGGCGGGCAGAAAAACTGGATGAACGCGAGCTTCTTTCGCGCGTAGTCTCCGGTGACACGGGCGACCAGACCGTCACTCGCTACCGCCGACTCACGTTCCATGTGCCTCGGTTCGCCTGGAATCTCGCAGCGCTGACACAAATTCTGACACAACCGGAATCCAAACTGCTCGAAGACCGAAGCCCCGCGCGTCTCAATCGACGGCGGGGCTTTCTGTTACACGCATGGGCGATGAGGGACTTGAACCCCCGACCTCGCGCATGTGAGGCGCGCGCTCTAACCAGCTGAGCTAATCGCCCGGGGGAAGGGGCCGAAACTCTAACCGGATGTCGCGAGCGCGGCAAGCACCTCGCCGGCCGTGACCGCGGCCACCCCGCGTTTCCCCACCGCAACGCCCGCCGCCACCGCCGCCAGCCGCGCTGCCTGCAAGGTGGAC